>C687J35164_10000741_pt1 | contig 11479 bp, 8 predicted proteins | sample RifCSP13_3_FD_35164 | JGI IMG/M metagenome (IMG submission 35164)
ACGTACGAAGGCGGGGTCCAGGTGATCAACGCTGATGGCACGGCTTTCACCTTCGACTCCCCGGAAGCCGTCGCTTGGCTGCAGTTGTACGTAGACATGGTTAAGGATGGAACCGTAGACAAGACGGTGCTGGTGACTGATCAGGATCGCGTGGGGCTTGATCTATTCACCACGGGCCAGGCCGCTTTCTATAATACAGGCCCGAACCTCATTCGTGAGGTGCGTGCCAATAATCCCGGCCTGTACGGTTATCTCGCCGTCGTACCCGCGCCGGTAGGTCAATCCGGTGTCGTTGGAAAAGGCCTGATGGCCATCTCGGTCAAAGCGGACACCGCGTTCCCCAATGCGTCGATTGCTCTTTCACAATTCTTCACCAATCCACGCAGCATGCTCGAGTTTTCCAAGATCGTGGCTATCTATCCTTCAACGCCGGCTTCCTATGATGATCCGTTCTTCTCAGCCGCGCCGGTGGCCATTGAGGATAGCGCCAAACCCTACGCCAAGGATGCTGTCTCCAAGCTGGCTGACATCGTACCGACCGTTCCACACAAAGCCGATGTCAACGAAATTGTCCTCCAGGCGATTCAACAAGCGCTTTTCAACAATGTCGATCCTCAACAAGCCCTGTCTGACGCAGTCGCCTCAGCAAATGCCTTGCTTCCGTAAGTTAGCACTATCTAAACCTCCAGCCCTCCCCCGAAACGGGAGAGGGCTGGTTCAGGCAAAGGCCTCTCATGACCAAGAAATTATCTTTAACACCATACCTTTTTCTAATACCCGCCCTGCTCGTGATTGCGGTCTTTGTTCTGTACCCCATTGTCGCAGTTGTCTACTACAGCTTTACCGATTACAGCATCTCCACGCCACCGGAATGGGTCGGCCTGAAAAACTATCAACAGTTAATGAAAGACCCGATCTTTTGGCAGGCGTTGAGCCATTCACTGATTTATTTAATCGTGACGCCGACGCTGATCTTCCTTTCCATCCTTCTCGCCATCGTCGTTAATCGTAAACTGCCCGGCATCCACGCCTTTCGCGCGCTTTTTTTTATCCCCGCCATCAGCGGCAGCATTGCCGTTGGTATTGCCTGGCGTTTGATGTTGGACACCAATGGAATCATTAACGGAACTCTCCTCTCGTTGGGTATTCTTAAAGAGCCCATCCAATGGCTGGCTGAGCCGGCTTACACGTTGCCGATTGCAATGATGCTGACCACCTGGCTGGGTGTTGGTTATTACATGATGGTCTTTCTCGCCGGGCTGCAGAACATTCCGGAAGAGCTATACGATGCCGCCCTGATTGATGGCTGTAACGTCTGGCAGAAGCATCGCCATGTCAGCATACCTGGCCTGCGTCCGCAGATCACCTTCGTCGCTGTCATCTCGAGTCTGGCCGCATTGCAGGTGTTCAACGAAATTTTTACTCTCACCGGCGGCCTCGGGGGCATTCTGAACAGCGGCGTGACAATCGTGTTTTACCTCTGGCGGCAGGCGTTCAGGTTGAACCATGCAGGATTTGCCTCGGCAATTGCGATGGTGCTGTTAGTCATTACGCTGGCTTTTTCAATCATGAATATTCGTATTCTTGAACGCGGTACGGAAGCGGACTGATGCAACAAACGCAAACCAGAAGTGTCTACAACGCCGCCGTATTCCGACAAGTGATCGAGAAGATTTTGTTATACGTTGTGCTCTGCCTCGTAGCTGTGGTGACCATCTTCCCTTTTGTATGGGTTTTTTTTACTTCCCTCAAAGGACCGAATGATCCGATCGTTTCTGTGCCGCCCCAGCTCATTCCACAAGATCCAACCCTGGCTAATTATGTGAGAGTCTGGAACCAACTGCCAGTCTGGCGCTTTTATTTAAATAGTGTCATCGTTACGTTAAGCGTTGTGGTCTTGAACACGCTGTTCACAGCGCTCGCGGCGTATCCTTTGGCTAAGATGAAATTCCGGGGGCGCGACGCGATTTTTTACCTGCTGCTGGCAACTTATATTGTGCCGCCTGTGCTCACCTCCATCCCCAGCTTTGTGCTCGCCGTCAATGTCTTTCGTTATTACGACAAGCTTCCGGCGGTGATCTTTCCGTATCTTGCGGGGGTGCTGAACATCTTTCTACTTCGGCAGGCGTTCAAGAGCGTTCCAGATGATCTGCTCGACGCCGGCCGCATGGATGGGGCGAGCGAGCTGCGCATCTGGTGGAATATCTTGATGCCAATCATTCGCCCCACACTTGCCACGGTCGCGATCATCACCTTTGTCGAACAGTGGAATAATTTTTTCTGGCCCTCGCTGATGTTGCACACGCGCGAGAACATGACCTTACAAGTTGGTCTGGTTGCACTGCAAGGTGCATTCGCCAACGATGCGCGCGGCATCGCTGCGGGTGTGGTCATGACTGTCATTCCGATCATCATCTTTTTCTCTGCGCTGCAACAGCAATTCGTGCGCGGCCTGACAGGCGCAGTTAAAGGATAAGGTAGAATTCTTCTTAAGCACAACGCGATTTTCTTGAGCAACTTTTTATAGGCAATCCGAAGGGAAGATGCATGTTTCCTGATAAGGCCTCCCTTTCTTCAAAATATGCTGTCGGACAAAAACTGCTCCTGGCCTTTGCCGGGAAAGGCTGGCCCTCACCTGAGATTTCTGAAGCGCTTCGCCTGTACCGACCAGGCGGGATAACGCTCTTCCGCGCCCTCAACATCGACAATCCGGCCCAGGTGAGGCAACTGACCCAGGGCCTGCAGCAGGCCGCCCGCGAGATCGGCTTGCCCCCTGTGCTGATCGCCGCCGATCAGGAGGGCGGGCAGCTCATGGCGGTCGGGGAGGGAACGACTCCCTTGCCAGGGAATCTCGCCCTGGGCGCGACCGGCTCCGTGGAACTGGCGCGCCAGGCTGGCGTGGTGCTGGGACGAGAGCTGGCAGCCATGGGGATCAACCTCAACTACGCCCCGTGCTGTGATGTCAATGTCAACCCCCAAAACCCAGTGATCGGCACCCGCTCTTTCGGCGAAGACCCCCGAGAGGTGGCCGAATTGTCAGCCGCGCTGGTCGCTGGACTGCAATCTGCTGGGGTGGCGGCCACAGCCAAGCACTTCCCCGGTCACGGTGACACTGCCAGCGACTCACACCATGGCATTCCAGTCGTCCCACACTCAATGGAACGCTTGCGAAAAGTTGAATTACCGCCTTTTGTGGCTTCCATACAGGCGGGTGTCAAACTGGTTATGACCGCTCACCTGGCCTTACCAGCGTTAGATGGGCGCACGGACCTGCCTGCCACGCTTTCACCTACCATTTTGAAGGGGCTGCTGCGTAAGGAGCTGGGTTTTAGCGGCGTGATCGTAACCGACGCCATGAATATGTGGGCTATCCGCCAGGGGGAGGCCCTGGGCCAGGAGGCAGTCAGTGCAACTGCGGCAGGCGCAGACTTGCTTTTGTTGAGCCCGGACCCCGCAGACCACGGCCGGGTTTACAACAGCCTGGTGCAAGCAGTCCAGCAGGGGCAACTGGACGCTGCCGATATACAGGCTTCCGCCGAGAGGATTGCGGCTCTCAAGGATTGGCTCGCCACGCGGGGGACACCGCCAGACCTTAGCGTGGTCGGCTGCGCCGCTCATCAGGCGGTCGCGACTGAGATCGCAACCCGCTCGATTACTTTGGTCCGCGACCAGGCGGGTTTACTACCCCTCCATTTGCAGGCCGGAGGACGTCTGGCAGTCATCTTGCCGCGCTCGCTTGACCTCACTCCCGCTGATACCTCCTCCTACGTTCTCCCCGAGTTGGCTAAGGCGCTACGCGCTTATTATTCGAATGTTGACGAGTTCATCGTGCCGCATGCTCCTCAAGAGCAAGACATTGCCGCGTTACTCGAGCAAGTCCGCGGTTATGATATTCTGGTCTTAGGAACGTTGAACGCTTTCGCCCAGCCCGGGCAGGCAGCTCTCGCACGCGCTTTGCTGAAAACCGGTATCCCCACCGTGGTTGCCGCGTTGCGCATGCCCTACGACCTGATGGCCTTCCCAGAAGCGCCGACGTACCTGTGTGCCTACAGCATTCTGAAACCTTCCATGCACGCTCTGGCGAAGGCAGTGTGCGGGCAGGCTGATTTCCAGGGACATCTGCCCGTTTCGATTCCAGGCTTGTTCGCTACCGGGCATGGCCAGACAGCATAATTTGAATTGCACCTGATATGGTACCACCATGACCCTGCATGACGAAATCCTTGAACAACCCGCCCGCCTGGGGCAGCTATTCTTAGCCCAAAGAAAAAATGTAGAAGAAATTGCCCGCGCAATTCAATCGGATGACATTCAATACGCCTTTCTGGCGGCGCGTGGCACCTCCGATAACGCCGGGCGCTTCGCCAATTATCTGTGGGGCGCGCTGAATGGCTTGCCGATGGCCCTGGCCACCCCCTCTTTGTTCACCTATTACCAGCAACCGCCGAAATTGAACGGTGCGCTGGTAGTTGGGATTTCGCAGTCCGGCCAATCGCCTGACATCATCAGCGTGCTGGAAGAGGGCAAGCGCCAGGGGCGCCCGACGTTGGCAATTACCAATACCCCCGACTCCCCACTGGCAAAGACTGCCGACTTTCTCCTCAACATCCAGGCTGGGGCGGAACAATCGGTAGCCGCGACCAAGACCTATACGGCTGAGTTAATGGCGATTGCCATGCTTTCGGCGGCCATGAACGGCTCACAGGCGCGCTGGCAAGAGCTGGCGCAGGTGCCAGGCTGGGTGGAAGAAGTGTTAAAGGAGGACAGCGGAATTGCACAGATGGCCCAGCGTTACCGCTATATGCAGCAATGTGTTGTGCTCGGGCGGGGTTATAACTATGCCACCGCCTTCGAGTGGGCGCTCAAACTCAAGGAACTGACCTACGTCGAGGCTGAGCCTTACTCTTCGGCAGATTTCCTGCATGGCCCGATTGCTATGGTGGAGCGTGGCTTCCCGGTGATGGCGATCGTGCCCTCAGGGAAAGTGTTTGATTCGCTGATGAGCCTGCTCGATCATCTGAAACATGCACAATTGGCGGAGTTGGTGGTGATTTCCAATGCCGGCACAGCCCTGGAGTTGGCGCAATCCCCTATTGCACTGCCGGTGGATATTCCAGAATGGCTGACGCCCATCGTCAGCATCGTTCCTGCGCAACTTTTCTCATACCATCTGACGCATGTCAAGGGGTATGACACGGAAAAGCCGCGCAGCCTCCATAAAGTGACCGAGACGCACTGACATCTTGACACTTATCCCAATACAATATAAAATGAATCACGTCAATTTTTGTCTAATTTCGATAAATTGGCCTCTCATCCTTTGACGCCGAAACGATCTTCAAAACCAGTCAACCCAAGGGGGAGATAATACTGAAGTGATGAACTGTCCTAACTGCCAGACCCCCAACCGGGCAGGTGCCAATTTCTGCAAGCACTGCGGAACCCTGCTCGTCCAAGCTTGCCCCCGGTGCGGCTTCGCGTTGCCCGAGGCAACGAATTTTTGTGACAACTGCGGACTGAGGCTGGTGGATTCAGGAGGCTTCATCTGGCGGCCGGCTGCCCAGACTGCGACGGCGCAGACGCCAGGAGTGAAGCCGGCGGTTGCACCGCGCCCCGCCAGTCCGCCGCCAGCGACCGCTGTCTCTTCCCCAGCTTCCCAGCCGGCGGCTGCGCCACCCCCTCCACCGCAACCACCCCCGCCTTCAGCTTCACCATCGTCACATGCTGGCGAATCCCAACTCCAGCAGTACATCCCAAAAGAACTGCTGACCAAGCTGGAATCTGCTCGCACGCGCGGCGAGATGGTCGGCGAGCGGCGAGTGGTGACCATGCTCTTCTGCGACGTCAAAGGTTCTACTGCCGCCGCTGACCGTCTGGACCCTGAAGAGTGGTCGGAGATCATCAACGGCGCATTCGAGCAGATGATCAAACCGGTATATAGATATGAAGGCACCGTCGCCCGGCTGATGGGAGATGGCATCCTGGCTTTCTTCGGTGCACCCATCTCCCACGAGGATGACCCTCAGCGAGCGGTGCTGGCTGGGATGGACATCGTCGCCGGGATTAAACCCTACCGCGAGCAGATCAAACAAAGCCATGGCATCGACTTCGACGTGCGGGTGGGCATCAATACCGGGCTGGTCGTCGTCGGTGCGGTCGGCTCTGACCTGCGCATGGAATACACCGCGCTGGGCGACGCCATCAACCTGGCTGCGCGCATGGAGCAGACGGCGAAACCCGGCACGGTACAGGTCGCCCACGATACATATAAACTGGTGAAGCCGCTTTTCAATTTTGAGGAACTGGGCGGTATCGAGGTCAAAGGCAAGAGCGAGCCGGTGCCGGCTTACCGGGTGCTGGGGCACCAGGCGTTGGTCGGGCGGGCGCGTGGCATTGAAGGCCTGCATGCCGAGATGGTCGGCCGCGAGTCCGAACTACTTTCTTTGCGCAGCGTGATAGCCGACCTGAAACAGGGCTTGGGGCGGATCGTCTGCGTGCTGGGCGAAGCCGGCCTGGGCAAGACTCGCCTGGTGACTGAGACAACGCAGGTATTCAAAGACCTGATCGGTCTTAACGGTGACTGGTATGAAACCATCAGCCTCTCTTACGAAACCAACCAGGCTTACGGGTTATTCCAACGACTGATGCGGCGTGTAAACGGGATTGCCTACAATGATCCACCGCTAGTGATCCGCGAGAAACTGGCTTCTCTCGTCACAGGTCTGGCGGAGGAGCGCCGCCCCGGCGCGACACAGGTCTTTGAGGCCTTGTTTGGGTTGGAGAGCGAGAATGGCGGGCCGCCGCTCGAGGGTGAGACGTTCAAGCAAGAAATGTTCGCGGCAATGCACGCCTGGTGGCGAGCGCAGTTTTCCAGCCGGCCAACCGTGCTGGTGTTCGACGATATGCACTGGAGCGATGCGACCTCGATCGAACTTCTCCGCCAGCTCCTGCCCCTGACAGAAGAGATTCCGTTGGTGCTGATCTGCGCCTTGCGCGCCGAGCGGCAAGCGCCAGCCTGGCAGATCAAGACCACCGCCGACGAGGAGTTCCACCACCGCTACACCGAAGTATCCCTGCGCCCCCTCTCGGAAGCAGAGAGCAACGAGCTCTTGAACCGCCTGCTGGCCATCGCCGAGCTACCAGACCGTTTGCGGGCCAGCATTCTCGAAAAGTCGGGCGGCAACCCGTTCTTCATCGAGGAAGTGGTGCGCTCCTTGATTGAGAGCGGCGCGGTGGTTTCCGAAGAGCGCACCGTCGACGGAGTAACGCGGCGCTATTGGCGGGCGACGATCGAGGGAGCTGATTTCGACATCCCCGACAATTTGCAGTCGCTGTTGGCGGCGCGCCTGGACCGGCTGGAGGAGGCTACCCGCGCTACGTTGCAGATGGCGTCGGTCATCGGCCGCTCTTTCTTCCACCGGGTGCTGCTGGCGGTGGATGAAGCCAGCCAGGAATTGGACAAGCATTTGGGGACGTTGATCCGCCTAGACATGATCCGCGAGGCGGCGCGCGTGCCGGAAGTCGAATACACCTTTCTTAATCCACTAACCCAGGAGGCCGTTTACAACACGATCTTGTTGAAACGCCGCCGCGGGTTTCATCGCCGGGTGGGGGAGGCGATCGAGGCGTTGTACCCTGACCGCTTAGAGGGGTTTTATGGCCTGCTGGCGCACCACTTTGCCCTCGGCGGCCAAGCTGACAAGGCGATCGAGTACTACCGGCTGGCATCCCGGCAGGCTGTGGCCGTGTACGCCTACGACGAGGCCGTCCAGAACCTGCGCGCTGCCCTCGAATTGATCGATCCGGGGGAACAGAGCACGCTCCACATGATCCTGTTCGAAGAACTGGCCGACGTTTATCGCCTCCTGCGCGATTTCACACAAGCCATCTCGCTCTATCGGCAAGCCCTCGATCTATGGCGCAATTTGGCAGACGGCGAGGAGATCGTTGCAGTGCGCCTGCATCGCAAGATCGTCCAAATGGCCACGGAGGCTAAATGGAATATGGATCTGGAACATTATCGCCAGGCCAGCCAGATCGCATTGGAATCGCGCGCCAGCCTCGAACAGAGCCTGGGGGCGCTGCAAGGCGAGCCGGCCCACCCGGAGATCGTCCGCGCCCTGACTACGCTCTCTTTTGATGCCTGGCGTACCCAGATTCCTCCGGACTGGGAAAGGGCGCAACGTTTCGCGCAGCAGGCGGTGGAGATGGCTGAACGGCTGGACGACCCGGTTGTCCTTTCCCGAGCACTCGGCGCGCTGGCCAATATCCTGGACGGGCGCAGCCTGCTGCGCGAACATTTGCAGGTAGCGCAGAGGCGGCTGGAGATCAGCCAGGAGGCGCGCCTGGATGACCCGAGCGAGGCGATTGACGCGTTGAGTGGGGTAGGAATGGCCTTGATGTACGTCGGCGAGTACGCCCAGGCCATGCCGCATCTGCAGGAAGCGGAAACACTCGCCGCCAGCATGCAGGCCATTGGCCAGCAGGCAACTGCCCTCGGCCTGCAGGGCCAGTGCTGGTTCCGCTTGGACCGGTGGGAGGAGATGTTCGCCACAGAGCAAAAGTGGCGCGATCTCGAACAGCGCTACCCCCGTCAACGGGTGGGGCCGACCTGATTTTACGTCGCGCTGAGCGCGAGTGTCCACGCGTTGCGTGGCGACCTGGAGCGAGCCAAGGCCTATGCGAAGGAGTCATACGATTATTTAATTTCCGTATCCGGACCAGAAGATGGATGGCAGCGCAATCAATTTTACTGAAGGTCGCTGCCGTTGAAGGCGGAGGGCGAGTTCGCCCTCGTCAGGCAGAGCATGGAAGCCGCGATCGAAACGGCCGGCCAGCCCGTTCTCGGGGGTACCATGGCCCACGACCATGAGATGTATTTGACCCTGGCCGACACTGCCGTACAACAACGCGATGCAGCTGCATTGTGGGAATATGCGCCGCGGCTGGAGGAACTGGCTAGGCGGGACGGTCACAAGCTTTATCTCGCCATCGCTCACCGCGCCTGGGGAGTCGCGCACCGTTTAGCAAGTGAACATGCCGAAGCCGAAACGCGTTTAAACCAGGCNTTGGAATTGTTCAAGGAACTGGAGACCGGCTGGCAGATCGGGCGCACGCTCGCCGAGCTTGGGGAGGTAGCACTGGCGCGATCTGACAGCGAGGCGGCGCGCAACTACTTCTCACAAGCGTTGGCCGCATTCGAGGCACTCAAGGCGGTACCCGATTTGGAGCGAACGCGGGAGGCGTTGGAGCGGAAAAACAATGCCTGAGACACTGGATGACCAGGTAGCCCAGTTGGAAAATGCAGTCGCTATTATGAACTCTCCCTGGCCGAAGGAAGCTGGGAGGCCGCCCTGGCAGCCAGTGAAAAATTGATCGAGCTGTTCACCGGCAAAGGCATCCATTGACATCGGGCGCGATCCCTGCTCAACCCGGCGCAGGTCTTCNCCCGCCGCGGCGCGCCGGGCGATCTGGAACGGGCGCAGGAGTACTACCGGCAGGCCCCGCAGGCCTCCCAGTCACTGGGCGCCGAGGGCTATGTGGGGGCGATCCAACAAAAAATGGAGCAGCTCAGGAACCCTTAAGCCTAATAAGGTGCCATCCCTAGGGGACCACCGTTCTCTTAAATTTATCTCCACAGTCCAATCAGCTCAACTTCTCCACAATGAGAAGAAAGTCAACCCGATGGGCCCAGAAAAATCCGAGCGTAATGTTGGGGACTATTGCGATGACTTCACCTTCCAAGCTGTTCAGAAATTGCTCTAATTTGCTTTGGTCGCTGGTCATCCTGATATCGAATCGGTGCACCCTGTATTTCATCACCCTGACTCCTTTCTTAGTTTAGAAAAAGCATGAAACACTTGGCATAAGTCGAAAGGAACAAAGCGCATTTCACTTCTTTAAAAATTATTCTACATTTATCCTTATCCCTTGGCAAGCAGATCCATAAAATGGGCAACAACACATCTGCCAGATCCAAGAAACTTCTGGATCAAAAAAGATCGAGTTGCGGTAAATGATTCTGGTAATGGTTGACAATACTGAAACTGCGGATAGAATGATAAAGATTGCCCGAAATGGCAACTGAGCCCATTTATTCATAAAGCCAGGATCAAAAATGCATGCAGTCTTCTCCCCTCACAGCGTGGCAGTGATCGGTGTCTCGGCCAAGCCGGACAACCTGGGCCGCAATATCGTCGCCAATCTGGTCGAGTTTGGATTCAACGGTGTGGTGTATGCCGTCGGCCCGGCTGGCGGTGCGATCGAGACACGGCGCATCTACCGCTCGATCGGAGAGATACCCGATCCGGTGGACATGGCTGTGATCCTGACGCCAGCCCGGACGGTGCCGGGGGNGCTGGAGGAATGCGGCCAAAAGGGAGTGCGCTGGGCGATCATCGAGACCGCCGGTTTTGGTGAATATGGAGACGAAGGCCGCCAGTTCGAACGGCAGATTTCCCAGGTCGCCGGGCGGTATGGGATTCGTTTCGTCGGCCCCAACTGCATTGGGGTCATGAATATGGAGAATGGTTTCAGCGTTCCGTTCCTGCCGCTGAAGAAGCTGGTCAGGCCAGGTGAGGTCTCGATCATCTCCCAAAGCGGCGGGGTTGGGTTGAGCGTCCTGAACTTGATGGCCAACGAAGGCATCGGGCTGAATAAGTTTGTCTCGGTGGGCAACATGCTGGACATCGATGCCGAAGACATATTGGAATACCTGGTGGACGATCCCAGCACAAAGGAGATATTCCTCTATCTTGAAAGCTTACGCGACGGCCGCCGGCTGATGGAGATCGCCCGCCGGTCATCGAAACCGATCCTGGTCTTCAAGTCCAATATCGGAAACCTGGGACGGGCGATCGCCGCCTCGCATACCGCTTCGCTTTCCAGCGATGACAAAGTAACCGAGGCCGGCTTCCGCCAGGCCGATATCGTGCGGGTGCGCGACGCCACCAGCCTGCTCAATAACCTAAAGTGCCTGCGCCTGCCCCCCATGCGCGGGGTGCGGCTGGCGGTGATCTCGCGTTCCGGCGGCCACGCCGTGGTAGCGGCCGACGCCTGCGAGCTCTCGGGGTTTGAACTAGCCGACTTCCCTGAGCCATTTTTACGCCAGATCGAGAAACATTTCCGCGCCTCGGTGATCCGGCTGACTAACCCCCTGGACCTGGGGGACCTGTTCGACCTTGAGCTGTATGGGCAGATCCTGGAACAAACCCTCCAGCTGGAGAATGTGGACGGCGTGGTTTTCCTGCACACCGCATTTTCGGAAAGCGAGCGCCTGGCAAGCCGCGCCCTGGTCGAACGAGTCATCGAGATGGTGAAGCGTTACGACAAACCGGTGGCTTATTATTGTTCGACCACAGCCCAGGAAGTGAACCATTTGCGGCAGACCTATAGCCTGCCAATCTTCACCGCCGTGGTTGAAACCATTCGCGCCCTGGAGATGAGTTACACCCATTACCGGCGTATGCGAGAGATCCGC
>C687J35164_10000748_pt1 | contig 11455 bp, 9 predicted proteins | sample RifCSP13_3_FD_35164 | JGI IMG/M metagenome (IMG submission 35164)
ATCAGGCTCCTGATCTCGGCCCCATCCGGGATCGTGTGACCCTGGCTGTCGACCGTCACCATGTCCTGGCTAACCTGTTGCACATTAATATTCCCACCGACAGCTGCGATCATACAGTTAAGGTCCAAGAGCTGGTTCGGGCTCAAGTTGGTGACGACGAGATCGGCAAACTGGCTGATCAGCTGCGGCATAACCGGCAAATTTTCTGGCCGCAGGATCTCGGCGCGCAGGGCAGAGATGACCTGGTTCTGGCGCTCGAAGCGGCCCCACTCATCCGGTTGGAGCTGGTTATTGGGCTGCAAGATGCGTACATAGTCGTTCGCTCGCTGGCCGCCGAAAACCTGTGGACCAGATTCAAACAACCCTCTCCCTTCGGCGCGGCCATCCACCCGCGTCGGGAGGTTGATCTCGATCCCACCCAGGGTATCCACCATGCTGGTGAACAACAGCTGGCTCAGTGTGATGTAATGGTCGGGCTGATAGCCGAAATTGTCCAACAGGGCCTGCGCCATGGCCTGAGTTCCCTGCACCATGGCGGTACGTACGCCCTGGCTGGCGGCGGCGTCCTTGGCGGTGCGATAGGAGTTGGTCAACGTGGTGGCCGTGACGCCCGCCAGGTTGGGCGTGTTCACCCACAGGTCGGGCGGTATGGAAAGGATGGTGACGACATCGTTATCGAAGTCCACCTTCACCAGGCGAATGGCGTCGGCGCCACGCTCTGGATTTTTCTCCAGCGAGCTCTCGCCGAGCAGCAGAAGAGCCATCTTCCCCGACCCGCCGCAGTCCACTGCGGCCGCCACATCGGTGGGAATTGGGATGGGTGTCTCCGTGGGCGCTATAAGGGGCGTCAGCGTGGGGGGTGGGACTTCGGTGGACGGGGGTGGGACGATAGGCTCCGGGGTTACAACCACGGTGACCAGCTGCGTCACGACGGCCGGTGCGAGCTGCAGGCCCGGACCCAGCGAGCGGTTGTAGAGGTAGTACCCCCCGGCCAGGCAGGCCAGCACGATGACGGCGGCCAAAAATCCGACGACGATCCAGGCAATTCTGTTCATGGTATCCCTCCATTCGATCAGTGATCAGTGATCCGTATTCAGTTTTCAGTTATTATTAGTATACAGGATGTGTGGGAAAAGGCAATAAGCAATTAAGCAATGGCAGGGGCGAGGGCAGGCAGGATAATCAACGTTCAGTTTATAACAATCGGATAAATTCCACCAGACATATTATTTATCGAGCTTGATAAATGTGAAATGATCAAGCCTTTATAGCTTGAACTCCAATTCCGTAACCATATTTAGCTAAAATCAAACGAAGTCTGGGTTCTAAAGACCGGGTTATTCTGATAACCACTTTTTGAATTGATTTTGGTGTGATCAGATTAAATGTAAATCCAGGAAGATAGCATATTCCAATCCACCTTTGGATTTCAAAGCCATTCTTCCGGAGACCATCTTCCAACTCCTTCGGATATTTCCAATTGTCATAAGGATGGTTTCTCCAAGGCTTTAATCCGACTAGCCGCTGCCCCGCCTCCACCATTTTCCGATTGAGACCATACAAACTGTTCCAATTCGGCGTCGTTATGACCAGAACGCCATTGGATTTAAGGCATCGATAAAACTCTGAAAAGACAGCTTCGTATCCCGGGATATGCTCAATTACTTCAGAGCAGAAAATCTTGTCAAAAGATTGACTCGGGAAAGGTAATGCTAATGCAGAGCTTTGGGCGCAGAGGGGTCTTTCACATAATTGAATGTTGCGTAGTCCCTCCAGGATCATTCCGGCAGATACATCGATTGAATAAACTTTAACTCTCTTACGAAACAAGTGTTTACTGTCACGAAGATTTCCGGCTCCCACATCTAATATGCATTCCCCTGGATGTGGATCTAATAGCTCAAAAACAGCTTGCTGCCGCATTAATTGTTCATAAAAGTAGATTGGGTTATTATTTATGGATTGATCACGGTCAATACTCATCTCATCAAAGAATAATTGAATTTCTCTATTTTTTTCCACAGTATTGACCTTCTACGATATAACCTTGAAATTGATACAATCTTGATACAAAGCAATTGTCTGATCTGCAATTACCGACCAAGAATATCTTTCTGCCAATTTTCTTCCTGCATCACCGATTTTTTTGCGAAGATCAGGTTTTTCAATCAGTTCAATTATTCGATCGGCGAGTCCAGTTACATCCCCAACTTCAAATAACAGCCCAGTTTCCCGGTCCCGTACAATTTCGGGAATTCCACCGATACGTGATGCAACTACCGGCTTTCCATAAGCCATCGCCTCGAGCAAAATAATTCCAAATGATTCATAGCGCGAAGGGACGACGACTAAGCTTGATCTCTGTAGAATGGCTTCTTTCTTTTCACCTGATAAAAATCCTAAGAATCTGACCAAATCTTCAAGTTTTTCTTCTTTCACCAGATCCACAAGATTCTTTTGATCGTTACCAGAGCCTGCAACAATAAGAAGTGTTGGCCCAACGATTTGGATAATTTTCGGTAAAGCACGGATTAATACATCAAGTCCTTTTTCTTTGCATAACCTTCCCATGAAAAGAATATAAGAGAAGCCCTCATGATCCATTAAGTTATTATCAAAGTGAGCCTTAATATTGGTACCANTCGGTATTACATAAATCCGATTATTTTGTAATCGTGATATTCTTCTCTTCATTTCTTGAGAANNAACTATCACAGTATCAAGATTTTTTACCGCCCGATTCATCAATGGTATCGTTATTGTTTTATCCCAGAGTTTTGATTTGAATGGTTTATATAAAGCTTCTTCAGCNACGTCACTATGAATCGTTACTACAACGGGAAATTGTTTTGACAATTTTTGAGCAGCCCATGTATAAGGGAGGGTTGCACAATGAAGGTGAATTAAATCGGGATTGATCTCATGCACCAATCGATCGATTTCAGTTGAAGCTGACCAAGGAAATAAGTAATGGTAGATTTCTTTCTTTATTGTATGAGACCAAACCTTTGGATATTCCATCCATGATCGCGTTTTATCATACATTGAGATAACATGACAAGAGTCGACTTCTGGAGAAAGGCCTAATGCCCTAGACAACTGAAAAATATGCTCCGACACACCATAGCGGTACTCCTCAAATGGATAACCACTCAAGAAAGCTACTTTCATGATATTAATTCTTCTTGAAATCTTGTGATAAATCCTAATTATTGGATGACAAGAACAGACTTACTTCACCGTTGTCATAAACTCTCATTCGTTCTGGTCCAGTAAGATAATCAAGAAATTCTCGTGGGGGAAGGACAAACTCATTTATCTTGTCCTTCGGGAATGGAATAAAAAACCCTTTGTTCAGATCGAATTCCCTTAAAACTATTAAATTTTCAGATCGATAAGTATCAGGCATACGAGGATCAATTTCCTTGGCTTCGCTCAAATACAATTTTGACAAAGAACTCGCAGATAAATTATTAACAGACAAGTCTCGGGCATAATCCATGCCTGAGAGTTCAGAGGCAAAAAATCCAGGTCTCGTGCTAAGGTTCTGGGCGTAAAGAGGGCTATCTGGAATCGCTCTCGTCGGGGAAGTGATCAATAATAAACTAGTTATAAAAAGAAATAACAGGACTAACCCAGATAAAACCATCTTCCTTATATTAAGAAGCCTTGATAAAGTCAAGGCAGCTAACAAGGATGTTAAAATTGAGAGAAATGAAATCCAACGATCAGGTAAAATTCCCGCGACTCCGGTTATCCCAGCTCCATAAGCCACTAATAAATAAATGGCAAAAACAAAGGCTAATGTAAACCCTTCAATTTTCTTTGCTCCGAATTTTAACGAAATCATTACTCCTATCAAAGCAGGTACCAATAACAAAGCCCAACCGGCTTCACCTGCTAATACTTCCCATTTATCCAATGAACCCGCTATAGATACCATCTGAACTTTTCCCAGTTCGGCAATGGAAAGGGCGGACTTTATGGAAAATATCACCGAGTCAAAAAAATATTCTCCAGGATTTGCAAAAATATTCATCCAATAAGACAAAATTGCAACTCCTACCAGAAGGACAAGAGCCCAATTTGCCATTTCCCTATTTCCACTTTGTTTATTAATTAAATTTGCGAATTCTGAAAATATCATTATGACGAGTAAAGCGATCATAAATATTAATGTAGCAAGTGTATGAGTGAATATCATCACTCCACTAATAAGAATAATGATGATAGTCCAGCCAAGTTTTTCACGGGGATTTTGAGTATCTCTTCGTTCCATTAAGGCCATCAACACCAGTAAAAAGAAGGTAATAGCTAAGGTCATTGGAGTAATTTGAATCTCCCAGAAAACCTGGTAATCAATGATACAAACCAACATTGCCGCCAGCAGCCCTGCCCGAGCATTCAGTATTTTCTTTCCTATCGGGAATACAGCCAAGAGCGCTATGGAATAGAGAACGCTGACATAATAAAAACCATTTTTGGACGGAGTATCAACTACCAAGCTAAAAACTCCTGATATCAAATGCATAGCTGGAAATGAACTATAAGCATTTTCCTGGATAAAGCCTGTTGTTATCAGCCCATCAACGTAACGTTGGTGATAGAAAGAATCGTTTCCCGAAAGACTTGGAAAAAGATAGAAAGCACCAGCACTTAATGAAGTTGCCATCAACAGGATCTGTAAAAGTAACACCTTTTGTTTCCAGGGAGGATTTAGGTCAAGCAATATTATCTGGAGTATTAAAACAACCACTGCAGCTTCAAAAAAACCAAGATAAATAGCAGAGCGATGGTAAAGAGAATTGCGAATAATTAATACACTCATGCTAAGGATAACAATGAATAATCCAGATCCGATAGCGAATAATTTTGAAGATATCTGCCAATTTGATAGATTCTTGGTAGTGCTTAGAGATGTAATGTATTTATTAAGAAATAAATAACAGAGACCTGCAAAAAGGATTGCAAAGCCAAGATGAGACCGGTTTAGTTTATACAATTCACTTAAATAAATTGCCCCCAAGCCTGTAATAATTCCAAAGATAGCCGCGATTATGTCGAATCGTAATAAGCCTCTAATCTTCATGACGAACTTTTTTCTCTTCTTGGAAATAAAACAACTTCCGGATTTAATATTAATTGGGATACAATTTCCTGAAAGCGTTGAGACCAGAAATATCTTAGAATCTCATCGTCATCAATTCTTGGTTCTTTTTTGATATACCCACGTATGTACCCCCAGGCATAAGCAAGGAATCGATAGCGTGGACGCCCAAAAAAGATGTCAAAACATAAGCGACCCAATGCAAGGAGTGGATGGTAACCAAGATAATATGCTACTGATCCGTACTGTGTCAATCTTGACCAGAGCGGTGTTGAACTATGTGCTCTCCGTAAATGTTTTCCGTATATGTTGTCAAAACGATGTATTTTCCACCCCCTGAGTTTTGCTTTAGCTTCAGCCACCGTTTCACAGGCACCTACAATTTGTATGCCCCCAATATCATCAAAACACTGACGCCGGTATAAACGAATCGGATCATCCGGGTGATCTGATAGTGATCGATCAGGCTCCTTGAGATTGTGATATCCCTTTTCCCCTTGTTCACAATAAATAAAACGTGGGCTTGCTATGCCTAGCGAAGGGTCTTTTTCAAATTCATTGATTAAAGAGGAAAAGCAGGTTGGATCAAAGGAGACATCGGCATCAATTTTCCCAATAAAACCATATTTTATCCCTCTCGCTGTTGCTTCCGATTGAAGATGTCTAAATCCGTTGTCAACCACCTCTGCAAAATGGATTCCGTCAACCACCTCAGCAAAATGTTTCTGTAATTCCCCAAGCCCACCTGGAAGCAGTTTGCTTATGATCCATGAATGGGAACTCTCAAGTTCATGGATGATTTGCATCGTGTTGTCAGTACTCCCATCGTCGACGATCAGCCAAAGAGCTGGATACTGGTTTTGACTCAAGATAGATCGTATAGCATTAGGTAATAGAACCTCTTCATTTCGAACAGGGGTTAATAAAACATATTCCATGGAATCCTCTTTACAAATCATCTTAACTAACCCGGAGTGCGTCAATCAATGGTATTGAATGCAAAACTCTTATAATAATCTGAGTTTAGAATCCTGAATTGTCAAGATACCAAGGAGAATATTCATCTGCGTCTAATTATCTAATTGTTGAACACAACTTGTTCCAGCTATTTCTAACCAACGGTATGGATAACTATCATTGTCTCGATAAAGGTTGATTCTGATTTTTCTAATCGGATTTGATGTTTCATATCGAATGATAGGTATCTCTAGATTTTGTGTCGATTCTGAAATCGATGAAGTTGCTATAAGAAATGTTTCTTGTTCAATATTATCTTCACAGGTAATTTTGTATATAAGTGTCCTGTTTTCATGATTTACAATAGTGACGATTGCCGCAGAATGATCTTCCTTTGCAGTCTCATACATTTGGGGGCTAAAATAAAATTCAGTATAGGTTTCGATCGTAACCGGTTTGTGGAGGAGTATAAAAAAAATCAGTATGGGTATGAATATGATCAAAACCAATAGATTTAGTATCTCTGATTTATATCCTCTGGAGGAATTATTGGAAATAATCCGTCTTTGGTAGATAAGTGCACCTAAAAGCAACCAAGTAATTAACGTTCCAATCAAGATCACAATTTCACGGTTTATCTCTATTCGTAACCTGGATAATACAAAGGTTTCTAGAAATACAAGCACTGCACCCAGAACAAACGTTAAGATGAAACGTATCGCTCGATCTGGTTCATCGACGTCATAAAACAAAATTCTAGTGAGTAACCAACCTGGAATAATAAAAACTCCAATAAAGCTGAAAATCGAACCCATCCATCCTAAATTAATAAATACCGAACCAATGGTTAAAAAGCTCACCGAAAAGATAATCCAAAGTTCCAGGTACTGTACTATCTTTATCGACGAACGACCCAAGGGAAAAGGAATTTTTTTAATTGTCATTTTTGTAATGTATCAGCACTGGTTTTTGTTATCGCTATTCCCTTGTTCTTCTTGTTGAGATTAAATCTATTCAGGAAGTAATGGCGAGATGCAACTAATGTGATCAATACTTGTGCAACCATCCATCCTAACCCGATTGATTCCAAACCAATATGCTGAATACCGAAATAGGTGATCGCCAATGTAATAACAGCGGATGAGGCTGAAAGTAAAATTAATTCTCCAATTTTATTTAGGACTCGAAGCGCAGTAAAGTAGATCATATTTACGACCATAAATGGTGAGGCGATCGCAAATAAACGAAAGAGAGCAACTATACCTGTTGAATAACTCTTACCGAATAACTCCAACGCCCATGGTGATCCGATTCCGACTATCGCTGCTAATAGAACGGTTACCCCAACACCATATCTGGTTGATCGAATTAAGATCTGGCGCAAATTATCTGGGGTATTAGAGCCTTCAGCAAAAGCTGCACCAGCTAAAGCCTGACCGGGGCTCGTGATTAATGAACCGAGCATCCAGGCGATATATACGTGAGCGCTAAATTTTGCACCAAGCAGCTCCAATACTAATGGAGGAGTGATTAACACCGGTGCCCGGTATAAAAAGTCAGCAACATGATTGGCAAAGGAATAAGGCATTAGACTCTTAAAAACATTTATAGACAATCGTGGTCGTAATCGATAACCTTTTATAACTATTGGTAAGAACCTTGTCTGGCTAATTCCAATGGCAAAGATCATCCCAACAGCAACAGCAGCCACAATACCTTGTGCTCCAGCTGAAATAAACACAATAACCAGCATGATGCGTGAGATATTCGTGAGTGTGACCTGCCAAAATGCATACCGACTTTCACGGTATGCAATAAAAACTGCCTGATATTGTGATGCCAGGCTAGTTATCACCAAGAATCCAATAAAACCAATTGCAATCATAAGTCCTTGGCTAAGAAAATTGAGGGTGGGAGTCCAGAATTTGATCCCCAGGAGGTACAAAACACCGACTAATATTGTTGATAGTACGATCAACGTCAGTGTATTATTAAGCATCTCTTGAGGATCAGCAGAGCTCGTTAAAAACCGCACTAAACCTATGCCCAGACCGAGGCCGGCAATCCCTGAAAGTAATTGGGAAATAGATAGGATTGCTGTCGCTAAACCAACATCATTCGGAGAGTATAGCCTGGCAGATAGTCCCCAAAAAAAGACTCCTCCAATCGATCCCAGAAGCATAATTCCCAATAGATAACCTGAATTTACAAACAATGAATTATTGAGCAATTTGACTATACTGGCCAAAGCTCGATGAATATGCGTACCTAAGATCAGTTGATAATTCATATCAACAAATTTCAGATCTGATTTTATTGATTTGTTAAAGACTTATATTGGAAAGAATATAGAATCGTACTCAAAAATTGGTGATAATTTCTTCCACTAAACCCAGGAATCCAATTGCTTTCGCAGCGCCCGCACTAAGCTGGTCGACCTATTCAAGATCATTTTTTTCCCAGCAACCTTTTCGATGGCAGCTCGCAACGCAATAGGGTTGGAATCATATATAACCGCTGCCTTTCCCTGACTACCCATTGCTTTTGCAAGCTGTAATTGATGGTCATCAATGTGTTCACGGTACTGTTTTAGTCTTGGCACAACAATTAATGGTTTTCCCTTAAGCAAAGTCAAGATAATCGTCCCCGAACCTGCGTGACCAACCACGATGCGCGCTTCCTCAGTCAACTGTTCCATCTGCTGACTGCTTGTCCATTGGAAATGCTCTGCGTGCTGCGGCACATAGGATGAACTGCCGCGTTGGATGATCACTCGCTCATCGATCTCGGCCGCCACCTTGTCCATCGCCTCCACGAGCCGATTAAATCCCTGAAAGTGGAAGCCGACTGTGACTAGGATCATATCACTGCCCCTTCATAGCGTGCTTTTGGCCCGCAAATTTCCAGCAGTTGGGGCCATTGAACGAAAAAGGCATCCGCTACAGGATATACTAACCGCCCAGTTCTCGATATGTTCTCAACCCTAAATAAACCTTCAATAAAAATGGTTTTCATACCTAGTAGTTTTCCCAAGTAAAAGAAAGGCAGTGCAATCTCTGCTCCTGTACTCACAATCACATCCGGCCTCTCGACTCGCAGGATGTTGAACGCCCAAAAAAAAGATTGGAATAGCCGTATAGGGTTGACACCTATATTATCCGAAAAATATACCGGTGCAATTTGAAGCACATCCTCATCTCTGGAACTGTGATGCGTTGCGAAGAATATTTCATGTCCTTGAAACGCTTCCAGCAGCTGCAATGTCTCTGTGAGATGGCCTCCTTGCGTGCAGACCAAGGCGATTTTCATTTTCAATTTAACCTCAACCTGAATTCCCTTCTCGCCTCAGCCAATCAACCGTGATCGCAATACCATCCGCTGACGAATATGGCAAAGGGTCAGCTATCTGGCGCAGCGGTTCCAGGTCCTGAATTTCTGAAGTGACAATATTCTTGAAGCGGAATCTAGTCAAGGGCGGGTTCGTCCAGCCCAACATTTGCACCCCATCGCCTATGAAAGCTGCCAATTTCAAAATCCCAACCGGGACTGTACGGATCGGCTTCGCCATGAGGCGGGTTTGCACCAAGTCAGCGAAATCGGACAAGTCAACTGGCTCGTAATCCGCCAGGTAAAAAGTTTTCTTGTGTACCATATCAGGCGGTGCCTTGATCAACTTCCAAATCTGATAAACGGTGTTACCTATAAAGCCCCATTGTTTCTTTGTCCTGACCCCTCCAGGATGGACGTACAGGTTGCGAGCAATCATCGTGAAAAAGTCCTTATATGGGACATCGAACCAGGGACCCCACAGAGAGGTTGGGCGGACGATTGTCCATATCGGGCCAATTTCCCCGGCAGCCCGAATGATCCGTTCCGTGAGCACCTTGCTCTGACCGTACAGCGTCGTCGGTTGGTAATCATAATCATCTTTAGGGGTAATTCCGAGCCTGCAAACCAACTGGCTCGATGCAAAGATAACCCGCTGAATTGACGGAGTGGCACGGATAGCCTCGATAATGTTGCAGACGCCCTCGATATTGGCAGTAAATCCCCCCAGGTTTTTCTCCTCCTTAAGATCGGTGCGCGCCCCAAAGTGAAGGAATGCCGATGGCTGGAATTGCTGTGTCTCTCGAATGATTTGAGGCCGGTCTAATAAATCAACTTTCCTCCAAAAAGTGGTATGCTCTATGTTACGCGGCCCGGCAATATCAAAATTGATGACTTCCCAGCCCTGCTCAGTAAAATACCCAACCAGGTTCGTTCCCACAAATCCCGAACCGCCGGTGACGATGATCTTGTTGTTCGACATGCGCCTCAGGTTTTGGATGTTATCAAATAAACGGAATCTTCCCTCCTGGCGAACAGGAGTCGGTAAACCGCCACGATCAGGGCGTTGTGGGCCACGTGCAGGCCGCGCAGCAGGGGAGAGGCGGTGTAACGGTTGGCGATCTCAAGGTCTGAAATAAACTGCGCATAAGCATACGAGCCCGCTTTAGAAGCTGGGTGCACCCGAAAGGATGCCAGGTATTTGTGTACCATCCATGGTTTGAAGTGTCGACCCACTCGCAGCGAATAATCGTAATCCATGGCGTAGCGCAAGGTTTCGTCAAAATCTCCCACTATTTCGATCACGTTACGCCGCCAGAAAGTGGCTGGCTGGGAGATATAGTTTAGCACGAGAAGTACCTTGTAATTGTTCAATCGAAGCCAGAAGTTCTTGTAAGCCGTGATGGATTTGCGTATCTCCCGACCTTCCTGGTCAACGATCCGGCACCTGCCGGTCAGCCAGGCTGCCTCCGGATTGGCCGAAAAGAAATCCCCCACCTTTAATAATGCCCCCGGCTCGTACAAATCATCGGAATTTAGATAAGCGATCACTTCGCCGGTTGCCATTCTCAACCCTTTATTGATGGCGTGCGATTGGCCGTGATCCTTCTCGCTGAACCAGGTTATCCAATTCCCATAACTCCTCAGTACATCCAGCGTGCCATCTGTGGATCCGCCGTCCATGACGATATATTCCAAATTCGGGTATCCCTGGTTGAGCACGGACTCGATAGTCTGTCCGATGAACCCCCCCTGGTTGAACGAGGGGGTGATGATAGTGATCCTTGGGAGAGAACGCTTTATCACTTCGACTTTAGCAGATCGGTCAATAGGCCGCGCACCGAATGCAGGACGATCCCGGTCGAGAGCATGAGCATGCCTAGCATGGAGAGCAGCACGCTGATCAGGGCGTAGCCAACCGCCAGCTGGCTGGTGTTGCGAAAGATCTCCACCACGTACACACCCCAGCCNACCCCCACCAGCAGAATGACTACCCCTGGCACGCCGAAATACATCAACGGGCGGTGCTGCCCGACCAGGCGCAGCACCCCGTTCAGCACGATC
>C687J35164_10000754_pt1 | contig 11312 bp, 7 predicted proteins | sample RifCSP13_3_FD_35164 | JGI IMG/M metagenome (IMG submission 35164)
GGCATCGCCATCGTGGCCGCTGTCGCCGCCGGCCTCCAGTGGTGGGTCGCGGCCGGCCTGATCTCGGTCGCCGGCGGCGCCTTCGACATGTTCGACGGCGCGGTCGCCCGGGCCACCGGCACCGCCTCGAAGTTCGGGGCCTTCATGGACTCCACCTTCGACCGCTGGGGTGAGGGCACTGTCTACGTCGGCGTGGCGGCCGGCTGCGTCGCGGCCGGCGAGCCGTTCGCCGCACTCCTGGCCACCCTGGCCCTGAACTCGGCCGTCATGGTCAGCTACACGCGCGCCCGGGCCGAGGGGCTCGGCTTCACGGGCGAGGTGGGTATCGCCCCGCGTCCCGAGCGCATCGTCATCCTCGGCGCCGGCCTCGTCGCCACCGGCCTTGCGGGGGGCCCAGGGGGCTCGCCCTGGCTGCAGCTCGCGCTGGGCGCCCTCTTCGTCCTCACCACCGTCACCGTCATCCAGCGCATCGTCCACGTCCGTCGCCAGGCGGCGCAGCAGTAGAGAGGATCAGGCAGAGACACGTGAGCAGCAATAGCACCAACGGCCACGCCCCCCGGCGCAAGGACGGCAAGATCCGCGTCGCCATCGTGGGCGTCGGGAACTGCGCCTCGAGCCTCGTGCAGGGCCGCTACTACTACGAGAACGCCAAGGCGGGCGACTTCGTACCCGGCCTCATGCACGTCGACCTGGGCGGCTACCACGTCCGCGACATCGAGTTCGTCGCGGCGTTCGACATCGACAAGAACAAGGTCGGCAAGGACCTCTCCGAGGCCATCTACACGAAGCCCAACAACACCTACGTCTTCCAGCAGGTCCCCAGCCTGGGCGTGACGGTGGACCGCGGCATGACCCACGACGGCCTGGGCAAGTACCTCAGCCAGATCATCGAGAAGGCGCCCGGCCCGACCTCCGACGTGGTCGGCATCCTCCGGGAGCGCGAGGTGGACATGATGGTCTCCTACCTGCCCGTGGGCAGCGAGGAGGCCACGAAGTGGTACGTCGAGCAGGCCCTGCAGGCCGGCGTCGGCTTCATCAACGCCATCCCGGTCTTCATCGGGCGCGAGCCGTACTGGCAGCGTCGCTTCGCCGAGAAGGGCCTGCCGCTCATCGGCGACGACATCAAGAGCCAGGTCGGCGCGACGATCAGCCACCGTGTCCTGACCCGCCTGTTCATGGATCGCGGCGTGCGCCTCGACCGCACCTACCAGCTGAACTTCGGCGGCAACACCGACTTCCTCAACATGCTCGAGCGCGAGCGCCTCGAGTCGAAGAAGATCAGCAAGACCAACGCGGTCACCTCGATGCTGGACTACGAGATGGACCCGGACGACGTCCACGTCGGCCCCTCCGACCACGTGCCGTGGCTGCAGGACCGCAAGTGGTGCTACATCCGCATGGAGGGCACGACCTTCGGCGACGTGCCCCTCAACGCGGAGCTGAAGCTCGAGGTCTGGGACAGCCCCAACAGCGCCGGCGTCATCACCGACGCCATCCGCTGCCTGAAGCTGGGCCTCGACCGGGGCCTCAAGGGCACGCTCGTCGCGCCGTCGAGCTATTTCATGAAGAGCCCACCCATCCAGATCCACGACGACATCGCCCACAACCGCGTCGAGGCCTTCATCCGCGGTGAGGACGACGAGACCCTCGTGGGCACCGAGACGCTGCCCGCCAAGGTCGTGCGCAAACTCGCGCCCGCCCGGGCCAGGGCCGCGGCGGCGACGAAGTAGCGCCGGCGGCGCACCATCCATGTCCGATCGGGCCGCCGACGAGGCACTGCGCACGACCGAGGGCGCCGGAGGGCCGGCCACGAAGGCCGGGGGCGTCGCGTACGCCCCGCATCGCCGGCTCGACGGCGGCACCGGCCTGCGCCGCCTCGTCTCCCGCGCCAACGAGCGGCTGGTCGTCCTCGGCTATCGCTTCGCGTCGTGGCTCTTCGGCTGGCTGCCGATGGGCCTCACCTGGCCGGTCGTGCGCGTTCTCATGCTGGTCGGCTACGCCCTCTGGCCGGCCAAACGGCGCGTCATCCTGGCCAACGCCTCGCACATCCTGGGCCGCCCCATCGACGATCCCGCCGTGCGCGCTCTGGCCCGCCGCGTCTACCAGACCTACGCGCGCTACATCGTGGAGCTGATGCGGCTGCCGTCGCTGCCCGAGCACGTGCCCGCCCTGCTCGTGCGGGCCGAGGGCGAGCGGGGCGTGGACTCGTTCGTGACCATCTGGGACCACTATCGCGCCCAGGGCCGGGGGCTCATCGCAGTCAGCATCCACATCGGCAGCATCGAGACGCTCGTGGCCGCCTTCGCGGCGCGCGGCTTTCCCACCTACGGGCTGGCCGACGACTCGGCCTACCCGGAGTTGTTCGCGCTCCTCCAGGCGCAGCGCCGACGCTGGGGCGTGGAGGTCTTCGCCTGGCGCAACATGCGCCGCGTCTTCGGCGTGCTGCGCGAGCCGGCCATCCTGGGGCTGCTCGTCGACTGGGGCTACCGGCCCGACGGCATCCCGGTCCGCCTCTTCGGCGGCTGGACGACGCTGCCCGCCGGACCGGCCGTGCTGGCCGCCCGGACGGGCGGGGTAATCCTGCCCATGGTCTGCCGGCGCACGCCCGACGGCAAGTTCGAGGCCGAGCATTTCACGCCCATCGAGCTCGCCGACGACTCCCCTGGGGAACTGGCACGGGCCACGCAGGCCATGGCCGACGCCGTGGAGGCCATGGTCCGGCCCGCGCCCGAGCAGTGGTACACGTTCAAGCCGATGTGGCCGGCGACCGCGGCCGAGAAGGCCGAGCTGGCCGCTCGACACGACGCTTCGTGAGGGCCCGGTGAGCGACGCCACGACCGCGATCCCCAGCCCGGACGCGACGGGCGGCCAGCGCCTCGCGGCAGCCCTGGCGGCCGGCGCCTCGTGGCTGGCCTGCCGGCTTCCCGAAGGCATGCTCTGCCGGCTCTTCGACCTCCTGGGCGCCGGCCATTACCTCGTCAACCGGCGGCGCCGCGAGCTGGCGCGGAGGCACCTCGCCCGCGTCTGCGGCTGGCTCACCGAACGCGGCATGGCCGCGCCGCACGTGGCCCGGGCCGCGAGAGACCCGCGGGCGCTGGAGGGCATGGTGCGCGATGTCTTCCGGCACCACGCCCGCTACTACCTCGAGGTCATGCGCACGACCACGATCACCGATGCGTACCTGGCGCGCCACTTGGCCTTCGAGCGGCAGGAGCATGTCGACGGGCTCCTCGAGGCGCGGGAGGAGGGGGTTGCCGGCGCGCTCTTCGTCGGGCTCCACTTCGGCTCGATGGAGCTGCCCGCGCGCTACGCCGTGGTGCGCGCGGGGCGGCCCGTCCTGACCCTCCAGGAGACGCTCTCGAACCCCGCCCTGCACGCCTGGTTCTCCCGCCAGCGGACGGCCGTCGGCCTGGAGATCCTGGATCCCGCCCGCGCCCTGCGGCAGCTGGTGCAGAGCATCCGCGGCGGCGGCATCGTGGCCCTCGTGGCCGACCGCGACCTGGACGGCACGGGGCGCACGACGGAGCTGTTCGGGGCGCCGGCGTCGCTACCCGTCAACCGGCGGCGCCGCGAGCTGGCGCGGAGGAACCTGGCCCGCGTCTGCGGCTGGCTCACCGAACGCGGCATGGCCGCGCCGCACGTGGCCCGGGCCGCGAGAGACCCGCGGGCGCTGGAGCGCATGGTGCGCGATGCCTTCCGGCACCACGCCCGCTACTACCTCGAGGTCATGCGCACGACCACCTTCACCGATGCGTACCTCGCGCGGCACCTGACCTTCGAGCGGCAGGAGCATGTCGACGGGCTACTCGAGGCGCGGGAGGAGGGCGTCGCCGGCCCGCTCTTCGTCGGGCTCCACTTCGGCTCCATGGAGCTGCCCGCGCGCTACGCCGTGGTGCGCGCGGGGCGGCCCGTCCTGACGCTCCAGGAGAAGCTCGCGAACCCCGCCCTGCACGCCTGGGTCTCGCGGCAGCGGGCGGCCGTCGGCCTGGAGATCATGGACCCCGCCCGCGCCCTCCGGCCGCTCGTGCAGCGCATCCGCGGCGGCGGCATCGTGGCCCTCGTGGCCGACCGCGATCTGGACGGCACGGGGCGCACGACGGACCTGTTCGGGGCGCCGGCGTTGCTACCGGTGGGACCGGCGCTGGTGGCCATCGAGGCGGGGGTACCCGCCTGGGCGGTCGCGGCACGGCGGGCCGGATGGACCACCTACGCCGTTCGCGTCGAGCCCGTGGAGACGCCGCCGCCGGGACCCCTGCGCGAGCGCGTGCCGGCCTTCCTGGCCGCGGAGGCGCGTGCCTTCGAGCGGCTGGTCGCGGACGCGCCCGAGCAGTGGTGGACCGTCCTCTTCCCCATCTGGGAGGAGGTCGCATGACCGAACGCGGCGGCCGCGCCGACCTGCACATCCACAGCGCCGCCTCCGATGGCGTGGCCGGCGTCGANGAGATCCTCGAGCACGTCCGGCTGCGCACCGACCTCGACGTCATCGCCATCACCGACCACGAACGGATCGACGCGGCCCTGGCCGCCCGCGCCATCGCCCTCGCCCGCGGCGACCGCTTCGAGGTCATCGTGGGCGAGGAGGTCACGACCCGCGGCGGCCACCTGCTGGGGCTCTTCCTCGAGGAGCCGGTGAAGCCATTCCGCTCGCTGCGCGCCAGCATCGCCGCCATCCACGAGCAGGGTGGCCTGGCCATCCCCGCACACCCGCTGGTGCCCTACCCGCTGTGCGCCAGTGCACGAGCGCTGCGGCGCCTCGTCGAAGACCCCGATCCGACCGTCCGCCCCGACGGGATCGAGGCCTTCAATCCCACGGCGGCCGGCCGGCCCTGGCACCCCCGCGTGGTCGAGTTCGCCGCTGCGCACGCGCTGGCCGCGGTGGGCAGCAGCGACGCCCATCTGCCGGAGCACATCGGCCGCGGCCAGACTCGCTTCCCAGGCCAGAGCGCGGCGGATCTGCGCGCCGCGATCATCGGGCGGCAGACCGCCTGGGAGGGAGACTTCCATGCGCCCCTGGCGCAGGTGGGCATGCTCGGCCGCCAGGTGGCCAAGTACGCCCGGGACGTCCGCGACGAGGTGCGCGGCCGCGTCCTGCGCGATGGTACCGGGCGCGACCTGGGCTACCCCGGCGGGCGGCAGAGGCCACCGCGCTTCGACGAACGCGAGATGGGGGAACGGGAGCGGCCGGGATGAAGATCGGCCTCGTCACGCCCTACATCTACCCGCTGCCCGGCGGTGTCAACGAGCACGTCCGATACCTCTACGAAGGGCTCATCGAGCGCGGTCACGACGTGCGCATCATCAGCAGCACGCACGGCCTCCAGCGGGCCAGCGAGGGAGACGTCATCCGCCTCGGACGGGGCTTCAGCGTGCCCACCAACGGGTCGGTGGGGACACTCACCGTCTCGCCCCGCTACCTCTCGCAGATCCGCGCCCTGCTCGAGCGCGAACGCTTCGACGTGCTCCACTTCCACGAGCCGTTCGTGCCGCTGCTCTCGCTGTTCCTGCTGCGCGAGTCGCGCAGCGTCAACGTGGCCACCTTCCACGCCTACGCCGGCTGGAGTACGAGCTACGAGTTCGGCCGCCGCTTCCTGGGCGGCTACGCCCGACGCCTCCACGGGCGCATCGCCGTCAGCGCCGCGGCGCGCCACTTCATCGACCGCTACTTCCCGGGCGACTACAAGCTCATCCCCAACGGCGTGGACCTGACCCGCTACGAGGGCATCGAGCCGATCGAGCGCTGGCGCGACGGGACGGCCAACATCCTCTTCGTGGGCCGCTTCGAGCAGCGCAAGGGGCTGCTCGTGCTGCTCAAGGCGTTTCGCGTCCTGCGCCGCTCGGGCCTCGACTGCCGGCTCATCGTGGTCGGCAGCGGGCCGCAGGAGCGCGAGGTGCGCCGCTACATCGCCACCCGCGGACTCAAGGGCGTGGAGCTGTTGGGACGCGTCGGCGACGCGGAGAAGGCGCGCCTCTTTGCCACCGCGGACGTCTTCGTCTCACCGGCCACCGGCCAGGAGTCGTTCGGCATCGTGCTGCTCGAGGCGATGGCGGCCGGTACGCCCATCGTGTGCAGCGACATCCACGGCTACAAGGGCGTGGTGCGGCGCGGCGAAGAGGCGCTGCTCGTGCCGCCGCGGGACCACCAGGCGCTCGTCGGCGCCGTTTCGCGCCTGCTCGAAGATCCGGCGTTGCGCGCGACCATGGGCGCCTCGGGGCGCGTACGCGCGCAGCAGTTCTCGTGGCCGAGCATCACCGCCAAGGTGGACGACTACTACGGCTTCGTCATCCGCCGCCTGGCGGCGCAGGGGGCGCTGCCGCGCGACTTCAGCGCCGACGTCCCAGCCGCGCCACACGCGGCGCGGGCCGGGGGTCAGGGAACGATGGTGATGGGGGCCGACCAGGCGCCGTAGTTGCCCGCCCTGTCCCGAGCCCGGACGCGGAACTCGTAGACCCGGCCCACGGTCAGGGTCTGCACGATCGAGGTCGACGTGGTGGCCGCCAGGATCGTCCGCCAGGTCGTGCTTCCGCCGTAGCGGTACTGCAGCTGGAGGTCGCGCAGGCCGGACGTCAGCACCTGGAGCCGCACATCGGCGCCCGTCCATCCGATCGTGGCCTTGCGCGTGGTCGACGTGGCGGCGCTCAGGCCGGGCGTCGTCAGCTTCGCCCAAGCACCGGTGCGGTCGGGGCCCTTGAGGAAGATCGTGGCCCAGATCTTCCTGCCCGTGGCGTCCTCGGCGAGGCCGACGCCCAGGTAGTTGTAGTCGCGGCTGGTCACGATGGCGTAGTGGGAGGAGGAGTCGCGCCACTGCTGCGCCGCGCTCGAGGCGGACTCCGACAGCTCGCCCGAGCTGTTCGCGGCGAGGATCTCGCCGGTGCCGAACCACGTGATGCCGGCCTCGGTCATGAGGTCCCACGCCCAGCGCCCGTCGGGCTGCTGGTGCGCGAAGTAGCCCTTCTCGGCCATGTCGGTGGCACGCGCCCGGGCGATCGTGCGCAGACGGACGTCCACGCGCAACGGCAGGAGGCCGACCTCGGCACGCTGCTGGTTCAGGAGGGCCACGACCTGGCGCTCGGCCTCGGCCATCGCGGTCGTGTCGGCGGCGGCGACCGGCGGCGCGGCGGGAAGGAGGAGCGCGCCGACGAGGGCGAGCAGGGCGACGCGGCGGATGATGGTCGACATGGCGCTGGACTCGGTACCCCTCAGCGACCGAGGGCGGGAGATCCCGATCGGTCGAGCTGAGTCTCGCCGCGCGACGCGCCCGACTCCATAGCACGGCCGTCCCAGCGGGGCTGCCGGATGGTACGGGGCTCGCCTCATCCGGCTGGCAGCCGGCCGGGNCCCGGAGACCCCGCTTCGGGCTCACGCGGCCGGTGCCGCTCCGTCCGGCGCAGGCCCCGCCCGGTCGGCCGCCGAGGCGAGCCGCCAGGACCACGTGGCGTACATGGCGGCCACGGCGAGGAAGGCGACCATCGCGGTCAGGGCCAGCGATTCGACGCCGAGCACGGATGTCTTGACGGCGGCCGCCGTGTTGACCGCGAACTGGAAATCGTAGTTGTAGGTCGGCAGCGGCAGCGTCTGGAAGAGCCGCGCCAGGCCGGTGGGCACGGGCAGCGCCCCGATGTCCGGGTAGAAGAGCACGAACCAGAGCCCCATGGCGCCGACGACGCCGACGATGAAGCGCCGCGGGTCGCGCGCGCCCAGCGCAAGCCAGGCCGCGAAGGCCAGCGGCGGCAGGATCGCCGCGGCCGCCACCGTCGGCGCCAGGTCGCCGATGGGGGCCGAGATGAGGGGCAGCTCCGTGAAGCGCGTCTGGACGAGGGCCAGCGCCGCGGTCGTGGAGACGACGGTCAGCCCGACCCAGCCGGACCCCGCCGGGAAGCGCCGCGCGGCGCGGTCCGCGCTGCCGGCCCCGTCCTCGCCCGTGCCGATGCCCAGCGTCCGCACCTGCCAGGCGAAGACGAGCACGCCGACGACCAGCACGAGCAGCGAGACCGCGACCCGCTCGGTGAGCACGAACGCCTCGCTCACGTAGCCGCAGGCCTGCGAGCCGGGGTTCATCTGCTGCACGCCGGACACGGCGCAGAGTGGGGCGCGCAGGAGCCATAGCAGCGCCGGCGCCACGATCGCTACGGCGGCGCTGGCACGGGCCAGCAGCCACGTTCGCGCCGAGGGGCCGTGCCACAACTCGGCCAGGAAGTAGCCCACGGCCAGCACGAGGAAGGGCAGGGTCGTGTAGTAGTGGTACTGGAAGGTCGCTCGGTCGATGCGCGACCAGGGCAGCCACTGGCCGGCGAAGCCGATCACCACCAGGGCCAGCGCAGTGCTGCGCCGCCGCCAGGCGGTCCAGGCGGTCCAGGCCATGGCGGGCACGGAGAGCCAGAAGAGGACGAGGTTGCCGGCGTCGTAGATGATCGCNGTCGAGCCGCCGCCGAGGCCGGCGAGGTAGAACCAGACCGGCTTGAGGTCGAAGGGCCAGGCCCACCACGGCGATGACGCGGCGTGGGTCGCGCGCAGGTCGTTGTGGTAGTTGTACATCGACTGCTGGAGGGCGAGGAAGGTCTGGCCGGCGTTGCCCGCCGGCAGGGACTCGGTCCAGCGGTTGCCCAGCTCCACCCAGGGGTAGTAGCTCGCGACGTAGACGGCGAGCGGGATGGCCGTGAGGCAGACCAGGGCCCAGAGCCACGGGCCGCCCCAGCGCCAACCGGGCAGCAGCCAGCCCTGCGGGGCGGGCGCGGCCGGCTCCAGGAGCGTCTCGGGGTCGCCGGGCTCTGGTAGCGGCGCGAGCGGCCCCAGGCCGACCCGGGCGGCCAGGGCCACCACGAGATACGCCGCGATGCCCGAGCCGATGAGCAGCAGGCCCCCCGCCAGCAGCGTCGGCGCCCCCAGCGGCCCCTCGGCCGGCAGCGAGGGGCCGAAGGCGATCGAGGCCAGCCCCAGCGCGGCGCCGGCCACCCCGGGGGCGAGGACGGCGAAGCGAAGCTCGTCGAGCGTGAAGCGGACGGGCCGCAGGACGATGGCCACCGCCAGCAGCAGGGTGAGGCCGACCATGATCACGAAGAAGACGGCGTTGCCCTTCAGCAGCACCAGCGCGACGACAACCGCGACGGCGAAGACGGAGCCCGCCCCGAGCGTCATCCGCCTGGCGCCCATGCGGCGCAGGACGACGACGGTCACGGCCGCCGCGAAGAGCGCACGACGCCCGTGCCCAGCGCGTCCGGCGAGCTCGAGCCGGGGGAGCTCATGGCCAGCCAACCCAGGACGCCGGTCATGGCGATCATGGCCAGCAGGGCGGCGATCCGCCCGAGCGCCGAGCGCAGCAGGACGAGCAGGACGATGCTGCCGATGGCGTAGATGCCCACCCACTTCGCGGCCAGCGCCAGCCCGAGCAGGATACCGACCAGCGGGAGCCCGATGAGGACCGCGCTGCGACCGCGCCAGGCGCCCAGCCAGAGGGCCGCGAAGGCGGTGTAGGCGGCCACGATGAACAGCCCGACGTACGTGTCGTTCATGGCGATGCGCGATTGGGCGAAGGCCATGCCGTCCACGAGCAGGAGGCCGGCCGCCAGCAGGGCCACGCTTCGGCGGCGGACGAGGAGCCGGCCGAGCAGGAAGACGAGGCCGGCCATGAGCGCCCCGGCGATGACGCCGGGGAAGCGCCAGGCGAAGGCGTTGCTCCCGCTGTCGACCACAGCCAGCGACCCGTCCGCGGCGATGGTCACCAGCTCCTCGCGGTCGTCGCTCGGCCGCTCGGGCTGGGCGTCGAGGGCCCAGGCCACTGGCGTCGCCGGGAGGCGGGCGTCGGCGAAGACCGCGTTGGCGCGCGGCTCCACGACGTAGATGGTGTCGGCCGCACCGTCGGGCGTGCGTCCGAGGACGTGAACGAGCTTCGTCGCCGGGTCGAAGAGGACGTCCCGTGCAGCAGCCGGCAGCCAGACCGCCTCGAGCTGCACCGGCGCCGCGTCCCGGCCGACCTCGACGCGCTCCAGCTGCGCCCCGGCCACGACGTAGATCGTCGGCTCGCCGACGCGCTCCACGAGGGCCAGCCCCGTGGCCGGCGAGGCGGTCGGGAAGAGGTCCACCTGCACGAGCGTGGCGGCATCGAGCAGGTAGAGGCCCTCGGTAGCGGCCACGGCAGCCAGCTCCCCGGTCTCCAGTCGGGTCCCGGGCAACTCGCCGGCGTCGATCGCCGTCTGCACCTCGCCGCGTACGTCTTCGGCCACGGACGAGGCGATGACGACGTCACCAGCGCCGTCGGCGAGCAGCGCCCGGATCCGCTCGGCGTCGTCACCCAGGATCGTGGCGAGGCGGGTCGCCATCGTGCCCGGGTCCGTCACCTGTCGCGCGTCGACGACCAGTCGCTCACCGCCCTGGAGGCTGGTGATGTCGGCCGCACCGGCCAGCGTGGTTCCGGCCAGCCGCGCGCCATCGGCGAGGGCGAGGGCCGCCACGCGGTCCCCCTCGAGCACTGCCAGGAGCTCGCGCCCCTCCCGGTCCACGCTCATCGTCAGCGCCGGGCCGCCCAGATCACCGAGGCGCTGGGCCTCGCTCAGCGCGCCCGGATCGGCGCCGGCGCGGACATCGTCGAGAGCCTGGGTCTCGAAGGCCCAGACGACTCCGGCGAGGTCGGCGATGAGCAGCCGGTGAGCGCCGGCGTCCACCGCCAGGGCTCCCGGCTGAGCGTCCTCACCGAGGGTGATCGTGGCCACGAGGCCGCGGTCGACGAGGTCGTAGACGCGCACGCCGCCCGGGCCGGAGACGTACAGGCGGTCCCCGGCACGTCGCGGCGCGAGCCCGCCGCCCTCCCAGCGGGTCTCGACGACGGCATCCCGCGCGGCGAAGCCGAGCTGCGCGGTCCCGGTGACCCGGTCGTTCCCGAAGGCGACGATGCCCGCCGCCATGAGGTACTTGGCGAGGTGCGGGTGGGTGAACTCGTAGATCGCGTGCGGCTGACCGTAGCGCCAGTCCTGCAGGAACTCCGTCGCGGTCCGCGCATGGTAGACCTCGTCGAAGTGCATGTCGTAGGGCTCGCCGACGCGCCACCCGCGCAGCGTCAGGGCGGCGAGCACGATCAGCAGCGCCACGAGCAGGTCGAGGCGGCCGATGCGGCCACCCCCCTCGCCGGCGAGCGCGGCGCTGCGGTCGCGCCGCAGGAGACGGGCGCCGAGCCGGGCATCGAGCACGCCGCGAGCGCGCGAGGCGAGGCTGGACGCGATCTCCTCACCGAAACCCCAGCCCGGCTCCGGCGAGACGCGTCGCTCGCCGCCGACCTCCTCGAGCCATGGCGCCGCTGCGACGGCGCCGAACGGAGCGGCTG
>C687J35164_10000759_pt1 | contig 11287 bp, 12 predicted proteins | sample RifCSP13_3_FD_35164 | JGI IMG/M metagenome (IMG submission 35164)
TAACATTAAGGAACACCATCCACCTGAGTTATTTCTATCTAATTCTTCCTTCTTACTTTAATATCCACCCTGGTCTAACCTCTGCTTAGTGTATAGCCCTAAAAGTCTATCACTATCTATATATCGTTATCTGACTTCCCGGCAGAGGTAAGGTGCCAAATAAATCCTTTTATAAAACTTTAAATAAGGTAGGAGGCATAGAGCCATGGGGAAAAGTAGTAAGGGCAAAAAATAATTAAGGGAATCATTATCATGCTCAGTTTGCTGGTTTCAGTGGTATTTACAGGATGCGCACGCACGAAAGGGGAGTTTATCGAGCTCAGCACTGACATTTATCCACCAAAATCGGAGGCCCAAGAGATTCTACTTATTCAGAACGGTATTGATAGATCCTACAAAGAGATTGGTCTTGTGAAGGCAAAGGGAAATCGGTATACCAAGGATGAGGAATGCCTTGAGAAGATACTTCAGATTGCCAAAGAAGCTGGGGCAGATGCGGTTATAAAAGCCCATGTGGAAAAAACGGAGAGGTTAGTTTCCCGGCAAATCACTGCGGGTAAGTTCCCCATGTCCAGGAAATATAAGGTAAAAGAGCCAGTTTGTGAGGGAACTGCCGTTGTATTTACGGGAAATGGAGCAAGGTAGTAGTTATATAAAAATTCTTCAAAAAGGAGGCTACAAACCATGATTAGACCTAGTAAGTCGCTTATAGCTTTGGGAATAGGTGTGTTCTTGCTATCTATCTCCGTTACTTTTGGAGAGACTAAGGATAGGAAAGAAGTTACGATCAAAGGTCGGGTTATAGACCCGGTTTGTTTGATAACCATGAACATGAAAGGAGAGGGACACAGAGAATGTGCTCTTAATTGTGCTAAGGCTGGAGAGGACTTGGCACTCATGGATGAAAAAGGAAAAATCTATCCTATCCTTCCGGAGAAAGCTGTTACAAATCCCAACCAACTTGTACTCGATTATGTTGAGAAAACAGTCACGGTTAAAGGAACACTTATCGAAAGTGGTGGGGTTAGTTATATCATGATTAAAGAGGTTAAAGGTAGTTAATCAAAATTTGATCAGATAAGGAGGTGATAAATATGAAAAGGATATTACCGCTAGCAATAGCTTTCGTAGTACCCATTTTGCTTTTCTCTTTCTTAGGAGTGTTTCCTGGAAGTGCTTCTGAGGAAGAAGATGTTGACAAAATGATAGAGACTGCCACAACCCCTGAGGATCATATAAAGATTGCAGAGTATTATGAAAAACAAGCCAAGAAAATGGAGGAAAAGGCAAGGTTGCATGGCACCTTGGCTGATTCGTACAAGAATAGAGGTAAGCCTTTTTCTGGACTTGCTAAACACTGCTCTGATCTTTCAAAGAAGTATATGGAAGCTGCTAAAGACTATAAGACTATGGCGATGGAACATATGAAGATGGCTCAGGATATGCAAAAGCAGTAGCAATGGCTTCCCCAGGTGTGGAAGAAACCTCTCCTGCCTGGGGAAAAGCCTATAACATTTATTCTGCATAAGATTTACGCGTGTTGTGAAAAGCTTTGAGTGGATTTCTATAAGGAGGTGTAAAGATGAGACTCGTTCTAGCATTAATAATAGTCTCAATTGGGCTTAGTGCTTTTGCCGATGAGACTACGCCCCTTAAATCCCTTGTCGAAGAAGCCTTGGAGAAAAACCCTGAGATACTGAGAGCAAAAGCCGAGTGGGAAGCAGCTACTAAGCGTCCCTCTCAAGCAGGTTCCCTTCCCGACCCAATAGTTGGAGTTGGTTGGAGAAATGTAAGATTTGATCGTATAACCCTTACCGAAGACCCAAATAGTATGGTTACGTTCTCACTCTCACAGGAATTTCCCTTTCCAGGAAAGCTTTCCCTTAGAGAAAAAGTAGCTCAAGAGGAAGCGCAGGCTCAGGAAAAATTGTATGAAGCTACTTTAAGAAGGGTGATAGCAGATCTTAAAGAAGCCTATTACAACTGGTTCTTAGTTGATAAGTCCATAGAAATTACTCTTAAAAATAAAGACCTTCTTGAAAAATTTCTAAAAGTTGCTGAGGCGAAATACGCTGTAGGGAAAGGAATACAGCAGGATGTGTTAAAAGCTCAGGTGGAGGTATCAAGATTTATTGAACAGCTTCAGCTTCTTGAAGAAAGAAGGGGAATTGTAGAAGCCAGAATAAGAAGCATATTAAATCGTCCACCTGATTCTCCACTTGTAAAGCCGGAGGTTGTAGAGAAGTCTCCCTTCATTCTAACAGCGGANGAGCTTTATAAGCTTACTAAAGAAAAAGCTCCCCTTCTTAAGGTGAAGGAGAATCTTATTGATAGACAAGAAGAGGCCTTAAAGCTTGCCAAGAGGGAGTACTATCCTGACTTTGCTTTAGGGGTTGCCCCTGCCGTAATGGGGATGGAAAGTGGTGGGGTGGAAGGTGCCTGGGAGGTAACACTTGGGGTAAAAGTGCCGCTCTATTTTTACCGCAAACAAAGGTTTGGAGTTCAGGAGGCGGTTTCACAGCTTCAGGCGGCGCGGGAAGATTACACAAGCACAAACCAATCCTTATTTTTTAACGTTAAAGATCAATACCTGGTTGCTAAGACGTCGGAGAATCTTCTCAAGCTTTTTCAAGAAGGTATAATTCCACAGGCTGCTTCATCACTTGAGTCCGCAATCACAGGGTATCAAGTTGGGAATATAGACTTTCTTACGCTCCTGAACAATCTTGTAACTCTTTTTAATTTTGAAATCACATATTATACGTATCTTACGAACTATCAGACAGCACTCGCAAGAATTGAAGAAGTTGTTGACATGCCTTTAATTAAGTGAACTTTGTAAGTAATAAGGCTCAGGAGGTTTAAGAAATGAAAAAAACAGGTTTGAGTAAAGTATTAAAGCTCGGTGCGCTAGGGGTTTTAGTTCTTATTGTATTGGTATTTACCCTTTTTATATATGTCGAAGACCGAGCTAAATGGGGAAACCAATCAAGGAAAAGGCATGGAGAGTGCTGCTCCAAAGGAGATGCTTATGGGTAATCAGGGAGTGGAAGAAGAAACAGAGCACGAAGGGATGAAGATGGAAGAGGAGAAAGGAATAGAAACTCCGCAGAGCCCTGAGGGATTTACAGGAGTTCAGATAACCCCTGAAAAACAGCAGCTTATAGGGGTTAAGACTGATGAAGCGGCTACAAGGAAACTTATAAGGGATATTAGAACAGTTGGGATAATTGAGGCTGATGAGACAAAGATTGCACGGGTTAGTATAAAATTCAGTGGGTGGATAAAGGATATGTTTGTGGATTATGTGGGGAAATACGTAAAGCGCGGGGAACCGCTCTTTACAGTTTATAGCCCCGACCTTGTCTCTACTGAAGAAGAATACCTTCTTGCCCTAAAGGCACAGGACTCATTTGGAAAAAGCTCATTTCCGGAAATATCTTCAAGCGCAAAATCCCTACTTGAGGCTACGCGTAGAAGGCTACTTCTCTGGGACATTCCGGAAAGCGAGATACAAAGAATTGAGAAAACAGGAAAGCCTCTTAAATATCTTACTCTTTACTCACCTATAAGTGGCTATGTCACAAAGCGTGAAGCCTTTCCAGAAAAGATGATTGTGCCCAATGACGTTGTGTTTGAGATTGTGGATCTATCAACCGTGTGGCTTCTTGCAGACATCTATGAATATGAGCTTCCACTAGTTAAAGAGGGACAGGAAGCGACCATCACTCTTTCTTACTACCCGGAAGAGGTTTTCCATGGAAAGGTTACCTACGTTTACCCCACCCTAGAGACAAAAACCAGAACAGTAAAAGCGAGGTTTGAATTTGGGAATGAGGATATAAAACTAAAGCCGGGTATGTATGCCAATGTGGAATTAAAGGTTCCTCTTGGAGAGAGCCTCTCTGTATCAGAGGATTCCGTCATTGATACAGGAGAGAAACAAATCGTATTTGTTGCAATGGGAGACGGCTACTTCGAACCCAGAGAAGTTAAAGTCGGACGTAAAGCCGAGGGGTACTATGAAGTTTTAGATGGGGTAAGAGAAGGTGAAAAGGTTGTAAGAAGTGCTACCTTCCTTGTAGATTCCGAAAGCCGTCTTAAGGCAGCGCTAGAAAGTTTTGGTATGCCTGGACACGAAGGAACGGAGCCTGTTTCCGAAGCTCCAAAAGCAGATCCAAAGGAAGTCAACATCTCCTTCTCAACAGATGGTGAATTCCCCAATGTAGGTGACAACACCTTTAAAATCACTGTGACTGATATGAATGGGGATCCTATAAAAGACGCTAAAGTAGATATTCTGCTCCATATGCCTGGTATGCCCTCTATGGGAATGCCTGCTATGAATATCCCGGCTATAGGAAAGCCTGTTAAGGATGGTTTATATGTGGCAGAAGTCAATATTCCCATGGGTGGGCAATGGCATGTAAGGGTTACTGTAACAAGACCCGGAAAACCTTCTGTCTCAAGCGTCTTTGAGATTAATGCAAGTTAAAGGAGTAAGAGCTTATGATTAATAGGATTATCGAATTTTGCGCCCATAATAGATTCATCGTGTTCCTCTTTGTCAGTATGGCCATATTCGCCGGACTCTACTCGATGAAAAATATCACGCTTGACGCGATTCCTGATCTCTCGGACACGCAGGTAATAATCTACTCACGCTGGGATCGTAGCCCCGACATCATGGAAGATCAGGTCACCTACCCGATTATCACCGCCCTACTCGGTGTGCCCAGAGTAAAGGATATTCGCGGCTTTTCCGACTTTGGCTTTTCTTACGTCTATGTCATCTTCGAGGATGGAACAGATATCTATTGGGCGCGGTCGCGCACATTGGAATATCTGAGCATATCCTGCCGAGGCTCCCTGAAGGAGTGAAGGTGGAACTCGCACGCGACGAGACAGCCGTGGGCTGGGTGTTCCAGTACGCACTGGTGGATACCACCGGGAAATACGACCTAGCGCAACTGCGGACGCTACAGGATTGGTATCTCCGGTATTACATCCAGGCTGTTCCGGGCGTTGCGGAGGTAGCACCCGTTGGCGGCTTTGTCCGTCAGTACCAGGTGAACCTCGATCCGAACGCGTTGCTGGCTTACAAGATTCCGCTGGATAAGGTGATTCAGGCTATCAGAGAGGGAAATAACGATGTGGGGGGACGGCTAGTGGAGTTTACTGGCCGAGAATACATGGTCAGGGGTCGCGGGTATATCCGCTCGGTAGCTGACGTTGAGAACATTGTAATNAGCACAAATATGGAAACCGGTACGCCGATTCTAGTAAAGCATCTTGGCACGGCGGCGTTGGGTCCGGACATTCGGCGAGGGATTGCTGAGCTAGATGGAAAAGGTGATGTAGTGGGTGCTATTGTGATCATGCGCTATGGCGAAAATGCGTTAAAGGTCATCAATCGAGTTAAGGCTAAATTGGCCGAGATCGAACCCTCACTGCCTCCGGGTGTAAAGATTGTTACGGCTTACGATCGTGCAGATCTAATTGAGCGTTCGATTGAAACACTGAAAGGCACGCTCATCGAGGAAATGGCTATTGTGAGTCTAGTGATCCTCATCTTCCTTTGGCACATTCCAAGTGCNATAATTCCGATAATCACTATTCCTATCGTAATAATCATCTCCTTCCTTCCCATGTACTGGATGAAGCTCACGGCCAATATTATGTCGCTTGGCGGCATCGCCATAGCCATTGGAGCAATGGTGGACGCATCCATTGTCCTGGTTGAGCAACTGCATAAGAAGCTCGAACGCTGGGAGGCAGAGGGACGGCCGGGCGATTTCAAAGATGTCGTCATCAGCGCGGTCAAGGAAGTTGGTGGGCCGAGCTTCTTCGCGCTGCTTGTGATCGCCATCTCGTTCATGCCGGTCTTCACACTGGAAGCCCAGGAGGGGCGGCTTTTCAAGCCACTGGCGTTTACAAAGAATTTCTCNATGGCGATCGCCGCCGTGCTGGCAATCACGCTTGTTCCCGCAATTATAATGCTTGTCATTCGCAGGAAGGAATTNAACTTTCGTCCCCGTTTGCTCNGTAAGCTTGCTAATGCNATCCTCGTTGGAAAGATCCACAGCGAGGAGAAACATCCGATCAGCCGTCCGCTGATGAGGATGTATCATCCGGTGGTGGAATTTGTCCTGCGACATCAATGGGCAACGATCACCGGAGCGGTTCTCGTTGTGTTACTTACAATTCCGATCTTTTTCCGGTTAGGGTCGGAATTCATGCCGCCGCTTGATGAAGGTGTGCTGCTCTATATGCCGACAACGTTGCCAGGCATCTCCGTGACCGAAGCGCAAAAACTCCTTCAGGTGCAGGATAAGATTCTGAAATCCTTTCCCGAAGTGGAGCGGGTATTCGGCAAAGCAGGGAGGGCGGAAACCGCCACCGATCCGGCCCCCTTTTCGATGATGGAGACGGTGGTTGCCCTTAAACCACCGTCTGAATGGCCGAAGGTACCGCGCTGGTATTCCTCTTGGGCACCAGAGTGGTTACAAAATATATTGCGTCGCTTCTGGCCCGATCATAAGAGCACACAGGAACTGATCTACGGGCCTGGTGGATTAAATGAAGCTCTGCAACTTCCCGGCGTAGTCAACGCCTGGACGATGCCTATCAAGGCCCGCGTGGACATGCTTACAACGGGTGTGCGAACCCCCGTGGGCATCAAGATCCTTGGCTCAGATTTGAATAAAATTCAAGAAATTGGTCAGCATATTGAAATGGTGCTCAAAGATGTGCCTGGCACAACAAGTATCTTTGCCGAACGCACGGCAGGCGGCTATTTCCTGGATTTCGCTCTCAAGCGCGAAGAACTGGCTCGCTACGGCTTCACGATTGGACAGGCAGAAATGGCTATCATGTCAGCCATAGGCGGTGAAAATATCACCACAACAGTCGAGGGTCGGGAGCGTTATCCAGTCAACGTTCGTTACCTGCGCGATTACCGCAGCACTGTGGATCGGCTCAGGCGGGTCTTGGTTCCAACCATGGACGGGGCGCAGATTCCGATGACTCAAATCGCTGACATTAAGCTGCTTTACGGCCCCAGCATGATCCGTGATGAAAATGGTCGCTTGAGTGGCTATGTCTATGTGGATGTCTCCGGACGCGATATCGGCAGTTATGTGACAGAGGCAAAAAAAGCCGTGAGAGAGAAGGTGAAACTGCCGCCAGGCTATACGCTCGTCTGGAGTGGGCAGTATGAGTATATGCAGCGGGTTGCAAAAAGACTGCTAACCGTGGTGCCGATTACGATCTTTATCATCTTCGTGTTGCTCTACTTCAACACCGGTTCGGTAGCCAAGACGCTGATCATTTTCCTGGCTGTGCCGTTCTCGGCTGTCGGCGCGATTTGGTTTCTCTATCTCCTGGGCTATAACACAAGCATTGCCGTATGGGTTGGATTGATNGCGCTCATGGGCGTGGATGCAGAGACAGGTGTGTTCATGTTGCTTTATCTGGATCTCGCCTATTACGAAATGCGCGCTAAAGGCTTGATGAAAACGAAGGAGCAATTACGTGAGGCGATTGTCCACGGAGCAGTTAAGCGACTGCGACCGAAAGTCATGACGGTAGCCGTGATGTTCATGGGTCTAGTTCCCATCATGTGGTCAACCGGCGCTGGCGCGGATGTAATGAAGCGTATCGCCGCACCGATGATCGGCGGCATCTTCACGTCGTTTATCCTGGAACTGGTGGTCTATCCGGCTATTTACTGGATCTGGCGCTGGTATTTTCATGTGAGGAAGGAGGTAAGGTTGAGCACATAGCCTTAGCAGAGGACCTGACCGGATGTTATTCACAGGAAAAGGAGACGACGGGCTTTGAAGCCAGTCGAGCTTCATATGGAGCACACACAAAACATAAAGAGGAGGCTGTTGGAGAGTTATTATAAGTTTAGGGGGAAATCATGCCAGAGCTAAGACAAGATTCTACAACAAAAGAATGGGTCATTATTGCGACAGAAAGGGCAAAGCGCCCCCACGATTTTATAACTAATAAGAAGAAAGAAGCCTTACCTTCTTTTGTGGCTTCCTGTCCATTCTGCCCGGGAAATGAATCCGAGACGCCTCCCGAAGTTCTAGCCTATCATGATTCACGAAAAGCTAATACTTCAGGTTGGCGTGTGAGAGTAACCCCTAATAAATATCCTGCTCTTATAAATCGTGGCACAATTGTGAGAAAGGAGAACGGCAAATTCTTTAGAAAAATGGATGGAGTCGGTGTCCATGAGGTAATAATAGAGAGCCCATACCATAATGGATTGATTCCACTTATGAAGGATAAAGAGGTAGAAGAAATCCTACTAGCTTATAGGGAAAGATATAACGCTTTAAAGAAGGATCCTATGGTCAAATTGATTATAATCTTTAAAAATCACGGTAAGTCAGCTGGGACCTCGCTGGATCATCCCCATTCCCAGTTGGTGGCAACTCCTATAGTTCCTATGCATATAAGAAGAAAATACGAAGTTGCAACAAGCTATTATGATGATACAAGCAGATGCATCTATTGCGATATGGTTAGGGAAGAGCTAAAGTCAGATGAGAGAATAGTGATAGAGACGGATAAATTCGTAGTATTTCATCCCTTTGCTTCTCGCTCACCTTTTGAGACATGGATCGCTCCAAAGAGGCATCTATCCTCCTTTGGAAATGTTCCTACTGAAGATATTGTAGACCTTGCTAGGGTTCTAAAAACTACACTATTTAAAATTTATAATACACTTGGTGATCCTGATTTTAACTATGTAATCCACACGGCGCCTGNAGATGACGAAAATAAAAGTTACTACCTTTGGCATATTCAGATTATTCCTAGGCTATCCACTTTAGCTGGATTTGAGCTTGGCTCTGGAATCTATATAAACACAACTCTTCCCGAAGAAACAGCGGAGTTTATAAGAAATATAAAGACATGATTTATTTCGTCTTTAGATAGGTATTTAATAAGGAGGCAAATTTTAGTCGATGAAAATAATGAACATCAAAAAATGAAAAAGAAATGAGCTTAGTCCTTCAAGGCAAGCCCTATCTACTTCTGCTCCAATGCTTGTAGGGGGAAGTTTGATAAGAATCCTAAAAATATTTTGAAAAAGATGGACACAAGGATTGAACATTTATAAAAAAGGAGGTGATAGAGATGAAAAAATTATTACCGCTTGTAACAGCTTTGATAGCACCCCTTCTGTTTTTATCTTTAGTAGGGGTGGTTCCCTGTAGTGCTTCTGAGGAGGAAGAGAGTAGGAAACTTATGGAGACTGCCACAACCCCCGAGGATCACATCAAGGTTGCAGACTATTATGAACAGCAAGCTTTAAGAATGGAGGAAGAGGCGAAGTTCCACTCCTCCCTGGCTGATTCGTACAAGAGTAGGGGTAAGCCTCTACTTGGGCTTGCTAAACACTGCGCAGATCTTTCCAAAAGGTATAAGGAAGCTGCAGAGGATTATAAGGCTATGGCATCCTTACACAAAAAGATAGCTCAGGATATGCAAAAGCAGTAACAAATAATTCCCAGGCATGGAGGAGTGGTCCTCCTTGTCTGGGAAACTCTATGACAAGCATATAAAATGGGATAAAAGTTATCATGAAAACCCAATCTCATTCTCATTGTAGAATATGTAATCTACAGAATGATTGTAATGCGCTGCCGTTTTTCTGGCCTGTTTTCTGTTTTATAGGATGCGAAACGTTAGAGGCTTTAAGGAAAAATCTTGAGTTCTTAAAAGTAGTAGATAAAACTCTAATAGAAAGGCCTGAACCTGAGTGGGCAACAGAAAATAAGTTGAGAATCGAACTCGATACTTTAAGGCTCAGAGACTTTTCTAGAAAACGAGCCAAACGGGGTATATACACTCTGATCCTCGCTCCATATGCGGGACATACATCTCAAATCGCTGATTACGACACGGGACAGAGCCTAGTAGAAACCTTTCAAAAAAACGGGATAAACAAAGTTGCTGTTACAGATTGGAAGAGTGCTACTCAAGAAACGAAGGATTACAATATAGATAACTATCTCTATGGTGTTGATGTATGTGTTGATGAATTAGGAGGAGTTGTTAACCTAGTAGGACTTTGCCAGGGTGGATGGCTTGGGGCAATGTATACTGCTAGATTCTCCAAAAAGGTAAATACCCTTACCCTTGCTGGCTCCCCTATTGATACGGATGCAGGTAATGGGCAGATAAAAGAATACGCTCATACCTCCCCTATGAGTTTTTATGAGGAACTGGTAACCATGGGCAATGGAGTATTAAAAGGCGAGTTTATGCTCCGGGGGTTTAAGAATATGCATTCTGGAAAACAGTACATAGAAAAATACGTAGAGCTGTATAAAAACGTTGATGATCCAGAGTACGTGAAGAAGTTTGAAAAGTTTGAGAGTTGGTATGAACACACGGTAGACTTGCCGGGTAAGTTCTATCTCCAGGTTGTTAAGGAACTCTTTAAAGAAAACAAGTTGGTAAAGGATGAGTTTATTGGTCTTGGGAAAAAGCTTAACCTCAAAGACATAAAATGTCCTCTTTATTTACTGGCAGGAGAAAGGGATGATATTACGCCAGTTGAACAGGTTTTCAATGCAGAAAAATATGTGGGGACAGATAAAGAGGATATCCAAAAAGACATAGCTGATGGAGGACACATAGGACTCTTCATGGGACATAAACCTCTTGAGGGGAATTGGCCAAGGATAGTGGAGTGGATGAAGAAGCATTCAAAGTGAATTTCCAACTATACTTGTTGGCAGTATCTGGCTTATGTATCTTCTCGGTTACAACATGAGTATAGCAGTCTGGGTAGGAATTATCGCAGTTGCAGGGCTTGCAGCTCAAACAGGAGTAGTTATGATAATTTATCTTGACAATGCTTATGAAAAGCGGATAAAAGAAGGAAGGATGAACAACTGGAACGATTTGGCTCAAGCGATAGATGAGGGGGCTGTGCAGAGGGTAAGACCCAAGATGATGACTGTGATGACAATGACTTTGGGACTCTTGCCACTTCTTTGGAGTCACGGTGCGGGTGCAGATGTAATGAAGCGAATCGCGGCCCCTATGATTGGAGGGCTTGTAACATCAACTATTCTTACACTTCTTATAATCCCTGCGATATACGCGATATGGAAAGGGAGGGGTTTGCAACAACATAGGGAGGGAAAAGAGAATGAATAAGAGCAAATCCGGGAAATGAGGGAGGTAATATACAATGAAGCAAACCTTTGAGGAATTTGACAGAATCAAGGAACTTGTCGGGCAGCATAAAGTTTGT
>C687J35164_10000781_pt1 | contig 11096 bp, 8 predicted proteins | sample RifCSP13_3_FD_35164 | JGI IMG/M metagenome (IMG submission 35164)
GGATTATCCACATCGAGCTGAGAGAAAATCCTCAGGTCACGACCGAAAGCATTGGCGAAGAACCAAGGCGTAAGATCACCATTATCCCTAAATAACTGAAATTTCTGAAGCCTCCGGGAAGTTGAGCAAACTCTCAAGCGCGACGCATACCACGGTCTGGATGGCGACCCAGTATGCGTCGTGGATTTTATCTTCAGGTATAATTTAAGTATGTATCCGTTAACCCATCTTAGTCCTGTCGATTATCTTGTCATCGGACACCTGACACGCGACTTGATTCCGGGTGGCGCACGCCTGGGGGGTACGGTGACCTATGCGGGACTGATGGCACGCGCCTTGGGGTTACGCGTCGGTATCGTCACCTCTTGGGCAGCAGATTTGCCTCTTGGACCTCTGAGCGAAATCCCGCTTGTCAACCTGCCAGCTGAGCACAGCACCACCTTCGAGAATATTTCTACCCCAGAGGGCCGCATCCAACTCCTCTACCAGGTCGCTCATAAATTAGACCTCAACCTTATCCCAGAAGCCTGGCTGAATTCGCCGCTTGTGCACCTCGGGCCAGTCGCCCAAGAGGTGGAACCTTCAATGGTCCGTCATTTCTCCAATTCGTTCATTGGCCTCACCCCCCAGGGTTGGCTGCGCTCCTGGGATCGAGAAGGACGCGTCTCCGCATGTGAGTGGCCTGAAGCATCCTTCGTGCTGCGCAACGCCGGCGCGGCGGTGATCAGCGCGGCAGACGTCGACGGCGACGAAAACCGCATCGAGGAATTAGCCTCTTCCTGCCGGGTTCTGGCAATCACTGAGGATGGAGATGGCGTGCGTCTTTATTGGAATGGCGACGTACGCCGATTCCGGGCGCCTGAGTTGCCTGAGGTAGATTCCGTTGGAGCGGGGGATATCTTCGCGGCAGCCTTCTTTTACCGCCTGTACACCACCCGCGACCCCTGGGAAGCGGCCCGTTTCGCTACCCACCTGGCCTCGATTTCAATTACTCGACCGGGGTTAGAGGGCATCCCNACAGCTGCNGAGATCCAGGAGTGCNTGGCTGAGGTAATCTAACCATGGGACGAGTCTACACCCTGGTAAATCAGAAAGGCGGCGTCGGCAAAACTACTACAGCAATTAACCTGGGATCTTACCTGGCCTACTACGGCCAAAGAGTTCTTCTGGTGGATATCGATCCGCAAGCCAACGCCACCTCTTGCCTGGGTGTGGATAAACACACTGTAAAGAGCGGCACCTACGATGTTTTGATCGGTGTCTCTACCGCGGCAACCCAGATTCTGCACAACCCGCGGCTCAAACTTTCTCTACTGCCTGCTTCTCAGGCATTAGCTGGAGCCGAAGTCGAGCTGGTCAGCGAACTGGCGCGGGAGGGCTTTCTCAAAAAAGCCCTGGCGCCAATCGTCGATCGCTACGATTACATCCTGGTTGACTGCCCGCCTTCCCTTGGGCTGCTTACCCTGAATGGCCTGGTCGCCGCCCGGGACGGAGTCATTATCCCTGTCCAGTGCGAGTATTTACCCCTGGAAGGCCTCAGCCAGTTGACCCAAACCCTTGACCGCGTGCGCAACGCCATATTCCCTGGCCTGCGCGTACGCGGCGTNGTATTGACCATGTTCGATGGTCGCACAAAACTGTCCAATGATGTGGTTAACGAGGTGCGCCGCCATTTCCCCAACCTGGTATTTGCAGCCATCATCCCACGCAGCGTGCGCCTTGCCGAAGCCCCTTCTTATGGGCAGCCCATCTCCATCTACGCCCCCAATTCCAGCGGCGCTGAGGCTTATGCCGCCCTGGCGCGCCAGGTTTTGGCCGGAGATGGGATTGAAATTCCGGTCTTTCAAACCTAAATCGCTCGCTTCACTCAAATGACCAAAAGATCAGGACTTGGTAAAGGCTTAGATGCCCTCATCCCGCCTGGAGAAAGCCAGATTCCAGATAGCGGAGTGACGGTCATCTTCACCAGAAATATCTCTCCCAACCCGCGCCAGCCACGCGCCCGCTTCGATCCGCAGGAGATCTCCGAGTTGGCAGCTTCCATCCGTGAACATGGGGTGATCCAGCCCTTGATCGTCACCCACGGCGCGCAAGCTGGGCAGTACACGCTGATCGCCGGCGAACGCCGTCTCATGGCAGCCAGGCAGGCTGGGCTGAATGAAGTGCCTACCATCGTGCGGGAAGCCTCTGAACAGCAGCTGGTCGAACTGGCCCTGGTGGAAAACGTGCAGCGCGCCGACCTTGGGCCATTAGAAACCGCCGAGGCTTACCGCCAGCTGAGCGACGAATTTAACCTCTCCCATGAGGAGATCGCCGCCCGGGTTGGCAAGAGTCGCGTGGCGATCACCAATACGCTGCGTCTACTCAAATTACCCAGCGATGTCCAGGGAGCATTGGCGGAAGGCGCGATCAGCGAAGGCCATGCGCGCGCCCTGCTCACCCTGCTCACACCCGAGTCGCAGAGCGCGGCCTTGCATACCACCCTGAAGTACGGGTTGAATGTCCGCCAAACTGAGGAATTGGTGCGAAAACTGAGCGGGCAGAGGCCTGAGAAACCGCCTAAAATTCCCCCGTCGTCGGAAATCTTGGCTCTGGAAGAACGCTTGCGCCGACGTCTGGGGACCCGGGTGAATCTCAACCATCGCCGCAAAGGCGGCAGCCTGGTGATCCATTACTACTCCGAAGAGGAATTGAATGCGCTGGTAGACCTGATCCTTGGGGACCAAGAATGAGGGTCGGGTCGTAACCATGCGCCTGCTCTTCAACGCCCGTATTTATACCTTAAACCCGGCTCTACCCATTGCATCGGCGATCGCCATCGACGGNGGGCGCCTGCTTGCCGTGGGAACAGANGAGGCGATTCTCGCAGAATTCGGTGGAAACCGGATAGGACAAGCTGGCGTGCGGAGNGCAGCTTCGCCATTGTCCTGCAATATGGACGGCAAGGCGATCATACCCGGTTTGACCGACGCCCACATTCACCTGCAACAGTACGCGTTAGGCTTGCAAAAAATCGACTGCGAGACTCCCTCGCGAGCGGAATGCCTGGAGCGCGTGGCAGAACGCGCCCGCAACACACCCCGCGGAGGATGGATCCTGGGGCATGGATGGAACCAGAACGATTGGCCGGAAGGCTTCGGCACTGCCGCCGACCTCGACTCCATCGCGCCGGAACATCCAGTCTACCTGACGGCCAAATCCCTCCATGCAGCCTGGGCGAATTCTGCCGCCTTTCACCTGGCTGGTATTACCGCCCAAACCCCAGATCCAGATGGCGGCCGCCTCCAACACCACGAAAACACATCGCTGACTGGCATCCTGTTTGAAACGGCAATGGCGCTTGTATCCCAAGCTATCCCTGAACCAACCCTCAGCCAGATCGTCCAGGCGATCCAGGCGGCCCAGCCGCGCTTGTGGCGCATGGGGTTGACCGGGGTCCACGATTTCGATCGCCAACCATGTTTTTCCGCCTTGCAGGTGCTGCATCAGCGCGGCGAACTCGGATTGCGGGTGGTGAAGAGCATCCCGATCGAGGCCCTGTCCCACGCCGTAGAACTGGGATTACGGTCAGGTTTTGGAGACGATTTTCTGCGCATCGGTTCGGTCAAGGCTTTTGCCGACGGCGCGCTGGGGCCACGCACGGCGGCGGTGCTCCAACCTTACGTGGGTGAACCGGATAACCGCGGCATTTTAATGTTGGACGCTGAAGAGCTATTCGAGCGCGGCCGTTTAGCTGTGGAGAATGGGCTCAGCCTGGCTGTGCACGCCATTGGCGACCGGGCCAACCATGAAGTGCTCACCGCTTATGCCCAATTGCGGGAGTTAGAGAGTAAACTGGGACCCTCTGGAAGCAAAACCGGGGGGACTGTCTCGCACCCCCCGTTGCGCCATCGCATCGAACACGTCCAGATCATCCATCCAGACGACGCCCCCCGGCTGGCCGCTTTGGACGTGATCGCCTCGATGCAACCAATCCACGCTACCTCTGACTTCCCGGCCGCCGATCGCTATTGGGGGGAGCACGCTGCTCACTCCTACGCCTGGCGCACTTTGCTGGATTTCAGCACCCGCATGGCCTACGGTTCCGATGCCCCAGTTGATTCCCCCAATCCCTTCTGGGGGCTGCACGCCGCGGTCACCCGTCGCAGGCAGGATGGCTCCCCCGGTCCAGATGGCTGGTACCCAGCCCAACGACTGTCCTTAAACGAAGCCCTGTACGGCTACACAGCGGGCGCGGCCTATGCGGCTGGAATGGAGAATCGCTTGGGCAGGCTGGCTCCCGGCTACCTGGCAGACCTGGTGGTTCTCGATCGCGACCCCTTCTCTTGCGAAGTGGATGAAATTCGCCACATCCAACCCCTGGCGACGATGGTTGGCGGCGAGTGGGTTTATTTCAATTCGCCCGTCAGCGCGTCTGTTTCAAGCGGCGCACATCCCCCTCCCGCACCGTAACACCGATCCGATCCAGGTGTTCCAAGAGCGCCAGCACGTAGCGCCGGCTGGTGTCGAAATGGTCGCGTACCTGGGCAGCGGCGATCGTCGCCTGGCGGTCGAGTAATCCGCGCACCTCCCTGACCATGCGTTCATAATCTTCCCGGCGGAAAACGACTTCGTCGGAGACTGGCACCAACTCCCCCTGGTCGAGCAATGCGTCATATACATCCTCCCCAACTTCAGCCTGGGTTTCCTTAATCGAGGGAGGCGCGTAAGGGGAGGCGGCAAAGCGCGCTAACAACCCTTGAACAGATCGTTCCTGTTGGGTGGTGAAACGAATAGCGTGCCCCCTCCGGGACACCATTAGCCCGCTATCCTCCAACTCCTGGGCGGCAACCAGCTTGCGAACCAGGGCATTAAGCAGCCGTGGAGAGACTTTCAACCTGCTTTTCAGTTCTTCGCGCGGCAGGCCGCGGCGCAAGGGATTCGCAGCATGATAATTATTTACTTCCTGAAGGGCGCGCGCGGCGAGCGCTTCCCAATACCCTCTTCCAGCTACCAGGATATCGCTTTTAATGGATAGATTCCCCTCTATTCCCTCCAGGATCACCATCTCGCCCGATTGGGACAATTCCTCACTAGCCTGGGCTGCATCACTGGCTTCCAGACTCGCCTTGGCAAACACATCGCGCAAGGGCGCAGCCCCTAAAGACAACAACGCCTGCGCCAGCACTTCAGCCGGGGTACCCCTGGCTAACGACTCTAAGCGATCTGTCAAACCCTGGGAGAAACGCTTGTGCCGGCCTGTGGGGTGCGGGTCTACCACAGCTCCCCCGCCAAGCGTCTCACCCGGAGAGGGGCGGCGCAATATATAGCGGTCTCCGCGCATCGCCACCACCGGTTCACGCAGCTCCAGCTGCAACCAGCCTTCTTCTCCAGGGTTAATCAGCTCACTGCCCAATAATCGCACCCGGGCGAGGGTTTCTGCCGCGCCGATGAACAGTTTTACTTCGCGATTGTGGGTTAATGGTTTGCTGGCATCAGAAAGCAGGCGAAAGCGGGCATCAAGCCGGCGAGTCGGGTGATAATCGCCGCTATGCGTCAGAACATCCCCGCGCAGCACCTGCTCCTGGGGAATGCCAGATATATTAACCGCCGTGCGACTCCCCGGAACTGCTACCTCTTCCTTGCGTTTGTGCGTTTGCAGACCGCGCACCCTCCCCCGCAGGCTGCGCGGCAGAAGCTCAACCTCATCTCCAACCCGCAGCTTTCCATCGCTCAAAGTGCCAGTCACCACGGTACCGAAACCAGCAACCGAAAAGACCCGGTCCACGGGCAGGCGTGGCCGACCCAGATCAGGGCGCGGTGGCCGGTGCGCCAGGCAATCGCTTAAGGCCTGGATTAACTCCCCGATCCCCTCTCTTTTGCGGGCTGAGACGCGTAGTATCCGAGCATTCTCCAGGGTCGTTCCACTCAATACCTGGCGGACGTCTTCTTCCACCAGAGTTAACCAATCCAGATCGTCCACCATATCGATCTTGGTCAAGGCCACGACCCCGCCCTGGATCTGCAGGGTGTCCAGGATAGCCAGATGCTCGCGGGTTTGCGGCATCACCCCTTCGTCAGCCGCCACGACAAACAAGGCTGCGTCAATCCCACCCACCCCGGCCAGCATATTTTCAATAAAATCTCGATGGCCNGGTACGTCTACAATCCCCACTTCCTCCCCGCTGGGCAGCTCCANCCAGCCAAATCCCAGGTCGATCGTCATCTCCCGCACGCGCTCTTCCTTGAGCCGGTCGGGATGGATGCCGGTTAAGGCCTCCACCAGGGTGGATTTTCCATGATCAACATGACCGGCCGTACCAATCACCTGCATGAAGTTTCCTCGCTACTTATCGCGCTCGCCCTTCCATACGTTCATAATCAGCCACCCAATCATGCACTGNTGCCAACAATGACTGCAAGCGCTTTTCAGTNTGTGCGTTCATTTGCTGGATCAGATCCTGCAGCTCCTGCAAGGTATCATCTAAGTGTGTGATCTGCTCAACCATCTTCTCGAAGTTACGCACAATTTCTCCGCGCTGCTCCTCCTGGGTGAGGGTGTAATTGGTCCACCGTTTCTGATCGTCGGCTTTAAACGTCACCCACTCCTGGCGGAAGCGCTCCTCCGCCAGACGNTGCACCTCGGTGATCTCGTTAACGCGCCTCTCGACGCGTTGGATTAACTCGTCGGTTGATTCCTTCANGCGTTTCACCGCGCGGTGGGTTTCGTCCATGGATATTAACTGCGCCTCCATCTCTGAAGCTCGCCTGTCCATGGTTTCGATGCGCGTTTGCCATTCTTTCCAGGTGCGCTCATACTCCACCTGCCCCAACGCTTGCTTTTCCAGGAAACCTGTCAGGGCGTCGCGGCGCTCAGCATCAACCGTGGCAATCTCATTCAGGCGGGCGTCTGCCTTCCTGAGATTGGCTGCGAGTAGTTCCCCCTGCCCACGCTGTTCGTCGGCCCGTTTACGCAACGCCGTCACCTCACCCTGCAGATCGACCAGGCGTTTTGAATCCTGTCGCCGGCCGTCTTCGATCAGGCGATAGGTGCGAGAATACTCCTCTTCGTTGCGGCGCATGTCTTGCACCTTGATGCGCAGCTCGTCAATTAATCGCGCCAGGCGAGTCTCCTCCTCTACGCGCGCCTGCATGCTTCTGCGGACACCAGAAATGGGTTCTATCTCCTTGCGCATTTCCGCCAGGCTTCCATCAACCGCCCGCATCTCGACTCGGCGCACTTTTTCCATTTCTTCTTCGCGCTTCCTGACCTGTTTTTCAATTTCCTCGAACTGGCGGTTGATTTCNATGCGCTGCTGAAGCAGCGATTCGTCATATCCGTCCATTCGCCCACTCACGGCGGAAAGACGGNCCACTTCTCCGCTGAGGTCCTTGATTTGNTGGTGAGCTGCCGCGATGTTTCCCTCCAAGGAGGCAATCCGATCCTCTTGCTTGGAAANAATATCTTTATCCTTNCGGCGCTCGTCGTCTAACCACTCCAAATGCTTGAGTATCTGGTCTGAATCCATGTTTGGCCTCTATCAGAAAAGTCCAAAAGGGTGTTGATTGGCAGGTTTACGGTGATAAAGTTTCAATTTCATTCGGCCAATCACGAATACCTCAAAAGGATCAGGAAATTATAGCATTAACGTCAGGGCAGNAGCTGTTCAAAAGCACTTGGGATGCTTGCCGAGAGAGACAGGAACCATTGGGGGAACAAACCCAGAATCAACAAACCCAGAACGCCGACGATGAAGTATCCAATCAGAAACCAGGATTCTGTTACCTGCCATTTGACCTCATCCGCGCCTCCAACTAATCCCACGAGAGACCTGAACCCCCCGATCAATAATCCCACCATTCCNGCCAATACCCAGAAGGCNCTGGATGGGGAAGCCAGGACCAGGCCATCCAATAAGGCCAGGCGGAGNGGAAAACTGGCCAGAAGCGGCAATCCAGCCAGTGAAAAATGAGCAAAAATCAGGCTTCCTGCAGCGATGGGGTAACGCCGCGCGATACCCTGCACCTGTGCAATGCTTAAGTCAGCTGTTTGGGATCTGAGTGCGGACAACGCTAAAGCCCACACCCCCAAAGCCAGCCCACGCGGGACGACGGCTGCGAAGAATATCCCCAGAAATGTCCCAGTCTGAGTCCCCTGGGCAAGGCCGATAGTAATGAAGGAAAAGCCGATCTCCATGATCAGGGCGTAAGCTAACATGCGACCCAAATGGCGTTGGAAAGCTGCCCACAGACCGGCAGTAACGACCATCAAAACACCCGCCGAACGGAGAAGCAAGTAGGCACCCGGTAATGTACGCAACCAGGCAAAATTGTTAAGAAAACCCAATCCGAGCAGCATGATCGAACCAGGCAAAAGGAGGAAGACAAAGGAGGCGGAATAGGGGTTGGCCTCCTGGGCTAGCATCGGGATCCAGGAATGGAATGGAAAGACAGCCAGTAAAAAAGCAAACCCCAATCCCATCGTAACCATGACGCGTAGCACCAATCCCTGGTCCTCAGGGGCGGTCCCTACGCCGGTCAACATCCAACCTGTGAACAGGATAAAAGGTGTTCCCAGGGTTTGAAAAGTCAAGTAGCGCAGCACTCCCCGACCAACTTGCCTTCCCGGGAGAGTCAAAAATGGGATGCTGACCAGGACCGCCATTTCAATCAATAAAGCGGAATATAAGAAAGGCTCGACGGCCAGCGCCGCCGTGAGCAAGGCAACCATGCCTAATCCGAGAGGCACAAATAACTTACCAGTTCGGGCCGGCGGGGCCGCCCCAAACCACAACGCAGCCGTCAGATAAAGCATGATCAACGCTGGACGGTCGATCGCTCCCAGAGTAAAGTGGCGTCCAAAGACGGATAATGTATCCGAAAAGGGTAAAATCCACGCCCCGATAGCCATTTGTTCTCTGACTGGTATCCACCAGGCCAGTCCTGCCAGGCATAGGGCAGTCGAGGTAGCCAGGATAGCAACCAACCTTTCCCGTTTCCGCAAGATGTATAGCCCGACAGAAAGGAGGCCAGGAAACAGAATCCAGACAAAAGGCGCGTTCATTCTGTCTCCTCCAGGGTTGGGACTGTCAACAGATATGCCCCCACCAATGCCAATCCCAGGGAAACACCCGCCAGTAAACCCGTTACCAATGCCGAGCTTTCTAACGCTGCGTATAGAGTCTCAAAACCACCCAGCACAGTCAACAAACCCAAAGACACCCTCAATGGATGGGCAGTCAACCCCAGGTGAAACAATCCCAGGGTAATTAAAACCATCCCCCCATAGGCCTGCTCCAGGGCAACCTCAGGCATCCAGGCAATTATTCTTGGCCCCCAAGAGTATGCTACAAACCCCACCAGGGACGCGCCTAACAATCGAAATAAAATACTCGAAAACGGAAGACGGTTCTCCGCCCGGCCCCCCCCAGGCAGGCTGATCAGCGCTAACCCTAGCACCGCGCCTGCCATCCATCCAGCCACCATCTTTACCACAGCCTTCTCCAAGGGCCAGCTCAAGCCCACCAGAATGACAATACCGGCGTATTGTAAAGCCAGGACGGCAATACTCAAACGCCAATCCGAGCTGATCAAAAGTAGCACGGCGGCCAAATAGACCACCATCACTGCTGGTAAGGCGAGTGTCTCGAAATTCACCCGTCAACCTCCTCTCCCGCTCACCAAGAACGAAAGTAGCAACAGGATCCATAACAAGATCCACAACAAGCCGCCCTCCCCCTCCAGGATCGTCGTCAGGAAACCAACCAGCCGCTCAACCAACCTGAAGAACCCTCCAAGCAGGAAGAATAGCCACTTTAATGAAAACACATAACCCAGGATGTCCACTATAAATTGAGGAATCCTGGTGACCTTTCCCCCCCAGATGATCCCCGCGACCAACAATATCACCAGAATGGGTCCCACCAACCAATGGGAAAGCGAGATCTCTGCCAGGGCTGGTTTCGTCAACCACCCGATGGCAAAATGGGTCGCTGGCAACAACGCCAATCCCACAGGATAAACCACCCACACCCATCGTTCTAAACCTCCCAGGCGAACCCCTGGCCGCAAAGTATGGCGATAATAGCCGAGCATCAGTAATACAAGCGCGATGAAAAAGAGGGATAAGAGCGGTTCGAAAGGGGCGCGGAAGAGGCTCGCCCCATTCCAGGTAGGCATGAATGGCAAGGCTGAGATGCCCGCCAGGCCTAATAATGGCAGCCAGGAAAGGCGCCGATCGCGCAGCGACGAAAGAAAGAGTATTCCCCCGGAAAACACGGTCGCCAGGCCCCATGCCAGGCTGGCTGCCGGTTGGGCACGGATCGCTGAAGCCACCGAAATTGACGCCATCCCAAGGATCCATGTCGGCCGGCCTTCCAGCTCGTTAACCGCGGTCAGCCAGGAAGCGCTGGCGTACAACGCTGCCAATCCAGTCAGCCCGAGTAAAATCGGCGCGAACAAAATCTCAACCCCGGCCTGCTCCAGGGCGGAAGCCATGCGCCCAAGCAGAACCAGAGCGGTCACGGTCGGCACCAGGCGTGTCACGGTTCCCAATCCCCGGCGCAGAGGCGGCTCCTGCAGGAACGGGAGGTGTAATGGGTACACTCCCAGGCGCAAGCCAGCCGCTAAAATCATGAGAAGAATGGCCTGGGGAGAAATGATGGCATACGTCAGAGTCTCGTTATCTGACCACGCCACCATCCCTGCGGCGATCAACATTACACTCCCCAGCACGCGCGCAGAAAAGGTGACCACAATGCGCTCTCGCACTACGCTTGTATCAACCTCTCCCAACAACACCAATAGCTCCACCAGATCGATGGCTGTCCAGGCCAGTATTAAGGTAAGTGGATTTCCCGCCATCACCGCCAGCAAACCCAAAGCTGTCAGAAACAGGCTACCAGCCCAGTTCGCCCAGTCAGCCTCGGCCGCGCGCGCCACATCGGTCAGGATCACCGCCAGGACCAGGGTGGTCAATCCTAAGGCATACGGCCACGAGAACTGGTCTAACGACAGATTCACCGCGCTGGAGAAAACCGTCCCAATCTGCCACGTAACCAGGGTAAGAGTTTGGGGGAGCCGGAACCCGGCCACGATCAACATCGGCCAAGCCCCCA
>C687J35164_10000784_pt1 | contig 11057 bp, 7 predicted proteins | sample RifCSP13_3_FD_35164 | JGI IMG/M metagenome (IMG submission 35164)
AGGTTACGGCTGGAGTTGCAACCGATCTTTTTTCCCGGCGGCTCTCCCGGTGCGGCGAGCGATTCATTCGTGATCATCGACGACGCCAGCCTCGCTCGGGCGGCGGCGCGGCTATTCGAATTAGCCTCGGCAAACGATCGAGTCGTCCGCTCAGCTTTTACGATCTCTTCCGAACCGACGGTTACGACAGTTATCAGGGCGTCGCAGTTCTGGGAGTCACTAAAAAGTGCAGAGAGTTTAGCGGGTCTACTCAGTAAGCAGTGAGTTGTAACTCTGGGCGCGGCATCTGTGCTGCGCTGCGCGTCTCTTGTTCAGCAATGATTTCATAGATGGAGGATCTGTGATGATTTACCGACCCCCCTGTTGCTTGATAGCTGGCGGTTTAAGAGTTTCAACTTCGGAGATCGCAATCGGCAACACAGCCTCAACTGAAATCTGCGGCCACAGGTTTCGGCAGAAAATAATTGTTCTTATGTTTTGTCTTCTGCTCGTTGCGTTCAGTCTTCCTTATTCAGTAGCAGCTCAGTCGGTGACCGCGACTTTGAGTGGAACTGTACTTGATGAAAGGGATGCGGTCATCCCCGGCGCAGAGGTGGCGGTAGTGAATGTCGGCACGGGCGCACGGCGACAAACGGCAACGAATGAAGAAGGGTATTTCATCGTCCCGCTCCTTCCTCCAGGCACGTACGTAGTTAACGTGCAGCAAAAAGGTTTCGCTCCCGTTGAGGTGCAAAACGTTGTCCTGAACGTGGGTGATCAGAAAGCACTCCAGATCCATTTGAAGGCGGGGGATATCAGCGAAATGGTGCAGATAACCGGAGAAGCGCCGATGATCGATGAATCACCGGCTGTTGCGACTGTTGTTGACCGGCAGTTTGTCGAAAATCTGCCCTTGAACGGTAGGAGCTTTCAGGCGCTGATCGCGCTCACTCCGGGCATCGTGCTGACCAAAACGGAGTTTCAAAACTCCCTAGGACAATTCAGCGTCAACGGCCAACGCACTGATACCAACTACTTCACTGTGGATGGCGTGAGCGCCAACGTTGGTATTCTAACCACCCCCGCACTCGGCACATCAGGTGCAGGTGCGTTGCCGGGGCTTACTGCTACAGGCGGGACGAACGGTCTTGTCTCGGTTGATGCCCTCCAGGAGTTTAAAATTCAAACCTCAACTTACGCGCCAGAGTTCGGACGCACACCTGGAGGTCAGGTCCAAATCCTGACGCGTTCCGGGACCAACGAGTTTCGCGGAACTGTCTTCGAATATTTTCGCAACGACGCGCTAGACGCCAACGATTGGTTTGCCAACCGCGCCGGGCTGCCTAAGCCTGCGCTGAGGCAAAATGACTTCGGTGGAGTATTAGGAGGCCCGATCATCAAGAATCGTACCTTCTTCTTTTTCTCTTACGAGGGCTTGCGCCTGAGGCTTCCTCGGACCAGTCTTACATTGGTCCCATCGCTCAATGCTCGGCAGATCGCGTCTGCGGGGATTCAGCCGTTCTTGAATGCCTACCCTGTACCGAATGGTGGAAATCTGGCGAACAACCGATCGGAGTTTAACGCCACCTACTCAGACCCCTCAACTCTGAACGCCACCAGCATCCGCATAGATCATACGTTGAGTGATAAGCTCACGTCGTTTGGCAGGTATAACTACGCTCCTTCAAGAAGCATTGTACGAGGTCGTCCTATCAATGTGCTCGAAGCAACATTAAACAAAACTGAGACTTTGACTCTGGGGTTCACTTGGGCGATCAATCCGAATATGAGTAATGAGTTCCGGGCTAATTGGAGTCGGGCTAGTGGTTCCCGGGTCACTTCTATGGATGATTTCGGAGGGGCTGTTCCTCCTCCGGATTCGGTTTTATTTCCCGCTTCCTCGTCAAGCCAGGATTCTCTTTTTACCTTTACTATTACAGGTACTACTGGACAGCTCTCGGCGGGGAGGGCAGGTTCCGAAAATATACAAAGGCAGATCAACTTGGTTGATTCCCTAATGATAGTGAAAGGAACTCATCAACTTAAGCTCGGAATTGATTACCGCTATCTTTCTCCGGTGAAGGGTGGTCGAAAATACAGTCAAGGAGCAACATTCTTGAATGTAGCTCAAGCGGTTAGCGGAATTGCGGCTCGTGTCGCATTCAGTACCTCTGATAGAATTACCCTCGCAATTCACAACTTCTCAGCCTTTGCGCAAGATACTTGGCGCGCGAGACGGCGACTGACGCTGACTTACGGGTTGAGATGGGAGCTTAATCCGCCTCCCAAAGGAAAAGAGGGGAAGGACCTCTTCACCGCCGTAGGTCTTGATAGTCTGGCGACCATGGCACTAGCACCCGCGGGCACGCCGCTTTACCAAACTACGTACAACAACTTCGCGCCGCGGATCGGGGCGTCCTATCTCTTATCTGACAAGCAGAGCAGGGAGACGGTGCTGCGCGGCGGGTTTGGCATCTTCTATGATCTGGGTTCCGGCGAAGCCGCCTCGGCATCTACCGCATTTCCTTACTCTAGAGCCAACACTCTAAGAAATATCCCGTTCCCCCCAAGCTCGGTCAATGCCACGCCTCCTTCCTTTGATCTGAATCCACCAGTCATCAATTTTATTATGGCATTTGATCCCAACTTGAAGCTGCCCCGGACTTACCAGTGGAACTTTTCAGTCGAACAGTCACTCAGTACTAGTCAGACGATAAGTGCCTCTTACGTGGGTGCGCAGAGCAGCAGACTTCTTCAGCAGGAGTTACTGACTGCGCCTAATCCTAAATTTAGCGCTGGCAGTGTCACAAGAAACACCGGCACATCCGATTACCACGCGATGCAATTGCAGTTCAACCGGCGTCTCTCTAAGGGGCTGCAAGGGCTTGCTTCCTACACCTGGTCTTCCGCGATAGACACTTTCTCGCTCAATTCTTTTACCTTCGGACGCGAAGGGCGCGGGTCGTCAGATTTCGATGTACGACACTCCTTTAACGCAGCAGTCACATACAACCTGCCTAAGGTGGATGCAGGTGTCATCGGCAAATCAATTTTACGAAACTGGTCGGTCGACACCATCTTCTATGCGCGGTCCGCGACGCCAGTGAATTTGCTTGGTGGATTCACCTTCTTGGACTCAATCGAGATACAGCAGCGGCCTGATTTGGTTCCAGGACAGCCACTCTATGTTTATGATCCGCACGCTCCGGGAGGCAGGCGCTTCAATCGGAACGCTTTCGCGCCTCCACCATCCGACCGGCAAGGAACATTCGGGCGTAATGTGCTTCGAGGCTTTCCGGCGTGGCAGGTGGATATGGCATTGCGCCGCCAATTTAACCTGACTGAGAGGATTAACATCCAGTTGAGAGCAGAGTTCTTCAACATTTTCAATCATCCTAACTTCGGAGACCCGGATTTCCTTGGAGGTAACGACATCTCAAGTCCTTTCTTCGGCGAGTCGTCGTCGATGCTAGGAAGGAGTTTGGGAGGCTTGAATCCGCTGTATCAGATTGGAGGACCGCGCTCCATCCAGTTCGCGCTCAAACTCAACTTTTAGAATAGGGTTACGTGGTGGTTCATGTGATTCCATTTAGAGGATTGTAACAATGCGCTTTTCTTGGCGATTAATTGTACTTCTCATTTCTCTCAACGTATTTATATCGGCAGTAAACTCTCAGCAATTCTTGGCCCCTTTGCCGGTAGAGGACGCAGTCGCTCAATTAACCTTGGGATCAGTTAGTATCTCCACTGACGGCCAGCGCATCGCTTACGTCGTGAGGGATTACCGACGCCGTGAGGCGTTAAATGATCCTAAGTCGACCCTCATCACTCCAACAGGTGTAACTAAGCAAGCCGACATCTGGATTACAAATTCCAGGTCCGGTGAAACGAAAAATCTGACCGGAGGAAAAGGCAATAGTTGGGGGCAGGCATGGTCGCCTAACGGTAGATGGCTAGCCTTCTATTCAGATAGGGATGGGCACCCGCGGCTGTGGGTCTGGGATGAGTCTACTGACAGACTACGACGCGTGTCGGATGAGTTCGTTCGCACCCTTTATTCTCACGAGAGAGTCAGTTGGACGCCGGACAGCCGAAGGGTTCTCGTCAAGTTACTTCCTGAAAACGGCGACATTAGAGAGGCTGCTGAACCTGCTGAAAATCGCTCCCAAGCTTTTGCTTCTTCGGTCGGCCAAACTGGAACTCAACGAATCCCCGCATCACCTACAGTCACTGTCTTTTCTTCATCGGTAACATCAAAACAATTAAACGGTGCGGAATCATTGGAAGTCATAGAAATCGCGAACCCCTTCGTGCAGAAGAGACTCGGTGATCTGGCGATGGTAGATGTTTCAAGCGGGAGCGTACAGCGACTAGTCCGCCGCGCCGAAACCCCATGGTATTCGATCTCACCTGACGGAGCAGCCGTCGGGTTCTCTGCTGTTAAAGGGCACGAAAAGAACTCGCAACAAGCAAGCTTCGATATTGCGGTAGTCTCGCTCCGCGACGGGCAGAAACGCGTGGTAGCGAGTAACGTTAAGCAAATTTGGGGCTCTTTTAGCTGGTCACCAGATGGTCGTTCATTGAGTTATTTGACTGCTAGTTCCGACCCTCTGGCTAGAACTGACTGCTTCGTCGTGTCAGTAACGGGCGGAGCGCCGCGAAATCTGACTCCAGGTGAACACCCGCGATTTGGTGATAATGATACCGCGGTGCCTCTATGGGATGCGGCGGGTAAATCGCTCTATCTACTTGGCGGTGATGCGCTTTGGCGTGCCTCCGTCGGAGATGAAAGGGCCTCGCAGGTAGCAAAGATCCCTAATAAGCGGTTGATTGGAATAGTAGCTTTGGCGGACGGACGCATTGCCTCAACCGACAGCGGTCGATCAGTAGTCATCACAACTCGTGATGATAGGACCAAACAAGTAGGATTCTACAAAATGGATCTTACAAAGGGTAAGTCCTCGCAACTCGTTGAGGAGGATAAGAGTTACAGTAAAGTCATTGGCTTTAAATCAGATGTCGCCATTGATGGTCAGGGCGCGAGTTTTATTTCACAAGATGCCGGGCACTGCCCGGACCTCTGGTTCGCGGGAATGAATTTCAAGAATCCACGCCGCCTCACACACGTTAACTCACAGTTCGATAAGTACGTGTTAGGGCAGAGCCGTCTAATTCAATGGGAAGGCACCAATGGGGAGAAACTGCGTGGTGCGCTGCTCCTCCCGGCAGGTTACCAAGAGGGCAAGCGCTATCCAATTGTGGTGTGGGTCTACGGCGGGGACTACGGCTCTGACGCTGTTAACACGTTCGGCATCATTCCTTCCTCGACATTTAACATGCAAGTATTAGCGACACGCGGCTACGCCATCCTCTATCCAGATGCACCCCTACGGTTGGGGACGCCGTTGAAGGATCTGGCGGCTACGGTGCTGCCAGGGGTAGATAGAGCGATAGAACTTGGTATCGCCGACCCCGATCGTCTGGGAGTGATGGGACACAGCTATGGCGGCTACAGCACCCTCGCGCTGATCGTGCAAACGACGCGCTTTAAGGCGGCAACCATTGGCGGTTCAGCAGCCGGAAATATATTTACGAGTTATGGCAATTTAACAAATGGTCTCCCCTCCTTCGTCGGCTACATCGAAAGGGAACAGGGCCGGATGGGGGGTACCCCCTGGCAATATCGGGACCGCTATATAGAGAACTCGCCATACTTCTACCTCGATAAGGTGAAAACGCCTCTATTACTGGCTCATGGAACAGTTGATACCATTCCTCTGTCGTGGTCGGATGAGACGTTTGTGGCGCTGCAACGACTCGGCAAAGAGGTGCAGTATCTTAGATATGCCGGAGAAGGCCATGTTATTCAAGGTTATGCCAATCAGGTGGATTTTTGGAATCGCAGGATCGAGTGGTTCGACAACTGGCTTGATATATCAAGGGACCAACAAGGGAATCTCGTGTGGGATGGAGAGAAAGTAAAGTTTCGCAACGGCGCGCCGACGAAATGAATTCAGACTTGGAAGCTATCTTACATGAGCCGTACTAAGCCAAGGGGCCTATCTCCGAACAAACTCCGGCCAACGTCGAGAACCAACTGCTTGCTAAGCTGCCAAGTGATGAATACCAGCGTCTCCTTCCAAGCTTAGAAGGTGCGTCGAACGTTGCAAATAGAAAAGCCGAGTAAGACTAAGCAGTGAAGTGATGAGTTCTGCCCTCAAAAACTCAAGTGAATGCTCTCAAGGAAAGCCCGAGTCCTGTTACAAACCGCTTGCTCGCGACCCTGCCGCGGGATGAATACGAGCGCCTCTTACGAAACTCTTAAGTAATCCGACTACCACGAAATAGAATTCTTTACGAAGCGGGCGACGAAGTGCCGTCTGCTTATTTCTTGATTGAGGGCATGGTGTCGCTGCTTGCCATCACTGAGGACGGCCAGACTGTTGATATCTGCACTATTGGGATGAAGCTGTAATTGGACTGCCAATCGTTCTGAATGTTCCCATCATGCCTTGCCGGGTCGTGACCCAACTACCATCCGAGGCGTTAGTCGTCAAGAGCAAGGTGCTCCTCTTGGAGTTCAACCGGGGAGGAATGCTGCAGCAACTATTGCTCAAACATGCCTATGCGCAACAATCGGAGATGATTCAATCTGCCGTCTGCCACTCGTTGCATACCATTCGGCAGAGACTCTGTTGGTGGTTGTTAGTCATCAGCGACTCCATGCAATCAAACAGCTTCGATGTTACTCAGGAGCACATTGCCAATATGCGGGCATCAGCGCAACCGCATCACGCTTTCCACTCGCGAACTTCTGCAGGAAGGGCTGATAGAATACGGTGGCGGTTGCATGAAGATTCTCGATCGCGCCGGCTTGGAAGGGGCAGCGTGCGANNGTTATCGCATTGTCAAAGAAGGAATCAGTCAACACTCTGGTGTAATGTAGCCGGCTCGTGACGTTGAGGTTGAACGCGGTTGCCAGTGTCGCGCGCGATACGTCGCCAGGCACAGACGGATGCTCCGGTGATCACTATTGTACGTCAACGTGCGAGTTTGACAGTCGAGGATCACGTATAAGACCCATCTGGAATATTCATGACCATCAGAACTCATCACATCCACCATTCGCATCGCCATGCCAACCGTCATTGGCATCAAGGCAGCGCGTTTGTGGTTGTGATTCTGAAGCGAGAATAGCAAAGAGATTCATAACCAAAGGTTTCTAGGAACCCGCTGCCAGTTTCGAACTGGCGGCGGGTTTTTTTGTTTTAGCAGTCAGCGGTCAGCGGTCAGCGTTCAGCGGTCAGCAATCAGCAATCGGCGGACAGCGACCAGCAATCTCACGATAGATACGAGAAAGAAAGGATTAGACATGAAAGGATTCAGAGATCTCAAAGTCTGGGAGAAAGCACATGCTTTGACATTGGCTGTGTATCGAATCACAAGAACATTTCCGCGAGATGAGCTATAAGGACTGACTAGCCAGATTCGACGATCGTCCTCTTCGATTCCGGCGAATATCGCTGAGGGTTGCGAACGAAGCGGCGATGCTGAACTGGCGCGGTTTCTTCAGATCGCGATGGGTTCAGCCAGCGAGCTCGAGTATCACCTCCTACTCGCTCGCGATTTGAATCTCTTGCAAGTTTCCGAGTACGAACCTCTCTCCAACGATGCGATAGAGGTCAAGCGGATGCTTGCGTCTTTTCTCAAAAAGCTCAGAGCCTCTTAGCAGTCAGCATTCAGCGTTCAGCGGTCAGCCAGTCGGCAAGAGTACCGATATAAAGGATCTAGCTTACGGCTGAGTGCTGAGTGCTGAACGCTGATCGCTGTCTGCTGCACTGGCTCGATGCGAAGGGCTTGAAGCTCATGCTCGATCAGCATTACTCCGTCTGGAGGGGAACGGCCGTGATTGATGTGATTTCGGATTTCTGCGTTTGGGCTTTGCCCTCTGGTGTGCGGAAAGGCTCTGCCTTTCCGGCAAGGCACCACACCACCTAGAAGCCAGCGAAACAATCATTGCCGCGAAAAACGATGATAAGGGACCGCTGGTATCCGAGAGTGCGGACCTCCTCTATCACCTGATTGTCCTGCTGGTAGGTCGCGGAGTATCACTCGACCAGGTAAAGGATGAATTGATTACCCGTCGCAGTGAAGTGAAGCCCACGCCGGAATGAGAGAAGACAATAAATCTGAATTGAAATCTCTACTCGATTTCGCGGTGCGTCTGGCGCGCGAAGCGGGAGAAGTCGCGAACCGATATTTCAAAGGTTCTTTCGTGGCTGAGCGCAAAGCCGACAAATCATTGGTCACGAACGCCGACCGCGAAACTGAAGCATGCCTGCGAGCTGCCATTGCACAAGCCTTTCCCGAGGACGGTATTTTGGGTCAGGAAGAAGAGGAAGTAATCAGCACGTCCGGACGACGCTGGATTATTGATCCCATCGATGGGACCTACTCATTTGTTCATGGCGTGCCGCTCTATGCTGTTTTGATTGGGTTGGAGATCGATGATGAGTCCGTTCTCGGAGTAGTCAATCTTCCGGCCTTGAACGAGCTTGTTTATGCGGCACGTGGGTTGGGATGTTTTTGGAATGGTGAGGCCGCCAGAGTATCAGCGACGACGACTCTTGAAGAAGCACTCCTTCTGTCAACGGATTTCGGGACATGCGAAGCACATGGGGTTGGTCGCGCAGCCGAGGTCCTTCAAAAACATGTTCACGCAAGACGGACCTGGGGTGACGCGTATGGTCACGTTCTCGTGGCCACTGGCCGTGCCGAGGTGATGCTCGACCCGGTCATGAATGTTTGGGATTGCGCGGCATTGCTTCCGATTGTCGAAGAGGCTGGTGGTAGGTTCACCGATTGGCGAGGCCGAAGCACAATTCATGGCGGTAATGCGATTTCCACCAACGCACTACTCTTTGATCTCGTGATGAATGTCATTCGCGAGTACCCCTCATGATGATTCTTCCGGCAATTGATCTTCGTAATGGCCGTTGCGTTCGCCTCACTCAGGGACGGAGGGACTCAGCAAAGGTCTATGACGGCGATCCGGTTGACGTGGCCAAAGCGTTTGAGTCTTCCGGGGCGGAGATGCTCCACGTTGTCGATCTCGACGGTGTTCGCGGAACCTAACTCAAGGAATCGCCAAGTACTGTGAGATATCATCCGGGCTATAGATCTTCCGGTTCAATTCGGGGGAGGTCTGCGCAGCACCAGGGATGTCGAACAAGTGATTGAGCTAGGCGTAACCCGGGCCGTGGTTGGAACTGTCGCGGCCGAGTCGATTGAGAAGTTGAAGACAATGATCCGTTATGCGCGCCAACACCTCGTTGTCGGCATTGATGCCAAGCAGGGGCAGGTGGTGACACATGGGTGGGAGAAGGAAGAAGCTCTAAGCGCCGTGACTCTGGCGCGCCGCGTGGCCGAGATCGGGATCGAGCGAATAGTCTATACCGATGTTCTGCGTGATGGGATCCTCGAGGGTCCGAACATTGAACAGACCTGCATGATTGCTCGGGAATCAGGTTTGCAGGTTACGGCGTCAGGCGGAGTCCCTTCACTGGAAGACCTGCGTCAGCTCAAGCTCTTCAGTCCCTGCGGAATCGACGGCGTAATTGTTGGCAAAGCCCTTTACGAACACCGCTTCACTTTGGAAGCGGCGCTCAGCGCAATGACCTGAACACCTCCATTGCTTGCCAGTATTCATGCAAGCCCTTCGTTCTTGCTGCCAGTCCACCCAAACCCTTCACCACCGCGCCAACCCCCCAAAAAAGCCTAAAATCTTTTCAAATCTCGTGTAAGAGAAATCGCCCGGTTCGTACACTTACACTATAGAAGGTGTTAACACGAGGTTACGGGACCACTGAGTAACTGGTTAGATTTGAAAATAGATGTCCGACAAACTTCAGTTTGTCGCCAAGTTCGACAAGCTGAAGCTTGTCGGACACATCAAACCGACCCAGTACGGACCGCTGAGGCGTCGATTTTCCGTTCGGGAGACCTGGATTCAACTAAGTAATTAGCGCGCAAACAAGCTGCGCGGGCTTTCGCAAGTATGGCTCTCATCGATCTCGGATCAGGAGTAGGAGCGGGTCAGGAGGCCCAGGTGTGCATTGATTCCAAGGTGATTGGCCTGATGCAGCGAACCCTAACCCTCGAAGAAAAGGTCGGTCAGCTCTTTGAAATGTTGCGCGATCCTATCTACCTCTACCTGATCACCGTGCTTGGCAATCAGGCAGAAGCCGAAGACGTCGCCCAGGAAGTCTTTCTGGAACTCTATCGCACTCTGCATCGCGGGCGAGTGATAAACAACGTTCGCTTCTGGTTGTTCAGGGTCGCCCACAACCTGGCGTTCAAACGGCGTGAGAAGAAGCAGCGTGACGAGAATATGGACACGCGCACCTGGGACGAGTTGCGGGAGCGGCTTCCCGATCCGGGTCTGAACCCGGAACAGAGAGTCTTGCAGATGGAGGATTCGAACGTTTGCACTCGGCGATGGCGTGGCTCTCACCGCAGGAGGTGCAGTGTTTGCACCTGCGCGCCGAAGGATTTCGCTACCGGGAGATCGGCGAAATCCTGCACATCAACGAGAAGACGGCGGCGGAGTTTTTACGACGGGGCATCAGGAAACTGATGAAGGATAACAATGGATAGTCTCTTCAAAACAATCAGCTCAGGCGGTAACGGCCATCCATCCGAGGATGTTCTGCTACTTCATGTGGACGGTGAGCTTGCTACAAAGGCCGTGACGACGGTCCGCGCTCATCTCGATGCCTGTTGGTCGTGCCGCGTGCGCACCGAGAAGATCGAAGAGGCGATCTCNACNTTCATTGATTATCGGAATCAGGTGCTCAGNCCGCTGTCCACGCCGCCGCCNGGTGATTGGCGCGGGTTTGATGGAAGACTCAGAGGCTTAGTGTCTGAGGTGGGCCGGCCTTCTGTGTTTGCCAATCTGCGTGGCGCGCTGGGTCGGGTCTTTTCTATTCCGAGTGTCTCTCTCAATCTGGGATTCCTGATGCGCCCGATTGCGGTCACGCTGGTGCTGGTGCTGCTTGTGGCAGTTTTCCTGCGCTTCA
>C687J35164_10000793_pt1 | contig 11034 bp, 9 predicted proteins | sample RifCSP13_3_FD_35164 | JGI IMG/M metagenome (IMG submission 35164)
CCTCCCTCCGCTTTCAGGTCGCCCGAACAACCCCCCGCTGCACCCCCTCCAGTCATTGAAATACCTATCTCCGCTTCCAGATGGCCCGAACAATCCCCTGCTGCACCCCCTCCAGTCACCGCAGTGCCCGCCTCCGGTGCTCCTCCGAAGAGTTTCATCAAGCGCGTTCCGCTATGGACCTGGGTCCTGGCAAGCCTGTTCCTCTTAGGGACAATTGCCGTGGGGACAATTGCCATTGGTATCTACCTTCCACGCATCGTCTTGAACTTCTCGGCGCCGGCTACCATCACCCCGAGCCGCGCAGACGCGCTTTCCGAAACCGTCACCAATCCATCCCTGCTGAACCCTACACAAGTCCAAACCAGCGCGCCGAGCGACATACCCCGGCCGAGCCCTACGCAAACCCAAATCAGCATGGAGAGCGACATATCCCAGCCGACTGACGCCCCGACTCTCTATATTCCACCCTCGCCTATTGCCACCAACCCACCTCTCGGACCGGCCATTTTGGTCCTTGATCAAGGTTACTACTGCCGCGGTGGGGCAGATGAGACCTATCCGGAGCTGTGGACGTTCCATGCCGGGNCGGAGTTGGAGATCCAGGGGCAATCCGGCACGGGATGGTACCTGATCCGTTTCCATGATCCTGGCACCCGCAAGTGCCAGTGCTGGATCGGGGGTGGCACAGTGAGCGGTGACGCCTCGCAAATCCCTTACTCAGACTGGACAGGAGAAGGATATGAGTGCCCGTAAGAGTGAGCGGTCAACGGCCAACCAGACCCTATGGGACCCTGGATATATTGGTAAACGTCTGGGAATGGAATGCTGACTGGTATTCAGCAAACTCTTACCCCACATTGGAGCCAGAATCCAGTAACCAAACCGGGCCTGAGTCTGGCTCGGAGCGAGTCATCCGGGGAGGCTCTTGGGCAGATGCTCGTTATCAACTTCGCCTCACCGAGCGATTCCAGTTCAATCCATTAGGTTCTGACAACGCTCTGGGCTTCCGCTGTGCCCGAACACCATAAGGTATAATCCAAACCACAACCGGTCAACTTATGGCAAGACCGCCCGCCTGCAGGGCTGATTGATTGGGTATAATCTGGCATGAAGATAGACAAGCGAGTGGTTTGCCATGCCAACCAACCTCCCTCCCGACTATTTCGCAATCGAGAAGCGCTTCCGCACGGCCGAGACGCTCGAAGAAAAGATCGAGACACTCCAGGAAATGATCAGCGTTGTGCCCAAGCACAAGGGCACAGATCACCTGCGGGCCGACCTGCGGCGGCGCTTGGCCAGGCTGAAGGAAGAATCGCTAAGCCCCAAGGGAGGAGGCAAACACGACTCCGCTTTCCGGGTCCCCAAGGCCGGCGCTGGGCAGGTCGTCGTGGTCGGACCAGGTCAGGTCGGTAAATCGACCCTGGTGGCAACCCTGACCAGCTCAGAAATGGAGAATAGCGCAGCACCTCAAAGGACCTGGGAGCCGGTGCCCGGCATGCTGTCGTTTGAAAACATCCACTGGCAGCTGGTGGACACCCCTCCTCTCAGCCGGGATTTTATCGAGCCGCAGCTGATGGAATTGATCCGGCGGGCAGACCTGGTCGTGTTGGTGGTCGATTTACACCAGGATCCCATCGCACAGCTCAAGGATACAATCGCATTACTGGAGGAATATCGCATCGCCCCCCAAGATCGCCAGGACCGCTATCTGCAGGGGCAACCGATGACTTTCTTGCCATTCCTGGTATTGGTCAACAAGTGCGACGATCAGCCAGCTGAAGAGCTCTATCAAATCTTCTGCGAACTTCTCGAGGAAAAGTGGCCTTGCATCCCTGTCTCCGCCCACACCGGACAAAACCTGGAACGTCTCAAACGGGAGATGGTAGAGAAAATGGATCTGATCCGGGTCTACACCAAAGCGCCGGGAAAGGAGCCCGATTTNACCAGGCCATTTGCAATGAAGAAGGGCAGCANCGTGGAAGACCTGGCCGGTAGAATCCATAAGGATTTCNTGGAGAAGATGAAATCAGCCCGGGTATGGGGGAAAGCCGTGTATGACCGGCAGCTGGTGCAGCGGGATTACGTGCTCCAGGATGGCGATATCGTAGAGATTCACATTTAACATATGCTATCATTACAGCAATATCGATGTAATAAANCCCGATCTGGATTGAGATCAATGCAAATAACTCAAATACAACTGACAGAAGAACAGGCCAGCGCCCTGAAACAGCTGGCTGCAAAAGAAGGGGAGCCTGTAGCAGAGCTGATCCGCACCAGTGTCGATGCTCTTTTACGCTCAACCGGTTTCGTTAGCCGTAAAGAGTTGCGCAGGAGAGCGATCACCGCCGAAGGAAAATTACGCGAAGGTCCCGAAGATCTTTCGACCGATCACGAGCGATATCTGCGGGAAGGTGTTGGATCCTGAGCGTGTTCATCGATACATCGAACATCATTGTTGTGCTGAATTATGGTTAATAAAGTAGGACTTACGCAGTTGGAATGAGGATGGGGGGTGTTTGGGCGGGCGTTGCCCGCCCAAACACCCCCCCAATCCCCACATCTGCGTAACTCCTATAAAGCCAAACCTTAGGAGGAAGATCGAATATGACCTCACCACTCACCCAGGACGATAAGATCAAACAGGGGGCGGAGGATTCCGGTCGCTACTTCCGCTATATGGCCGAATTCGTCGGCTTCACCCAGGTAGACGCGGATGCCATCCACGAGAGCCGCTTCATCATCGAAAAGTATATCCCGGAGATCGTTTCCAAATTCTATACGCAACTCTTGCGCTACCCACCAACCCGCAAACACTTCCTGAGAAAGGATGGCACCCTCGATCAGGAATACTTGCAGTTAAGGATGCACCATCTGGCTAATTTCTGGCGGCGCACCGCCTATGGGGTCTACGACGATAACTACGCGCGCTACATCGATTACGTNGGCCGTGCTCACACTTCNCGCGGAGCCGATCCNACCATCTACATCCCGGAGCGCTATGTCATCGGCCAGGTTGGGTTCATGACGCATGCCATCAGCGAGGCAATCACCAAAGAGCTACGCGACATTGACCCAGATTGGGAAGTTCGCGCCTTAAATGCCTGGAACTTACTCATGATGGTCATCCTGGAGATGCTCTCACGCGCATACGGCCACGAGCGTGAGGCTGAAACCTACGCTTCACGCGGCTCCATCGACCAGGAAGCGGTATTACAACTTGCCGTCGAATCTTACGAGCTCGGGCTGGGCATGCGCACGATGCAAGAAGCCAGAGATGTGGTTGTCGCGCAAACCGCTGATATCCCGGATGGTGAGCGAAAGATCGTCCAGGTTGACGACCTCTCTATCGGCGTTTTCCATCATCAAGGCAAGTGGTATGCCGTGCGCAATAGCTGTCTGCACCGTGGCGGACCGGTGGCGACAGGCAGCCTGCGGGGGGATACCCTGACCTGCCCCTGGCATGGTTTCCAGTACAACCTCACCAATGGTGAATTGCTCACCGATCCCAAGGCAAAGCTGGAGATGTATCCTGTAGAGCTGCGCGAAGGCGAAATTCACCTGCAAATTCCTGTGTTGAGGCGGGATTTCATAGAAATTTCAATCCTTGAAGAGCAGGAAGCTCGGCCAGAGGTGCAGAAGCTGAAAGAAAATGAGTTCCGAGCCAGCGAGCTCAAGCCGGGTCAGGCCAAATTGCTCTTCCTAAAGGGTGAACCCGTGGCCGTCTACAACGTGGATGGCGAGTTTTACGCCACGCAAGATGCCTGCACTCACGCCGGAGGTCCTTTGAGCGAAGGCGAGCTAGAAGGCAAACTGATCGTCTGTCCCTGGCATTCCTCCTGTTTTGATGTCACCAACGGCCAGGTGATGTGCGGCCCGGCGGACGAACCAGTAAAGACTTTCCGTGTGATCCTGGAAGGCGAGACCGGTCGCGTGGAGTAAGGATAATTAATAACAATACTCGCTGACTTTTTCCCCTTCCCCATTCAGCAAATACACACAATCGCCGCCGTTGTTCCAGACGGCGGTTTCGTTCCTGCACCAATATAAATCCCCTTGGGTGTTGGTTCCACAACCCGTGCGTACCCTGACGCTCGCACCCACGCCAAGGGAGAAATCTGGAAACGTGAAGCTCCAGCCATACGAATCCTTCAACATCCAACCCGCCATATTAACAGATTCGGCTCCCTGGTTGGTAAAACAAGCATACTCCTCGTTCTTATTGTTATTATCATCTCCCGGGGCGTTGAATTGCGAACAAGCGGGATCCACCACCACCTGAATAGCTGTCACACTGCCAATTGGCATAATGGTTGCCGCTGGTTGCGCCCACAGTCCCAGCCCTGACACTTGTGCTTCCCCCTGGATTTGTTCAAGCAAAACCTGGCATTTTACATCTGGTTGGTAAGCCTTTGCCCTGGCATAACCCGAACGCACCAGCTCTGCATTTACAAAAGTACCATCCGATAAATAGACGTAACGCAGCAAGCGATCAAACCGGTCGGTTTCCGAGACATCCCGCCCTAATGTCACAACTTGATCCGACACGAGTTCGCTGTTCTTGGCTTTCGCTTCCGCTCCCCCAGGGTCACCAGGTTCAGGCGTATCGATCCCGATATAGCGCACGGCAAAGGCCTGGCTATCGATGGTCACTTCAATCGTATCGCCATCGACGACTTCCGTCACCAGGCCAATTTCGAAGTCCCTCCCCGGTGGAGCGCAAGCGGCTTCCGGGGTATCAAGCGATAAGATAATCTCTGTAGGGATTTCTGTCACCATTTGTGTGGGAACGGGCGTATCTATCACTGTCGGCAATGCGTTGATCAACTCGGCGACCAGAGCTGTGACAGTTCCCTGCACGGCGAGTTGGACATCTACGCTTGGGATGGCTGGGGTAGTCGAGCAAGCGTTCGCTAATAGTATAACAATGGTAAGGAGAGGTAAAAATGCTCTCATCGGAGCCTGATCTTCATTACTTTGCAATTAAGACCCTAAGAGCGCCTACCACAACATTCTAATTGCCCTCTTTTAGTTTTTCATCCTTAAACTCTCGTGCCAACCGCCGCACCACGGCCGCGCTCTCACACTTCAAAGCCTTCTCCGCGACTCGCCTGACGCTCGCCATATCGATCTGCCTCAGGACCGCCTTCACCTGCGGGATCTCGGCTGGATTCATGCTCAATTCGTCCACGCCCAGGCCGATCAAGACCGGCACTGCCAGCGGGTCGCCGGCCACTTCGCCGCACACCCCGGCCCATTTGCCGTGTTGGTGAGCGGCTTCGACCACCTGCTGGATCAGGCGCAGGACAGCCGGATGCAGGGCATCCGCAAAGATCCCCAGATCAGGGTTACCGCGCTCGGCGGCCAGTGTATACTGGGACAGGTCATTGGTGCCAACGCTGAAAAAATCCACCAGCGGCGCCAGCGTTGAGCTGAGCAATGCCGCGGATGGCACCTCGACCATGATCCCCATCTCAACCGGCCAGCAATGGCGGATCTTTTCTTTCTCAAGCTCCTGGTGAACCTGCTCCAGGAGTCCCCCGGCTTGCAGGATCTCATCCTGCGCCGCAACCATCGGGAACATCACCCGCACCGGGGAATCTGCGCCAGCGCGCAGGATCGCTCGCAGCTGGGTGAGAAATAACCCCGGATTTCGTAAAGACAGGCGCAGACCGCGCACGCCCAGGTAGGGATTGGCCTCCGGCGGTCGGTCGAGATATGGCAGCTCTTTATCACCACCCACATCCAATGTTCGCACGATCACCGGCCGCTCACCCATCACTTGCCCAATCACACGCAGGGTCGCTAATTGTTCATCTTCACTGGGTGGAGTGCGGCGATCCAGGTATAGGAATTCTGTGCGCAATACACCAATCCCCTCCGCCCCATTATCCACTGCAGCTTGCGCTGCAGCTAGGCTTCCAACGTTAGCCGCTACCTCGACCCGGCGTCCATCCCGCGTGCAGGCTGGTTCGTGGCTGCTCTGCAATAACCTTGCCCGTCGTTCCAACCATTCCAGGCGCTTCTCGGCCAGCTGCTGTTGGACTTTTGGCGCTGGCTCCACCCATAGCTCACCACTGAAGCCATCCAAGGCGACCAGGGTANCGTCCTTAACCTCCAGAGGGCTCAGATCGATCCCACTCACGGCGGGGATTCCCAGGGCACGCGCCAGGATGGCGCTGTGCGCAGTCGACCCACCCCTAACGGTGACTAATCCCAGGACACGGCGCAAGTCGAGTTGGGCGATTTCCGTAGGGATCAGTTCCTCGGCGAACAGGATGGCTGGTGAGGTGAACTCAATCTGAGCATCACTGGTCACTTCAAGCCGAAGCCGTGAGCCTTGTCCTGAGCGCAGCGAAGGAGCAGGCGAAGTGGTCTGCAAACCGATCTCCCTTAACACCTGCTTACCTACATCGATCACATCTACATTGCGCGCCTGCTGATATGGATCGGCCAGGTTGCGGTATGCCACAGCAACTTCATTAATACTTGCCTGCCAGGCGTAGGCAGCATTCTCGCCTTGGATAAAGATCCGCTCCCGGACCTTGTCAAGCAGCAGCGGGTCCTGCAAGATCAGTACATGCGCGTCGAAGATCGCGGCTTGGGCTTCACCCAACTGTGCGCTTAATCTTATGCGGCGTCTTTGTATTGCCAACCGGGTGTTCTCCAAAGCGAGTTGCAGGCATTCCCATTCCTCTTCTGGGTGTTCGCTATGGTCCTCGGGGATGGATAGAAGNACTGGCTGGTAGNGGTAGGCCTGCCCCAGGACGATCCCCTCCGAAACCGGAATCCCTTGGATCGCTTCTCCTGATAAAGGTTTTGTTACCTGAAAAGCTGTGGGTGCCGCGAGCTGGGCTATTTCCTGGATTGCGCCAGCCCCGAAATTATCCAGAACTAATCGACGCAAAGCTTCCAGCGCTNGTGCGGCCTCGCGTCCATTAGCGGTGATGGTGATGCGATCGCCACGCGAAACGCCCAACATCGCCAGGGCNTTCAGACTTTTGGCTGAAACTGGTCCTTTGCCAGAAGATGCGTTCGTGACCTGGATNTCCGCCTGATAGGCTGCCGCTACCTGGACGAAGCGAGCCGCCGGCCGGGCGTGCAATCCGTGCAGATTCTGAAGCACCAGAGTCATCGCCCGTGTCTCCCCCTGGATCGGTAATTTCCGAGCATCTGCTTCGATCCTCGTACCAGGCTGACTCTCGTCGAGATGTTCAACCTTGGGAGCCATCGCGCGCTGCGCTTCCCAGCAGACAGTCTCGAGGTCGCTTCCCAGGCCCGCTTGTACACCTGCGGCGATAGCCCCCTCCACCAGCGGGGCTGCACAGCAGGCGATGTGGGTTTGCATCTCCTGTGGTAATAACTCCACCGCCATTTCAGCACTCAGCACCGCGCTGCCCAGGTCCATCAGCACCAGCACGCCATCCGGCGAGTAAATAGACTGGATCACAGAAGCGATCTCACTCGCGTCGGTGCCGAATTCCTGGCGGTCGGGACCGGCACCAGCAGCGATCGCCACCCGCAGATCTTGAGAAGCCATTTGTTTGACCAGGTTCATCAGCGCCTCAGCCAGCGCCCGGCTGTGGGATACGAGGACAAGACTTACCATCTTGCTCCTTATGGATCAATCCTTAACCCATACCTCAGCCGCCGTCTTGAGCAACAAGTAAGAAGANGTCGCGCCGGGGTCCTGATGACCNGCGCTGCGTTCACCCAGATAGCTGGCGCGGCCTTTGCGTGCCACCATCGGAATCGTGGCTTCCATCCCTATTTTCGCCGCCTGTGCGGAATCCTTCAACGCCTGGGCGAGCGTTTCATTTGCTAAGCTGGCCTGTCTGAGCGCGTTTACGGCTGGAGATAACGCGTCTACCATCGTCTTGTCACCGGGTTCGGCCTTCCCACGCGCAATGACNCCATCCACCGCCGCACCCAGCGCGGCGGTCCACTCATCCAGATTCATTTCCATCTTACCGACGGTTTTCATCCCCGCCTGGAGAAAAAAAGTGCCATACAGCGGCCCACCTGCACCCCCGACAGTGGAAACCAGGGTCATCCCGACCGTTTTCAAAATCGTGCCGATATCCTGATCAGCGATCCCGGACATCTTATCCATCACGGCTCGGAAGCCGCGATCCATATTGGCGCCGTGGTCAGCATCCCCGATCGCCGCGTCGAGTTCGACCAGGTAAGCACAGTTCTCGGCCAGCACTGCTGCGCAGGTTTTAATCCACACCAGCACCTCATCTCTGGAAATTGCCATTACATCCCCCAACGCATTCCAGGTGTGTGCACCGGTGCGTCCCACAACCTTTTCAGGTCTTCGTCCAGCTTAAGCAATGTGATCGAAACGCCCGCCATCTCCAGGCTGGTAATATAGGAGCCGATCAGATTGCGGATAACCTTCAGACCGTGTTTAATAGCAATTTGATGGGCCTGCCGGTAAGCGATATATAGTTCGATCAGAGGTGTACCCCCCATACTGTTGACAAACAGCAGGATTTCGTCGCCGGATTTATAAGGCAAGTCGCGGATCACCGGCTCGATCAACATTTCCACGATTTCGTCGGCGGGTTTCAATTCCATGCGCCTCCGGCCTGGTTCACCGTGGATACCGATGCCGATCTCCATCTCGTCTTCGGGGAGATNAAAAGTGGGTTTCCCGGCGTGNGGCACCGTGCAGGAGGTCAACGCCATGCCCATGCTCCGCCCGAAATGATTGACCTTGCGGCAGATATCTGCCANCTCGCTCAATAAGTGACCNTCTTCTGCGGCCGCGCCGCAGATTTTCTCAGCCAGTACCGTGCTGCCCACGCCACGCCGCCCGGCAGTGTACAGGCTGTTTTGTACAGCGACGTCGTCATCGATCACCACACTCTCGACCTGGATGCCTTCCATGCGCGCCAGTTCGGCCGCCATCTCGAAATTCATCACGTCGCCCGTATAGTTTTTGACAATGTACAGAACTCCTTTACCGCCATCCACGGCTTTTGTAGCAGCTAGCATCTGGGCAGGCGTGGGTGAGGTGAACACCGCCCCCGGACAAGCAGCATCTAACATCCCATACCCTACAAACCCACCATGCATCGGCTCATGCCCCGATCCGCCCCCGGATACAAGGGCTACCTTATTCTTGACCGGAGCCTGTATGCGGGCGATATAGTTCGGGTCGAAATGGACTTTGACGAGAACAGAATGTGCTAAAGCAACGCCTTCCAGCTCCTCTCGAACGACATCCTCAGGGTGGTTGATTAATTTCTTCATCGTTTCCCTCCGAAACCGGGATCTGGCACAAGATTAGTGTAGATTGATCCCCCGGAAAAGTCAATAGAAAATCCTCTCAGACCAAATATTCCCTTTGCATTTTTCAACAAATTGGTGTATATTAGGGCAAATACTCCAATAACCTCAAGGTTTAAGAAAAGAATAAATGGCAGATTATACCGAGCTCGAAATTGGCCTCTTCCTACGCGAAGGGGACGATTATACAGTCGAGCTGCGTTTCAATGATCCCCACGACCAGGCCAGCCANTCTCCGGTACGTGGGGTAACGCAGTTTAACTTTGCTGAGTTACGCGCCAAGCGGTTGAATCCGGAAGTCTATGGCAAAGGTTTGAGCGATAGCCTGTTCGCTGACGCGAACATTCGTAGTTATTATGATCAAGTCTCTGCTGTCGCACAGACAGTCAACAGACCGCTTCGCTTGCGTTTAAATATCGATGTTGACGCACCTGGGCTTCACGATCTGCGTTGGGAGACGCTCCGCGATCCCAGAACTGGCTACTGGCTTCTGACTAATGAGAACCTGCTCTTCTCCCGTTTCTTGACCAGCACGAACTGGGATCGAGTGCAACTCCGCCCCAAAGGCGACCTGCGGGCTTTNGTGGTGATCGCTAACCCACAGGATCTGGCTCAAGGGAAATATCAGGTTGACAACCAGACTCTGGCGCCTGTTGANGTGAAAGGTGAGCTGGAGCGTGCTCAGCAAGGGCTGGGCNCGATCNTACAGGATTCGTTGATCAGCGATCCCAGCAAGCCAGGGCAAGCCAGCTTGAATAACCTGACGAGCCGCTTGCGAGAGGGCTATGACATCCTCTATCTTGTCTGTCACGGTGCCCTCTTGACCAAGGATCCAGCCGGGCCGTATTTATGGTTGGAAGAAGACGATGGCACCGCAGCCGTTATCCCTGGAATAGCTCTTGTCGAGCGGATAAAAGACTTATCCACCGAGCTGAGGCCTCGCTTGGTGGTGCTCGCCTCCTGCCAGAGCGCCGGGCAGGGTGGATTGGCTAGGGCCAGTGACGCGCAAGGCGCGCTGGCAGCGTTAGGTCCAAGACTGGCGCAAGTGGGTATACCGGCTGTCCTTGCCATGCAGGGCGATATCACCATGGAAACCGTCGCCCACTTTATGCCAGTTTTTTTCCAGGAATTGGCCCGAGATGGTCAGATCGACCGGGCGATGGCAGTCGCTCGCGGTGGAGTGCGCGATCGCCCTGATAGCTGGATACCAGTCCTTTTCCTGCGCCTGCGCGGTGGGCGAATCTGGTATGTGCCTGGCTTCGGTGAGGAGCGCGGTGGGTTTGAGAAATGGCCAGCCTTAATTCGCAGCATTACCCGCAGCCAATCCACCCCGATCCTTGGACCTGGTCTTTATGAGACATTATTAGGCTCACAACGCGAAATATCACAGCATTGGGCTGACGCATATCACTATCCAATGGAAATTCACGACCGCGAGTCGCTTCCACAAGTAGCCCAATTCTTAACAGTCAACCAATACCAGCGTGCCCCATATGATGAACTGGGGGAATACCTGAAGGGGATGATCCGCACGAAGTACAACGAGGATCTNCCCTCTGATTTGCATAATGATTCAGCTCCATTAGATGAATTAATCGAGATCGTTGGGACCAAACGCCGGGAAGGCAACCCGGCCGACCCGTATAGAATGTTGGCTCAATTACCCTTACCGGTCTATATCACCACAAATGCAGATAACTTAATGGCATCAGCCCTTAAAAATATGGGCAAGGACCC
>C687J35164_10000802_pt1 | contig 10996 bp, 7 predicted proteins | sample RifCSP13_3_FD_35164 | JGI IMG/M metagenome (IMG submission 35164)
GAGTTTGACGACATTGAAGCGTCGGTATCGAACGCTATTGTGGAAATTCAGGTTGAAGCGATGATAGGTATGATTGTGTACGTCGCAGGGAGTACGCCAGACAATGCGCTTTACTGTGATGGCGCTGAGTATGACCGTGTTGATTATCCTGTACTTTATGAGCGTTTGGACGAACAATTCATTTTGGATGCGAATAGGTTTGTTGTGCCTGATCTGCGCAATCTGTTTGTACGTGGTGATGGTGATAACGGAATAGGCGACTTGGTAGGCTCAGACGAAATTACACTGACAGTTGGTCAAATGCCTGCGCATTCGCACACCTCGCCACCACATACGCATAGTGAGAGCGGCGCGATTATGAACCTTGACCTTGAAGATATTGGTGTGCCTGATGCTGGTGCAAGTGCTGTACCACTCACCACCGGCGCTACTGCTGTTTCCATTGATAGCACAGGTGACGACGAACCTCACGACAATATCCCGGCAAGCTACACCCTTCGACCATGTATAGTCGCCTTATAGCTTCAGATAAAGGCAAGCGCAAAGGTTGGCGTTTGACGGTTGCGCTTGACCATGACGCGCTGTTGGCTTTGCCAGGCTACTCAGACGAACATCTCATCAGCCTCACAACAGTTCAAGTTGCAGCGCTCCTGGCCTACATTGAACCGATGCGCTATCAGACACGCTGGTACAATGCAGCGGTTTATGACCAAGATGTCATAGACGCATTTGTCGATAATCTTGCGGAAAGGATAATGCGGGATATGGCTTTAGCGCTGGCTTGTGACAACGGTGTAGTTTCGCTGCTGGTGGATAGTGTGCCTGTAAGCTCAATTGACCTTGCTTTGTGCGGTGTAGTTGGGCCACAGGGGCCACAGGGGCCACAGGGCGAACAGGGCATTCAGGGCGCAACGGGCGCGCAAGGGCCACAGGGCGAACAGGGCATTCAGGGCGCAACGGGCGCGCAAGGGCCACAGGGCGAACAGGGCATTCAGGGCGAACAAGGCGAACCGGGAACGCCAGGAGAGACAGCACCAATGACGTACCATGAATTGGAATTTGCACATCTAGATACATCATGGCCGTTTGTCTTTGTCTCGTCACAGGGCACGTGGGCGGACGAGCAAGGGTTCCGTATGGAAAGCGTCGGCACTCCGCCTAATCACACATGGATATTAACAGTTGAGAGCGAGCTGAATGAACAAGTAACAGTACGGCGGTTAAGATTGCGGTTGGCAATGGATGCAGCACCACGTGTAGATGATCTAGTTTGGGTTCTATCTATGCAACGAGGTACACACACAAGCTCGCAATCGGATGCTAATTACCAAAGTGGTTTGCAACTAATTCAAGAGGGTGTAATAGAAGCAGATAACGGCGATACGCTAATTGACCTGACGATTGATCTAGATCGCCGCATGACCAATACGGCTACCGGATTTAACTTTCAGTTTTCTATCTTTGGGCCAGTAGGTGTAACCTTCGGTGTTTCACCAGCGGACTTGGTACGTAGCTGGTGGTTGATTGAAGGTTTACCCGTCTCATGGATGGCAGCGCGAGCCGAAACCATCACGATCACGGATGCAATGATAGTTGATTTTCAACCATAGGAGATAACGTGGATGAATTTTTGAAAATCGTAATCACAAACGCGCCAGGCATGGCTACGGCTATGGGTATTTTCTTTATCATGCGTCAGATCATTGAGACGCTTCGGATTGATATAATCAGGATGCAAGCGCAGAATGAAGAACTACTGGATTTACTTCTCTCTCGTGGCGTGCTTCAACCTACCGATGTTGAGCGTGTCAAAAACGGTGCGACAGTGTCTAAATGAAAGCGGCACAACGAGGATTAACCAATATTCGCCGCTCTTAGATCGCACCGCTATAGATGTAACCTCACAGTGGCGTTACCTACTGGAAAACCGGCAAAACGGCGTTCTAGTGTGGATTAAAGCCTATCCACAGAACCGGTTGCTCCTGCTGTTCAATCTGGATCGCGTAGCTCATGTGTTCGTGTTTGAGGCCGTAGACACTGATAAGTCCATTGCATGGCATGGTACTTGCATTATTCGATTATTTGGTGATACTGGATAGTACACAAAAGAAAAACCGGCTTGCCGCTAAGCCGGTTGAAAGGAGAAAAGATGCAGATCGCCATTGTAGGTGAACATCTCCAATATACACACATTCATCTTGAAGTGCAAGGTTCACTTTTGGCGATTGCGCAAAAATTCGAGCGGGTAGCACCTGCGCCTATTATCGGCACACGCGGCACGATCAAAGAATTTAGCCAAGCATCGAGATTGCGTATGATGAGAAAGGTCGCACGCCTTGAAGTTGAGAACTGTACATTCCTCACCCTTACCTATCCTGCGCGGTATCCCCCGCCATGCGAAGCCAAAAACAATCTTCGAGCTTTCCTTGAACGCATCAGACGGCGCTTTCCGCTTTCATCGGCTATATGGCGGCTGGAATTCCAAAGGCGGGGAGCATCGCATTTTCATTTATTGGTGTTCAATATGCCGTACGTACCACACGAGGATATTCAAAGATGGTGGGCTGAAATTGTTTCGGAATACGTGGACGATTGGTTGCCACGAGTGAATTTGAGGTATGTGAGTGGTAAAGACGGCGTGATGCGCTATGTTGCAAAATATGCGGCCAAACTTCAGGCATCCTTCGGTAGTTACTTTAGTAACGGTTCATATCTGCACGCAGTGACGGGCGAATTGTCAAAACTAGGTCGCGTTTGGGGTGTATTCAATCGTGACCATCTGCCCTACGCGCAAAGGTTCTACCATGTGTTAGAGGTGGTAACAGGCTTGAGCGTGAAACGCTGTAAGTTGCTTATGTCTCAAGCGTGGCCGGAATTGCCTACAGACACACCGCAAGGCGCGTGTGTATTTGCAGAACGCGCCTATTGGCTCTATTTCGCAATGTTGGATGAATTGCTAAAGGACATGACATGTTGACCAATGACCAGATCAACGACACAATTCAGGGTATTGTAGCGGCGCAATCCGCAATTGTTAAGGCGCAACTTGAGAAGGAATATGTGTTCGGACGCGACGATGATTGGTGGATTTATGACACGGAATGGGAGATTTATGAGATGGCGCGGGTTTCGCTGCAATCATTATTGCATTATAGGAGGGGCGATTAATGGGACGTGTCGTGCGCGTTAAAAAATATGTGTTTCTGTATTACAATAGCATCTCGGAAATTGTATGGCGGGAAATCTCCGAGCCGGTCTACAATCAAAGTAAAAACATGCCAGCGACCATGTTGGAGATTGGCAACGCGCTCCTGTACATCCGGTTCCATCCAAATATCGAACGCTATGAAGTCCGGCATTTGGGTGAAGATTGGATAGCGCCAAACCTCGGATTGCACCATACCAACCCCTCTTGACCCACCTATAACCCAAGTTTCACATCCCCCTGACCGCGTAGGCTTCGGTAGGGTAGGGGGATGTGAAACTTGGCGGCTTTCACTTATCATGGTACAATTGCACTTATCGCCAACAGATGCTACACTGCGGTATCCCGCAGTGTAGAAGAGAGGATTACGCCTATGGCACTTGGGCCGGAACTTGTCACGAATGGCGACTTCGATAGCGATCTATCTGGCTGGACGGTCAACCAATCTGGCAACGTTGCGGTATGGGAAAACGGTTCACTGCGCCTAATTAAAACAGTTGCAGGAGAACCGTACGCGCTGCAAGGTATTGTTAGTGCTGGCGTGCCGTACATCATCACGGTAGCTGTGGTTGTTGACAGCGGTAGCGTTCGCATTTTGGCAGGTTCGGTAAATACAGTTCTCTCGCAATCCGGGTCGTATCAGTTTCAAATCACATCGGCTGCTCCCGGTAGTCTTTATTGCCTGCTAGATGTGAATGCAAGCGTACAAGTTTTGTCCATCTCAATGAGGGAAAATAATATGGCATTGGTATCTGTGGGTTGGGAGTTAAGCGTCACTATAAGCGATAGTGGCGGCAATCCGGCAACGTTGCGCTATGATCTGGTGGCCGCTACACAAGCGGCAGCGGCAGCGGCGACTGCAACCATTCTGACTGCGCTCGCGGCGGTGACAGAGAGTGTAGTATCTGGTTACGCATTGGCGGAGCGGTTCACCGAGGATGCATTCGTATTTCCTACGACCGCGCAAAACGAGAACCGCGCTGTCGTTTCCTGTTTGCTTGATGGCTTTGCGACCAAAAAGGTTACGATAGTGATACCGGCCCCGGCGCAAGGTCTATTCGTGACCCCGACAGGGCCCGGATCGAACATTGTGGACATCACGGACAGCGCATTGATTACCTATGTGGACATCTGGCGCTTAACTGGTGCGCTCGCATCAATTAGTGATGGCGAGTTCATTGGTGATAGTGGGTCGATCATCAGAGGAAAGCGCACGCATCGTCAATCGAGTGATGGCTAAACGAGAGTTCGATTGGGCGGAGATTATGGAGCGTGCCGGTTTGGGCGCTCCTAAAACTGTGTACCTGTCATCCACCACGCAAGAAATATTGCTGGATGCGCTGGCGCAAGCGCTACAATCATGGCGCTGGCAGGATACAACCGAGTTTGACGACATTGAAGCGTCGGTATCGAACGCTATTGTGGAAATTCAGGTTGAAGCGATGATAGGTATGATTGTGTACGTCGCAGGGAGTACGCCAGACAATGCGCTTTACTGTGATGGCGCTGAGTATGACCGTGTTGATTATCCTGTACTTTATGAGCGTTTGGACGAACAATTCATTTTGGATGCGAATAGGTTTGTTGTGCCTGATCTGCGCAATCTGTTTGTACGTGGTGATGGTGATAACGGAATAGGCGACTTGGTAGGCTCAGACGAAATTACACTGACAGTTGGTCAAATGCCTGCGCATTCGCACACCTCGCCACCACATACGCATAGTGAGAGCGGCGCGATTATGAACCTTGACCTTGAAGATATTGGTGTGCCTGATGCTGGTGCAAGTGCTGTACCACTCACCACCGGCGCTACTGCTGTTTCCATTGATAGCACAGGTGACGACGAACCTCACGACAATATCCCGGCAAGCTACACCCTTCGACCATGTATAGTCGCCTTATAGCTTCAGATAAAGGCAAGCGCAAAGGTTGGCGTTTGACGGTTGCGCTTGACCATGACGCGCTGTTGGCTTTGCCAGGCTACTCAGACGAACATCTCATCAGCCTCACAACAGTTCAAGTTGCAGCGCTCCTGGCCTACATTGAACCGATGCGCTATCAGACACGCTGGTACAATGCAGCGGTTTATGACCAAGATGTCATAGACGCATTTGTCGATAATCTTGCGGAAAGGATAATGCGGGATATGGCTTTAGCGCTGGCTTGTGACAACGGTGTAGTTTCGCTGCTGGTGGATAGTGTGCCTGTAAGCTCAATTGACCTTGCTTTGTGCGGTGTAGTTGGGCCACAGGGGCCACAGGGGCCACAGGGCGAACAGGGCATTCAGGGCGCAACGGGCGCGCAAGGGCCACAGGGCGAACAGGGCATTCAGGGCGCAACGGGCGCGCAAGGGCCACAGGGCGAACAGGGCATTCAGGGCGAACAAGGCGAACCGGGAACGCCAGGAGAGACAGCACCAATGACGTACCATGAATTGGAATTTGCACATCTAGATACATCATGGCCGTTTGTCTTTGTCTCGTCACAGGGCACGTGGGCGGACGAGCAAGGGTTCCGTATGGAAAGCGTCGGCACTCCGCCTAATCACACATGGATATTAACAGTTGAGAGCGAGCTGAATGAACAAGTAACAGTACGGCGGTTAAGATTGCGGTTGGCAATGGATGCAGCACCACGTGTAGATGATCTAGTTTGGGTTCTATCTATGCAACGAGGTACACACACAAGCTCGCAATCGGATGCTAATTACCAAAGTGGTTTGCAACTAATTCAAGAGGGTGTAATAGAAGCAGATAACGGCGATACGCTAATTGACCTGACGATTGATCTAGATCGCCGCATGACCAATACGGCTACCGGATTTAACTTTCAGTTTTCTATCTTTGGGCCAGTAGGTGTAACCTTCGGTGTTTCACCAGCGGACTTGGTACGTAGCTGGTGGTTGATTGAAGGTTTACCCGTCTCATGGATGGCAGCGCGAGCCGAAACCATCACGATCACGGATGCAATGATAGTTGATTTTCAACCATAGGAGATAACGTGGATGAATTTTTGAAAATCGTAATCACAAACGCGCCAGGCATGGCTACGGCTATGGGTATTTTCTTTATCATGCGTCAGATCATTGAGACGCTTCGGATTGATATAATCAGGATGCAAGCGCAGAATGAAGAACTACTGGATTTACTTCTCTCTCGTGGCGTGCTTCAACCTACCGATGTTGAGCGTGTCAAAAACGGTGCGACAGTGTCTAAATGAAAGCGGCACAACGAGGATTAACCAATATTCGCCGCTCTTAGATCGCACCGCTATAGATGTAACCTCACAGTGGCGTTACCTACTGGAAAACCGGCAAAACGGCGTTCTAGTGTGGATTAAAGCCTATCCACAGAACCGGTTGCTCCTGCTGTTCAATCTGGATCGCGTAGCTCATGTGTTCGTGTTTGAGGCCGTAGACACTGATAAGTCCATTGCATGGCATGGTACTTGCATTATTCGATTATTTGGTGATACTGGATAGTACACAAAAGAAAAACCGGCTTGCCGCTAAGCCGGTTGAAAGGAGAAAAGATGCAGATCGCCNTTGTAGGTGAACATCTCCAATATACACACATTCATCTTGAAGTGCAAGGTTCACTTTTGGCGATTGCGCAAAAATTCGAGCGGGTAGCACCTGCGCCTATTATCGGCACACGCGGCACGATCAAAGAATTTAGCCAAGCATCGAGATTGCGTATGATGAGAAAGGTCGCACGCCTTGAAGTTGAGAACTGTACATTCCTCACCCTTACCTATCCTGCGCGGTATCCCCCGCCATGCGAAGCCAAAAACAATCTTCGAGCTTTCCTTGAACGCATCAGACGGCGCTTTCCGCTTTCATCGGCTATATGGCGGCTGGAATTCCAAAGGCGGGGAGCATCGCATTTTCATTTATTGGTGTTCAATATGCCGTACGTACCACACGAGGATATTCAAAGATGGTGGGCTGAAATTGTTTCGGAATACGTGGACGATTGGTTGCCACGAGTGAATTTGAGGTATGTGAGTGGTAAAGACGGCGTGATGCGCTATGTTGCAAAATATGCGGCCAAACTTCAGGCATCCTTCGGTAGTTACTTTAGTAACGGTTCATATCTGCACGCAGTGACGGGCGAATTGTCAAAACTAGGTCGCGTTTGGGGTGTATTCAATCGTGACCATCTGCCCTACGCGCAAAGGTTCTACCATGTGTTAGAGGTGGTAACAGGCTTGAGCGTGAAACGCTGTAAGTTGCTTATGTCTCAAGCGTGGCCGGAATTGCCTACAGACACACCGCAAGGCGCGTGTGTATTTGCAGAACGCGCCTATTGGCTCTATTTCGCAATGTTGGATGAATTGCTAAAGGACATGACATGTTGACCAATGACCAGATCAACGACACAATTCAGGGTATTGTAGCGGCGCAATCCGCAATTGTTAAGGCGCAACTTGAGAAGGAATATGTGTTCGGACGCGACGATGATTGGTGGATTTATGACACGGAATGGGAGATTTATGAGATGGCGCGGGTTTCGCTGCAATCATTATTGCATTATAGGAGGGGCGATTAATGGGACGTGTCGTGCGCGTTAAAAAATATGTGTTTCTGTATTACAATAGCATCTCGGAAATTGTATGGCGGGAAATCTCCGAGCCGGTCTACAATCAAAGTAAAAACATGCCAGCGACCATGTTGGAGATTGGCAACGCGCTCCTGTACATCCGGTTCCATCCAAATATCGAACGCTATGAAGTCCGGCATTTGGGTGAAGATTGGATAGCGCCAAACCTCGGATTGCACCATACCAACCCCTCTTGACCCACCTATAACCCAAGTTTCACATCCCCCTGACCGCGTAGGCTTCGGTAGGGTAGGGGGATGTGAAACTTGGCGGCTTTCACTTATCATGGTACAATTGCACTTATCGCCAACAGATGCTACACTGCGGTATCCCGCAGTGTAGAAGAGAGGATTACGCCTATGGCACTTGGGCCGGAACTTGTCACGAATGGCGACTTCGATAGCGATCTATCTGGCTGGACGGTCAACCAATCTGGCAACGTTGCGGTATGGGAAAACGGTTCACTGCGCCTAATTAAAACAGTTGCAGGAGAACCGTACGCGCTGCAAGGTATTGTTAGTGCTGGCGTGCCGTACATCATCACGGTAGCTGTGGTTGTTGACAGCGGTAGCGTTCGCATTTTGGCAGGTTCGGTAAATACAGTTCTCTCGCAATCCGGGTCGTATCAGTTTCAAATCACATCGGCTGCTCCCGGTAGTCTTTATTGCCTGCTAGATGTGAATGCAAGCGTACAAGTTTTGTCCATCTCAATGAGGGAAAATAATATGGCATTGGTATCTGTGGGTTGGGAGTTAAGCGTCACTATAAGCGATAGTGGCGGCAATCCGGCAACGTTGCGCTATGATCTGGTGGCCGCTACACAAGCGGCAGCGGCAGCGGCGACTGCAACCATTCTGACTGCGCTCGCGGCGGTGACAGAGAGTGTAGTATCTGGTTACGCATTGGCGGAGCGGTTCACCGAGGATGCATTCGTATTTCCTACGACCGCGCAAAACGAGAACCGCGCTGTCGTTTCCTGTTTGCTTGATGGCTTTGCGACCAAAAAGGTTACGATAGTGATACCGGCCCCGGCGCAAGGTCTATTCGTGACCCCGACAGGGCCCGGATCGAACATTGTGGACATCACGGACAGCGCATTGATTACCTATGTGGACATCTGGCGCTTAACTGGTGCGCTCGCATCAATTAGTGATGGCGAGTTCATTGGTGATAGTGGGTCGATCATCAGAGGAAAGCGCACGCATCGTCAATCGAGTGATGGCTAAACGAGAGTTCGATTGGGCGGAGATTATGGAGCGTGCCGGTTTGGGCGCTCCTAAAACTGTGTACCTGTCATCCACCACGCAAGAAATATTGCTGGATGCGCTGGCGCAAGCGCTACAATCATGGCGCTGGCAGGATACAACCGAGTTTGACGACATTGAAGCGTCGGTATCGAACGCTATTGTGGAAATTCAGGTTGAAGCGATGATAGGTATGATTGTGTACGTCGCAGGGAGTACGCCAGACAATGCGCTTTACTGTGATGGCGCTGAGTATGACCGTGTTGATTATCCTGTACTTTATGAGCGTTTGGACGAACAATTCATTTTGGATGCGAATAGGTTTGTTGTGCCTGATCTGCGCAATCTGTTTGTACGTGGTGATGGTGATAACGGAATAGGCGACTTGGTAGGCTCAGACGAAATTACACTGACAGTTGGTCAAATGCCTGCGCATTCGCACACCTCGCCACCACATACGCATAGTGAGAGCGGCGCGATTATGAACCTTGACCTTGAAGATATTGGTGTGCCTGATGCTGGTGCAAGTGCTGTACCACTCACCACCGGCGCTACTGCTGTTTCCATTGATAGCACAGGTGACGACGAACCTCACGACAATATCCCGGCAAGCTACACCCTTCGACCATGTATAGTCGCCTTATAGCTTCAGATAAAGGCAAGCGCAAAGGTTGGCGTTTGACGGTTGCGCTTGACCATGACGCGCTGTTGGCTTTGCCAGGCTACTCAGACGAACATCTCATCAGCCTCACAACAGTTCAAGTTGCAGCGCTCCTGGCCTACATTGAACCGATGCGCTATCAGACACGCTGGTACAATGCAGCGGTTTATGACCAAGATGTCATAGACGCATTTGTCGATAATCTTGCGGAAAGGATAATGCGGGATATGGCTTTAGCGCTGGCTTGTGACAACGGTGTAGTTTCGCTGCTGGTGGATAGTGTGCCTGTAAGCTCAATTGACCTTGCTTTGTGCGGTGTAGTTGGGCCACAGGGGCCACAGGGGCCACAGGGCGAACAGGGCATTCAGGGCGCAACGGGCGCGCAAGGGCCACAGGGCGAACAGGGCATTCAGGGCGCAACGGGCGCGCAAGGGCCACAGGGCGAACAGGGCATTCAGGGCGAACAAGGCGAACCGGGAACGCCAGGAGAGACAGCACCAATGACGTACCATGAATTGGAATTTGCACATCTAGATACATCATGGCCGTTTGTCTTTGTCTCGTCACAGGGCACGTGGGCGGACGAGCAAGGGTTCCGTATGGAAAGCGTCGGCACTCCGCCTAATCACACATGGATATTAACAGTTGAGAGCGAGCTGAATGAACAAGTAACAGTACGGCGGTTAAGATTGCGGTTGGCAATGGATGCAGCACCACGTGTAGATGATCTAGTTTGGGTTCTATCTATGCAACGAGGTACACACACAAGCTCGCAATCGGATGCTAATTACCAAAGTGGTTTGCAACTAATTCAAGAGGGTGTAATAGAAGCAGATAACGGCGATACGCTAATTGACCTGACGATTGATCTAGATCGCCGCATGACCAATACGGCTACCGGATTTAACTTTCAGTTTTCTATCTTTGGGCCAGTAGGTGTAACCTTCGGTGTTTCACCAGCGGACTTGGTACGTAGCTGGTGGTTGATTGAAGGTTTACCCGTCTCATGGATGGCAGCGCGAGCCGAAACCATCACGATCACGGATGCAATGATAGTTGATTTTCAACCATAGGAGATAACGTGGATGAATTTTTGAAAATCGTAATCACAAACGCGCCAGGCATGGCTACGGCTATGGGTATTTTCTTTATCATGCGTCAGATCATTGAGACGCTTCGGATTGATATAATCAGGATGCAAGCGCAGAATGAAGAACTACTGGATTTACTTCTCTCTCGTGGCGTGCTTCAACCTACCGATGTTGAGCGTGTCAAAAACGGTGCG
>C687J35164_10000812_pt1 | contig 10960 bp, 12 predicted proteins | sample RifCSP13_3_FD_35164 | JGI IMG/M metagenome (IMG submission 35164)
CACCAAAGAAAACGATCAAGGAAGGAAAAGAGCGTTACAAGGCGGGGGTTATCCCCTATGCCACGATGGGGTATTGGGAACCGAATTACGTTCCCAAGGATACCGATATCATTGCCCTCTTCCGTGTGACCCCGCAGGAGGGGGTGGACCCTGAGGAGGCGGCGGCCGCCGTGGCGGGTGAGTCTTCGACGGCCACCTGGACTGTGGTGTGGACCGACCGTCTCACCGCCTGCGAGCTCTATCGCGGCAAGGCCTATCGCGTGGATCCGGTACCGAATCAGCCAAACCAGTACTTTGCCTACATCGCCTATGACCTCGACCTCTTCGAGCCGGGCTCGATCGCCAATCTGACCGCCTCGATCATCGGCAACGTGTTCGGCTTCAAGGCGATCAAGGCGCTCCGTCTTGAGGACATGCGTATCCCCGTGGCCTACGTCAAGACCTTCGATGGTCCGCCGACCGGCATCGTGGTGGAGCGCGAGCGTCTGGACAAGTTTGGCCGCCCGCTGCTTGGCGCCACCGTCAAGCCCAAGTTGGGTCTCTCCGGCAAGAATTATGGCCGCGTCGTCTATGAGGCACTCAAGGGCGGCCTGGACTTCACCAAGGACGACGAGAACATCAACTCCCAGCCGTTCATGCACTGGCGCGATCGCTATCTGTACGTGATGGAAGGAGTCAACCGTGCCTCTGCGGCCACTGGTGAGGTGAAGGGGTCTTACCTCAANGTAACCGCGGCGACCATGGAAGACATGTATGAACGCGCCGAGTTCGCTAAGGAGCTGGGCAGCGTGATCATCATGATCGACCTGGTAATCGGTTTCACCGCGATCCAGTCTATGTCGAAATGGGCGCGGAAAAATGACATGATCCTGCATCTGCACCGNGCGGGGTACGCTACTTATGCCCGGCAGAAAAACCACGGTATTAGCTTCCGCGTGATCGCCAAGTGGATGCGCATGGCGGGGGTGGACCATATTCACTCCGGGACCGTGGTCGGCAAGCTGGAGGGCGATCCAAGCATGATCAAGGGCTTCTACGATACGCTGAGAGAACCTCGTCTCTCGGCGAGTCTCGAGAATGGGCTTTTCTTTGACCAGGACTGGGCGTCCCTGCGCAAGGTNATGCCCGTGGCATCCGGCGGGATCCATGCTGGGCAGATGCACCAGTTGCTGCACTATCTGGGTGAAGATGTGGTGCTACAGTTTGGGGGNGGCACCATTGGTCACCCGGATGGTATCCAGGCAGGTGCCACGGCCAACCGGGTGGCNGTNGAGGCGATGATCCAGGCGCGTAACGAGGGGCGCGATTTCCTGAAGGAAGGCCCGGAGATTCTAGCGGAGGCCGCCAGGTGGTGCGCGCCGCTCCGCGCCGCGCTGGAGACGTGGGGGGATATCACCTTCACCTATGCATCGACTGACACCCCGGACTTTGTCCCGACGCCAATGCTGGTGTAGGTTGTGTAGGAGGAAAAGCCATGAGAATCACCCAAGGGACCTTCTCGTTCCTGCCCGATCTGACTGACGAGCAGATCAGCAAGCAGGTGGAGTATTGTTTGAATCAAGGCTGGGCCGTGAGCGTCGAGTTCACGGATGACCCACACCCCCGCAACACGTACTGGGAGATGTGGGGGGCGCCGATGTTCGACCTGAAAGACCCGGCAGGGATCATGCAAGAGGTGAACGCCTGCCGCAAGGCGTACCCGAACCACTATATCAAGGTGAACGCCCTCGACAGTACCAGAGGGTGGGAGACGATCAGGCTCTCCTTCATCGTCCACCGGCCGAAGCACGAACCCGGCTTCGGTCTTGCGCGGCAGGAGGCAGGGGGCCGGAATATCCGGTACACCGTGCACAGTTATGCCACGGACAGGCCCGAAGGCGACCGCTACTCGACAGACGGCGGTGGCCCAGATGTCGGTCGGTAAGGATCAGTTTGACGGGATTGAGTTTCACCATGGGTGAGGCGCAGACCGACAAAGACGCGCTCGACGTCACTCAGGCCTTCAAGGACTCCCACGTCCAGGAGGTGCTAGATGGTCTGGACCGCGAGCTGGTGGGCCTCCAGTCGGTCAAGACCCGGATCCGCGAGATTGCCGCATTCCTCCTCGTCGACCGCCTCCGACGGGAGGTGGGCTTGGGGGCAGAACGTCCCGCTCTCCACATGTGCTTCACGGGCCGCTCCGGCACCGGAAAGACCACGGTGGCGATGCGGATGGCCCAGATCCTCCATCGCCTGGGCTACATTCGCAGGGATCACCTGATCACTGCGACACGGGACGATTTGGTCGGCCAGTACGTGGGGCACACCGCCCCGAAGACCAAGGAGGTGCTCAAGAAGGCGATGGGAGGCGTGCTCTTCATCGATGAGGCGTACTACCTCTATCGCCCGGAGAACGAGCGGGACTATGGGCAGGAAGCCATCGAGATCCTGCTCCAGGTGATGGAGAATCAGCGTGAAGATCTTGTGGTGGTCCTGGCCGGGTACAAGGACCGAATGGACACATTCTTCAGCTTCAACCCCGGCATGCGCTCCCGTGTGGCTCACCATCTCGACTTCCCGGACTTTACCATCGAAGAGCTGATGCAAATCGGGGAGATGATGGTGGCCCAGCAGAAGTACCATTTCGACGAGGCGGCGCGGGAGACGTTCCGTGACTATCTCAAACGGCGGATGGCGTTGCCGGAATTCGCCAACGCGAGAAGTGTCCGAAACGCCATCGACCGGATCAAGCTCCGGCAGGCCAACCGCCTCTATACCCATGGAGGAATGCTGACCAGAGAGGAGTTGGCGCACATCGACGCGTCCGACATCCTGAAGAGCAGGGTCTTCGCCGAGGTTCCTGATCTGGACGCCCCCAAGGGGTCGACCGGAGGGGAGGAGGACCTGGCCCGATAGCGCCTCGAAGGCGACCCCTCAGGCTTCGAGGCCGAGAATGTCTCCGCCAGTAATCGAAGGGAAGGAGTGACACATGTCGAAGAGGTATCCAATCATCGCCGTTACCGGTTCGTCCGGTGCTGGCACCACAACAGTGAAGGTCGCGTTTGAACATATCTTCTACAGACTCCAGGTGAACGCTGCATTCATCGAGGGGGACAGCTTCCACCGGTACAACCGGGCCGAGATGCGGGAAGTTGTGGCAAAGGCGCAGGGTGAGGGGCGGACCCTGAGCCATTTCGGTGCGGAGGCAAACCTCTTCGAGGAACTGGAGGAACTTNTCCGGCAGTATAGCCAAACGGGGACGGGGCAGCGTCGTTACTACCCGCACAACTGGGAGGAGGCAGAGCCCTTCGGCCAGGAACCAGGGACCTTCACCCCCTGGGAGGACCTCCCAAAGGACACGGATCTCCTGTTTTATGAAGGGCTGCATGGGGCAGTGGTCACCGAGAAGGTCAATGTGGCGCAGTATGTAGATCTGCTGGTTGGCGTGGTCCCCATCGTCAATCTCGAGTGGATCCAGAAGATCCATCGCGACACCGCACAGCGAGGCTACACCCCGGAGGACGTCACCGAAACCATCCTCCGGCGCATGCCCGACTATGTGCGNTATATCATACCCCAGTTTTCGCTAACGGATATCAATTTCCAGCGCGTGCCTACCGTGGACACGTCGAATCCGTTCATTGCTCGTGACATCCCGACACCCGATGAGAGCTTTGCGGTGATCCGGTTCCGGGANCCTGGCAAGTTTCATATCAATTTCCCCTANATCCTGGCCATACTCCGTGACTCGTTCATGTCGCGGCGGAATAGCATCGTGGTCCCGGGAGGCAAGATGGGCCTCGCCATGGAGATCATCCTCGAACCGATCATCAAGAAGATGATGGAGGAGCGGCAGGCACTCCTCGGGACAGAGAGCCACGGCCGCCGGCCCGGGGGAAGGGCCTGACGGGATTCTCTTCGGGCCGATGGTGGCCACCTGGTGACTTCCGCCGTGAAGATGTCCAGGCTTCAGGTAGCTATCTTCGATGTGGACGGCACGCTGGCCGAGACGGAGCGTGATGGTCATCGGGTGGCCTTCAATCACGCCTTCGAGCGGTTGGGCCTGCCTGACCGATGGGGAGAGGGCCTCTACGGGGAGCTCCTCTGGGTGGCCGGCGGAAAGGAGCGCCTCCGCTTCTACTTCGATCGGTACCGGCCGCTGCTCGCGGCCGAGCGGGATCGGCTGGTGCCAGAGCTTCATCGGGTCAAGAATGAAGCCTTCCGTCAACTCGTCGAGGGGTGTGACATCTTCCCGCGGCCCGGTATCCTCCGCCTCTTCGATGAGCTGCATCGAGAGGGTGTGACCACGGCGGTCGCGACGACCGGAAGCCGGGCGTGGGTCGAGCCTTTGCTTGAGAAACTCCTTGGGCGGGATCGCTTCTCGCGGATCACCCTCGTCATCACGGGTGAAGACGTCGCCCGGAAAAAGCCGGACCCCGAGGCGTACCGGGTTACCCTCTCGAAGCTCGCCATCCGCCCTGAGCAGGCCCTTGCCATGGAGGATTCCCAGAACGGCCTAGAGGCCGCCAAGGGGGCCGCGCTCTCCTGTGTGATCATCCCCAGTAGCTATTGCCGGAACCACGACTTTAGCCAGGCTGACTTTGTGGTTGAGGAGCTGGGTGATCCTGGTCTGCGGAGCCGAGTCCTGTATAACCCTCACGGCATCGAGGTGGGGGAGGTGATCGATACCGTGACGCTCCATCGGCTCCACCATCGAAGCACAGCGTCTGCAATGACGGGCACCTCTTGATCATCCCCAAGATCCACGCCGAGACGATCTTTGACATCTCCGATGCGGATCTCGCAGCGTTCGCGGCGACGGCCATGAGGGTGGCGGATGCGATTCCGCGTTGGACGGGGGAGGGTAGGGGATTCGATTGGAAGGTCGTCACAGGGGACCCGGAGCGGAGCGGGGAGACGGCGGACCGGATCCGGGCCCACATACCCGCGGAATGGGCGTGAAGCGTTCGCCCCTTGCTCTACTGGTCAGGGCTGTCGTCTCCCTTGCCGTCGGGATTTTCCTCTTCGCCACGGTCCAATTCGTGCTGGCCATTTTTCCTCTCAAGTTCCACTCCAACATCACCCCCTTGCATCTCAAGCTCCCGTACGACGACGTGCGGTTCCGCACCACAGACGGTTTGACGCTTCGAGGGTGGTACATCCCTTCCTCCCGGAGAGCGAAGGGGACCATCCTGGTGACCCACGGCTATCCTGCCGACAAGGGGGATTTGCTGCCTCTCGCCCAGTTCCTCCACCCACGCTACAACCTCTTCCTGTTTGACTTTCGGTCCTTCGGCCAGAGCGAGGGAAGCGTAACCACGGTCGGATACCGGGAGCAGGAGGATCTGAGGGCTGCCATCCGCTATCTCAGGGGGCGCGGGGAGACGAACATCGGCGGGCTCGGCTTTTCCCTTGGAGCAGCAGTGCTCCTTCTGGTCGAGGACGCCGATCTCAAGGGGATCGTGGCGGATTCCTCCTTCGCCGACATGGAGCGGATGGTGGAAGCGGTCTACGGATACCTCCCCGGCGTTACCAAGACCCCGATCGTGTGGCTCATTCGATCCTACGCCTCCCTGCTGGGGGTCGATATCGGGACCATCGATCCCCGCCGGGCCATTGCCAAGGCTCAAGTGCCGATCCTGATTATTCATGGAGCGGGTGACCGGCAGATTCCCGTCGAGCACGCCCGTCTTCTCTATGAGGCCGCGCCCCCTGATCGAGCCGAACTGTGGATCATCGAGGGGGCCGATCACGGTGGAACCTATGCGCGGGACCCGAAGAAGTATAAGGAGAAGGTGTTCGCCTTTTTCGTCAAGGTCCTGGAGCGATGAGGGGAGACGCGGAAAGGCCGCCGCTTGGGGGACAACGATGAGGAGGTATGTCCTCAGCAGGTGCGGGCAGGCGTTCCCGGTTCTGTTTGGGGTGACGCTCATCACCTTCCTGTTGACTCATGTGGCCCTCGGGGATCCGGTTCGGGTGATGATGGGGCAGCGCGCCGATCCAGAGGTGGTGGCCAGGATCCGGGCAGAATACGGGCTCGATAAGCCGTTGTGGCACCGCTATGCCCTCTATATGGGGAAGCTCCTGGTCGGGGATTTGGGTTACTCCTACCGGCAGGGAAGGCCGGTGAGTGAGACCCTGGCCGAGCGGCTCCCGGCGACGGTGCGGCTGGCGGTGGCGGCGATGGTCGTGGCGGTCGTGCTGGGGATGGCTGCGGGGATCGTGGCGGCAATACGACACAACACTGGCGTGGACCTCCTCATGATGACGCTCTCGCTCCTCGGTATTTCGACGCCCGTCTTCTGGCTTGGGATGATGCTGATCCTGCTTTTTGCCGTCTCGCTTGGATGGTTTCCCATCTCGGGATACGGCGATGGAGCCTTCGGCCACCTCGTACTTCCCGCCCTCACGCTGGGGGCACTCCAGGCGGGCTACATCGCCCGGATGACTCGGAGCGCTCTCCTCGAGGTCCTCCGACAGGAATACGTCCGGACGGCACGGGCCAAGGGTCTCAAAGAGCGGGTGGTTATCCTGAAACATGGCCTTCGGAACGGGGTCTTGCCGATCCTGACCCTTGTCGGGATCAGCCTCGGAGATCTCCTTGTCGGTGCACCCCTGACCGAAACGGTCTTTGGCTGGCCAGGGCTCGGTCGCCTGCTGGTGGCTGCGGTGGGCAATCGCGACCTCCCCGTGGTGTTGGGGGCGACGCTCCTCTTCGCCCTCATCTACCTCGGGGCGAACCTCGTGGTCGACCTGGCGTACGCGCTCGTGGATCCTCGGGTGAGATTAGCGGAGTGACACCGTCCATGTCCGAACGCGCACAGAGGGGCACAGGACGATCGATGCGGGGGCTCTTTTCGGGGCAGGGGCGATGGTCACCCGGGATCGTCCTGGGCTCTGCGATCCTTCTTTTCTTTGGCCTGATGGCGCTGCTGTCCACCCTGCTGGCGCCGTACGACCCCACCCGAATCCCTGAAAGGTTACAGGGATTCAGCCTGCTTCCCCCTCGGGGTGACCATTGGTTCGGGACTGATCTGCTAGGCCGCGACCTGCTGAGCCGGGTTTTGTATGGGGCGCGGATCTCCCTCCTCGTCGGAATCGTCGTCGAGCTGGTGGTGACCCCAATCGGCGTGACAATCGGCTTGTTTGCTGGGTATTTCGGTGGTAGATGGACGGCGTTTTGATGCGCACTACCGATGCCGTGATGGCCTTTCCTGGGCTCGTGTTGGCCATTGCGTTGACGGCGGTCCTTGAGCAACCCGGGCTGCTGAGTGTCATTATCGTGCTGACGGCCGTCCGATGGACGTCGGTGGCTCGGCTGGTGCGGGGACAAGTCCTCAGTCTGCGAGAGGCGGAACATATCGCAGCGATCGTTGCCTTGGGAGCGGGAAAGGGAAGGATCATCTTTCGGCATCTGCTCCCGAACTGCTTGGCCCCGATCCTGGTGGCCATGACCTTCGGGGTCGCCTCCAATATCCTCGCAGAGGCGGGCCTCGGCTTTCTCGGCCTCGGGATCCAGCCCCCCATGGTGAGTTGGGGGTCCCTCCTCGCCGAAGGTCGTCTATCTCACCGCCAAGCCCTGGCTGTGCGTCTTTCCCGGTCTGGCAATCACCTGTACGGTTCTTGGGTTCCATGTGCTGGGCGACGGGCTGCGCGATGTCCTGGATCCGCGTCTGAGGTCCTAGGTGAGGAACGGAAGCCTCTTGACGATCCAAGACCTGCAGACCCACTTCTTCACGGGAGAAGGGGTGGTCCGGGCCGTTGACGGGGTGACTCTGAGTGTTCGGCCCGGCGAGACGCTCGGCCTGGTGGGGGAGTCGGGGTGCGGGAAGACGGTCACCGCCCTGTCGATCCTTCGATTGATCCCGAACCCTCCGGGGAGGATCGTCGGCGGCACGATCTGCTTTGAGGGGCGAGATCTCTTACGCCTGCCCGAGGAGGAGATGCGCAGCATCCGCGGGTGCGCCATCTCCATGATCTTTCAAGAGCCTATGACGTCCCTCAACCCGGTCTTCACGGTGGGGGAGCAGGTGGCGGAGGGGATCCGGCACCATGAGAAGGTCTCCAGGCGGGAAGCATGGGATCGGGCGGTTGAGGTTCTGCGGCGGGTCAAGATTCCCGACCCCGCCAGGAGGGCGTACGAGTATCCCCACCAGCTCTCGGGGGGATTGCGCCAGCGCGTCATGATTGCGATGGCCCTCGCCTTAGGTCCGAGGCTCCTCATCGCCGATGAGCCCACCACCGCCCTGGACGTGACCATCCAGGCACAGATCGTCGACCTGCTCATGGGTCTCCAGGAGGAGATGCAGATGGCGGTGATCCTGATCACCCACGACCTGGGGGTCATCGCGGAGACTGCCGACCGGGTCGTGGTGATGTATGCCGGCAGGGTCGTGGAAGAGGCCTCCGCGGAACAGCTCTTTGAGACCCCCCTGCATCCCTACACCCAGGGCCTATTGGAATCGCTCCCCAAACTGGAGACGGGAAAACGGCACAGGCGCCTGACGGCAATCCCCGGTCTCATCCCCAACCTGTTGGACCTCCCCACCGGATGCAAGTTCGCCCCCCGGTGTCCGAAGGTGATCGGAGACTGTTGGCCCACAGAGCCGGAACTCAGGGAGATTCGACCAGGCCACTGGGCTCGGTGCATCCTGGCGTAGCAGCGAACCATGGAACCCCTTCTTGTGGTGAAAGATCTCAAGAAATACTTCCCCGTCAAGAAGGGGCTCTGGTTCGGGGAGCGGGCCGACGTTCGGGCGGTGGATGGCGTGAGCTTTGCCATCGGTCGGGGAGAGACCCTGGGACTGGTGGGGGAGTCGGGGTGCGGCAAATCGACCACGGCGCGCCTCGTCCTCAGGCTCTTGGAGCCGACCGCCGGGGAGGTCCATTTCGGCAAGACTCCCGTCTTCAAGGCGAACAGGAAGGAGATGCACCAGCTCCGGCGCAAGATGCAGATTGTATTCCAGGATCCCTATTCCTCGCTGGACCCCCGCATGTCGGTGAAGGAGATCGTGGGCGAAGGGTTGGTCATCCACCGGCTGGCGCGGGGAAAGGAGAAGACCGATCGAGTGGCAGAGCTCCTGGAGATGGTGGGACTGGGGCGCGAACATATGGGTCGCTACCCCCACGAGTTCAGCGGCGGGCAGCGGCAGCGGATCGGTATTGCCCGGGCGCTCGCGGTGGGCCCGGAGCTCTTAATCGCAGACGAACCGGTCTCCGCCCTGGATGTCTCGATCCAAGCGCAGGTGATCAACCTCTTTGAGGATCTCCAAAGGCAGCTGGGGCTCACCTACCTGTTCATTGCCCACGACCTCAGGGTGGTGAAGCACATCAGCGATCGCGTCGCGGTCATGTACCTCGGGCAGATCGTGGAGCTGGCGGAAAGCGATGAGCTGTACCGGAATCCTCTCCATCCCTATACGCAGGCCCTCCTGTCCGCGATCCCGGTGACCGACCCCAAGACCAAACGGCAACGGATCATCCTCGAGGGAGACCCGCCCAGTCCCATCCAGGTCCCGGCCGGTTGCCGGTTCCACCCACGTTGTCCCAAGCGCTTTGATCCGTGTGACACGGAGGCCCCGGTCCTTCGCGAGGTCTCCCCCGGGCACTGGGTGAGTTGCCACCTGTACTGACTGAACGCGCCCGCGACGCAGAAGGTGGATGGATGGCCAAGCTCAAGCTGATTACCTTCGGCTGTCAGGCTAACGAAGCGGATTCAGAGAAGATCGCCGGCGTCCTGGCCCAGGAAGGCTTCGAGCTGACAGAGACGGCAGAGGAAGCGGACCTGATCCTCATCAATACGTGTAGCATCCGCGAAAAAGCCGAACAGAAGGTCTATAGTCTCCTCGGGACCTTCCAAAAGCTCAAGATCCAGAACCCTCGAATGAAGATCGGCCTGTGTGGATGCCTGGCCCAGCGGGAGGGGGTTCGCCTCAAGGATCGCTTTCCCTACCTCGACCTGCTGGCCGGGCCCGGGGCAATGATCTATCGCATCCCGGAGATGCTCAGAGGCGCCCCGGCTCCCCCGGTCCTCCCCCGACCCCAGGAGCCGCTCCCCCTCTATATCCGCTCACCGCGACCTCGCCGCGAGAGCCCCTTCAAGGCCTGGGTCAGCATCATGGAGGGGTGCAATTACCTGTGCACCTTCTGCGTCGTGCCCTATACCCGAGGACCAGAGCGGAGCCGCCCTCCCGAAGACATCTTGGCCGAGGTCGAGGAGTTGCTGAAGCAGGGCTACAAGGAGCTCACTTTGCTGGGGCAGACTGTCAATGCGTACGGCAAGAATCTCAAACCCCGCACGCGCTTCTCCGATCTCCTGCGGGCCATCGATGCCCTGGTGGGGAGGAACATGCGAGTGCGCTTCACGAGTTCGCATCCGAGAGACCTGACCCCGGACCTCATCGAGGTGATGGCCCGCCTGAGGAGTGTCTGCGAGCATCTGCATCTTCCCGTGCAGGCCGGGTCCGATCGGGTCCTGGCGCGCATGCGTCGCCTCTATACCCGGCAGCAATACCTCGAAAAGGTCGCGATGCTCAGACAGACGGTGCCCGACATCGCGTTGAGCACCGATCTCATCGTGGGCTTTCCCGGAGAGAGTGAAGAGGATTTTCAGGAAACCCTGAGCCTCCTGCGTCAGGTGCGGTACGATAGCATCTTCGCCTTCAAATACTCCGTCCGGCCGCTCACGCCGGCCACCACGTATCCCGATCAGGTCTCAGGGGAAGCGAAGACAGAACGGATTCATACCGTCCTCCAGCTTCAGGACGAGATCGCGCTGGAGAAGAATCGCGAGCGGGTGGGCAAGATCGAGGAGGTCTTGATCGAGGGGGGGCCGAACCCGAAGATGCACAGCGTTGCGACTGGTCGCACCCGGAGAAACCAACTGGTCCACTTCCCGCAAGAGTCGCTTGTCCCGGGAGATACGGTCTCTGCCGTGATCACTGAGGGTTATAGCCATTACCTTAAAGCAAAGATTCCGTAA
>C687J35164_10000827_pt1 | contig 10841 bp, 13 predicted proteins | sample RifCSP13_3_FD_35164 | JGI IMG/M metagenome (IMG submission 35164)
GTCTACATAGTCGCGCTTCTGGCCGAGCTGGAGAAGCCCCCCTTTGACATTCCCAGCGCAAAGACAGAGATCGTCGCAGGCTGGTTGACAGAATTTTCTGGTCGAGCTCTTGCTTTTCTCAAACTGTCCAAGGAACTGGGCCTTGTCTTCGGAGCCTCTCTGGCCGTTGCTCTATTCCTTGGCGGCCCGCTGGGACCAGTCCCGCAGTCGATTGTTCCCGTCGAAATATTCTACACCACGTACTTTCTAGTCAAGCTCTTCGCACTGGGACTGCTGATCTTCGTGGTGCGTACAGCTCTTGCACGCTTGAAAATCATCGATGCCGCAGTCCTATTCTGGAAAATACTGCTGCCGCTCTCTTTGGCACAGGCCTTCTTTGTTCTGGTGGTGAAGGGCTAGATGCCAAGGAAACTGGGCTCCGCGGTCCCTGAGATGATAAGGACCTTAATCGAGCCGCCAGTCACGGAGGGCTACCCGTTCAAGCCCCTTCAACTCTCCGAACGGTTCAGGGGAAAACTCGATGTTGACCCCGAAAGGTGCACCGGCTGCGGGGTCTGCGCCCTTGTCTGCCCCGTATTNTGCATAGACATGATCGACGTGGGGATCAGAAAGGTCGGAGACCGAGAACTTCCCCTAAAGAAACCTGAGTTCGACCTAGCCATATGCATATCCTGCGGAGAGTGCGTGGACAACTGCGCCTTCAACGCCCTAGAACTTACGAAACAGTTCGAACTCGCTACCGCAAACAAGCAAGACATGGTAATGAGGAAGGCACTGGTCAAGTGACCCAGCTGGTACCGCTCATCCTGGCGGTTCTGCTGGTCACATCCTCTGTCGCTGCCCTCCTAGTCAGACGCCTGCTTTGGTCGTTGATCCTCCTCTTCTATTCCAGCATGCTGCTGGGTGGGATACTATTCTGGTTTGGAGCAGTCTACGCTGGACTGTTCCACATCATCACCTTCGCAGGGGCAGTTTCTGTAGTGTTCATGGTCATCATCATGCTTGTGGGACAGGACCCTCCCGAGAAGCGCGTGTTAAGACCCGAGCTGATAGTCGGCCTAGTGATAGCAGTCACAGGGCTTGCCCTGTTCCTAATACTGTCAGGGCAACTGGCACCCGTCCCCAACAAGATCCAGGAAACAACCCTGGTCAATCGTTCCACGGACGAACTTGGCTTCCTCTGGAATTTTCAGGCATGGAGCCTCGTGTTCGTACTACTCCCTATCAGCGCCACAATACTCGCCGTGGTCAACCTGTTCTCCAAAGAGGGAGAAGCAGAATGAGTGAAAACTTCTACCTGCTCGCAACGGCAGGCGTCCTATTCTTCAGTGGGCTCGCCACAATAGCCACTGCGCGGAATCTCGTGAAGAACATCATGGGATTCCAGGTAATGCTGTTTGGAGTAAACCTGGCCCTCTTCACCGCCGGACTCAGCGACACGGGACCATCTCTATTCTCGTCAACGCTGGTCGTGCTGTCCATCGTCATGGGTGCCTCTGTTGAGGCATTAGCCCTCTCACTGGCAATCCTCCTCTACCGCAAGTATGGAACACTGAACCCCTGGTTGATTCGGAGGCTCAGCCACTGACCCTGAACCCTCTGGACTGGCTGGTGTGGGCAATCCCACTGGTAGCGGTTCCATTCATTCCATTCGTGGGAAGAGTAAGCTCGAAAGCTCGCAACTACTTCGCTGTCGCAGTCTCACTCGTCACAGCCCTCGTCGCCGTTAGCTTGCTCTTCACTTCTCCTCTTCCCCGCGAATCGTCATTCCCATGGCTCAGAGCCTACGGCTTCAATCTCGAAGTGAGAGTGGATGGGCTCTCCATATTCCTAGCCCTAGTGGTGAACCTCCTGGGAGCCCTCATCGTTCTCTACTCCCTCGGATACATTGGAAAACAGCCGGGACTCGACCGGTACTATGCACTGATTCTTCTTTTCATAGGGTCTATGACCGGGCTTGTAATGGCCGGCAATTTCCTGCAACTGTACATCTTCTGGGAATTGGTGGGAATCTGTTCCAGCTTCCTAATCGCGTATTGGTATGACCGTCCGCAGGCTGTGCGCGCAGGGCTCAAAGCCTTCATCGTGACACGGATTGGCGACATTGGCCTCCTCTTCGGCCTGGTCTACCTTTACGCGAACACGGGCTCCGTCAGTTTCTCAGCACTGGAAACTCTGGCTGGAAACGGCTCAATCCCATCTGCAGTCATCACAGTGAGTGGTCTTCTAGTCTTCGCGGGGGCAATGGGAAAATCTGCACTGTTCCCGCTGCACGTCTGGCTTCCTGACGCCATGGAGGGGCCTACCACCGTCAGCGCACTCATACATGCTGCGACAATGGTCAACGCTGGAGTCTACTTGGTCGCGAGGACGTACCCCATCTTCTCCGCGGACCCAACATGGCTCGCAACAATCGGCACGGTCGGGATAGCCTCTGCACTCTTTGCCGCACCTTTGGCAATTGCGACTGTTGACATCAAACGAGTGCTGGCCTATTCCACCATAAGCCAGCTAGGCCTAATGTTCGCAGCTCTGGGTCTCGGGTCCAGCCAGGGCTGGTTCTCGTCCCAGTTTCACTTATTGAGCCAGGGAGCGTTCAAAGCGCTGGGCTTCCTCGCCGCAGGCTCAGTCATTCACGTCCTCGGAACGAGGGACATGGAGCAGATGGGAGGGCTGAGACGCCAGATGCCCCTCACGTTCATCGCCTTCGCCTTCTCGACATTCGCCCTGGCGGGGGTCCCGCCTTTCATCGGGTTCTGGAGCAAAGACTTGATCCTGACAGCATCTCTTGAAAGTGGCAGTCTGACGCTATTCCTGCTAATCCTTCTCGTCTCAGTGATGACCGTGTTTTACTCGTTTCGTGCGCTGTTCAAAGTCTTCATCGTCAGGCCTTCTCATGACGTCGAAAACAACGTTCACGAATCGCCCATGGTCATGATTATGCCGCTCATGATTCTCAGTGGAGCGGTACTCCTGTTATTCGTGTTCCAAGACTCCCTCGCCGGTTTGTTGGGGGCAAGTCTCGAAACTGCACCCGGACCGGAGATTTACGTTTCATCTCTCGCAGCTCTGTTCCTCGGGTTCATCCCTGTCTACCTGGTCTACTGGAGAAGAGGAGATTTGTCCACGGAAATCGTGGCGCGGCACTCTTCCCTCCGTCTCTTGCGACGGGCTCTCTTGGACGGATACGGCTTTGACCGTCTCTATGAAACACTGCTCGTCCGCCCAGCTCAAATCACGGCAGCGAAAGTCCGTAGTCTCCAAACGGGGATCCTTGGCGTAAATTTCTGGGCACTGCTAGTCTTCCTCGCCGTTGTCTTGGCGGTTTTTCTGTTATGATCGAGCTGGTATTCTATCTCTTCACTATCGCATTCTTCGGAGTAGTTTCAATATTGACTGTTGACCTGCTGGTAAGGCCTCGGCTTGCCAGAAGAAGCTACGTCAGCGGCACAATCTCGTCATTGGTCTATCTATCATTCCTGTATCTTGCATGGAGATTATGGTCCATGGTCCAGTCAACTGGAGAAGGCATTTTCTCCGTTGATGTAGGCCCAGTGAGCTCTTCTCTGCAGGTCAGCCTCCTTGGCCTGTATGTTTTCGGAATCGCCGCCTTTCTAGGCCTGGTCGCGTCAGTCTACTCGATCAGGTACATGGAGAACTTTCGAAACGCAGCAATCTTTCACTCTCTCATAATCCTCCTCGGCGTCAACATCTTCGGAGTTGCTGTGTCCGGCGACCTTCTGGCGCTCTTCATCTTCTGGGAAGGAATGAGTATTTGCGCGTACGGGCTGGTGGCATTCCGCAAGACAAGCTGGGAGGCCCTGGAGGCTTCCATCAAGTATCTGCTACTAGCAGGAGTTGGAAGCCTTATCGCTCTCTACGGAATAGCCATCATATACTCGATAGCTGGGACTCTCAACTTTCAATCACTCTCAGACCTCGTAATTGCTCCGAACGCCAGTCTGCTGTTTGGACTGGGGCTCATGATAGCCGGGTTCGGCGTTGAAGCGGCCATCGTGCCACTCCACACATGGCTTCCCGATGCGCATCCTGCAGCACCGTCCCCCATGAGTGCACTGCTCTCGGGCATCGTGATAGAAGTGGGAAGCTTCGCGATTATCCGCATCATAGGAGGTTCATTCCTTAGCCAAGGTATGATCGTGATTCTCCAGCCCGTGTTTGTAGCCTTCGCGGTTCTAACGATGTTTGTGGGAAACCTGTCAGCGTTTTGGCAGGACGACCTGAAACGACTCCTGGCTTTCAGCAGCGTTGCCCAAGTCGGCTACATTCTTCTGGGAATCAGCACATTCACAGCCGCTGGCATATCGGCCGGCATGTTCCACATTTGGAACCATGCCCTCCTCAAAGGACTGTTCTTCCTCCTCGCCGGCATCGTCAGCTTCTCCCTCGGGACGAGAAGCCTAAATGATATGGCAGGGGTTGGTCGAAAATGGCCGGTGCTGGGACTGCTATTGTCAATGAACGCTCTGGCAATGACGGGTGTGCCTCCGTTTGGTATGTTCTGGAGCGAGTTTCTCATCATCCTCTCAGCGATACAGACAAAGAGTAGTCTGTTGTATGTTGCAAGCCTTCTGATGCTCCTTAACATAGCCTTCTCCGTCGGATACTATTTCCGAATAATCAGACGCATAGCCTTCGACAAGCCAAGCGATTTTCTGAATTCGACACAGCTGAAGCCGCAATCGGCGATAATGTTTACAGCGTGCATTGCATTGCTGGGATTGAGCCTGCTGACGGGCTTCTACCCAGACTGGTTCTACGCACCAGCATTGCAAGGAGTTGCGACGATGATAGGAAGCTAGCACTACGGAGGTGAGAGAGTGTCCAGAACACGAGTCATCAAGGACATCGAGAATCTCGACCAGGCCATAAAGGCCGAACAGGACGTGGAGTCAGGGTACCATTCGGTCATCGACGAGAACCTAACGTATTGGATGGCTGTTGAGGAGGACGTGATCGACAGCTACACGAAGCTAATCGAGGCGAGTCAGAGTACGGAGATGAAGAGGACTCTTGAGCAGATTATTGACGATTCGAGAAAGCATCGGCGAATATTGGAACAGGTATCAGGGATGCTCCGAGATATTGTCACGGACGAGGAGAAACATGCGAGAATGCTGACGAACCTGAAGACCCACCTTGAGAAGTCTCAAGGCAAAAGCCACTAGCGAACCAAGGGATGATACTTCCAGCCATGCGGGTAGGCTCCACGATTCCCCCAAAGAGGGGTCTCGGCCCGGGATGGACTAAGCAACGGATGGGCCTTGTCGCGGGCCCTCTGCTGTTCGCTGTCATCATACTGATGCCTCCACTGCCGGACATGTCTTCCGTTGCAACGGCACGTGGCCTCCCGACCTGGGGACCCCAGTTCGCCCTGGGACTAATGCTATGGATCATGGTCTGGTGGATAACGGAATGCGTCCCACTGGGCCTAGCGGCTCTCATAGGACCCTTCGGGTTCAGTGTCTCCGGGCTCGTTCCCTGGCGTGAGAGCCTTGCATCTTACACGGACCCAATAATCTGGATATTCTTCGTCGGCTTTGCCCTGGCGGCCGCGTTTCAGAAATGGGGCCTTGACCGCCGCGTGTCCTACCGCCTAGGCTCCATGTATCGTGGTAGCAGCCCACGAATTGCCGCCTTATTTGCCGCGGGTCTTCCCGTGTTCCTCCTGACGATGACTGGGTCGATAACGGATCTACGGCTGTGGTATACCCGATGACTGTAGCCTTTCTGGCAGCACTGGGACTTTCCGGGAACAGTCGTTACCGTTCGGGGACACTACTGCTGCTCGGACAATCGGCTACGGCGGGGGCGATGCTACTCCTAATCAGCACCGTCCCTAACCTTGTGACCAAGGCTGCCATCGAAAGAGCTGTTCCCGGAGCTACAATCACTTTCTTCGACTGGTTCATTGTAGGCACTCCACAAGCTATCGCGGGCCTACTCATCTCTTGGTTAGTCGTATTTTCCGTCATCAGACCCGAGTTCAAATCCTTGCCAGAGATGCGAGAGACTTTCTCCGAGAACCTGAAGAAGCTGGGCCGGCCCTCGCCCGGCGAAAAATTAGTGGCAGCAGTCCTACTGTCAGTCATCGTGCTCTGGATAGTTCCCTCGGCTATCCGGGCTTGGAGTTATTCTGACCCGTCTCTGACCCCGACAGCAAACATTCTAGCCCAAGTACTTCCGGAGGCCGGCCCAGCCCTGATCGGACTAATTGCCCTCGCTCTCCTGCGTGCGGACGGAAAACCACTTCTCGCGTGGGATGAGGAGCTGCATGCTATTGACTGGAACATTATCTTCCTCTTCGGCGGCGGCATTGCCCTCGGACTGGGACTGGAAAGGTCCGGGTTTGCTGCATGGCTTGGCCGTGTCGGAACCGGGTGGGCTGGACCCGCCCCCTCACCCTTCACAATATTTGTCATTGCCGCCACTATCGGCTTTGTTCTTACCTACGCCGCCTCAAACACAGCTGCTGCGATAATCTCGACGTCGGTCGCCGCCAGCCTAGCATTAGGGGCAGGCGTGAATCCGATTCCTCCGATTCTTGCTGCTGGCATTGCCAGCTCAATCTCCAGTGCCTTGCCCGCTACAACTCCGCCTATGGCCATTGTGTACGGTTCTGGCCAGATTCGGATGTTGGACATGTTGCGAGCAGGGCTGACCTCTGACCTTTTGCGGTTTGGGGTCCTGATCGCGACTGGTCCGTTGCTTGCTGAGTTCCTCTGAAGCCATGAAAGATTGGCCTAGGGCACGGTTGACCCTAGAAGGACACCTATTACGTAGCCGAAGACAGCTGCTGCAAAGCCCACCAGGGCCATCTCGATTCCGCTCCTTCTCCAGTCTCCGACAGTAAGCCGGGCCTTCATACCTCCGGTTCCAAACAACACGACGACCGAAATCACTACTGATGGGATTATGGCTAGTTTTGGAGCCCAGACGAAAAAGGGAAGTAACGGAAGGAGTGAGCCGATTGCATCACTCAAGCCCACTATTCCGGCGCTTCTTGCAGGGTTTTGGTATTCCTCGGGGAATAGGCGCAACTCTTCAGCCATCATGGTCTCAACCCAGAGCTTCTTGTCAGACGTGATCCTTCGGACTATGCTCTCCAGCTCGCCTCCCCNGAATCCCTTCCTACTGTAGATGTCTCTAATCTCTCGGACTTCAGTCTCGGGAATTTCCTCAACCTCTCTCTGCTCTCTCCGGAGCTCCCGGAAGTAGTAGTCCTGGGCAGCCTTCGACGATGTATACGCCACGGCGGCCATGGACGCTGCCTCTGCGAACAACGATGCCAGTCCTGCGATTAGGACGAGACGTGTGCTGTCGGTGGCCGTAGCCACTCCTAGGACGATGCCAAGAACGCTCACCAGCCCGTCTTGCCAGCCTAGGATTATGTCCCGCAGGATCGGCCTTTTCAGCCAGCGGTTTCCCTGTTTCATCTGGGACATGTCTGACAGGATTTGTCAGACGGGCCCAGAAGGCCTTGGCTGATAAACCCCAAGCCCTATACGGAGTCCAGCTCCAGCCGTGTTCNAGATTCCCTGATGTCCCTGAAGACGGAGGACACTCTTGCCTTCATAATGACGAAGAAGGTCATCACCATTTCAGCTAACGAGAAGGTTTCGAAGGCCCTTACCCTCATGGCGGAGAACGATATCGGCAGCCTAGTCGCCACCGACAAAGGTCAACCTGTGGGAATCATAACAGAACGGGACATAACACGCCGACTCGTGAAGAATCAAAACATATCCAAGGCCTCAGTCCGCGACCTCATGTCTCAACCCCTTGTTACTGCGGAACCTGACACGCCATCTTGGGAGGCTTTCCGCACTATGCTGAAGAAGAGAATAAGACGACTCCCTATAGTCGAAAAAGGTAAGCTAGTTGGGATCGTAACGGAGCGGGACCTTTTCGCTGGGTCCTCTTGGTTGCCTACGAGCCCAACATTCCCGAAGACATCAGGGAAATCGTGGAGAAGGGCTATCCAAGATAACTGTCAAGCCCGTCCCAGTATCAGGAAGGCCAGAACAAGCCCGTAGACGGCTATGGCCTCGACAAAAACAATGTAGACAAAGCTCAGGCTGAACATCTCAGGCTTCTCGGAAACGGCCCCTATCGCCGCCGCACCCGCGATGCCGAGTCCGATACCTGCGCCGAGGAATGCTAGACCGGCGACGACCGCGGCCGCAAGCGAAGTATCACTGGTCCCGGTGGTTTGCCCGTAGACNTGTGGAACAGTGAAACCAGCTATGACAAGCCCGGAGAGTAGCGCTGGCCAATGCTTCTTGCGACTTCGCAGTATCAAGGACTGAATCGGCCCCTCGACCACCTAAGTTATTTAGAATTGCCGTTCGANTCGTAGTGGTACAAAGAGAGCGTCGGATGATTTGTCGGCCGAATCGGGATGGAAGGCCCTAGTGTACGGCGTAGGTATCTCAGAAGTACCCCTCATGATACTGGTTGGGTATGTCGTGGGCCGAAGAATAGGCAGAGAGGAAGAAGGAGTTGCTCTGGGGACGGTATTGGGGCTTGTCCTCTTTCTGGCCTATGTCCGATGGGCCTACAGGAAGTCTAAGGAGACGCATGCTTCCGTCGGTAAATCTTCAGAACCAACCACCAAAGGATAACAGAGCCACCAGCAAGCCCGACAGTAGTTACGGCAAATATTGTGATGGTTCGGAGCGGTTCGGCGAGGCCGGCCGTCGCGACATCTGATGCGTAGAGCGACAGCAAGACAAGTCCTGGCAGGATGAGGCCAAGGAGCAGAAAACCAATCTTCTGCCAGAGACTGGGTCCCACCAGAGGCCACTCCTAGCTTGTGGCTGTGAATTCTCTGGTGACCGTGAAGGGGGTGAATGGATGACCCGTACCTTGGTAGAATTTTGAGAACCATTCGATCCAGTGCAGCCTCAGAGTGTGGAGGAATGCCAACATGGTCTCAAAGATCAGAATCAACGCAATCGTTCCTATCGTGAAGGGTACGAACCCGATGATGCTCGTAGGCAAGAGCAGAGCGCTGAAGGAGGAGCTGACCATTTTCAGCGCGAGAATTCGCGCGTACGAGACGGAGTGGGAAAAAGAAACAAGCAGTGTCTCAATAGCCTCGCTCAGGCCTGTGGCTCCGTGCCAAAGAAGCTTCAGCGATACCATCACAATCAGGGGCGGAGCAAGGAAGACGCCGAAAACTGCGGGGTCGAAGATTACGTCGAATACGCCGAACCCGTACCTTACCACGAGGTAGGCACCTCCTGCGTACATCCAAAGCCAGACCAAGGGTCCAGACAGCGCGTCTCTATAGCTTCTAGAGAGTAACCTGTTAGCTAGCCCTAGTACGAGGCCAAAGGAAACATGAGCAATCCCGACATAGATTGAATATCTGAGCAGTGTGTTAGGGTTCTTGATGGGTGAGAACCAGATGGGCTCCTGTATGCCGGTTAGGGCTGTGAACCATTCCTCGCTTCCAAAGGCCTCACCATACAGGACCCCAAAAACGATTGATGAAACAGCACACAGTATCAATAGAGGCGAGCCGTTGATTGCATAGCTTGAAATTGACCCCGGTCTTAGAATTGTACGGTTTTTGAGCCGGTAGAGTCCGATTGCTGCTACGAGCAGCAGAGCGCCGTGGCCCAAGTCCCCATACATCATGCCGAATATGATGGGGAAGGATACTAGGAAGAAGATTGTGGGGTCAATCTCATAGTAGCCGGGCAGCCCGAAAGCTCTTCCCAGAGACGCGAATATCTCGAAGACTGAGGTAAACCGGGGATAGCGGAGAAGCGTCGGTGGTTGCAGTTTGCCGACCTTGCCTCTTTCGAGAAGCTCTTCAGGATGCCGAAGCTTCAGCAAATCGCCATATCCCTTTGACACTGTCCTGATGGTCTGAAGCGTCTCGTCCAGCCTGTCTTCCGGGACCCATCCTTCGAAGAGATACGTGTCTCCGGTGCGCATCATCTTCTGCTTGGCATCTTCGACCTGCCGCTGTGCTTCCAGAACCTCCGAGATAGTGAGTAGCTCGGTCTCCCACTGACCTGCAATCTCATGGAGTCTAATCTGTAGATTCTTGGCTTTCAGCGTCCTTCTTGGAAAGACCCGGCTGGTTCCGGCCTGAAGCTTTGCCATCTCTGCTTGAAGCTGTTGAACACTTGCCTCGACCTGAGCAACGTTGGCGTCGGCCCGTTTCAGAAATGTCTCAACTTCACCTCGAGGAATAACCCTCCTCTCCGCATTTCTGACAGAGCGTCTGATTCTCAACGCAGCGATAAGACCCGCGACCCTTGAGTGTAGAGAGGACCAATCGTCTGAGGGTCCAGGCTGCTCAGCGGGAGCGAGCACCACTTCTTCTGCCTCCAGTGTAATAGACTCGTCAACGGATGTGAGCTGTACGCATCTGAGCTCTCCCAATCTGTGAAGAACGGCGTCGACATAGTCTCTGTGGATTAGAGCTGTTACTTTGACCATTCCGATAGAGTGCTGCAGCCTTGGCATGCTGACCCCTCTATCTCTGCAACGGCTTCTGGTGTAGTGTAATGCTTCTCCGAATGCTCTGGGCGGGTAGACTCCTAACCTTCCCGGTCAGGATTGCCTTCAAGTCCCTGGCCTCGAACTGTTTCAGAAACACGAAAGCCACTGCAACCCCGGCGGTAAACCTCCATCCAGCGAAGGCCCGGAAACATTCTTGGGCGAGGTATCTGTCGAAGATTATCTCCAGAGATGAAGCGTCCAACTCCGGAAAGGCGACAAGGTCAGCGGCAGACATAGCCTTCCCGTAGCGGCTCGCGGCGATGCGTCTGTACAAATCGATAGAGGACGCAGCTACCATG
>C687J35164_10000835_pt1 | contig 10782 bp, 10 predicted proteins | sample RifCSP13_3_FD_35164 | JGI IMG/M metagenome (IMG submission 35164)
CAAATTATATGGCTGAGATACACAATTCGCTTCTTCTTCCAGTTAATTTTAAATCTTTGAAAATTTATCTTAACCGTCTAAACTTGATAAGAATACGAAGATTAATACTTTTGAAGATAACCTTGAAATATAAATTTTCAAATTATCGAAAAACTTCTTTCCTTTCTTCTTGGCATCATATATTTGAATTCATTTAATCACTTCTCCAAAAACAGTTTTGCAGCGTAGAAAAGAAGAAACACCGCAAACATTTTCTTTATGATTGTTTCCGGTAATTCAACAGCAATTTTTGATGTGATGTAGCTACCAATAATAAAGGTNATACACATAATTGCAGCGGCTTTAATATTTACAAATCCTGCTTTATGATAATTTAGTACAGCAAGTATGCCAATGGGANGTAAGAGTAATCCAAGTGAAGTTCCTTGTGCGTTTTGCTGAGAGTAACCCAAAAGATAAACCAAAGCAGGTATTATGANTATACCACCACCGATCCCAANGAGNCCGCTCATAAATCCAGCTAATAAACCAATAAAAAGCAAAATTAAAATTTCCATATATATAATTCCTNTTTTAAAAATTTATNAAATAAATTTAATAATATTTGAGGTAGGATGATGAACCCAAGCCAAAAAGATACTAGATTTTGTGTGNGTTAAACGTTTTTGTGAATGTGAAAATAATTTTTATGTNCCATGGGGAGGAGTTTCAGCCGNGGGCTGATTTGTCTTTGGCGAAAAATCTCAGATCCCTCTTATGAATTGTGTAAATTGGTAGCGTCCATTATTTTTGTTTTGTACCCCGGAGAGGAGTTGAACCTCCGACCAACAGTTTAGGAAACTGCTGCTCTATCCACTGAGCTACCGGGGCATTTATCCTTTAAGTTTATACTTAACTTTTCAACTATCAAAAAATAAACAACTTTGTTTTTAAGATAAAGGTGAATACAATTTTTATTCTAAAGCTCAATTATTATGAGGATGGATTTGATAAATAAATGCGGTTTTAGAAGGAATATCATACTCAAAATTCACGCCTAATTTATTTTTAGAAGTGAATGATCCTTTTTCACCCGACAAAAGCTCTTCATAAGAAATTTTTTGTTCATCAAAATAAATTGAAATTTTGTCTAAGTAGTCTCCCAAGTTAAATGCCATGACAAACCAGTTGTCTTTTTCTTTACGCTCAAAAACAAATGATTTTTTTTNATCATTGGAATAAAGAATATTCAATGTTCCTTTCCGTAAAGCTAAATTACTTTTTCTGAGATGAGCTAATCNTTTATAAAAATTCAGANGTTCTCTATTCTGTTCAACTTTGAATTGTCCGAATCCTTTTTTGAATCCTGACTCGTTAGTTATGACTTCATCATCATACTTTAATTCATCCCAAATCATAGGTTTGCGATCGTGAGGATCATCAGCACCCCACATTCCAACTTCGTCGCCGTAATAGATCATTGGCGCACCTCGATACGTCATTTGAAAAACCGCAATCAGCTTTTGAGTTTCATAATGAACTGCATCTGGTTTTGTGGGAGAATAATTAGGATTTCGTTCATTTGCATCTCGATCGTAACCTCTATCTGGATTCACAATCATAGATAACAATCTATCTGTATCGTGGCTGTCAACTAAGTTTTGCAGAACATCTAAATACTCTCCTGGATACGTAAGATCAATCTCTTTTAATTTTTCTATGAACTCCGAAACTTTTATCTGATTTTTATTCGCAATAAAAAATTCGTTTACCGCAAAAGCAAAGTTGTAATTCATCAAAGCGTCGAATACCCCATTTTCAGAAATAAAATCAGGGGACAATTCCCATAGTTCGCCGATGATTATTGCATCGGGATTTATGGACTTTACTAATCTTCTCCAATCCTTCCAAAACCCGATAGGGACTTCTCTGGCAACATCTAAACGCCAGCCATCAATTCCATCTGAAGGATCGCCATCATCATTTGGGTCCATCCATCTTAATGTTGAGTGAAAAATATATTGCTTCGGTCCTTCGTGAAGATCATCCGTGGTTCTGTTAAACTCTGGAAGAAATTTTGTCCCCCACCAACCTTTATAGTCAAATTCATTTTGTATTGTNGTTGGATCATCAAAAGATTTAACAATGTACCAATCCTTGTAAGCTGAATTTTCCCCTTTTTCCAAAATATCTTGAAAAGCCCAAAACTGAATTCCAGTATGATTAAAAACGCCATCAATAATGATTTTCATTCCGCGATTATGAACTTCTTGAATAAGCTTCAAGAAAATAGAATCGGCTGAAGTCCAAATCCAAGTTGATGGCTCATGCGGAATTTCGTTTTTAATTTTTTGCTCATCGTTTACAGGATTTGCTCCAAAATTAATATCAATGTGATGAAAAGTTGATCCATCATACTTATGCAGTGAAACAGCATCGAAAACGGGATTAAGGTAAATTGCTCCAACTCCCAAATCTTTTAGGTAATCTAAGTGATTAATTATTCCCTGAATATCGCCGCCATATCTCCTTTGAAAAAGATGATCGCGAAAATTGCCGCCAAGTGATTTNTCCCATTCGCTTTGTTCAAACCAATTACTTGTCCATTTGCTAACTTTCCAGTTAAGAGGAATAAACAAATCATTCTTAAANACTTTTTCTGCCGCTGGTTCATTNTTAGTATCACCATTNGCAAAACGTTCNGGAAANATTTGATACCACACAATTCCTTTTGNCCANTCNGGTAAANCACTTTGAGGAAATAAGANAATGTTGAGTAAGAGTGAGTATGAAATTAAAATGAATGATCTCATANTAACAATTGTTTTTTAATTATACCGAGAGCTTCAATTATTGAATGCGGCTTATATCCCAACTCCGTTTCTGCTTTGATTGTAATCAAACCTGATTTTAATGGACGCTTAGCCGGTTGTTTTAATTCTTCAGTAATAATTGGTCTAATTAAATTTTTATCGAGATTAAAATACTCTGCGATAAGCATAGCAAATTCAAACCGGTTGATAAAATCTCTTCCGCCTATGTTATACAGTGCATATTTATCGAACTCAATTATTTTATTTATTGCTTGTACAAGATCTTCCACAAAAGTCGGATTGTTAAACTGATCATGAACTACGCTTATCTGTTTTTTATCAGAAAGACTATTAATCACCCACCTAACAAAATCGGGGCGGCTATTTGCAATTCCATAAAGAACATTAGTTCTAATGACGGAATAAATAACAGCGCCAATTTTAAGAGCATTTTCACTAGCAAGTTTTGTGCGTCCGTAATAACCTAAAGGATCAGCTTTCGCGTTTTCATCGTAAGGACCGTTTAAGCCATTAAAAATATAATCGGTGGAGATATGAATTATTTTTGCATCAATTGTCCGGCACGCTTCAGCAAGATATTCAACTCCTTTAACATTTATCTTCCAGGCGGTTTCTCTTTCGGTTTCACTTAAATCGACATTTGTAAAACCAGCAGCATTGATCACCACATCCGGATAAAAATCAAAAATAACCTTTTTAACATCATCTCTTAATGTCATGTCGCATCGAAGATAAGAAACTAGATTAAAGTAAGGTTTATCCTCAACCGAACATCCTAATAGCTCAACATTTTCTTTTGAACCGTAAAAAGCGATTAAACGCTGACCTAATAGCCCATTGGCACCAACGATTAATATTCTTTTTTTAATTATTTCGTGTGAAAACATATATTTTCTATAGTTTTAATTCTTTCAAGTTCTGAGTTGACGCTGACTTTCCCGCCACGTAATTGGCAGCAGTTAAGGATTCACTAATATTTTTCGTCTTCAAAAATGTATATAAGAAAACCCCGCCGAAGATATCTCCACAACCCACTTTATTTAATGTATGAATTTTTTCTGCTGAAACAAAAACCGATTCAATCTCATCATTTCGCTTAAAGTACGCACGAGCACCAGCGTCACCTTTGGTTACGATAAAACATTTAGTCCCTCGTTCCAAAACCTCGGCTGCAATTTGTGATTCATCTTGAGAATGAAAAAGTGTTTTTGTTTCAAGCTCATTTGATTGAATAAAATTAACTAATGAAGCCCAATGATCAAATTCGGGTATTCGTCTAAAAACCCTCGTTTTACTTTCATCAAAACCGCGAGAAAGTGAATGGACATCAAGATAAATTAAACCGTTAAAATGCTTTCTTATTTCTTGAAGCTGTTCTAAAGTAATATCAAATCCGGTAATCATATTAACCAAAATTCCATCATAATTATTTAATATGCTGTAATTAATATCAAGATTTTTAGAAACGTTCTCATAACATTCNGTCCGTTCCTCTGAATCATGAATCATTAAATGCACTTTCGGGATTTCATCAACCCAACAAATATTATATTTGTTAATCTTATCATAAACATCAGAGAATAAATATTCATTACTTTTTTGAAGCGCTGTCACTAAATGAATTTCATCGTCCGTTGTGATTATTTTTGATAACCCCAGTACAGAATAATAAATTCCGCCGGGTTTTACATACTCTTCATCATTCTGATGAATATGATCTTGAACCGAGTGACCAATCAATAATATTTTCATAAGGTTTTAAACCAGAGTTTATAAAAAATCCAAAATAATTAATTCCTTAAAAAACTTTATATTTGTTTAGAACTAATTAATTAAGATAATTATTAATAATTAAATTATAGAAAATCATAGCAGTATGAAAATCGGGATAACATGCTATCCAACCTATGGCGGAAGCGGGGTTATAGCTACTGAACTCGGGAAAGCATTAGCACAACGCGGACATCAAATTCACTTTATTTCTTATGCTCTGCCTTTCAGACTAACTAGTTTTGTTGAGAACGTCTTTTTTCACGAAGTAGAAATGAGCAACTATCCTTTGTTTGAATTTCCACTTTACACTTTAGCCCTTGCCAGTAAAATGGTAGAAGTAGTCGAATTTGAGGATTTGGATTTGCTGCACGTTCACTATGCTATCCCGCATGCAAGCAGTGCATATCTTGCTAAGAATATGCTCAAGAAGAAAAAGGACGTTAAAATCATTACCACTCTTCACGGTACGGATATAACCCTTGTTGGATTAGAACCTTCTTTTCTTCCGCTTGTAAAATTTAGCATTGAAGAGAGCGATGGAGTCACGGCTGTATCGAGATTCTTAAAAGAAAAAACACTTACAAATTATTACATCGAAAAGGACATAGAGGTAATTCCCAATTTTATTGATACAGAATTATTTAAACCAATGGAGGCGTGTACATTTAGAAATCATATTGCCCCCGCAGGTGAAAAAATTTTGGTTCATACATCAAACTTTAGACAAGTGAAAAGAGTTCCCGACACAATAAAAATATTAGAACAGGTTATTAAAGAAGTTCCAACAAAACTTATACTTGTTGGTGATGGACCGGATAGATTTGAATGTGAAAGACTTACACGACAGCTAAACTTAATGGATCATGTTAAGTTTTTAGGAAAACAGGAAGGATTAGTGGAGATATTAAATTCAGCAGATATATTTTTAATTCCATCACAATCTGAAAGCTTTGGCCTTGCAGCTTTAGAAGCAATGTCTTGCGGGAAACCTGTCGTCAGTTCAAGCGTTGGCGGATTACCTGAATTAATAAAGCATAATGAAACCGGATTTATTGCAGAAATTGGCGACGTTGATCGAATGGCAAAATATGTGATAGATCTTTTGACAAACAAAAAGAAGTACGAGGCGTTTTCCAAAAATTCAAGAGATAGAGCATTAAATAAGTTTGATAAGTCAAAAGTTATTCCGATATATGAGGAATTCTACAATCATATATTGAACGCTTAAATATTTATCAACTTAATTGTGATCGGTATTCTCATTCTCCAACATTGAATTAGTAATATTTCCCGCTAAATGGATGAGAAAAACTTCATATCGCTTTGGGTTAAAGCTCTAAATGACGAATCAATAAAGATCTTTCCGGAAGATTTTGCTGCTGCGTGCGAATGTCAAAACTATACACTCCCTGGAAAAAGTCTTTTAATTGGAAAGGATTTTTTTGGTGAATATGAATTGATTAGTGCAGAGGGTTTAGAAGTTCTTCGGGTTAATAGCTATGAGAAAGCAAAATTTTTTATTTATGCAAATAGAAGTAAACCAAAACACCTTTCTGTTCCAATTGATAATTCTGTCATAAAAGACACGACTACAAAATATGAAAANTATTTGNATTCAATTATTAAAAGAATTNATCAAGATTACCGAAAAAAATTTTCGGGTTCAAAGAATTTCACTGAAATTATAAATCAAATATTCAATCATCTAAATTTAGTCCGACTAAAATAATTTCAATTGAACTACATCAGTGAAAATATAATAAATTATATCAGCTCGATTTATGGAAGCGATCTAACAAAATCTTACCAGGAATTAATCAACCAACAGCCCACTCAATTTATTAGAGTAAATCTTTCTAAAATATCTGAACATGAATTATGCACAGCTCTGAAACGAAGATACGATATTGACTGTGACAGAGTCCCAAATTATTTAAACATCTTCAATGTAAAAGACAAGAATAATCTTCTCGGAAAATCGCTCGAACATATTCTTGGTTATTATTACATACAATCTTTTTCTTCATACATACCACCTTTAGTTTTGAATCCTTGTGATACTGATATTGTTTTAGATTTATGTGCTGCTCCGGGATCTAAGACAACAGAGTTTGGTGAGATAATGAACAACAAAGGCACAATTGTGGCAAATGAAATTCAGCTTGATAGATTGAAATCTTTGGTGCACAACATTGATCGCATGAATCAAATGAATGCTGGAGTTACTCACTTTAAAGGTGAGCAGCTAAATACAATTTACGCTGATTACTTTGATAAAATTCTTGTTGATGCACCTTGCAGCGGTTTGGGAATTATTCAGAAAAAAAATGAAGTGAATGATTGGTGGACACTTGAAAGAGTAAGACGACTGTCTGAATTACAGTTAAAACTGCTTGTATCNGCCATTAAAATGTTAAAAATTGGTGGAGAACTAGTTTATTCTACTTGCACACTCACTGTTGAAGAAAATGAATTAATTATTGACAAGATACTCAAGAAATATCCGGTTGAAGTTTTAGAATTTGATATCCAAATTCCTCACAAACACGGAATTACTTTTTACAATGGTCAAAGTCTAAATCCCTCTCTTGAAAAAGCAAAAAGAATATTGCCGTGGGAGGTTGAATCAGACGGATTCTTTATCATAAAGCTAAGAAAGATAGGAGAGACTGAATCTCCATATAAAAGAGACTTACGAGTACGGAATGTGAGATTATTGGAACATGATCACAAGCCGATAAAAAATCACTTAAAAAATATTCAAGATGAATTTGGAATTGAAGAACAAGTGCTTGCTCAATTCAAATACATAATCAAAAGTAATGATATATTTTTTGTTGATAAGAATTGGTTTGATCTGAATCCGGGATTATTCGAGAGAATCGGAACAAGGTTTGGAACAATCAATAAAGACAATAAAATAATTCTCAACACACAAGNTGCACAAGTTTTATCTCATCATATATCAAAAAACATATTTGAGATAAAAAATTCGGGTGAACTAAAGTCTTACCTAGAGGGCGGCACAATAAAAACAGCTTCTACTCAAAGAGGTCAATGTGTAGTTAAATATGAAAATTATACTGTCGGTACTGGTGTTTTTACAANCATAGGATTAAAAAGCCAATTTCCTCGTGCGTTTAGAACTCAAGAAATTAGCTTGATGCAATAACATATTTAACGTGTAAAACCAGACATAATAATTTCTAACCGACTTAACTCCAACCAAACATTAAAACCTCTGTTGTACACTTTCATCGTGTTGACTAAGATCTAATCCTATTTCTTCTTGTTCTTTAGTCACACGAAGCGGTATTAAAAGATCGGTTAGTTTGTATAATAGGAACGATCCTCCAAACGTAAAAACAGAAACTATTACTAATGCAAGCAAGTGGATAAAAAATGTTTTCGTCTGTCCGTAAACCAATCCAACTCCATTTGCAAAAACACCAGTCATAATCATTCCAACAATTCCTCCTAAACCGTGACAAGGAAAAACATCTAAAGTATCATCCAAAGTAGATTTAGATTTCCATGATACAGCAAGATTACTGACAATACTCGCAACTACTCCTATGAAAATGCTTGCGCCCACAGAAACATAACCGGCTGCCGGAGTAATGGCAACCAAACCTACAACAGCACCAATGCTTGCACCCGAAGCAGAAGGTTTTCTTCCAAGCAGAACATCAAAAAATATCCATGCAAGTGCAGCTGAAGCTGAAGCAGTATTTGTAGTGGCAAATGCAAGAACCGCTAAACTGTTTGCCCCTAAAGCAGAACCTGCATTGAAGCCAAACCATCCAAACCATAATAATCCTGTACCTAAGATTACATAAGGAATATTGGAAGGAGTATGCTTTTCCTTTTTGATGTGTGATCTCCTTCTGCCAAGGAGAATCGCACCAACCAAAGCAGCAAACCCCGCAGACATGTGAACCACAGTTCCACCGGCAAAATCCAAGACACCCAAGTTTCTTAAGAATCCATTCGGGTGCCAAGTCCAGTGTGCCAATGGAGCATAAATAAAAATGGAAAATAAAATCATAAAAAGAATGTAGGCAGAAAAACGTACTCTTTCGGCGAATGAACCTGTAATCAAAGCCGGTGTAATGATTGCAAACTTTAATTGAAACATTGCAAACAATAGTAAAGGAACGGTTGGTGAAAGTCCGGGATGTGTATCTCCATTAACACCGCGAAACATAAAATATGTAAACGGATTACCAATTATACCACCAATTGAATCTCCGAATGCAAAACTAAAACCCACTACTACCCACATTACGCTAATCACACTCATGGCAATAACGCTTTGCAGCATTGTTGATATGATATTTTTAGAGCTAACCATTCCGCCATAGAAATAAGAAAGTCCTGGAGTCATTAACAGAACCAAACCGGTTGCAGTTAACATCCATGCAATATCAGCACCTGAAGCGGGTTCACCTTTAACATGTGAATAATTATAATTTAGAAATGCACCAATGCAGGCAACAATTATTAGAATTATAAATGGTACCGGTTTATATTTTTGCATAATCTGTTTTTTAAAATGATATTAAAATGAGAGATTTATTCCATATAAAAATAGAGCGAGAATTTTCTCGCTCTAAGATTTAGCTTTTATTTTCTTATATGATTATTGATTATACATCGTAATAAAGTCCAAACTCATAAGGATGGGGTTGAAGAGCCATTGGTTTAATTTCCTTTTCTATCTTGTACTTTATCCAAGTTTCNATAACATCATCAGTGAACACATCGCCTTTTAGAAGATACTCGTGATCATTCTTCAAACACTCGAGAGCTTCACCTAAACTCCCTGGAGTGGAAGGAACATTCACTAATTCTTCGGGTTCCATATCGTAAATATCTTTGTCTAAAGGATCACCCGGATCAATACGATTTGTAATTCCATCTAATCCAGCCATAAGCATAGCTGCAAAACCAAGATAAGGGTTGCATGACGGATCCGGACACCTGAATTCAACCCGCTTTGCCTTAGGACTTGAAGAATACATCGGAATTCTAATTGATGCACTTCTATTTCTTTGCGAGTAAGCAAGATTAACAGGCGCTTCAAATCCGGGAACTAATCTCTTGTAAGAATTAGTTGTCGGATTTGTGAATGCTAACAATGATGGAGCGTGCTTTAATAAGCCGCCGATGAAATACAAAGCCATCTCACTCAAACCTGCATAACCTGAACCTGGAAAGAGCGGTTTACCTTTTTTCCATAAGCTTGTATGAACGTGCATTCCGCTTCCGTTATCGCCAAAGATTGGTTTAGGCATATATGTAACAGTTCTATTATTCTTCTTTGCAGTATTTTTTACAATGTACTTAAACATCAAAAGCTGATCTGCTGATTTAACTAATGGTTGAAATCTCAAATCAATTTCGCATTGACCGCCGCTTGCAACTTCATGATGCTGAGCTTCAACATCAACTCCGCAATTCATCAAATTAGTTACCATTTCATTTCTTAGATTCATTAAAGCATCCGTTGGAGGAACAGGAAAATATCCTTCCTTGAATCGTGGTTTGTAACCAAGATTTGGAGCTTCATCTTTTCCACTGTTCCATCTGCCTTCAATTGAATCCACAAAATAGAATTGGCTGTTCGGCTGAGAATCAAATCTGACATCATCAAAGATGAAAAATTCTGCTTCGGGTCATAATAAACGGTATCTGCTATTCCAGTTGAAATTAAATATGCTTCGGCTTTTTGAGCGATGTTACGGGGACATCTTGTGTATTTTTCTTTTGTAGCCGGTTCATAAACATCACATATCAAACTGATCGTCGGCTGCTCAATGAAGGGATCAACAAACATTGTTTTGGGATCAGGAATTATAAGCATATCGCTCTCATTAATTGGTTTCCAGCCGCGGATTGATGAACCATCAAAACCAAAACCATCTTCAAAAGATCCTTCGTCAAATTGAGTAACCGGAACTGTGAAATGCTGCCATTGACCCGGAAAGTCCATAAACTTCAAATCAACGAATTTTATTCCATTTGATTTAATGTACTTCAACACGTTATCATTAGGTGATTCAGATTTAGCCATGAATGAATGCTCCTTTTATTTTGATTGAATTATTTTTTAGAAAAATTAAATGTCTAATTCAGTTGTTTCTTTAATTGTAGATAATACAAATGTTGTTTTAGTTGCCGTGACTCCTGACCA
>C687J35164_10000860_pt1 | contig 10612 bp, 9 predicted proteins | sample RifCSP13_3_FD_35164 | JGI IMG/M metagenome (IMG submission 35164)
TTCGGTCGCAGGCAGCAAAAACTTTGGATTTTGTACATCTTTTCACAAAGCTTAAACAGCAAATCAAACAAGCCAAAAGCGATTTTGTCTGATACATCAGAAATCCTAGAAATAATTGGCCATTTTTTTGAAGTTGGAAAGACAAAGAATCTTGCACCGCTTAGAGGGATTCAGCTTGATGACACTAGATTTTCAAGTTATAGCGACGTGCCTCCACTTGATCTAAAGGACTATTCGACTACAGTTGCATTAGAAGAGCTTCGATTTGTTAGTGTCTCTGACTATGATTATGAGATCAAAAACCCACGGGTAGATATTTTTGGTGATAGTGCGGTGGTAACTTTTGTGATAAAACAAACGGGTGTACTTGTTGACAACTATAGTTTTCGCGGGCAACATTTATCCATGGAAAGCCGGAGCACATTTGTCTTAATAAAATCGCCAAAATGGAAGATTGTTCATATACATTTAACAAAGATTTCTGCTTAAACTGATGTTGCAGTCTTTGTTGATTGTTCTGTGTTTTTTAATTGGCTAAATAATTCATGCGCTTCTCTGACAGAAGCATTTTCATGTACTATTGCACGAACTGCTTTTATCATAGACACAGGAAAATCGGATTGCCAGATATTTCTTCCCATATCCACTCCAACAGCTCCAGCTTGTAACGCATCATATGTTAATTGTAATGCGTCAATTTCATTTTCTAGCTTTGGCCCCCCAGCTATGATTACTGGTACTGGACAACTGCTTACAACTTTTTCAAAGTTTTCACAATAATATGTTTTGACAAGATGAGCACCAAATTCTGCTGCAATTCTGCAAGCAAGTGAAAGATATCGCGCATCGCGTTTTTCAAGTTCTTTGCCTACTGCAGTAACAGCAAGAACTGGTATGCCATGCTCTTCGCCCTCATCTACCAGTTTTGCTAAATTAATAAGAGATTCGTGTTCATACTGTGCACCTACGAATATTGAGAGTGCAAGAGCTGTTACATTAAGTCGTATAGCATCTTTTATTGAACTAGTAATTTTTTCATTTGAAAGGTCTTTTCCAATGATGCTTGAACCACCTGAAACTCTGAGAACAACCGGTACCGGAAAATTTGCATCAACTGATGTACGCAACACGCCACGTGTAAGCATAAGAGAGTCAGCATAAGGCAATAGTGGTTGTATTGTTTTTCGAGGTACTTCTAGTCTTTCTGTTGGTCCTAAAAAGTAACCATGATCAACTGCAAGCATTACTCCTCGTCCTGTATCTGGTTTGATTATTCTTGCAAGACGATTTTTCATTCCCCAGTCCATATTTGTCCCCTGATTTTCAAAATGAAAGATTGCCTTAGTTAAGCGTTTCTGAATTTGTAATAATTATTTTCATCGAGTCATTTCCTTGGTGTGCATATTCTAGTGCATTGTGAGAGTCCACAAGATCAAATTTATGAGTTATCATACTTTTGACATTGGTCTTCCCCTCTTGTATTAATTTGAGTGCATCTAGTGTATCACTATCTGATGCGGCATAGCTCGGTGTTATTGTTATTTCCTTCGAGTACACCTTGCTCATGTCAACTGAAAGTTTTGCATCTTTTGTTGGTACTCCAAACAAAACAACAGTACCTCCTTTTCTAACAAATTCTATTGCTTGAATTACTGCATCAAGATTTCTTGTAGCAACGATTGCTACATCGACACCGCGGCTTTGAGTTTTTGACAGGATTTTGTTATATGCCTCAGGATCATCAGATTTGATGGCTTCGGTGATTCCAAACTTTTTTGCAAAATTCAACCTAAAATCATTAATGTCAAAACAGAAAATGTCAGATAATCCGTAGACTTTGCTTAGCATTACATGCATCATACCTGTAGGCCCCATTCCAAAAATAGCAACTGAATCACCATTTGTGACTTGAATCTTGTTCCATGATCTAATACAACATGCAAGAGGTTCAATCATTGCAGCTTCTTCAAAAGTCATCGAATCTGGAATCTTAATTACGCCACCATGTGACACATTCCACTCTGGAACAACAAATTCTTCAGCAAGTCCGCATGGCAAAAGATTCGTTTCTGAATACTTTTTACACATGGTCTCATTTCCATGTAAACAATAATGACAAGAATAACATGGGACATGATGATGGACGAAAACTCTGTCCCCTTTTTTGAAGCTAATAACGCTTTTTCCCACTTCGGTTATGATTCCAGATGGCTCGTGCCCTAATTTCATTGATGGTTGGGCGTATTGACCATAGATCTTTTCCAAGTCTGAACCACACACTCCACAAGCTTGCATTTTTACTAATATGTCGCCTGGCCCACCAACTGGTTTTTCTATTGTTCGAATTTCAACCTGTGATGGACCTTTTACAAATGCAGCTTTCATAACTAATTTCTATAAAGTGTAGTATATGTGGATTAAACTCCAAGTATTTGTTTTAACAACAACCTATAGTCTACTTCTCCTTTTTGGCTTCCAGATGCAGGTAACTCAAATACTAATGGTGTAGATTTTTTTGATCGTAATTCTGTTAATTTCCCGCTAATGTTTTTTGAAACATCATCACTAACTAGCACTAGTCCAACAGATGAATCATTCATAAACCTTGTAATTTCTACAAGTGCTTTTTCAGGGGATTCAACGATTACTCCTTGTACTCCTGCAAGCTGAAAACTAGTTACGAAAACTCTGCTACCAACAGTAACTATCTGCACAGATCGCGTTTTCTTAATGTACATTTAACTTTTGCTTTTTTTTGTCAATCTTTAATAATATCAAAAAAGAGCCAACGTGCATGAAACAAGATCCAAGAAAAATAAAACTGATGATGACAATTATACTCTTATTCACTGGTTCTGGAGGACTTGTAATTGGAAGCATTCTCAACGAATCCTTAATCATTTTATTAGGTTCAATTAATTTGGCATTTGCAAGTTTTATTGGAATTCGTTATATTCAATCAAAATCACAAAAAGAAAAATAATCACCTAAGGACATGCAAATAGTCTTAAGTTACTTATTGGAACAATATTTGAATGCAAGAAGGAGATGTGGCGCCAGATTTTGAATTACAAGACAATAATGGGGACATAATAAAACTAGGTTCCTTTAGAGGAAAAAAAAATGTGGTGTTATGCTTCTATCCAAAAAACCATTTGTTTGCTTGCCCTTCGAAACTGGTTTTCAAAAATGCAAAAAGTACTATTTCTGTTAATCCTCAGATAATGGCCTCTGATTCTGTTTTGTTTGCAATTTCTATAGATACTGTGGAGGATCAAAAAAAATTCGTTGCAGAGTACAACATTCCATATCTTCATCTAAGTGACCCAAAAAAAATTACCTGTAAAACTTATGCAGGTTTGAATCTTGCGGGACTAGCAAAGCGTTCCACTTTTATCATAAACAAGGAAGGAAAGGTTGCAAAGATTTTTCGAAGGATCGATGTAGATTCACATGGCAATGAAATAGTTACAGCTCTGAAAAATCTATAGTTTTTGGATTCTTACCATAAATATTTAAAGACCTGAAATAAGATTGGATTCGTGCTAGATCTAGTGGCAAAAAAAATGTTCCTTACCAGCGGTAGGGGTGTACATGAGGATCAACTGACAAGTTTTGAATTTGCATTACGGGATGCTGGTATTGCTGGCACAAATTTGGTATTAATTTCAAGTATATTTCCTCCTGGAGCAAAAATCATTTCCAGAACAGAGGGCCTAAAACTAATCAGACCTGGTGCAGTTACTTTTGCAATATATGCAAGACAACAAAGTAATGAACCTCATAGATTGATGGCCGCTTCTGTAGGAATTTCAGAACCACGTGATAAATCTCGATATGGTTATCTTTCAGAATATCATTCTTTTGGAGAAACAGAAAAAGAGGCTGGAGATTACGCTGAAGATATTGCTGCACAAATGTTAGCGTCATCACTTGGAATAAAATTTGACATTAACAAGAGTTGGGATGAAAAAAGAAAACAATGGAAAATATCTGGTGAAATATATAAAACACGAAACATGACACAAAGTGCAGTTGGTGATGCTAAAGGACGCTGGACGACTGTATTTGCAGCAGCCGTATTGATTCTCTAATTTTTAGTTCTAATATTTTTTAGGTACCATACAATTGCAATTGCAGCCGCTATCCCTATTCCAATTAGAATGTAAGGGGAACTGTCAGCTGGATTTCCCGTTGTAGTTTGTGAGGACAAATCACCTATAGTAAATTTCAAATCTTGATCTGTTGCCTTATCTGTTTGACCAAAAAGATATTTTCCTACTATTTGTTCACCAGAATCAGGGTCAAAAAGCCATCCGTTCTTGGTAATGTCTGACGGATAGGTTTCCCCGTCTTTTTCAACAGTTGGGATGATTTGACTTTCATAGCTGGTTATCTTCATTGGTTCTTTGGATAACACTACTACCTGAACAAGTGAATTAAGTGGATAAAATCCAGAGCTGAAATAATTTGATCTTTCAAGTTTTCCTACTCCAAAGAATTGTAAAGTGTCTATTGATGTTATCTTATCTGTTATGTTTTGATCACGTGAAACTTGAAGATGAAAAAGAGAGGCACCTGTTTTTGGTATGATTGAAAAAGTCACAGTGGATGTTGGTTCATCTGCAATTTTTTTTGCGACATCTAAAAATCCGCCAGAATCTCTTATTTCTTTTGGAATTAAAAGTGTGGATAGTCCTTCATAAAGAAAGGATGTATCATATCTTGAAAATGTATAAACTACGGATACTGTCCCACGACCAGAAATTATTCCTGTCGTTTCCAATTCTTTGTTTATCTTGTCATCAACATGAATGAAAACGGAATGAAATTCTGTATCTATGTTAAATGCGTTATTAATGTCATCAATTAGCGCGTTGCCAATGTCTTTTCCTTTTTCCTGTGCTTCAGCAATGCCACCCGTAAATCCCTCCCTGGAAATATTTATCAAAACACAAGCCTTGTCAATCACTCCAAGTACACACTTGTCTTCGTTTGTTATTATCACCGCTGTAACGTTTTTCATACTATGAATTTTCTCATCAAGTTCTATTGGAACACGAATCTCTTGATTACTTGTACTTAGGACAGAGATGGAAGCCGATGTCTGATTTTGAAATTTTTGGTCTATTATTACTTGTGCGGTCTCTTGAAAAGTTGCAAGTTTTGGTTGTTGTGCATATGTATTGTATGTACTAAAACAGAGTAAAATAACCACTAATGAAAAAACTATTCTTATCCTGAACAATAATGCAGAGTTTTTCTGAGTAACTATTAAGTTTACTCTTGTAATTTTTCTATCTTTATTGCAAATCGTTGAAAAGGTTCTTCTTTGTAATGATCCTTGCAAACAAGGATTGTTTCATTAGGTTCTGGACCACAATCATAAGTAATCAAATACACAGGATCTTTGTTACAGCATCTAGGAAATTTCACTTAGAATTACTAAGATATGATAAAATAAAACAGTTTTAGTCGATCCATTTCCAATAGTTTAAATTGTAATCTGTGCTCCATATCTCTGACATCGGTTCAAACCGCAGGGGAACATTGCCTAACAGTGGGGGCGCCCACTGTTAGGCGCTTTTAATCACGATTTAATCAATCTGTCAATCTGGTTTTTGATATATGTAAATCCACTTTGCCAGAATTTTTCTGATGTGATGTCTATGTCATATTCTTTAAGAAGCATTTCTGGTTTCTTTGACCCGCCGGCGCCAAGGACCTCCAGATAAGTTGGAACAAAGGATCTTCCCTCCTCTTTATATCGTTGGAAGAAAGAAAGGGCAAGCAAGTTTCCAAATGAATATGCATAGCAGTAAAACGGTGTATGATAAAAGTGAGGTATACAACTCCACTCGATTCCAAAGTTTTCTGAAATGTCAATTGAACTTGCAAATTGTTCTCTGAGATTTTTGCTGTATTCCTGAGTGATTTCTTCAACAGTTGCCCCCTCTCCTATCTTTTTATGGGCAGAAATCTCAAAGGTAGTAAAGAAGGCCTGTCTCATTATAGTTGAATATAGATCATCAGCCTGCTCTGTAAGCATCATCTTTTTTTCATCATCTGACACTTTGTTTAAAATCTCATCATACAACAACACCTCTGAAAAAGTAGATGCAGTTTCTGCCAAAGGTAAGGAAGCCTCTTGCACAAATATGGATTTGTCAGAGGCAGATTCACTATGTATAGCATGACCGAGTTCGTGTGCAAGAGTAAAAACATCATTTATTTTTCCATTGAAATTTACAAAAACAAATGGTGTAATATTTGGTGATATCGTACTGCAAAATGCGCCATTTCTTTTTCCATGTCTTATAGATGAATCAACATGTTTTTTTGTAAATACTTTTCTTGCATGTTCTGATAATTTTGGACTAAAATCGTTCAAAGTTTTCAAAACAAGTTTAACCGCTTGATCAAAAGTGTATGTTTTTTGTTTTATGTTTGTTAAAGCAGGTGCATAGATGTCATATCTGCGAAGTTTTTTCATTCCAAGTATGCGAGCTTTGTGTTTGAAATATTTCTGAAACACCGATGCATTATTTTTACAAACTGAAAGAAGCGAATTTACTGTCCTGTCATCTATGTCATTTCCTATGTTTCTAACAGAAATTGATGATGTGTATTTTCTAATTTCAAGACATTCGTTTCTCCAGTTTAAAACTAAATTTTGATATATTTCCCCAAGTACACCTTTATTTTTTTCATACTCATCTAAAAGCGATCTGTAAGCAACTTCTCTTGTTCTTGATTTATGATTTTTAATTAACTGTGTAAGTTGTTCTCTGTTGTATTTTTTTTCTTTGCCGTCAATTTTTACTACATATTGGAAACTATTGGTGATTTTATCATATAGTTTTACAAGTGCAGTGTTTCCAGTGACATCCATGGTGTTGATTATTCTCTCCTCAGGCTCCGTGAGAGCATATTTTGCAACCAGTCGTTTATGTCTCAGGAACTCTGTTAACTGGCCTGCCTGTCTCATCAATCTTTCAGCATTTTTTTTGTCAATCTGTTTTTTCCACCATTGGTCAAAAAACAATGTTCGATTTTCAATATCAGATCCTAACTTTGTTATTCTTGTAAGTAACGTTGTCGCCTCATCAGATTGAGTGTTAGCAGAATAAGTAAGTGATGCATAACCTCCAACGACGCTGACCTTACTTGAAATCTCCTCTAATTCTTTAAGAATGCTGAAAAACTTTTGTGGTGAAATATTGTGTTTCAGGTAGACCTTATTTTTTCCAAAACTCTTTGCCTTTTCTTCGATGATCTGGATTTTTTTTGTAAATTGATGACTCTTGTGGTTTTTTACTAGCTCTGACAAGTCCCATTCTCTAAGATCAAAATGCTGCATTTTAACTAAAGAAGTATTAATGTTGTTAAAAACTGTGTGGACTTTGATAATTGGGAATTTATCGATCTGGCATGTTTACAAGTAGCCATGTCAAAAGTTCAATAAATGATCTAAATTTACCATTTAGGGAAGCAAAAAACATAGACATAACAATTTCCCAAAATGAAAAATACGATCATAAAATGATGACCGAAATGAACGAAAGCTTTTAATCATGTGATTTTATTCCCAGTAATATTGCAATCCAAGTTTTATGCGCTGACTTTAGCATTTTTGCTACTTTTTAGTGCTTTACCCAATGTAATGGCCCAGGAAATTGATCGTGATAAGGATGGGATTTCTGATGATGTTGATGATTGTCCAGTTTTACCAGAAGACTATGAAGGAATAATGGATGAAGATGGATGTCCAGATCTATACTTATCTACATTGGATACCGATTGGGATGGCGTTTCAGACCTGTATGATTCATGTCCAGATGCAAAGGAGACAAACAACAAATTTGAGGACGAGGATGGGTGTCCAGATGTCTCACCTGCTGAAAAATCAAGAGGCATGCTAGATGCTGACGATGATGGGATTTCTGATAGACGAGACAATTGTCCTAGTCAACCAGAAACCTATAACAAATTCTTAGATAGTGACGGATGCCCAGACAAGCTTGATTCTCAAATTGATACAGATAGAGACGGATTGAAGGATACAGTTGATAAATGTCCAACTTTTGGTGAGACATATAACAAATTCATAGATGAAGACGGATGTCCAGACCGAGTTGTGCCTACCTCAAAGGCCTCAATGTTGGTTGATACTGATGAGGACGGAGTTCCTGACTGGCAAGATAGGTGCAGAACAGATGCAGAAGTATTTAATCAATTCAAGGACACTGATGGCTGTCCAGANGAATATGTTCCACCACGTCAATACGTTTCTGGAACTCCAGATGATGACAAGGATGGATATTTNAATGATGAAGATAAATGCCCTACTTCTCCTGAAACTTGGAACAAATACAAAGATAATGATGGATGNCCNGACATTTATCCTAAAGAAAGATTACTCAATGATGACACATATCATGTGGAAGAAGGAACAAAAGTAATTCTTACTGGAGAAGGAACTGATCCTAACCCTGAAGATGTTCTCTCTTTCTCCTGGGAACAAACTGAAGGAGAATCCGTTGAGATATCCTCTTCAACTGCAATGAATCCATACTTTATTGCTCCTGATGTAGACAACGGTCAGACCAAGATTTTGGGATTTGAACTTGCAGTAGAAGATGGGCGTGGTGGTATGGATACAGACTCTGTCCGAATTACAGTAGAACCTGTTAACTCGTATCCCACAGCAGATGCAGGCGATGATCAAGATGTCGATCCACTTTCTGACGTAATATTAACATGCTCTGGAACGGACCCTGATGGTGATAAATTATCATTTTTATGGAGACAAATCAACGGTGTCCCAGTGGTATTGTCTTCAAGTACTACTGCAACTCCTACCTTTACCGCTCCACCAAGAATTATCCAACAACCATTAACATTTGAATGTACAGTAACTGACGGATTTGGGGGTAAGGCATCAGATACCACTAGAGTTACGGTAGGTAAGACTGAAGTAAGTTTGCTAGACGCTGATGCTGGTCCAGACCAAACTGTTGATGAAAGTACTCCGGTTGACTTGGATGGAACTAAAAGTAGCGCACCAAACGGTGAGGAATTGACCTTTGCATGGACACAAACGTTTGGTGAACAAGTCCTATTAGAAGGCGATAATACGGCTACTCCCTCATTTGTAGCACCAGATGTAACAAATGGTGAGACGAAGGTTTTGATGTTTAAACTTACAGTTTCAGCAGAAGGCTTGGGAAGTGCAACTGATTTAGTTGCGATCAGAGTTGTAACAGGTAATAACCCGCCAACAGCTGATGCTGGTCCTGATCAAACCGTAAACAAACGTTCACTTGTTAAACTTGCAGGTTCTGGTGAAGATCCAGATGGAGATAAAGTACGATATACTTGGAAACAAACAGGTGGAGAACAAGTAAAACTATCTTCAACTATTATTCCGGCACCTACCTTTAGTGCACCAACAGTACCAAATGGTGGTTCAAAGAGTTTGGAATTTACATTAACAGTATCTGACAAGTATGGTGGCTCTGATTCTGATTCAGTTGAAATTACAGTGTCCCCTGTTAACAGTAATCCAAGTGCTAACGCAGGTTCTGATAAAATAGTCGATGAACAGACTGAAGTAGGACTAACCGGCTCTGGCAAGGATTCAAACAGGGATCCATTATCATTCAAATGGGGACAAACTGCAGGGGAGCCTGTAGAATTATCATCTGAAGAGGTAGCTAATCCATCATTTACTGCACCAGTTGTAAAGAATGGTGAAACAAAAACACTGACGTTCAGACTCACAGTAGATGATGGACTTGGTGGTAAAGATACAGACTCTGTACTAGTAAGAGTTGTACCAATTAATGAAGCACCAACTGCAGACGCAGGTTCTGATAAATCAGTTTCAGAAAATACTTCTGCAAGACTACAAGGATCTGGGAATGATCCAGATGAAGACGTATTAACCTTCATGTGGTCACAAACTGAAGGACCAGCAGTCACATTATCATCGACATCAGACCAGTATCCTACATTTACTGCACCACAAGTTGTTGATGATGTCACCCTCACATTCCAGTTAATTGCAAATGATGGCATGATAGACAGTGAACCTGACACAGTAACTATTACTGTGAAGAACGTCAAACCAGCTGACTTGATAGCAGATGCAGGCAAGGACCAAGTAGTAGATGAAAATGTAACAGTTACATTACATGGAGTTGGCAATGATCCAAGCGGTACAGCAGTGACATTATCATGGGCTCAAATTGAGGGAGAAACAGTCACATTGTCCTCAAGCAAAGTAGCAGCCCCGACATTTACTTCGCCTGAAGTTGCAAATGGTGAAACAAAGACTTTGGTCTTTGAACTCACAGTAACAGATGGATCAGGACGAGTAAAGACTGACACTGTCACAATTACAGTGGATCCAATCAATGCTGATCCAACAGCAAAGGCTGGCGTAAAGACTGGATAAACAAATCCATATCTCTGAATCTTTTTAAATTTTATCTTTGTATCATTGAAACAATTGACATGCACCTCATGTAATTTACCAATGCAATATCAAGGAAGAAAAGAAAGTGATTTTGTGTGGCAGTATTTCAAATGTGGTGCAAAGTATTTTGAT
>C687J35164_10000862_pt1 | contig 10585 bp, 10 predicted proteins | sample RifCSP13_3_FD_35164 | JGI IMG/M metagenome (IMG submission 35164)
TCTTGTTCGTTTTTGAAAGTAAAAAAGGCCGAGGTTGATTTTTGTGCTGATGCCCCTCCCACATCCAAATTCTGTTCTGTTGCTAAAGCACTTGATTGGCATTTGAATGATCTGAATGAAAAAATAATGAAAGCCAACTTGGTTGCTGTTGCTTCTGGTCAGATCAAATGCGATGAAATCATAGCCACAACCAAAGAGATCAGAACTGTTCTTGAAAACGTTCCCCCTGGACGATTGACCTATGAGAAGATGATTTATTATCTAAAGGACACCAGCAAAGAAACCAGAAAGGGAATTGCTATCACTTTAATCCTCATTGGCGATGACATTGACTATTTTGCTGTTCCTGAAGTAGTNGATCCTTATGATATGAANTTGATTNTTGGNTTGTTNAANAANATTGATTCAAAAGTGAATACTGAAGGAAGATTGTTAGAAGAATTAGTAAAATAAGGATACTTCATGCCAACAAATAATCCTAAATCAGTTAAAGCTCTAGAGTGGATAACTAATTACTTTAAGGAGAATGATAGTTGGCCAACAGGTTATACAGTAGCAAAAGCAACAGGCTGTTCAGCACGAACATCAAGAAATAATATTGTACGAGTAAAAAAACAATTTGGGATAATAGATGAAGAGGATATTTCCATTATCAGAAATAATGGAAAACAAGTCAATGTTAAATATTCAGAAAATAATGATGGGAAAACCATCACAATAGACTCTCTAAAGATTGTAACTTTAGATGAGGCCATACAGTTGGCAAATATTGATTTAAATTTATGGTCAATTGTAAACTCNGAGTTTACATCTTGGACCACCCCTGTAAAATTAAAAAATATCAAAAACAAAAAAACAGTGGAAGANGTTAAACAGGTAACTAATTATAGAACTTTTATAAGGATAAAACCTCTAAAAACGCTTCCAATCAATGAAGCTATAGATAACATAGTNAAAGGATTTCCTGTTGCATCTTACATAAAAACACCAATTAATCATAATGAAAATGANCTCCTCTTTGTTCCCTCTCTATATGATGTCCATATAGGGAAATTTGCTTGGGGCAAAGAAACAAACGGTATGGATCAAGATTTAAAAATAATTAGAAATATAGTTAAAGGATTTCCTGTTGCATCTTACATAAAAACACCAATTAATCATAATGAAAATGAACTCCTCTTTGTTCCCTCTCTATATGATGTCCATATAGGGAAATTTGCTTGGGGCAAAGAAACAAACGGTATGGATCAAGATTTAAAAATAATTAGAAATACATTTACTTGGGCAGTTAATAAACTTTTTTCAAGAATTGAATATCAAAAAGTAAACAGAATACTTGCTGTAATTGGCCATGATTGGCTGCATATAGATAATCAAGAAGGAACTACCAGAAAAGCAGAAAACAGGTTGGATTTTGATACAAGACTAATCAAAGTAATTGAAGTTGCCTACTTAGCAGCAATTGACTTTATTAAAAAATGTTTAGAAGTAGCTCCTGTAGATGTTGTATGGATTCCTGGTAACCATGATGAAATAACTTCTTATGCTCTTTGTAGAATATTAAAAGAGCACTTTATCAACAATGAAAATGTAACTGTAGATATAGAACCTACAAAAAGAAAATCATATGTTTGGGGAACAACATTAATTGGAATGACCCATCAAGCGTTGGAACCTTTAGACAAACTTCCTAACATATTAGCAAGTGAGTGGCCGGAATTGTGGGGAAAATCTAAATACAGAGAAATGTTGATTGGGCATTTACATAAAAAAGAAGAAAAATCTTACTTTCCAACTCAAACTGCTGGAAGGGTTATTATAAGGCGTGTCCCTTCTATGTCGTCTATTGATGCTTGGCATTATGAATATGGCTATGTTGATGCGGTTCGTGCTGCTGAAGGCTATCTTTATTCTAAGACTGAGGGCAACATAGCTACTGTAGTGGCTTTGTTAGATGTTGAAGAAAAAACTAGACTACTAACTAATCTTTCTTAGGAGAGAATTTGAACTTAGAGACTATCATAATTTGTTTAACCATTTTAATAGCTCCCTCCATTGCTTGTCCTTTGCTTTTGTTTGATGGATATATTTTGCCACAGATAGGGGCAATTGCAATTGGTGTGGGAATCACATTAACTGTTTTTATGTTTCATGGTTTTTTAGTTTATAATACTTTTATTGTTCTGTGTCTTGTCTACTTTTTTTACTTAATGTTAACCAATATTTGGTCTACATGCATTAACAATTCTGAAAAAGATGTCCCATTGGTATTTGGGTATTTAATTGGTGCCATTTTACTTTTTAACCTATTTACTCTATTTGATAATTCCCTTTTAATTATAACAATAACTATATCAACCATAACAATAATTTTATCAGTGTATGCTATTCTTCAAAGCTATGGAATTGACCCTCTGTTTCCTGATAGAGTCAAGTCCAGAAAAGAAGAACTAAAAAATACACCAATTAATCAGTTAGCAGAATTTTATAGAAATGATAATTGTGTTGATGTCAGAGCAATATCTACTTTAGGAAATACCAACTTTGCTGCAGGGTTTTTTATTTGTGGATTGCCCTTCATTTTTATCCTTTGTTCGTTAACTTCGTGGTGGTTTGGTTTTCTATCCATTCCAGTTATAATTGCAATCAATAAAACCAATAGTAGAGCAGGAACCCTGTCTCTAATTGGTTTTATTTTATTTTTTCTGCTTTTATGTAAGCAAAGAAACTGGATATGGGAAACAATAACATCTGCTTCTGAAATCGAATTGTTCATTGTTCAATTAGTTGTGGGTATCTTGTTTTGTTTGGCTTGGATAAAATATATTCATAAATTTAGAAAAGCAATCAATTTTTTATCCAANGACAATAACCTAAACAATTTTTTAGATGTTGAAAAGCCGGATGAATCAGAAGACGTGGAAGCAATAAGAGATCATCCCGTGGCTCATCTTAGATATAGATTTAGATATTGGAGATCTGCATTTTGGATAATAAAACAGAGACCAATTTTGGGATATGGACTGAGAACATACAGAAGAGAAGTCTATAAAGCTCAAGCTGAATTGAATGCTCTTACAAAGGGACAATTCTTAGATGAAAAAAGGTATGCTACTCCTCAGCCAAGAGAATGTCATAATGACATAATAGAAAATTTTGTGGAAGGTGGAGTAATAGGAGGATTGCTATTTCTGATTATAATTGGGTTGGCTTTTTCTCATGGACTTTCATATATAGAGATGGTTGATGGCAGTAAAGCAATACTGATGATGTTTATTCTTAGTGGGATTGTTGGTGTATTAATTGATGCATCATTTTTCTTTCCACTAAGATTAGGTCCATCAGCTTTTTGTTTTTGGACATTGGTTGCTTCCATTGAATATTTATATACAAAAGAAGTTGGTTTTGTAAAGATTTTTTCCTTCACTCCAAATTTGTTTATGATTTTAATGCTTGCTACAGGTATTGGAGCTTTCTTGTACAAAACCGTTCTCAGACCAAACATATCCAATTACTATTTCACACGACATTGCTTTACTCCATCTCCAGCAAAACGGGAAAAGCTATTAAGAAAAGCACTATCTTTTGATCCAGAAAATAACATCGTATTGTCTAACATGGTAATAGGATATGTTGCCAACTTCCCTAAAATTGCAGAGAGATTTGCAATTCAAATGTATGAGAATTTTGATGGGATGATACCTGCATGGGCAATGTCTTACAACTATGGATTGGTAAGGTTTTTTAATAAGGACTATGAAATTGCTTCTGAATTATTTCAAGAGTCTTTATACTATCTACCTTATTTTGAACCTTCCAGACATTTACTTTCTAGAGTGTGGCCATTAGCTGCATTCCCCAACAGAGGAGTAGCAATGAAAATTATTAGCCCTGATGTAGCTGCATTTATTACCCAATGTAAAGAACAAGGTGAAAAAGGTGGTTTAACTCAAGAAGAAGCAAGAATTTTAGAACTTAATGTTTTATGCAGTATTTTGAATGAAAAAGTTAGATTGAACATTCCATTTAATTGGGCATTTAATTTGGATGAATTTTACTTCATGTCCCCTGGTGAAATCAATGAAAATTTTAATGTCATTGAAGCAGGGCACATTAAATTATTATTAGCAAAAAGGAGAAAATAAACTAATGGATAATAACATGGCAGAAAAACTTAATACTTTAGGTAATGAAAAGAAACTTCAGATTGTACGTAAGGCCACTCCGACTATTGAAGATCTTATGAATGATAAAGCCTTTAGGGATGGAATTACAAAGGCCACTGGAAGCAGAATTTCTTCTGGAAATTGCCTTAATATTCTTATGGCTATGTCCAATTTAGAAATCTTGAAAGAAATCAAAAAATTGAATGACAACTTGATGGCTTTGATTGTCCCTGAAGAAGAAATTGAAGATACCTCCAAAAAGAAGAAATAAGGGTGTAGAATGGCATTCACTCATGATCCATCAACTGATGAAGGTGTTATTCGAAGTCTGATATTTGATACTGATGCTACATCTTATGATTTTGAAGATGACGAAATAACAGCAATATTGGACAAGAATAACGCGGATGTGTGGGCGGCTGCCTCAGACCTATGCAGGTCTTTAGCAGCTAAATACACGAAAAATGCTGTTAATTTGAATTTGGGTAAGTATGATATTGTGATTGACACTAGAAAGAAGGCTGAATTTTATATGTCTCTGGCAAGGCAATATTCAGCTAAGACTGATTCTTCAAATGTTGTAGAGTATATTGATAGAGTGGATTATCATATTACTGATTATGGATATGATACTTCCGAATATGTTGGTGAAGATTAAAACTTTGGTAAGGAGTAAATAGGATGGCAACCATAAAAGATCCTTCAGGTGTAGATATACTTGGTGCCGATGGTCTTCCTATTTACTTTTCCTTACCTGATACTTTAGGATCTCATGGGTATATTACCAATGTAAAACGATCATTGGATAAATACCTGTTTGATAATATCTACACAACTAACAATATTTATGTAGATTATCAAGGTTTACCATTCTCCACTTTTCCAGTAGATGAATGGATTCAACCAAGAATAGTAGATATAAAGCGTACATATTTAAGACAAGGAAGTTCTACTCAATATGCAAACAAAACTGATATTTTTTATGGAATGTTTATCTATGTAAAGAAAGGACATCAAACTACTTCAGATAGGCATTATAAATTAAAAGATATTATACAGCAGTACTTTATTTATAACCAAAAGATTTCCCTCTATAATTATGTTGATAATGGAGCTTTTGTAACCTATATGAAAGTTCGAGAAGTTGACGATAATGGACCGTTGCAGGAAAACAATAATTTATACTCCTATTTAATTCAATATAGAATTGATTTTACAGAATTGATTTTGCAGGTATAAAACATGAGCCTATTATTGGGATCAGAAGTAAACATTAAAAGGTCTATAGATAAATATCTATTTGATAACCTTTATACTACTGAAGGAATTCCAATTGATTTTGAAGGTATAAAATTTGATCAGGTTTCTAATAACGAATGGATTCAGCCAAGAATAGTGGACATTCAATCTGTGTTCAGAAGGCAATCCTCTTCCACTCAATATGGGGAAGATACAAATATTTTATTTCAAATAAATATTTTTGTTAAGAAGGGACATCAAACTACTTCTGACAGAAATTTTTATATTAGAGATATAATTCTGCACTACTTTAAATTTGGACAGCAAATTACTGTCTACGATTATGATGGAGATTTAAATTCCATAGGACATATTACTGTCAGGAATATATCTGATGATTTTGCTTTAGAAGAACGGCAAAATATATATCAATATGCAATTTCATGGGAAATTGATCTAACAAGACATTATACAAAGCCTAGTTAAAGGAATTAAATAATTGGAAGATGAGGATGGGGAAAATGAATAGGTTAATTAAGATTCAATGGGCTATAATTACTTGGGCTATTATAATGGTCCCTATTATAGCTTATAGTAATTTAAGTTTTCACACAGAAGCATTAGTTGATGATCTGTTGTTGATTATTGATCCTGATCATGATGGAGCAATGTCTGATACAGATCTGACTTTGAATTCTGTAACCACAGCAGCTACAACAAGTCCTGGTGTCACATTAAAAGATAGTGATGCTCCTGGAGCTGATAAAGAGATAGCAACATTTCAGGCTGAGTATGTTGATGGTGCTGATGGAAGTGAAAATGCCGATGTTTTAATATATACTTGGCAAGGAGGAAGCAAGACATTAATCGCACAATTTGATGAGTCTGATGATCAGTGGGAAACTTCAAAAGTCATAAATTCTTCTGGGGGATTTATTGGAACATTAACAGGAAGTTCCACAAGTGTTGGGGGTGCAAATGGAGTTGATTCAGATGATTACACAGACGGCTCTATTTTTTTTGAGCATTTGGCAACTGCAACTCTTGGTATAGTTACAAAAACCACTGCCGTAGATTATACAATAGGCACTACTGATGCCAAAGAAGCATATGGTGGGATAATTTATGTTACTGGTGCATCAACTATAACTGTTCCTGCTGTTGCTGAAAGAATGGCTTTTACCATAGTGACCATTGGTGCTGTGGCAGTAAGTTTAGATGTTAGTGCTTCTGATAGACTGTATTTAGATGGAACTGCTTTATCCGATGGTGATAAAGCAACCAATACATCCACAACAGGGGATATGTTAGTTTGTACTTATGAAAGTTCTTCTGGATTTTATTGTGCCTCTGGATCACCTGACGGAGATCACTGGACGGATGGAAACTAGGTGACTATATGAAAAAGTATATATTAACTGTACTATTATTATTATTATTAATACTAATTTCAGTTTGTTACGGATCTTCTTTACAATATCAACAATTGTCTGTGCTTCAAATGTATTCTGGTGGGGGTGTTGCATGCTCTCCCACCTATGATAGCGAATTGCAAACCGATGCCAATGCCGCTGAGCCCGACGCAAGCGACACAAACGCCACAACGGGGTTGACAAACTATACGTTGGAAACGTTTGAATCAACTACCACAAACCCTAGCCTTGGAACTTATCATATCAATGCCGTTGCTGATTCGATTAACGATAGATTTGTAGATGTGTTGACAGGCCTTACCGACGGGGTAGCCTATCGAATTTCATTCGACGTGGCACACAATGGAACCGGAAACAATTGGGCCTGCCGGATTGCCGACCAAACAAGCAGCAGCGATAAAATACTGCTCAAGGCGTTGACTTCAGCCGATACGACGTATTCAAGCGTATCGGCATATTTTATCAAGACTGCTGACCTTGATCACCTTCAATGCATTGCCACAACGGACACCGGTGGAGTACTTTTTGATAACTATTCTGTAAAAGCAATCACATCACCATGCCTTGGAGGCGAGCTGCACACCAGCGAAAATGCAGCCTCGCTTTCCAACGAAGCCAGCGCTGTTACTGGGTTTACCGTAACCGGTATAGACACATTCGAAAGCGTCTCAACTGATACTCCTCAAGCCGGGACCTACCATTTGCATATTAGGGAGGTTGATACACCAACTGGTAGNGCTAGAATTTATATGGATATTGGCACCTTATTCAGCCTCCAAGAGGGCGTAAAATACTATCTTACGTTTTGGGGCAAAACCTCTGGGTTAGCCGCTGCTACTTGGAGGATGGGGTTTTCGACCTCTACGACATCTATAGATAACGGGAAGATAATCGGCACTCTAACCGATGCAGATACTAGTTATAAAAAACAGGGTGTTTCATTTACTTATACATCTGGTAGTCACAGATATTTTACGATAATGGAAAACAACGTGGCCAATACGGGAGAATTATGGATCGACTCTTTAAGCATAAAAGAAGTTGTTTCGGAGTAGTATTTTTAGTTTTATTTGCAACCAACTCCAATGCTGCAACACATTGGGTATCCCCGACCGGTGGGGCAACCTGGGCGGCTTCAGAAAGCGCAACTCCTCTTAGCGGTACGGCTTGCACAACGTATCAACTCGCAATGGCAAATGCTGATGATGACGACATCGTAAATTTCAGGGTGGGAACTTATGTTTTGGATTTACAAACCCCATTGTCAAACGGCAACAGAGCCAATATGCGCCCAACTAATTCGGGGTCTCTTGGGCATGTAATCACTTTCCAGGCATATAATCAAGAGCAAGTTATCCTTGACAATTATACCAATAATCATCTGGTGCATACGTCTACTCTACCAACCTTTGGGAGCTATGTAACGAGCTATCATGTGTGGGATGGATTTACCACAACACAGCTAGCGCGAGATACAACTTCTGGGCTTGCCAAGGCTGCTGCTTTTGACGGCGCTGACAGTGTTGTAATTAAAAATTGCGTCCTTGCGGGTGATCCCATCGGGAAAAGCAACAGCTCAAGTATTCGTTTGGAGGATTGTGATGGAATACAGATTGTCAACAACCTGCTTTATAACAACGGTAGGTCAGGCACGGACCCAACCAACCCATCCGGAGTAGAGATTTATGACAGTAGTAATGTAACTGTCGAGAAGAACACCATGCACACATCATGCAATGGCGTTTATATGAAATCAGGTACTTCCAACAACATTACCGTACAGGATAATTACTTTTATAACTGCAACAAGGCTATAAGCATTCTATCGAAATGGGACACGCCGGGAACGAACGATGATGATTTCTATGAAAATCACATCTACCGACGTAACGTCGCAAGGAATTGCAGCGATGGGTTTATATCCACTCCTGGTGGTGATGGGCAGTATGGTGCTTGGTCTATTGGATTGATGTTCTACAACAACACTTCATACGCAGAAAATGGGTACAATACGTCAATCTATCACATTGGGCGTAAACATACACAATGGTTTAATAACATTGTGTATACTACCTCTTCAAATAAGTATGTCAATATGTCTGAGGATGCAGATAGCATTTCATATGCAAATTATAATCTCTACTTTGGCTCTACTGCCAACCCTATGTTTTTGTTTTTATTTGAGGGCGGAACGGTAGAAAACTACGCCAATATAACCGCTTGGAAAACCCACGCTACAGGGTGGGAATCTGCAAGCGAAGTGTCAAATCCGAATTTTCTCAATGGATCTGGTGCACTCAATACCGTCGAAGATTTTAAACTGCAAACCTCATCCCCAACACTTGCAAAAACAGGGGGCCGTGGCGGTGCCTACCCGGCTTATTTGGGTGCCTGGGAGTGGCCAATAAACGAGTCACAGCAGATAGGCTATGTGGTGTCTGGAGAAACGGGAGATATTACCGCTCCAACAGTAATATCAGTAGCAGTTAATACCTCAACAGCAACTATTACATTTGATGAAGATATTGTTTCTACAGGTTACGATGCTTCTGATTTTGATCTTGATTGCTCCACAACTGGAAATGATTTGGTGCTGACAAGTCCATCAGGATTAGGATCTAGTAGAACATTTACAGTTGCAAGTCCTATTGTGTTTGGAGAAACATGTAGCTTGGATTATGTTGGAACCACTGATGATATAGAAGATACTTCAGGAAATGATTTAGCAGTATTTTCAAATGCAGAAGTCACCAATGACACTCCTGATCCTGGTGATACAACTGATCCAGTAATTTCCAATGGACTCCCTTCAGGAGTACAGAGTTGTGCCTCTGATCCGCGGAATATTGATATGTCTGTCACAACTGATGAAAATACTGATTGCAGGTATGGGCTGTCAGGAACAATTTGGGATAATATGTCTGTTTTTTCTACCACTGGAGAAACTTCCCATTCCGTTACCATTTCATCTTTAGATTGTGGGGAATCATATAGTTATGATGTTATTTGTCAAGACCCTTCTAGTAATGAGAGTCTTCCAGCAGATATCGACTTTTCGATTTCTGCTCAGTCAGTAATAAAAACCATAGAGGGCTGTGGGTTTTCTGGAGCAGACATAGATTAAATAAGGAATTAAAATGTCTACTATTCTAAATCAAAGTGAATTAGCTCAAATAATATCTGATGTCAGAAGTATTTTAACTGATGATACAATAGGAACCTCAATTTATTATCATAAATTTGATTCTGCATCTGCTCTGTCTAGTTGGTCACCAACAACAGGTTTGCTCCCTGTTATGTACTCAATATCTTCTGTTTCTGTTTTCAAAGGAAGTTATAATGTTCAGGAAATAATGCAAAGTGGTGGGCTTATTGAACAGGGAGATATTAAATTTATTTTGATGAGAGATGATGTTTCCGGAGTGCTATCTGTTGACGATAGAATAGTAGAATCTGCAAAAAATTATCAATCTGCAACAACTTATGAAATACGGAATATTCAAAGAGATCCTTTAGCTATTTGTAATTTTATCCAGGCAAGGTCTCTATGATAACTTTAGACATAGACACTTCCAGGCTTAATTATAGAGTAACAAAATTCATTCAACAGTCTGGTTTAAGCGCCAGAGTAGTAATAAAGAAAACTGGTGCTGATCTTCTAAGAAATATTATTCGTCCAGAACCTTACGGAAGACATCCTGTTTGGAGTGGTAGAGCTAGAGCAGGTTGGTACATGTCAATGAAAGC
>C687J35164_10000863_pt1 | contig 10564 bp, 11 predicted proteins | sample RifCSP13_3_FD_35164 | JGI IMG/M metagenome (IMG submission 35164)
AATTGAAGCTGGCGCGGTGCAGTACTGTCTAGAGTGATCAAACACCCGCCAGTCAAGAACACAATCTCATAAACCTGCCATGTCCCACTTTCGAATCACCTCATTGATCAGACCGGGGTGCAATGACCAAATCAGAGCCTCAAAAGAACCATAGACTTATGTCGATGGTTCATCAGCGTCATCAACCTACAATGACTCAAACACCATTCATGATTTCCACCAATTTTTTAAAGTAGTTCGCAAGAAAAGAAGGGAGGGACAGAGAGCGTCTGCTAGGCAGGAGGTAAAACAGCACCGACAGGAACAGTCAGTGACGCGAGCTCGGAACTCGTTTCAGTGATGTTGCATTTTCAAGGACCTCTCTACGCTAGATAAGAAATGCTATTGCGTCTTGATATCAACACCTTAATGTATAGTTAAGGCGCTTTACTGCTTTTTCTCCCCAGAGCTTTTAATTCGACTCGGATCAAATCAATTTCTGAGGTGGAAGCGAGCGCGCTTAATTTCGAAGAGACGCCGGAAAACCTAAACTCCAACCGTCTCCCTCTCAATTTTTCCTTCGGCCCGAGCTTGTTATCTTTGAGTAAGGGAGTGAAATCCCAAACAGCGGCGGTGCCATTTTCACCATTATCTATTGTCAGGATGGTTGGGATACCGATACCCGATTTCAACGAAAGCACGCGGATTTTGATTGGAACAAAAATGGTTTCGTCGGACACATTTTCAAGCTGTGCGTCTACTGAGAGAGTATTCGTAGATCTATTATGTCACCGCCAGACCGTTGGATCCTTGGGAATGGTCCCGGTGTTGTTCTGTCAGATGGAAGCGATCTTTGAAGGCACTGCTGCTGCGATCAACAGCAAGGTATGGGTCTCCTGCGCGCTGTCTGTCGCCCAGGACGAGTTTTAGGGCTGCGCTACGCAGCCGCTCGTAGCGCTCAATGAAGAGTTCTTCATGGCTGGACTGGGTTCTGGAGAGTTTTAGCATCGAGATTCGGACAGAAATCGCCGCGCTTCAATACCTTGAAAGGATTCCCTTTGTTATGAATGACGCCAGAATTGGAAGAAATCTATTATTGGAGGATGGATCTTATTGGGAATTAGAAGCGGAAGGGAGGGTTTTATGTCCGACACGCTTCAGCTTGTCGTGTCGGTTACTCGTGCGATCTTCGATATGCTTCAACTTGTCGTGTCGAGTTACTCGTGCGATGTCCGACACGCTTCAGCTTGTCGTGTCGAGTTACCCGTGCGATGTTCGATATGCTTCAGCTTGTCGTTTTTTAGTTACCGTGCTTTGGTTGAAACCGATACGTACGATCTCAGACGATCCAAGTTTCTGGTGAGTCACGAGCAGTGGAAAACGACAAACTGAAGTTTATCGAACATTAACCTTAAACACTGAAGATTCGATTGAGCACTTGTCCCACTTTCCTGACTTGCCAATTTATTAATCCTTGAACGCTGAAGATTCGATTGAGTGTCGCTGCCCTTCAACTTGCAAATTTACAACATTGACAATTTCAGCAATCGGCAATTGGCAATCGTCAATCCTTCTAGGTTTTTCCGAGTGCAACCGCCCGCTTGTAAGCCGCATACACTGCTTTGGATAGCACAGTACGAAGTCCGCCTTTCTCCATCTGATAGATCGCTTCGGCGGAGGTGCCGCCGGGAGAAGTGACCATGTTGCGCAATTCGGCCGGGTGCTTGTGAGATTCACGGGCAAATTGAACAGAACCAAGCATCGTCTGCATTACCAGTTCCTGCGCTACATGTCTTGAGAATCCCATGTGAACACCAGCATCCACTAACGCTTCCATCACCAGGAAAATATATGTTGGTCCAGTGGCACTCAAAGCAGTAGCCATGTCAATCATTCTTTCCGTTTCAACCACCATCTCCTGACCCAAAGCTCCGAGCAATGTGCGGATTCTGCTTTGCTGCGTCTCGCTCACTTCGGGTGTCGCGGTCCAAACTGTGATTCCCTGTCCGATTTGAGCTGGCGTGTTTGGCATTGCTCGCACGATGGCTGAATGCATTAATTCTTTCGCGATCGTTTCTATTGTCGTTCCGGCAATGATTGATAGAAGGAGATTATCGGGATGCAGGGCACCTTTTAATTCATTGAGCACTAGTCCCGCTCGTTGTGGCTTAACGGCAAGGACAACCACCTCCTTGTTATCTTCCGAGGCCTCACGATTGCTTTCGACCATTCGGATTCCATAGGTTGCTTGTAATTCTTCACGTCGTAAGAGGCGGGGATGGCTGCCGACTATCTGTTCTGGTGTTACGAGAGTTTTCCTGAGCAATCCGGCAATTATGCTTTCGGCCATTACCCCGCAGCCGATGAAAGCGAGGTTGATGTCGTTAAGGTGGTTTTGTGTGTTCATAGATTGATTGTGAATCCTATANACGTGTACAGTGCNTCTCGGCCAGCAAGTCTGAAAAATAATCCCATACACGGCAATGTATGGTGCTTCAGATCCTGCCTACAAGAAGANGAGCCCCTTCGCCCTTATTTCTCAACGTTACCGACTCAGCAGAACCATCGAAACCAAGCAATACCTCACAAAACTACGAGCATCGCGAATTCCACTCGATCATGAGCCGATCATGAAAACAGAAATAAGGGGAGCGCGTCTGCTGTGGGTAGGATCTGAAAGGCACTACACACTTCCGTGTGTAGGATTTCGTTGGTCCATAAAGAATGTCTCTACCAACTCTATAGCCGGCGGTGTTTGAATTGACGTTCGCCGCTCGTGTAACTCGCAACCGTGTGCCCGTCGCCAAACAACTTGTATTTATAGCTCGTCAATCCCTGAAGCCCAACTGGTCCACGCGCGTGCAGCTTGCCTGTGCTGATTCCCAACTCTGCTCCCATTCCATACCGATAACCATCAGCAAATCGAGTCGAAGCATTTACGTAAACACCTGCGGCATCGATGCTATCCGTAAAGCGTTGCGCCACATGATGGTCCTCAGTAACGATTGCCTCAGTATGCCCCGAACCATAACGCTGGATGTGTTCAATCGCCTGCGTATCATTATCTACGATTCTGATCGAGACAATGAGCTCTGAATACTCCGTACTCCAATCCTCTTCAGACGCCAGAACGATCTCTTTGTCAGCAATCAACGCAATCGTTTCCGTACAGCCTCGCATTTCTACGTTGGCTGCGAGAAACCTATTAACAATATCCGGGAGAAACGTCGTGGCTACATCTCTGTGAACGAGAAGTGTTTCCATCGAATTGCAAGCGGCCGGATATTGCACCTTAGAGTCAAACGCGATGTCCAAAGCCTTTGCCAGGTTTGCTGATCGATCGACATAGACATGGCAAACTCCTTCCCCATGACCAAGAACAGGAAAACGAGTCTTACTGGAAATGTGACGCACAAATTCTTTTGACCCACGGGGAATAACCAGATCGATGCCCTCTTCCAGATCCAATAGCGCAGCAACCTCATCTCGCGTCTTTAGCAAATTGACTGTGTTCGGCGGTATCTCCGGAAACTCGGCCAACGCATCGCACCAGATCCGATTTAGCACCCAATTAGTGTGAGCTGCCTCCCTCCCACCCTTGAAGATAACAACATTGCCTGCTCGCAGCGTCAACGATGCTATTTGCGGAATCACGTCGGGGCGAGACTCGAACACAACAGCAATCACTCCAATCGGGCACGATACCCTGTAAAGCCTAAGACCACGATCCAGTTCAGTTGCTTCCAACACTGAGCCGATTGGATCTGGAAGCGCGGCAACTGTTCGCACGCGCAACACCATATCTAAAATGGTCTGCTCGGTAGTCTTCAGACGAGCGATACTTGCGCTGCTCAACCGATGCTGTTGGACCAAGTCCATAGCGGCCCTGGTGTCAAGCACGTTGGCGCTGAGAATCTCAGCCTTGCGACTAAGCAGCGCATCAGCAGCCGTATTCAACGCGTCTCGCCGTATCTTATCCGGCAGCGTTCCGAGGCGATGCGCAGCTGCTCGAGCCCGACGGACTATAGACTTTATGACCTGCTGCTCCAAAGTGAGTGTGGCGTTCATTACAGGATCACGATGTTGTTTCTTGTGACGAGCACTTTGCCTTTTTTCGAATAACTCTGCTTTCCGGATTTGCTCGCCCGTTTCTTCATGAGAGAGTGTGCTTCACGGCTGCTGCAGTTAGTAATTCCAATCGCGAATTCGCGCCCGGTACTATCAACGATGCTGACAACGTCGCGTGTATTGAAAGGCTTTTCTAGTCTTGTCACTCCTGAAATCAATAAACTGGCCTTGCGAGCGAGGATTGCATCCCGTGCTCCATCGTCAACCACCAGGCGACCCTGCACGCCTGCGATATAAGTTATCCAGCGTCGTTTGCCATTAAGACATGCGCCAGGAATGAACCTGGTGCCCACACTTTCGCCGGCAAAGATTCGCGATAGCGTATCTGGCCGAGTGCCATTGGCAATGATGGCCAAGGCTCCAGTCCTCATAGCAATCTCGGCTGCTTTGAGCTTCGTAAGCATGCCACCGCGTCCGTTCGGAGAGGGACCACGAGCGAGCTGTCTAAGCTCTGGAGTTATGGACATAACTGTGGAAATCAATTCTTCACCATTTTCGGTTCTAAAGAGCAGCCCATCGACGTTCGTTAGGAGGATCAGAGCATCGGCCTCGAGTTTGCTAGTAACCAGACCAGCCAGAAGATCGTTATCACTAAACACGCGATGTGATTTGTCAAGGTACTCGATTTCGGCGGTAGACGTGGCATCGTTCTCGTTGATAATGGGCAGCACATTCAGCTTTAGAAGTTTCTCTATCGTATGTCGCAGGTTTGCATGGCGTTGTAGACCCGCAAAATCCGGTTCCGTTACCAGCAACTGAGCAGTCTTGATCTTATGCGCCCGAAACAGTTGCCCGTAAGATTGCATGAGTAAACTTTGTCCGACCGCCGCACAGGCCTGGCGCATTACAACGTCATGCAATCGGGCCTTGCTTATACCCAGACGTGCTGCTCCCATACCGACTGCGCCGGATGACACCAACACAATCTGTCGTTGCTGCTGGTGTTTGAACGTGGCGATCGAACTGACTAGCGGCTCAAGTCGTGCGGCATTGAATTCATTCTGACTATCGATAACCGTGTTGGTGCCGAGCTTGATTACCACACGGCGCAGCAAACTGGCACTGAGGTTTTGAGGCGTATGCTTCGAATGTGTTGAGGACGGCATCATCTAAACACATCACGAACACACTCTTTCACTAGTCGATAGCACTCGCAGGCTTCGGCTTCGAGCGCTTTGCGATCAATGATAGTGATCCGCCCGCGACGGTTGTAATTAATCAAACCCCGTTTCTGTAACTCACCAGCCGCTACGCTGATTCGGTTTCGGTGCTTACCCAGCATGATTGCAATGTTCTCCTGCGTCAAATCGAAGCTCTCGGTCTTTAAGCAATCGTGTGTTACAAGCAGCCAGCGACAAACTCGCATTTCGACTGAGTGGAATAGATTGCAGACAGTGGAGAGGACCATCTGGGTTTCGGTTACGTGACTGTACCTGAGCAGCAACTGCTGTAACTTTCCGCCCCGGTTGAACTCCGCCAGCAGATGCTCGGCTGGCACTCTAACGGCACTACAAGGCAGCAACGTCATCACACGGCAAGTAGTGACTCCAACACGACGAATGATTGGGGTGCCGATAAACCCCTCGTCACTCATCATGCCGATTTCTATAGTTTGGCCATCCTGATTGATTGCCAGCATTGCCGTCATGCCGCCATTGAAAAAGTATGCGTGCCGAACGGAATCGCCAACCTCGTAGAGAATTCGGTTCTTTGGCAGATTGACTGATTCGAGCCTTGACGAAAAGCGCTCATACTCATCACGCGGTAAGGCTGCGAGCAAACGGTTGTCTAACGAAGGGAGAGAAGTCTTGATACTAGGCACAGTTGATAACGAACGAAATGCTGTGTTCATCTCTTTCATAACTAAGCCATTGATTCAACTAATGTCACCACCTCAACCCGCCAATGCAATTGACGGATTTGCCCTCAGATGCGTGATAAACTCACCAATCCTTGCAAGGGAAAAAGCGAGAGAGCTTGGCTCTGCGAGATACACGATGCGAAAGTAACCCTCTGATGGGTTGCATCCGAATCCTGAACCATGAACCGTGAGCACGCCTGTCGACTCGAGCATCTCCATTACTAGCTCGTGATCAGAAACCCCATCTGGCACATCAACTTTCACCATCAGATAGAAAGCGGCATCGGGAGTTGTGCATGATAGACCCTCGATATTACGTACGTGTGAAACTGCGATATCGCGGCGAGTTTTGATTTCATTGATGAACGAATTCAGGAATCCCCGGTCACCGGTTAGAGCGGGGCGCACTGCATATTGGCCCAACGCAGACGCGCAGAGACGACCGCTCGCAATGCGAGTAATCGCACCCATCAAGTCTCGCATCTTGTGAGATTGAGAAAAGCGCATCCAACCAACTCTCCAACCGGGCACCAAGTGGGTCTTCGACAGGCTTTCCAGGGTGATTAGAGGAGTTCCCAATTGATCCGCAAGAACTGAAGCGGGTGAAGGCGCCGGTATAAAACACAGCTCGCGATAGACCTCGTCCGATATCACCAAGAGATCATGTTCGGCAGCGAGCGCTAGAATTCGCGAGGTCACGACGTCCGGCGTGATCGATCCCGTGGGATTGTTCGGATTAATCAAGACGATTGCCCTCGTCCTCTCGTTAATCAGTGAAGCTATTTCATCGACTGATGGCTGCCAGTTCCTGGCTTGGTTCAGTCGGTAATACTGCGGAGTGGCGCCTATCTTACTTAAAATTGCCGGATAGATCGGATAGCCGGGTGCAGGAAGCAGTACTTCTTCGCCGTCATTCAAGAGAGCTGTCAATACGATATCGGCAGCTTCAGAAGCCCCACTGGTTAAGATCACATCATCCGGAGTTAGTGGAGATCCGAGTAAAGTAGCGTAGGTGGCAACAGCCTCGCGAGCCTCAAGCAAGCCTGCGGAGTGCGTATAACCCGTGAATTTGTCTCGCACGGCCCGCTGTACTGCTTCGATCAGATGCTCTGGTGGTCGAAAGCCAAAAATCTGTGGGTCACCAATGTTCAAATAAGACACAGAACGACCGCTTCGCTCGAGTCGTTCAGCGGAATCGACAACATTGCGAATTGCGTATTGGAAGTTTGACAGTCTCTCTGATGAACTAATCATCTGTCCTTAATATTAAAACCCACGTCAAAATCCATGCCGTGTAACCTTGGCCCACAAAACAATGGTCACTCTTCCGTGCCTGAGTGCCACTGCCTGCTCTACGGTGCACACTGGCAAGCGATTTGACGTGGGTGATCGCGAAACCCTGAAACGCACGTCTCTATTTAGGCTTCGCAACTTTCAAGCTGCTTCGAATGAGATCCCAACAGGTGACGCTTTGCATTGCAGTTTTCTCCGGTCTAATAAAAACATCTGCAACAATCGCTGATTAATCACCAGCCAGAAGACATCTGTTGTTCCTGCCTGCCCGTCGACAGAAAATCGCAGCTGCGCCCCTTCCGCAGGCAAATCACCCACGCCCCCTTTTGCGGCAACTCGTTGAACCTCGATTCCAGCATCATAGTACTGTTTCAGCAATCGATTGATTGACGGCTCTATAAGGGCTGTCTTCGCGTGCTCCTCTTCCTCGGTATTGGTGACTTCGCCGCGCAATGCGACGATCATTATCTGAGCATCAAGTTTCGGCTCCGTCAGCACGAGTTGTTGTGCGCTGGCGTTGCTTTGATAAGACAACGTCCAGTTTCGCTGATAGTCAAAGGTCAACCCGTCTTTATCAAACTTCTCCGTCTCGTTATCGGTTCGCTCGCCGGTGGTTGAAGGACTCTGGGCGCTTGCTGCTCCGACACAAAATGAGAGCAAGAGGCACAATAGCAAGAGCCAATGCATGGGTTTTTCGTACCGCACAGTTCAAAGCGTACGTCTTGTTCAATCAGCTCTTTCTGACCCACCAGACATCCGACCACACCACTGCTCTTGTTTTCCGGGCGTTAACGTGGTCCATTTCATTAATTATTACGCTCCGCTTGTTGCCAAATCGACCCATCGTCATACGTAATTCTCTTGATCCTGACTTTTTCAATAAACTGATTTCCATCGGGTTGCGCAAGAGTTTTGATACCTATCGCCTTAACGGCAGGATGCGGAGTGTATTCCTCCAATGTCCTCTGTCTTCCCGGCGCAATGTTCTCCTTGGTGACGAATCTACGACCTCCGAGTTCTCTGCCGCTTTCTCGATCGAGGAAGACGTATTCCCATTGAATTGCTCGAATAGTCTTCAGCCCCTCATTCTTCAGCGTCACCCGATACGAGAATTGTTTATTGCTATTTCCTGCTGGCAGTGAGGTAAGCGGCTGACACTGAACCTCGTGGCGTCCGAATTGAACTTGAGGTTCAGTATCACCACCACATTGCGCTTCTGCAACGCGCCTACAGTAGCAGGACCGCACATAGCCGGGGTGATAAGAGTCGTGTAAACCAATCGTACTATCTGTTGCGTACCGCAAGACGGCAATATTCTGAGCATGCGACGACACTGCGCTTGCGAATAGCAGGCCAGCGAGTGTGATTGTCGACAAGAGGTACTTCATCAACGCGCTTTCAGGACAACCAGATCAAGCCACCGGACGACCGTCGGTGCCACGAGTTTGCAGCTAGACGAGCGCGCGCTGAATTGACTGCTGACCTTATCTATATAGACGCTCCAAAGGCGCCTTATCTGAAATGCGCGCACACGTTTACGTATAGTTAGAGATCGGTAATTGCACCTAAGCTGCTGCTGGAGACGAGCTTCGCATACTTCCCAAGCACTCCCGAATTGTAACGAGGAGGCGGCGGAGTCCACTCATTAAGTCGCCGCTGAAGTTCCTCAGCGGGCCGGTTCAACTGAATCAGACGAGACTTAATATCGATGATGATTTCATCGCCCTCTCTGACCAACGCAATCGGACCACCTACAGCCGCCTCTGGTGAAACATGGCCCACAACGATTCCATGCGTTCCGCCCGAAAACCGCCCATCAGTAATCAGCGCCACTGACCCACCAAGCCCGGCGCCAATCAGAGCCGAGGTCGGTGCCAACATCTCGCGCATTCCTGGACCACCCTTTGGTCCTTCGTAACGAATAACAATTACATCACCGAGCCTAATACTTCCGGCTAAAATCGACGCCAAAGAGGCTTCCTCTGAATCAAACACGCGAGCAGGACCGGTGATGCTTCTTTGTTTATCAGCACTGATCTTTGCGACCGCGCCTTCCGGGGCCAGATTCCCGCGCAGGATTGCCAGATGCCCTTCAGTCTGTACCGGATCCTCCCATCGATGAATTACTTGCTGTGAAAAGACTGGTACTGACGGCACATCCGCAAGGACGTCACTAATGGTTTCACCATTGATGGTTAACGCGCCGGCATGCAACAAATCATGATCGAGTAACATGCGCATCACTTGTGGTATTCCGCCGGCCCGATGCAGGTCCGTCGTCACAAATTGACCCGAAGGTTTCAGATCACAAAGCACCGGCACACGTGAACGAATTTCTTCAAAATCATTTAGACACAATGAGACCTCGGCAGCGTGAGCGATCGCGAGTAGATGAAGCACCGCGTTCGTTGAGCCACCAACAGCCATGACTACACTGATGGCATTTTCAAACGCTTGCCGACTGAGAATGTCGCGTGGTAATAGATTGTTTCGTACTGCTTTGGCCACTGCTTGTGCTGAGAACGCTGCATTCTCTCTCTTCTCCTCGTCTTCTGCCGCCATGGTTGAGGAGTAAGGGAGACTCATACCCATCGCTTCAATCGCGGCGGACATGGTGTTTGCCGTGTACATACCACCGCACGAACCGACGCCGGGACAAGCATTTCGCTCAATACTCAACAGACTATCGTCACTGAGCTTGTTTGCGCAGAACTGACCAACAGCCTCGAACGCACTGACGATGGTCAAGTCTTGTCCATTGTGATGTCCCGGCTTAATCGTGCCGCCGTAAACAAAAATGGCAGGAATATTAAGCCGTGCGATGGCAATCATCGCTCCCGGCATGTTCTTGTCACACCCACCGATCGCCAGGAGTCCATCGAGTTGCTGGGCCTGACAGACTGTCTCAATCGAGTCGGCGATGATCTCGCGCGAGACGAGTGAATACTTCATCCCCTCCGTCCCCATTGAGATGCCGTCACTAACGGTGATCGTACCGAAGGTTTGAGGCATGGTGCCGGCATCACGAAGGGCACCGACCGCTCGGTTGGCTAATTCGTTCAAACCGGCGTTGCAGGGAGTGATGGTGCTGTAGCCGTTGGCAACGCCGATGATTGGCTTCTGAAAGTCCGAGTCAGTGAAACCAACGGCGCGCAACATCGCCCGGTTGGGTGATCGCTCAACGCCTTCAGTGATTCCTCTGCTTCTGAGTTTTGGCATTTTTCGTGTGCGGCGGCAGGAGCCCGAGCGACGCGCCGCCGCTTTAAATCCGTGTTGAGCCTATGGGATCAGTGAAAAGCTGCG
>C687J35164_10000868_pt1 | contig 10535 bp, 7 predicted proteins | sample RifCSP13_3_FD_35164 | JGI IMG/M metagenome (IMG submission 35164)
AGGGTCTGTCCTGCTGCATTCTTGTTGACACCCCAAGTTCTGGTCGCCGTTTCAAATACGGGTGTTTGGTCTCTCAAGGTGCCATCAGCCTCGATGTACGCCGTGATTCCCGTGTTGGTCACCCGAATAACTGGTCTTGCATTTTCCACGGCGCGGAAGATCGCGTTCGCAAGGTGCTGACGCATCACCGCGGTCCGGCCAAGGTAACCATCATTGGAGATATTGATCAGCACCTCAGCGCCGTCGCGAGAAAACTGCCTCGCTATCGACGGATAAGCCGATTCAATACAGATGAAAACTCCAGCCTTCGCCTGACCAATCGGCAATAAAGCGTAATTTGTGCCAGCCTCGAAATCTCCGACAATCGCTGAAACCAGATTCGCTCCGGGTAACCAACGTGGAAGCGGCACATATTCCCCAAACGGCAACAGGCGAATCTTATCATACTGACTAACAAGCCTACCCTGTTCATTTACGAGCACGGCTGAGTTATGTATTCCGTTGTTTGGTGCCGGCTCCTGTGAATTGAACAACACAGAGGTTCGATGAGTTTGAGCAAACGTGGTTACGAGGTCACGGAACGCTGAACTTCCTGCGTAGGTGAAGTTCATCGGAGACTCGGGCCAGATCACGATTCGCGGGTTAGTATCGTCCGACAACTCGCTCAGACCGGCTTCACTCATCTCCAGGTGCCTTAAGGTCAGTTCCTGCATCTCCTCAGCCGATTTTTGCAGATGCATTGGCACGTTGGGTTGCAACGCGACAAGCCGTGCAGTCTCAGACATTTGAGAGGGACCTGGAGATTGCCAGTACGTTGCCAGGACGCTAACCGAGATGAGACCTATAACTGCCGAGGCCAGTAACGTTCCGCTCCTGCTGCGCTTGAGTATTAAATACGACAGCGCCGCGTTGATTGCGACAATTAAGAAACTGACGGCGTACACTCCGCCCCAACGCGCCGATTGAATCAGCCATGGTTGGTACGCTTGTGAATAACCCAGCGCATTCCACAGCTGCCCCGTTACACCTAGTCTTGCCCATTCAAAGGAGATCCATATGAATGGTGCCAGCAACATTGCAGAGGCTCCTGATCGCCGCACGCTTGAGGCGAGCACCGCACTAAACAAACCTGGAAAGAGTCCGACTACTACCGCCCCTGGCACGAGTAGCAGATAGGCAATCCATGCCGGGATGTTCCCATAGTTGATCATCGAAAACGTTAGCCAGTAACAGGTGGCATAGAAGAATACTGAACCCGCAATCCAGCCGAGAATCAGCGCGTGGAGGGGTGAACGTCTTTTGCTGATAGTGAGTAACAACGGGATAAGTGCAATCCATGCCAAAGGCCAAAAGTCATAGTCCGGAAAGGCTAAGATCAGGAGAAGTGCCGACAAGAGCGCCCAACCCAACTCCGTAGGATTGGGAAACTCCACTCGAATGCGGGCGAAGATCTTCTGAAAGATCGGGTGAGAGCGAGAGGAACTTACAACGGTTGCCTGCATTTGTTTGAGTTTACCAAAACGGTAATCTCAGACTAAGTGCAGCCAGGGAAAACACCCGATGAAGCCAGGGGAGCGACTTGCTCGCGAGGGGTTGCGTTTGCCAAAAAAAATTCTTAGCCCCCCATCTGGCCAGAGGAGTTTTGCCAGGGCAGAGTCCCCCCAAAAACGCATATTAGACAGAAAACGTCACACCAACGGTGACAAATTTCGTCTCCGGCTTGGCAGGGGGATTCTCTTATCTAATCGCGCTTGAAAACGCCGTACTCTGGAAAGGGATGTAATTTTACCTGGCTTAAAAAGAGGGAGAACCCAGTCATTTCTGACCGGGTTCACATTTCGGAGGGAGCACTGAAGGGTTGCTCGGCGGGTCGCTGGCGCAGCGGCAGGCGGCGCTCAGAGGGGTGATGGCGGCGGGGGCACGGTCAACTTTCGCTTTCGTCCGTGCGTGCCGTCGAGCAATAGAGCACCTTCCGTGCCACGACAAAACTTTTTCTGGAATTGAGTGTGGATTAGGGCTTGGCTGTCCGCTGTTTCACCGTCTGGAACCGGGTTAAGGGATGGCTGGCAAACTCCCTAAGGACGTGTTCACCAGAGTTCAGTTACGACCCATTGTTACTTGCCGTTGTAGAGCGATCGCTTCCTGATTGTTCGGGTCAATAGTGATTGCGCTTGTTGCATACTTTGTGGCTTCACCGCGATCACCACGCTCTAGGAANATCCTTCCCAGGAGGATGTGCGCGTCGATCAGTTTTGGATCCCAGAAAATCGCAGTCTTGAGTGCAGCGATTGCNGCTTCTTGATCGCTGCGACGTTGGTTAATTCTTCCGCTCAGCAGGTAGGCCTCAGCGTTAGTGGGTTCATTTGTGAGAACACGGTGTAGCTCAGTCAGCGCCTCATCATCACGACCTTCAGAGTACAAGTCCCGAGCCTTAACCAAGAGGTCCTGTGTTGGTGAGGCTGATTCCGCATTGGCCATTGCACGTCGTCTCATCAAGTCGGAGACATCATCCCGGTTCAGAACATCGCGCATGCGCAAAGCGATCCCACTAAGACTCTGTGATTTTTGCCATTCGGTCTGCCAGTGTGCATAGGAAGCTTGCAGGTAGCGTCGCGCCTGATCGTCCGCTGCTGTTGCAGCCTCATTTTTCCCCTGCTTTTCAAGTGACTTCGCAAACAAGAAGTACGCCTGGCCATCTCGCGGGTCCGCCGTGATCACAGGTCGCAACTGATCTGCCGCCTCAGCATATTTGCCGGCCAGGAACAAGGCGAAGGCGTAGTTGAAATGAACTACTTGATCTTCCGGGGAAGATTCCGCTGCGCGGGCGAGAAAATTCGTACCTTGCTCGAGCAGTGGCACACGTTCAGTTTCTTTCTTCTCCTCACGGGCGGCTTGTATGGCGATAGCCCCGGCATTGTTGTAGATTCCGATCAACGGCATCTCAGAAGAGAGAGGCACAATTGTCGCAAGTGCGTGCCCCAGTTCGCCGCGTTTGTAATAGCCAAGACTTGCGTAGAAGGCGGCCTCCGCATAATGCGGGTCCTTCTTCTGCAACTTCGAAAAATATTCGGTGGCCTCCTTCCATTTACCTCCAGCCATGTAGTATCGACCAAGTTCAAAAGCAGCTTGTGGGTATACGGCACCTCCATTTGCTTCTGCGAAGAAGTGCATCGCATTCTTCAGATAGTTTTCACGCTTCTCCTCGCGCTCGCCCAACTGCACCCCTTTGACATAAGCCTCGAATGCCTTCTGCGGGATCTTTGTAGCCTCCTGAACCAGCTGCGTCATTGAGTACGCGAGTGACCTGTCACGTTGGTAGAGGATTTGGTACGCGAGCCTGCCGTGTATGTTTTGCAAGGTGGTTAATGGTCCACCAAAATCAAATTGACGAGTTGCCCAACCGCCATCCAGAACTTCGCCCAGGGTTCTCCCTTCGTTTACTTTGATGACGCGCGCAGTTACTTGCACATAGGCTTCGCCGGGTTCCTTTTCTTTATTGGTCTGAGTGGCAGGTGGAGTAATCGAATACGTACCGAGCACTACCATAGTGGCTTTGGCTTCCCGGGCCAGCTTGATCGCTGTCGCGCGGGATGGAATGACCACTTCGGGAACGCGAAGACGCTGATAAACTAATTCTCGTTCATCACTCGAGACCACGAGCAAACCAGGCTTATTAAGGAGTTCTGAAATGGAGTCGGCAAAACTTTCGCCCACCCAGTTATATTCTGGTCTGTTGGAGGTATTCTCGAACGGCAGCACCATAACGACGTCGGCACCTGTCCCGGTTTGCCCTAAGGTTTGTGATCCGAACCCGATTATTAAATAGACGATCAGGAGGCGCGACACGATGGGGAAAGACTTTAGAAAGGAATAGTTCATAATCATTAATTACCGTTTCTGCCGTTGCGGTTGCTTTCGTGACAATCGGTCGAGGCCGAAAAAGGCCAGCAAAAATGCGCCCCCCGCTACTGTTGGCCGCGAAATCTGATGCCCCTATCTTAGCAGCGGTTGGTCGGTAACGCATGTGTCGACTCTTTAACAGCACCCCGCGCTTCACGGAAACCGAGGTCCGGAACAAGAAAAGCCCCCGGAAAGCACTCTCCGGGGGCAGTCAAACTGTTCTTCCTGGACGTTTACATCTGATAGCTGCTAACGACCATGCGCTCGGCCGTGTTTTTGTCCCCGAGGCTACTTTCAAGATACATGGCATCAGCTGCTAAGAGTTCCATGACCTTGTCACTCGGGACCGGGCGAGAAAACAGATAACCCTGTGCATATTGGCATCCGAGAGCCCGCAATTTTTGCCATTGGTCTACGGTCTCTACGCCCTCGGCAATGACTTCCATCCCGAGATTGTGTGCCAAGGATACGATAGTCTTTACAATCTCTGCGTTATCATTGGTTTCCGTCATCCGACTGATGAATGCTCGATCGATTTTCAGGTGGTTCAGCGGGAAACGATGCAGATAGCTCAACGATGAATAGCCAGTGCCGAAATCGTCAATGCTGAGTTGGACACCAAGCGCTCTTAGTCGCTTGAACATGTTTATCGCAGCTTCGGCGTTCTCCATCACCACCGTTTCCGTGATTTCAAGTTTAAGGCACCGCGGTTCGAATCCGCTGTTTATCAAAGCTGCCTTAACCTGCTCTAGCAAGTCTGGTTGAGCTACCTGTCTGGCAGAAAGGTTGACGCTTAAGCTCAGGTCGCGATTGGCAGCCGAAGTTTGTTGCCACTGTTTTACTGTGCGGCATGCTTCCTCCAGCACCCATTGACCAATCTGAACGATTAACCCTGTCTCTTCCGCCACCGGAATGAACTTGTACGGTTGGATCAGTCCATCGACCGGATGGTTCCACCTAACCAGTGCTTCAAACCCCGAGATCTTGCCGTTGCCCAGATTGACAATAGGTTGATAGTGTACGCAGAACTGATCTTTGTCTACCGCTTCACGAAGGTCACGTTCTAATCGGAGCCGGGAGACCGCTTTCGCGTGCATGTCCTTATCGAACAACTCATAGCGGCCCTTACCATTCTCTTTGGCTCGGTACATAGCCGTGTCTGCATCGCGCAAGATGTCTTCGGGTCGATCATACCCAGTACTGCTTAATGCGATGCCGATACTTGCTGAAGTAAACGCCGAGCTTTTTTCTAAGTTGAATGGGAGTGTCAGGTCATCCAGGATACGTGTCGCAACGCGAACGGCATCTTGCGGCCCAGTGATTCCGCTCAAAAGAATTGCGAATTCATCGCCGCCGAATCGAGCTAGTGTGTCGACTGGCCTTAGTAACCGTTCCAACCTTTCAGCGAACGCCACCAGCAGCAAGTCACCGTAACTGTGCCCAAGGCTGTCGTTAATGTTCTTAAAGCGATCCAAGTCGATAAACAGCACACCGAAGAGCCTCTCTCTATTAAGTCGCGCGCTTTCTATCTCAGCAGTGAGTAGCTCGGAAAACAAAGCCCGGTTTGGCAGTCCAGTCAACGAATCGTGAAAAGCTGCATGTCTAAAGTGATCCTTTGTCTCCTCTAATGCACGGCTGATTCTCTCCTGCTCCGCGATGTAGTTGTTCAGTTCCCTAACATGACGCTCTGCCTGTTCGGCCCGGTCACGCTCACTTTCAGCGCGCTCGCGCTCAGCCAACTCAGCCTGACGAGCCGAGGTCTTCACTTCACGTAGGTAGCGGTCATAACTGAGATAAACGATGGCGATGATCGGAATAGCTATAAGCAGTGCACTGAAGCCGGCGGTACGCAGGCCCAGGACGATCACCGCTGCCGCTGCCGCTCCAGAAAAATAGGTAAGGGAGATCCAGAGGAAGTTCTGGTTCCACATATGCCAGATTGACTGGTTATCCTTCAGGGCATTGGCGGTAGCTACCAGGGAGGTATGGGTGACGTATTGCAACAGCCCCATGAAACAAACAGCAACAACGGCGGTGGACCATCCTTGTTTAAAGATCTCGTCTGCGATTTCCGACCCAAAAGCCAACCTCAGGCCTAGAGCGGTAATAGACAAAGCGCAAGCGAGTGAAGCTCCCGCAAAGAGCACGGTGCGGGGGCGCTTACTAATGCGCAATCCAGCAGCGATACCGCCAATCATTCCCACAACCGCTCCTGCTCCGCTGCCGTAAAGCAGCAGTGCGAGGAAAATGAAAGTGTCATCTACGGTTACGTTTGTGTTGATTCGGGGAATGCGGATGGCAACGCGGGAGCCCAGGACCACTGTCGCAGCGATTAACAGCGGGAGATATAAATCGACCTTGGCGAGACTGGCGTTGGTGAATGCGAACGCGCTCGTCGTAGCACCGGCAACAATTATGAACCACATGTAGAGGCCGGTTAACGGGGTCTGTTTTTTTCCGGAAGACATGTTTGTTGTTGGCTAGTCGAGATATAAGGTTTCGTAGAGTCCACGAATGTCGTAGCCGGCTTTCAGATAGAATGTCTGTAGCTCTCTTCTGGCTTTGTTTACTAAAAGACAAAGGCCCTCAGAACGGCGCAGCAGGATACGTGCGAGTTGGGCCATGCACCTGAGACCGTATCCCTTTCCTCGCTCCAAGGGGTGCACATAGATACCCTCCAGGTAGATCATCTGAGGGGTTTCCGCGAAGATATCGGCCTTGAAGAGGATCCGTTCACCTTTTGTCCAGACCCAGATCCGCCCTCGTTTAACCCGTCGGCTTACCCGCTCACAAAATCCCAGCGGATCGGTCCGCAGCGGATCTACTCCACATTCTGAGATCAACATTTGCGCGTTGATTTTCATGATTGCTTTAAGATCGTCCTCAGTAGCTAAGCGCAGCGCAGGCGCTGGTCCTTCAAGCGACGGAGCGCTCCGTTGTTCAAAAAGCACTTCAAAGGATGAGCGACTGCGGCAGTCCCTAAGCGCCTGCAAGTAATTCCGGAATCGCTCCATGATCTCCTGCTCCGCGCGTACCAGGTGCGACTGCTCTTGTCGATGTTGGACTTGTGCGAAAGCCTTCAGGGCCTCATCACTTTCTGTTTCCATTAGCGAGGCATGTCCGATTAGAGCGACCCCATCCAGTAGTCCATTGGTGTTTCGGTGCCCGTAAAAGCGACCGCGGTTCAGTGGGCTGACAATTCCATGCTCCCGTATGTAACTGGTCATACAAACCGTATGAATGGGCCGACGCGACAGAAAGTCGAGAACCTCTGGCTCTTGAGTGGCATTTAGGCTCTCAGTATCCGGCGCAGTTGGTTCCATTGTCGGAGCAGGAACGTGTGACATAACTTTTCAGCCTTGTTGGAGGAGGGGGCGAGACAACCAAATCTGCAAACAGAGACTCGGACTTTCGTTGCATTACGTTCAAGAGCTAAGTCGACCCGCGCCACACGCTTCAGCGACCAAGGAAAAACGGGCGTGCTTGAGCCGCTTCGTCAGCGGCTTGGTAAATTAACTGGGCACCCGCTGTGCTTGTGAACGGCTGTCCGAGGAGTGACGGAGTCGAACTGAAAAGAGCTTGCTCATGAACCGAGCGACTGCCGTTGGGCGAGCAGTGTGCCAGCAGAGCCAGGCGACCGGGTTTGCCGGAAGCCCCTAATTTTGCGACACAAAATCAATTTCGAACCAAACTGCTCTGGGGAACAAGGAAGGCGTTCTGACCGCCTCAGTTCAATTTGATATTGGAGTGGTCGGAATGACCGAGATCAGTTTTGAGTGACCGATGAGAATGTAAGTCGGCAGGATGATTCAGGTGCCTGACACCATATGAGCCAGCGAGGCTGGCGGTGGTCAGCGATAAAAAGCCCACTGAAGAACCAGTATCCCCGCTGGTTTGATTCAACCTCTCGAACAACCCACCTTGAACACCCTTTCAGCTCCACACGAATTTCTAAATCTTCCGAACGATGTAAACTCCGGGCAACCTGATGCGGTTGATGATCCACCGATTGCGGCCGCACTCCATAGGCGATCGAGTGATGTTAGATAGGGTATGCTATAGAAAATTTGTTTTTCACGATTGGGTCTAGGAATCTTATGACGTAACGCACGTTCATCTTGTGCGGCACACTGATGCTGTTCCAGCTGTTTTCGATTTGCCTGGGATCCGCGCTAGGGAAGACTCCTTCTTGGAATGCGCTCGCCGATAGTGGACGGCGAGGCACTAATCGTTCCGATACGACTTGTCGATCCGAAAGGCGGCTTCTCTGAAGGCAATTTGGAAGTAGTGGGCTCAAAGGCTATACGGTTACCTCTTGGCGGGGCAGGCATTAGAAGCATTGAATACGACGATCAGGCAAAAGCGTTTCTCATAATCAAGGGGCTGGGCCGAACGCTGAAAAGCTGGATTTCAGGCTTTGGGAGTGGGATGGCGAAAGCTCTTCCTCCGGCCTGAGCGAGAAAGGCATCTTCGATCGCCGTCTTAAACCTGAAGGTATTACGCGGGTGTCAGCAGGTGTAGGCGATTTCAGGTTTATTGTTTTCGATACAAGCCGTTATCGGTGGCTGAATGACGGCTCATCTAGTCCTCAACAAACCGTCGAATAGCCGCGCGAGAAGAGGAGAAAAGAGAAACAACCCATGTCACGTCATCAGGTCTTCAAAGTTCGGTTACAGATTTCTATCGCAATTTCAGCCCTCCTGGTTCTCTCAATCTCAGCGACTGGACAGGGCCTCTATCGAGAACTACCTGTTTTTACGCAAGTTGATGAGCGACTATTCCGCGGCGCGCAGCCACGGGAGGGAGGAATTCGACGACTCGCCGATCTGGGCATCAATACAATCATCAACTTGCGCGGGCGTAATGAACAGACGCGGCTTGATGAAAACGCCGCGACGGCACTGGGACTCCGGTACTTCAACGTTCCCTTGCCGGTGTGGGGTCGTCCAAAAGATGAACAAACCCGGCGGGTACTTGAAATCATTACTGCCCCGGAGAGTGGTCGCACCTTTATCCACTGCAGAGACGGCGTTGATCGCACAGGAATGATTGTCGCCCTTTACCGCATCAGCCAGGAGGGTTGGCTGGCAGACGCAGNNAAGGCCGAAGCGTTAAATCTCGGAATGCGGCGAATTCAAGTGTGGATGTTTGATTACATCGAAGATTATTACGAGCGCCAGCAGTTGTCGGCAACACTGGGAGGATCACCTCTGGCTCCGGATGATAAAGACATTGTAGACAGAATCGGGGTCGGTGTGCGCGTTGGCGAGCGCTCAGTCTTCAGTTTGCGCAAGGATTTCGGACGAGTGATCCGAAGAATGCCGACTGCCGTAGGAGCCTTCCTCAGCAGGCCTTTCTAACATTGAATTCCAGTTCATCTTGATGTTATTGCCTCTTTTCCTCACGGTAGATCTAAATAAGTGTGCCCAACGACTTGGCCGAGATATGACACCTCTTCGTTTAGATTGAGTACTCCGGCAGCGTCATAATGAGTAGAAGCTCAACCAGTACAAATTCAACGACATGCTCAGTCTGCGGCGAAAGCACAGCGAACAGACCCACGAGGAGGCCTTTCTCGACCGTTACCAGCAACTCTATGGCTGGTTGCTGCAAGTCACCGACGGTGACCGGGAACTCGCCAAAGACCTCGTCCAGGATGCCTTTGTGCACTTCACTTTTGTCCGGCCAGACCTCCGCAATATTCGGAATCTCGATGGTTATCTCTTTACCTTAGCCCGCAATCTACACATCTCGCAGGTGCGGCGCGCGACCAACAGCCGGCTGCAGCAACTTTCAATTCTCGACTACGACTCGAGCGAACTCGGTCTCCGTATTATCGACCTGCGTGAACAGATTCAGGTGCAGGATGAACTGCGGCGCATCTGCCATTATGCCTGCGTGCGAAAAGAGAGTGCGTGGGCAGGCTCGGTACTTATCTTGCGTTTCTTCTATGGCTATTACGCGACGGAGATCGCGCGCATTCTGCGCAACGCTCGGAGCTCCGTTGATGTCTTGCTCAAATGTGCCCGCCACGAAGCACGTCTATATCTTTCTGATCCTCAACAACTCAGCTTCATGAGTGGGAGTTCGGTAACTCCACATGCTGCTGCAAATTTCGCTCGCGATAGAACGGATTTCTTGGGCGAGTTGCGGCAGATGATCTTTACCTATCGAGAAGGCGATTGTCCGACGCTGAAGCATTTGAAGAATCTCTATCAACCTTCAAGTTCGGAGCCACTGAACGCCGGAGAGCTCGCACATATTGTCAGTTGTCAAACATGCTTAGATGGTGTCAACAAGATTCTGGGCTTGCCAACACTATCCGAACGCCACCCAGTAGCGAGCATCGGCAGAGAGCCGCGCGCCAAAAAGGGAGGGGATGATTCTGATGATAGAGGGTTCGGTGGTGGCAGTGCAGCCGGCCAGGATCTTAAGTCGATCAAAAGACACGCAGACGAGACATTTGATCACAAGCCCAGTGAGCTTTTTGTAGCAGTCAACGGTTACACACTTGGCTCTCAGAAGATCAGTTCAAAGCAGAACGAGCTCACCCTCGACGTTAACGTGAGCGAGCCGATCACTTTTGTCGAAGTATTCAGCGAACAGCAGATACGTCTGCTTTTTGCGTGTGTTGA
>C687J35164_10000870_pt1 | contig 10530 bp, 8 predicted proteins | sample RifCSP13_3_FD_35164 | JGI IMG/M metagenome (IMG submission 35164)
TTCTCGTTAGGGGATTCCTGTAGAACTTCTTGCGCAGCTTCCCATTCCTCAATAATTAAATCACCATCTCACCTTTACTTTCCCTGATATGCTTCCTTTAACTTAGCTATTTCTAATTTCTTCATTACAAGAAATGCTTGAGTCACTCGATCAATTCTTTCCCTGTCATCGCCTCGCAGCATTTCATCCATGCCCGCGGGTACCACCTGCCACGAAATACCAAATTTGTCTTTGAGCCAGCCGCATTGCTCCGCTTCAGGAACGGCAGATAGTTNTTCCCAATAATAATCAATTTCCTCCTGGGTGTCGCAGTTTACTATGAAAGAAATCGCNTCATTAAAACTAAAGGGATGTTCATGAGCGCTGTCCATGGCTCCGAATTCCTGGCCGAACAGTGAAAAAGAAGCATACTTTAATGTACCCTCCTTGTCCGGTTCCTCGCCTTTGCCGTAATGCANGATAAGGTCAACATTCNCTTTGCGGAATACTGATGTCCAGAATATGACTGCTTCTTCCGCCTTGCCACATACACCGCCTACGAACATGATCACTGGAGTGATCTTCTGTTTTACATCTACTCCGCTGGAATAAATGATTTGCCAGGATAGCCCATACTTATCCTGAAGCCATCCGTATCTTTCGCTGAAAGGGTATGCNCCGAGTTCCATGAGCACCTGTCCGCCATGCGAGAGCTTTTTCCATATTTCGTCAACTTCTTCTATCGTTTTACAAGTGACATGGAACGAAACCGACGGATTGAACTTAAAGAGTGGGCCGGCACTGATTGCCTGGAATTCCAAACCTAAAAGCTCAAAGGTCACAATATCTACCGAACCTGAAGGAGTACCGTGAAGCCTCGTCGCATGCTTGACCTTTGATTTGGGTAACGTTGAGACATAAAAATCCGCTGCCTCAATCGCTTCTTTGTCGAACCATAAATGTGGGGTTATTTTTTGCATATGTTTTTCCTAATTGGAGAAAGCACTAACCATCATCGCCGAGCCGCTTGCGTCTGGCAAGCTCTGCCTCCGATGGATTATCAAGCGCAAACGAACCAGTTTTGAGCTCTCCAACTGGTTCATAGATAGCCAGAATGACGCCTGTGCTTGATGTTTTGCTATCAATGAGTTTGAGATCGGAAGGGAGTGTTCCCTGATCAAAAAGCCGTTTGCCGTTTCCGATCACAACCGGGAAAATCCATAGTCGAAACTCGTCGATAAAGTTGTGCTTTAACAATGTTTGGATAAAATTACTGCTGGTCTTGCCATGGATTCGCCCATGATTTGACCCATCATATCGTCCCAGTAGTTAACCGACCATCCGCCGTATTTAAAGCTGCCGGTAGGATCCTCCTGCGGTCCGCCGGGAGCCTGCATTACGCCATCAAGAGTAACGAATGTGTTAACTATAAGTTTTCTCATCTTGTTTATTCTTTATCTTTTCACCAAGGCTCACCAGCACAGTAAGACACCTGCCAACGCGTATCAGGCTGGGCTCAATGGCTATCTGTTTTACGAGCTTTGAGCCTCCTCACACTCATACCCTCAGTAGTGCGATTGCTGAAGCTAATTCATGGAACAGTTCCTTATCCCATTGGGCTTACCAATTGAAAGTAATTTCCATCCGGGTCTGCCAGGGTCGCAATCCATCCACCCTCCATTTCATAGGGTTCTTTGATGATCACGCCTCCTAAGGCCTTAATTCGCTCATACTCCTCTTTGACTTGCGGAGTTTCAAAATTAAACATGATGCGCCCGGGATCTTTGGTGAGACCGACCATTTCGGAATGATCCAAAACGGATAGATAGGCTGCCCCCGCTTGCCAGCCAAAGAAGCCATACTCTTCATCGACCATTTCTGCTGGCTTTCCGAGGACTTTTTCATAGAAAGCCGCCAGGACCTTGGGTTGTTTCGTTCCGATCANGACGGAGTTTAGATTAAGCATATTGAGCAATCCTTTCTATCAGCGATTCGATTGAACTGACTGTGGTCACCTGAGCTTAGCCGTATCGCTGGGCGATATATATATCTGCTTATAGTACCAAAATTATATCTTAATTATCCTATTTATCTGAGTTATTTGACTTCAATCGAAAACGAAACTTCCAGTAGAACCCCCGTCCTTACTGATTTTCCATTCTTCACCCCGCTGGGCTTGATCCTGTATGCCGCGCCGTTCTCCCAGGCTTTTGTCGCCTTCGCCGCGCGCCGTTTACCCGCCCCAAGCGTGGAACAGCTGACAAGGCCCGTCACGCAATATCTGCTCTTCACCCTGGCGGCCTCGATCGCCACCCTGCCGATCATCGCCTTCCACTTCCACCGGCTCTCGCTGGTCTCGCTGATTGCTAACCTGGCCATCCTGCCCGCCCAGCCGGCAGTGATAGTCCTGGGCGGCCTGGCGCTGCTGCTCGGGACGCTTTATTTCTCCCTCGGCCAGCTGGCCGCCTAGCTCGCCTGGCCGAGGGCGGCTACGCCCCCGCTAACCCGCCCGAGTGGATCGCCAACCTGCGCCCGCAGGTCGTCTTGTTCAGCATCGCCGCTGGGAACCGGGAGGGGCTGCCTTCTCCGGAGACTCTGCAAACAATCAAGGGATACACCCTGCTGCGCACCGATCGAAATGGCTGGATTGAGCTGACGGCAGATGGGGAGCAGCTGTGGGTGGAGGTGGAGAGGAAATAAACCAAGGAGCTGCTTAGCTGTCGTAGTCAAACTATGTTAGGTTGCCTGACTATCAGTTTTAGGGATATAATTATCTCTAATTGTGATAGAGTGGTGACCAATGCTTACAACTCTCTTCTCTTCTCGTGTCAGAGCTAAAGTCCTTGCTGCTTTCTTCCTTTCACCAGGAGAAAAACATAATGCCTGGGAACTGGCGCGAAGATTGGGGGAGAATTACAGCGCAGTTTGGAAAGAATTGGTTCGCCTGGAAGGGCTGGGGATTCTGCACAGTGAGCAGCGGGGGAATTCAAAGGATTATCAGGTCAATAAAGTCTGTCCGATTGCACCTGAACTGCGGTCGATCGTTCTTAAGACAGAGGGGGCTGGAACGGTGATTAAGGAAAAGCTCCAGGAAATGGACGGCGTAAAAGAAGCCTTTATCTATGGCTCGTATGCTTCTGGAGAAGCAGATGCAGATTCTGACCTTGATTTAATGATCATTGGCGAGATCGACCTGGATCGACTGGCGCCTGTCATCTCTGAGCTGGAGAAAGAATTAAACCGTCCAATCAACTATGTAATTTACTCCGAAAAGGAATGGAATGAAAAGTCGGCTGCCAACGACCCATTCTGGGAGAACGTTACAAGAGCTCCGAGGATCATGTTAATCGGAGGGGATCATGCCTTATGACGGATAATTCGATCCTCCAGGCCGGCCGAGCGTTGATGTTTTTTGATGGTTACCGGCCACGGGGTGGCGAGCAGCATGCAACGGTGGTCGAATTTCTTGAGGAACGATTGGGAATGGCTTATGCAGCCCAGGTGCGGTTATTCGATCAGATGCGGCGTAAGCGACATCGGGTGATTTATGAGGTAGCCGGATTGGTTTCGAAAAGGGAAGCCGAACAGGCAATTGCATTTGCGAGAGAGTTCGTGGAAAAGATCACCGAGATCATAACTGCTCAAAGCAGATTAGGGATTTAGTTGGCTGGTGGGTTAATGTGAATAAAGGGGGATTTTCATCTCGCTTATGGCCAAGCTTTTTTTCTCCCACTGAGTGGATGGTGCACCAATTGTTTCGCTTTTGCACCTGAGGACCGTCACTCATACAAAACCTGGAATTTCCCGTTCGGATGTAGTTGATTCACTTGCTCTACTGCACCAAGAGTGGCAGGAATCCATTGATGGGGAGAGCTTGATTGACGTTCAGGCGAGCGTCGGGCTATTGCTCGGAGATGTGGTCACGATGCTCGGCTTATCAAGTGACGAGCAAATAGCGGTGCTTAGTGAGGATCTCCGCAGGGAGTTTATCCAGGTAATAAGGTGCCGCGACAACGGGAATGGGTAAAGAATGATAGTCAGGCCGTTCCTGGCAGGCCTTCTTTTTGACACTTGTGCGCATCAAGCGAGAACTCGTCTGACTGAGTGCTCTTGAGCAACATTACTCCTCCCCTAAGACTTTCTTTGCTATCGCGGAGGTAATCGCGAGAAGACTCGTATCTTGCTCATTACTTAGCAGAATAATGGTAACTTTATCATCAGGATAGCGATCAATTTCGGAGGCAAATCCTGGAACTACACCTTCGTGGCCGATCCATCGGTGATTGATCTTTTTGGCAATCACCCAACCGTAGCCATAACTTTCCCCGTTTGATTCAGGTGGGATGGTAATGTAAGATGTGAATATCGCGTCCAGAACCTCCTTGGAGATCAATTTTTCGGTATAGAGCGCTTGATCCCATCGGTACAAGTCTTCAACGGTAGAATAGAGTCCCCCGGAGGCATATAGATTGGAAATATCAATGTTGTCGGCTAGGTCGAAGTTGTTCTCATATCCCACAGCTAAGTTGTCATTGCTGGCAGCGTAACCAGTATCTATCATCTTCAACGGTTCGAAAATTTTTTCCTCTAAAAATACTTCATATCTCTTGCCTGTTACTTGCTCGATGATGTAACCAAGCACGTTATAGCCAGAACCGCTGTAGCTCCACTTTTCGCCCGGCTTGAAGTCTAATGGCTTGTCCTTGATCCGTGCAATGGTCTGAGCCGAGGTTGAAGGCCGATCCAGAGGGAAATCCATAAAATGGGGGATACCTGAGGTATGAATCAGGAGTTGGTGAATCGTAATCTCATGCCAGGCAGCGGGACAATCCGAGATGTATTGGCAGATGCGATCCTGCACGTTGAGTTTGCCTTCTGCTTGCAACATGAGAATCGCCATCGCAGTAAATTGCTTCGTAATCGAGCCGAGGTAAAACTTGGTTTGCGGAGTGTTTGCTATGTTCTTCTCGCGATCTGCCATACCGTACCCATTGCTGAGAAGAATCTCACCCTCTCGTGCAATGAGTACCGAACCACTGAAAAGGTTCTGCTCAGCCATCTCGTTAAGCATAATGTCAACCTCGGAAGTGACATCTCTCAGAGAAACGGTCGCTTGCATTGGGAGGCTAACGACCGGTGGAGTGACTATAGGACTTACAGCTTGAGTGGTCTGTCTTGTAGGTTCGGGTGCCAATGCGCCGCTACAGGAAACTAGCAATATAGATAGGATTAGGGAAATCGAATATATCGAGACTCTTCTGGAAAATGTAAACATTAGTCGCCTCCTTTCTCACTGCCCTATCCTATGGTTCGTGGAACTCGATCCCTGCTCTTGCTCTCAATCGTAATTCTGCAGGAGATATCTATGCTGCTCACTCCAATGCCCCACAGAGCCCCTCGACGCTGCTTCCGGGGCCATGAACGGTGAACTGCCCGGCGCTGAAGAGGATCTCGCCAGTGGATGCATCGAAAACTATGCGACCAACATCCTGAACCACGAGGCCTTGCCCAGGCACCGGAAGGATGTCAAACACTCCCATAACCATAAATGTAATCGTTCCGTCTTCCTCCATAACGAGCTTGTCAATTCCAGAGCCATGACTTGAGGATATAGAAGCCCCCGTCTCTAGGTTTGTGTAGATTGATTGTGAATCCTTCGGGAGTACGCGCTCGATAAGCATCTTAAAATCGCCATTCTGATCGAAATGAACGAAGACTTTTAAGGTTGCCGTGAGCCGAGCTTCGATTGGGAAATCACAGCCGGCGATAGGAAAGGTCGCATCGAGGAATACTGAGGAGAATTCTGGCGGCATTGCCAGGGTGGATGATCTAGGAGTTAGGGCTAGCAAAAGTACAAGAAAAGTTAGCGACGATCTGATCAGCCAGGATTGCAATTGGTTCATGATTAAATCTCCTTATCTACTTCGGATTCGAACTTGTCCCCATCTTACGCAAAAGACTCGCCAAAGGTATGACATTCCTTGCCAAAACCTCGGCTGAAAAGATGACATTTCTTGCCAAAATGACCAATTAGATAAATAAAGTCTTGAATATAGACCCCGAGAAGAGTACAATGAAAATGACTTAATACCCCTACCATGATTTGCGTATGATCGTTCATGGACCTGCCTCTCAGTCCAATCTCCCTTAATTCGTTTACTACGTTTGGCGATTTGCTGAAATACATGCGTCGTCATCAACGCCTCACGCAACTCGAACTCTCGATTGCCGTCGGTTACAGCGAAGCGCAAATCAGCCGCCTTGAGAAGAACCAGCGAACCCCCGACCTCACAGTCCTCAAGGCGCTCTTTATTCCCGCCCTGCATCTTGAAGATGAACCCCAACTGATCGCGCGCTTTATGGAATTAGCCCAAACGGCGCGGCAGTTGGATGCACCCACGCCAGGGATTCCCCCTTATAAAGGATTGTTGTTCTTTGATGAATCAGATTCCGAACTGTTCTTCGGACGCGAAGCGCTCACTGCGCGGCTCGCAGGACATGTCATTGATCTCGCTAAAGATACATCTACCCGCTTTCTGGCGGTGGTCGGCGCCTCCGGTAGCGGCAAAAGTTCCCTGGTGCGTGCGGGACTGGCCGTCGCACTCCAGCGCGCCGGCTGGGAGGCGCGGGTGTTCACGCCCACTGCCAATCCGTTGGGAAGGCTGGAAGCGAATCTCGACCTGGCGCGCACAGGAAACGCAGAGCGAGCCCTCATCCTTGTGGATCAGTTCGAAGAAGTTTTTACATTGTGTCACGATGAAATGCAACGGATCACCTTTATTGAAAAACTCCTCTCCGCTGCTCAAGATGAATCGAAAAAAATGACTGTCGTGATCGCCCTGCGCGCCGATTTTTACTCCTACTGCGCGCAATATCCACTGTTGCGCCAGGCGGTTGCTGCAGAGCAGGTATACATTGGGCAGATGACCNTCGAAGAGCTGAAACGAGCTATCGAAGAACCTTCCAGACGTGGCGGCTGGGAGTTGGAACCCGGTCTCGTGGATGTGTTGTTGAATGATATCGGCGCACAAGGTGCAAGCGAACCTGAACCTGGCGCGCTTCCTCTACTCTCGCATGCCCTGCACGCAACGTGGGAGCGGCGAAGTGGACGAATATTGACGCTCGACGGTTATCATGCTTCTGGCGGCGTGCGTGGGGCGATTGCAGAGACCGCCGAGAGCGTTTTCAACGATCAATTGAATCAGACCCAGCGGGAACTCGCCCGCGATGTCTTTCTGCGTCTCACGAAATTAGGCGAAGGGACAGAGGATACTCGGCGGCGCACCGCATTGAACGAGTTGGTCCGCCAATCTGCCGAAGCGACTGAATTGCGAGCGGTGCTGAACATCCTTACAGAGTCGCGCCTGATCATATTGAACGAGGACAGTGCTGAAGTCGCACACGAAGCGTTGATTCGCGAATGGCATAGGCTTCACGAATGGTTAACGCAAGACCGCGAAGGTTTGCTTTTACATCGTCATCTGACAGAGTCCGCACATGAATGGGAAGCACGTGAGCAGGATCAATCCGAGCTGTATCGCGGCGCACGCCTGGCACAGGCGCGTGAGTGGGCTTTAGCCAATAATGAAAGATTGAATGCATCGGAACAAGCCTTTCTTGCTGCGTCCATTGATCAGGAGCAACACGATACACTGGAACGCGAAGCGCAACGTCAGCGTGAACTCGAAACTGCCCAAAAGTTGGCTGAGACGGAGAAAGCACGCGCTGAGGAGCAGGCCTCTTCAGTGAAACGACTACGTCTACATAGGATATTTCTCACCAGTGCATTAGTATTGGCAATAATTGCCGCTATCTTTGCGGGTATATTTGCCAGCACCTCACGACAACAAGCATTGATCTCAGCTGTTCGCGAACTATCCAGCTCGGCTAATCTAAACCTGGAAATTGATCCTGAACTCAGCATTTTACTTGCATTACAAGCTGTGAACAAGACTTATGGTTTAGATCACACCGTTCTACCGGAAGCAGAAGATGCGCTGCACCGCGCAGTCCAGGCGTCGCGGGTGGAGTTAACCCTGCGCGGTCATGCAGATTTTGTTTCGAGTGCGGTTTTCAGCCCGGATGGTACACGCATCGCCACAGCCAGCGCGGATGGGATGGCAAAGATCTGGGACGCGGCTACTGGCAAAGAATTACTGACTCTGAAAGGCTCTTCGTACGGCGTTGCCTGGTATGCCGTGTTTAGTCCAGATGGAAAATTATTGGCAACTGCAGGCCAGGACAAAATCGCCCGTATCTGGGATGCGAGCACCGGCGGAGAACTGCTTGCCTTATCGGGTCACTCCAGGGATGTTTATCAGATCGTGTTCAGCCCAGATGGAAGTCGTGTGGCCACGATCAGCGATGATGGAACTTCAAAAGTATGGGATGCTCTCACGGGCAGGGAACTGCTCAAAATATCCGCAAGAGACGGTGGTATCCCTCAATGGGTGGCTTTCAGTCCAGATGGCTCACGCATTGCCATCGCCTATCTTGCAACTAGTATTGAAGGATGGGCAAATATTTGGGATGTCGTGACGGGACAAATGCTTCTTACCCTTCCTCATCAAAATGCATACATGAGAAGTGTGTCCTTTGCCCCTGACGGAACACGCATTGTCACGACCGGTGATGATCAAACAGCCAGAATATGGGATGCCGATAACGGCAAAGAATTGATCACGCTCTATGGTCATACGGATAAAGTCACCAACGCGGCTTACAATCCGGATGGCACCCGCATCGCCACAGTTAGCTGGGATAGACAGGTAGTAGTCTGGGACGCCGCTACGGGTCAGGAATTATTTACCCTGCTGGGGCACAGTCGTGACATTTGGAGCGTTGCTTTCAGCCCGGATGGCACCCGCCTTGTCACAGCCAGCAAGGACAGGACTGCGAGAGTGTGGAGCGTTTCTCCCAGCCGGGAGTACCAAACATTGGTAAATGTACCGGTAATATCATCCCCTGTTGAAGCCAAACTGGCTTACAGCCCGGATGGCAACCGACTGGCAGTGGCTTATTCTGACCCAACAACGAAGGTATGGGATCTGGCGAATGGCAAGTTGTTACTCAGTCTCGCCGGACATACCGATGGTGTGAATTTCATTGCGTATAACTTTGATGGAACGCACATTGCGACTGCTGCCAGGGATAGGACTGCCAAGGTGTGGAATGCTGTTTCTGGCGAGGAATTACTGACTCTCTCCGGTCACGATGACTCGGTTCTTGGCGTAGCCTTCAGTCCGGATGATTCCCGCCTGGCTACTGCCAGTTTGGATTCGACCGCGAAAATATGGGATGCTGGGACTGGCAAGACACTACTCACCCTGTATGCGCCAGATAGACTCACAGATGTGGCCTTCAGCCCGGATGGGTCGCGCATCGCTACCTCCGGTTTTGACGGCACAGCCATTGTATGGGATGCAGTTACAGGTAAAAGATTATTCCCCTTAATTGGTCATCCAGATACGGTGCGGCAAATCGTATTCAGTCCAAATGGAGCGCGCCTGGCAACTGCCAGTTTTGATGGCAGCGCCAAATTGTGGGATGCAGCTTCGGGGAAAGAATTGCTCACCTTTTCCGGTCATTCTGGCAGTGTGTTTGGTGTTGCCTTCAGTCCGGATGGCAAAACCATCGCCACCGCCAGTGGGGATAAAACAGCAAAACTCTGGGATGCCCAAACAGGCCAGGAATTGCTCACTCTCCATGCACCAGATGGACTCACCAGCGTGGCCTTCAGCCCGGATGGCTCACAATTGGCGACTGCCAGTCGTGATGGCACCAATCGCATCTATCTGCTCAAGCTCGAAGATTTGGTGACGCTTGCCAAGCAACGTGTAACACGCGCTCTAACGACCGAGGAATGCCAGCAGTATCTGCACATTAAGACGTGTCCCGATGAGCCATAAGGCTTGCTGATGCCAACACCAGGGAAGTTAAGCCTCCTGATTTAAGTCCGGCGATTGCCTTGCGGAAATGCCTTCACTCCGTGGCACTCTGGCGATCGTATTTGGGTTTGTTTTTATGGTTTCAATATTACCTTCGTCGCCGGTCTGTTCTAAGCCGTTTTCAGCCGCCAGCTCGGCCGCCACCAGTTCGGCCTGCTCAGCCTGGCTCTGGTGGCGGCGGTCATGGCAGCTTTCAACCCCCTGCTGCTCTGGGGCTCGGGTCTTCAGCGCTCCCTCTTCGCCACGCTAGAAAGCTGGATGCTTAGCTATCCTTCCGGAAAACCGGACAGATTTAGGGTAAAATCGAATGTTGCAGGGAGTAATGAGAGGCAATCCGTCTTCCAACCCAAAAAGGAAGCCTCCATGCCCACGAATCCAGTCGAACCGCCCCCAACCGTTTCTCCGTCCCCCCGTCCGGGGATGGGCACTATCCTTATTCCAGGAGGTGTCGCCTTTCGCGTTTGGGCTCCTTTTGCCTCGCAGGTCTTCGCCGCGGGAGATTTCAACCAATGGAGCCCCACGGCCAATCCCTTTACCGGTGAAGGCAATGGCTACTGGTATGTGGAAGTTCCAGGGGCGAAAATCGGCGATGAATATCAGTTCG
>C687J35164_10000874_pt1 | contig 10512 bp, 10 predicted proteins | sample RifCSP13_3_FD_35164 | JGI IMG/M metagenome (IMG submission 35164)
TGTCCCCCGAATCTTCGACCAGACCCTGCCGAGCATGCTTGGCCTCGCCTCAGCCTTAGTCTCGCTCGATTCCATTATCGCACCACCCTATCCAAAGAACGGCAAAAAGGTCCGGACAGCGCTCTCTATCCCGNTCCACTGTTCCGCGTAAACCCCGACCATCAACGCTGCCAACCCGAAGAACAAGGTGAGCGCCGCGACGACGCGGTTCAGAAACACAACAACCTCATCGAAGTTCATGCGCGGTAGAGAACGTCACGTTATATTGTTTCCCAAGCCCGAAACACTAGGCGGGATATTTAGCGTATAGACAAGTCTTTAATAGCGTTTACAAAGGTTCGAACCAAAATACTGTTCCGGACAACAGAGGAATTATGTCGACCGGCGAAAAGAAACCAGCGCAATCAACCACCACACCTCCTCCTCCCGCCTCGCCAACTCAACAGCAACAAGCTCCAGCATCCCAGCCTGTGAAGAAAGCTCTAGTCTCACGTCGCACATTCCTCAGAGTCGCGGTAGGAGCATCAACCGCCCTCGCAGCAGCCTCCATGGCAACTTCAGGAGACATCTTGGAACCGCTGATTCCCAGACGGAAAGACCCAGAAGTCATAGCCAACGCCGTGGACTTNGAAAATTCGTACTCCTCGAGGGAAAATCCCACAGACATCATAGCTCGGACATTCTACTGGCCCTACGAGGAATCTGTNAGCCCCTACTACAAGAACGTGCTAGTCAGATTACCCGACGAGCTGGTTCCAGATCCAGGACCATCACCATCAATCAATCACTATGCCGCCTTCAATACCACATGCGTCCACTTGAGATGCTTGGTAAACCCGGGAATTGGAGACAATGAGTATCGACTCCAATGTCCTTGCCACGGAAGCCAGTATCGGCTAACCACCGCAGTCCCCGTCAAAGGGCCCGCCTTCGACCTCGGCCTGAGGCCGCTTCCCCGAATCAAGCTAAGTCTCAACTCTAGCAACCAAATCATCGCCGAAGACATAGATGGAGAACCAGGAATTGGCCGTAGCCAAGTCTAGCAAGAAAGGATTCCTAGACCCAATCATCGCCCTCATCTGGTGGGCCTGGAGAAGGCTAGAGAGAACCATCCTTCTCGGAATCAAGATAGTCTTCCCCTCCCGCTTCATCAGCCCATTAGGCTTCCTGGGCATGCTCACGCTCGTCGTTTTCATAATCCTCGGAATAACAGGAGCGCTGCTCATGTTCCACTTCGAACCAGCTTTCGGGGATTGTTCCCAAGGAAATCCGCAGACCTGTAACATCGCCTTCGAGAGCGTCGAAAGAATAACCAATGATGTCGGCTGGGGCTTCATGATGAGAAACATACACTACCACGCCTCCAACGCCATGGTCCTACTCGCAGTCATGCACATGTTCTACCAGTACTTCTCCGGAAGGTACAAGCTGAGGTATGAAATGCTCTGGATAACCGGAGTAATCCTCGGAGTCGTCACAGTAATTGAAGCATACACCGGCTACGACCTAATCTTCAACATACGAGGAACACTGGCAATCAACATCGGCCAGACACTAACCTTTTACAGCCCAGTAATAGGCGCGGACCTCGCCAGAATCATCTTCGGCTTCAGCTTCAACGATCTAGCCCTTCGGTTCTACGCCTTCCACGTCTTCATAGTACCAATAATCATGCTCGCCATCATGGCAGTCCATCTTCCCCGCAACCTCGTCCTAGACATACCAGTGTCCTCAGCAATAACCGGAATCATATTCATAATGGGAGGGCTATTCCCCGTCGAAGTAGGCATAAAGTACGACCCCGGAGCCCTGACGGAGATTACCTTTCCAGAATGGTACTTTACAAGCCTCTACTCCTTCATCAGGGTCAGGGGCCTCGACCCCTTTTTCGCCGGAGGAATAATCCCAGCCATCTTCATCGTCATCTTTCTCGTCGTGCCGATTTTTGACAGGGGAAAGAAGATTGCCATGATAGACCGGCCCTTCTGGATAGCTCTAGGGGTCGCAGCGCTAGGACAAATTGCCATAGTCACGGTCTGGGGCTTCAGGGCAGACAATCCTTTCCTGCCGTTAACGGACCCCAACCAGCTAGTAATCGACTCGCTTCTCTTCTGGGGCTCCATTCTGATAGCCTCAGCCCTCGCCTACGGTTCCGTCTACTCCTACGTCAGGTGGCGCCGCGCAAAAGTCGAGCAACTGCGAGCCAACAGGCAACCCATACCCATCCGTAAGGTCAAACCCTACCTCTTCTCCAAAGGAGAAGTATACTCCATGCTCGGCGGACTGCTCGTCCTCCAGGCCTTTCTGGATTTGGCGATCTTCCGGGCAGTCCTATCCGAACTCAACAATTTCGTCCTAATCGAGATAGGGCTCGTTCTGGTCGCCTTCGCCGCAACTGCCCATATATATCGTGTAACAAGCCAAGCCAAGTGAGAGCAGAGAAACAGTGCAAGTACCAAGGAAGCATTTCCCCGCGGTGGGGCTCCTCAGCCTCGTGCTGATCGGGGCAGCCGCAGGCTCAATCTACTACTACCAGTTCATTGTCCCGCAGGCGAAGAACTGCGCGGCGCCTGTCCATCGGGTCATTTTCATGCGCGCTCTAGTGCAAGAGACGCCCTTCAATGGATTCGCTATTACGGGTGCAGCCATTCTCAACGAAACGGGGTCTCCGCTCCCTGTCGCGGCTAACTACACGTCACAAGACCCAAGGCTCAACTTCACAGGAGTCCGACTCGAAAATTATACTGTGACCAGCCCAAGGACGATTGAGGCAAATGTCGGCGACAGGATAACCATCTATGTGTTGGCTGTCAACGCGACAATTCCTCCCCAGTATTCCTCAGCCTTGGGACACGGACTCGGAATTGACCAGTTCTCGATTCCAAACCCAATAAGGGTGGTCAGGTGGGGAACATGGGCAAGTACCACATTCACTGTAACGAATGAGGGTGTCTCGACATACAGGTGTCTCCATTCATGTAGCGACCAGCATGCTTCGATGACAGGGTCGCTGGTAGTTGGTTGTGCGTGACCTGCTCAAACAAGAGCAAGTCACAAAGACTGTAACGAAGAGCATTCAGAGCTATTATGAGCTAGCCAAGCCGAGAATCGTATTTCTCTTAGTTTTCACTTCCCTAACAGCCACGTTCCTAGCCGGCAAAACCCTCCAGGTAATGATATCCCCCGTTCAATGGCTGATTATCGGAGCGGCCATAACAGCGGGCAGTGCGGGCTGTAATACTCTCACCAGCTATGGATAGAGATCTCGACGCGGTAATGATGAGGACCCGCCATCGTCCCATCCCCTCTGGGAGAGTATCACCCCGGAATGGGCTCGAATTCGGCCTGGCGCTGACCGGAATATCCCTAGTCCTCGCATTGTCGCTCAACCTCCTGGCCTTCGCCTGGATGGCTCTTGGGGTACTGGACAATGTGGTCGTCTACAGTATGCTGCTGAAAAGGCGCAGTCCCCTGAACATACTACTCGGAGGATTCAGTGGGGGCCTACCTGTTCTTTTCGGCTGGTCCGCGGTCACGCCGGGACTCCTAGGTAGCATCAGCCTGCTCCCTGTTCTGATGGCAGGACTGGTCTTCCTATGGATTCCAATTCACATTTGGTTCCTAGCAGTATCCTACAAGTCAGATTACGCGCAGGCCAAAGTGCCTATGCTTCCGGTTGTAATCGGAACAGAGCCGGCCCTTAGAATCATCACACTGTTCTCGCTGGTCTTCCTACCTTTCTCACTCGCCATATACTTCGTCGGCCAGTTCGGACTAGCTTACGCACTAGTCGCAGCTATCGGAGGGGTAGCGAACCTGATAGGCAGTGTTTACGTTCTGTTCAAGCCCACTGAGACCAACGCGTGGAGAATGTTCAAAATCTCCAGCCCGTACCTCTTCCTGCTCTTCCTCGGAATGATAATAGACGTGGCCCTGCGGGCCTAGGCCAGTAACCGGAACAAGGTTCCCATTCCTCTAGGCATCTGGCACATAACCACGTCCGCAATCCTCCTAGTCCCGATGAGCCTCAACAGTACATGGAAGAGGAAACCGTGGCCCATTAGCCTGTCGGAGGCTGTTCGCATGATCCTCGAATTCTCCATCTCTGTTCCAATCTGTTCCCTCCAAGCCGCTTCATAACTAGACAAGGGTGTTTGACTTTCGAAGTATCTTACCGCGGCCTCTCCCGCAAGTCTTCCGGTGACGAGAGCTGTCTGAATCCCTCCACCGTTAGTCGGCATGCTGTCTGAATCCCTCCACCGTTAGTCGGCATGACCATNCCTGCCGCATCCCCTACCGCCATAACCCTGTCAGTGTATGTCCGCGACAGCGGCCCGTCGACGGGTAGGCTGTCCGCAACCATCGAAGCTTTCCGTCCACCCTTGAGGCGGACCGCCGCGACCTTGTTCTTCTCAATAAACCCGTTCACCAGGTCGCGGATCTGCCACTCGCGCCTCACGTAGGGCTCGCGTATTCCGATGCCAACGTTTGCCCGCCGCTCGCCCTTTGGTATGATCCAGCCATAGCCCCCCGGCGAGTAGCGTGGGTCCATATACATCTCGACAACGTCCTGTTCCACGTCCAAGTCTGTCATGAGATACTCGATGTTCGTCGCGACAGAGTACGGGTTCGCGTACTCTCGCTCCGGCAGCCCAGCTAACGTTGCGGTATCGCTCGGATAACCGTCAGCGGCGATAACAATCTCCCCATGGACAGCCCTGTCAGGAGACGGCCCGACCGTTGGAGCATCCCCGTTTGGATAGTAGTGTGCTTGCAAGCCCAGCTCGATTTCTGCGCCGTAGCTCCGGGCTTCGTCGCCGAGNTGGCTTTCGAAGACGTGTCTGTCGAGGACGAATGATGGGAAGGAGAACTCGAAGGCCTTTCCCCTCGGGCTGATCACCCTGACCGCCCGGCATCTGTTGTCGATGGCCTCTTCCGGAACATCGAAGACCTCGGGACTCTTCACTTTCGGGACAAGCTTCATCATCTCCTCCTTGACGGCGAAAAACTCCCCGCACCGAACAGGTTTGCCAAGGACCTTCTTTTTCTCGAAGACCTTGACCTTCAAACCCTTCTTGGCCATGTAAACTGCTGCGGCTAGCCCGCCAGGGCCTGCTCCCACGACGACTACATCATACTTCGACCCTGGCATGGTCCTTGTTAGCTCCCGCCATCCTTTTTCGACGGACTCGATTTATGGGTTTGGAAACCGTTCTACAACTATTCTGCGAATAGATTTTATAGTTGGGCCGAACGGGCATCAGAAACCTCCAACCGAGCAGAAACGCGGGGACAATGCGAAGAAATGGTTCTTCTTGAGTTCATAGTCGCAGTCTCACTCGCCAGCCTCTTGGTTGCGGGCCTGCTGGTCCGCTGGATCATGGCACGCGACCCTGGTAGCCCGAAGATGATGGAGATCGCGGACGCCATTCGCCAGGGTGCAGAAGCCTACCTTGGCAGGCAGTACCGGACAATCAGCATCATAGCGGTGATATTCGCGATAGTTTTCGCCATTGTTATTCGGGACGCAAACAACCCCTGGCTTGGCGTGGAAACGGCTGGGGGTTTCATCATCGGAGCTCTCTGCTCCAACCTCGCTGGATACATTGCCATGTACATATCCGTCAGGTCAAACGTCCGGACAGCGAACGCGTCCATGTCGGGCCTAGACCCGGCGCTGAAGATAGCCTTCCGGGGAGGAATGGTTTTTGGACTGTCGGTGGTCGCCATGAGCCTGATTGGAATAGCAGGGCTATTCCTGTTCTTCAGTACCGTTCTCAGAGTCCCCACAGAGAACATTCCCATCCTNATGGTNGGGTTTGGGTTCGGGGCCAGCTTCGCAGCGCTCTTTGCCCAGNTGGGAGGNGGAATATACACGAAAGCGGCTGACATGAGCGCCGACCTAGTTGGCAAACTCGAAGCGGGAATACCTGAGGATGACCCGAGGAACCCGGCNGTGGTTGCTGACCTAGTAGGCGACAANGTGGGCGATATCGCGGGGAGGGGAGCAGACCTCTTTGAGTCGATCACGGGCGAAAACATCGGAGCGATGATCCTGGGGGCTGGCCTCCTGGTCTTTGCAGCTTCAATTCCAGGCTACAACATTTTCAACTGGGTCATGTTTCCGCTCGTCGCTAGGGCCTTCGGGCTCATCGCCGCCATGATAGGTATGTTCTTTGTCTATGCGAGGGGACGACAGGACCCGTTCAAGTCTCTAACGAGGGGCCTCCTAGTAACCGCGGTCATCGCCATGTTAGGGTTCCTAGTGCTAACCATAGTCCTGCTTGGGACTCCGGCAGACCCCTACGCCAACATCAGCCTGTTCTTCGCGGCTCTAACCGGAATCACCGCAGCCGTCCTCATCACGTGGATAACAAGCTACTATACCAGCTACACGAAGAAGCCCGTCCTAGAAATCGCCAAAGCAGCAGAGTCCGGACCGGCACCTGACATCGCAACGGGCATAGCGGTAGGAATGGAGTCCACCGGGCTCTTCGTCCTCGTTATCGCAGGCGCTATCTTGGTTTCATTCGTGCTCGGCGCTGGACTAGATGCTCTCATCACCCCTGCCGCCTACCCGGCAAGAGTAGGCCTCGGAATCTACGCCACAGCCATAGCCACTATGGGAATGCTATCCGTGACGCCCTTCATTCTGGCAATGGACGGGTTCGGCCCGATAACCGACAACGCAGCCGGTATTGTTGAGATGTCAGGACTACCAAAAGAGCAGCGGGATATAGGAGACCTGATGGATTCAGCTGGTAACACGACCAAAGCACTAACCAAAGGCTATGGTGTCGCCTCCGCAGCCCTGTCAGCCTTCCTTCTCTTCTCAGCCTTCCTAGAGGTGGCCGGCCTCTCGGGCGTCGACCTAGCCAAACCCAGCGTATTTGTTGGGGCACTAGTTGGGGCTATGCTCATCTTCGTATTCAGCGCTCTGGCGATCAAAGCTGTCGGAAAAACAGCCGCCCACATGATACAGGAGGTCCGCCGACAGTTCCGCGAGATCAAGGGAATAATGGAGGGCACGGCGAAACCAGACTATTCCAAGGCTGTAGACATTTCCACACGTGCAGCNCTACGCAACATGATTGCCCCAAGCATCCTGGTCGTCTTGACCCCGATTGCTGTAGGACTAGTCCTCGGGGCCGAGGCTGTGGGCGCGCTGCTTATGATTGGAACAGTGGCGGGGATAATGATGGCCTTGTTCATGAACAACGGGGGCGGAGCCATGGACAATGCGAAGAAATACGTGGAAGCAGGAAACCTAGGCGGAAAAGGGTCGCCCACGCACGCGGCCACCGTAATCGGAGACACGGTCGGAGACCCGCTAAAAGACACAGCAGGCCCCTCGCTCCACGTGGTCGTAAAGCTGCTGAACACGATCACACTGTCACTCGCCCCGCTGTTTGCAATATTCCTCCTCAAGCTTCTAGCCGGCTAGTCCTCAACCCCAAACAAATCCGTGCCGGTTCGATTCGGTCAAAAACAGCCCTCAAACATGCACAAAACGAACAGTCTCCCCTAGGAAACCGCAACTCACCTTCGTGCAGACTATATGAAGAGGGGGAAGGGGTGTCCGCCCCAAACAAGAGAAAACAAGGAAAGGGAACAAACCACTTCCGCACCCGGTTGTTTCCCCACCTAGCAACCCTTTTGACGCTCTTTCCCCGATCCTGTCTTGGAAATGAGCTCTTCCGCGAAGGGAACGGTCCTCCGGATGCTCACGCCGTGGGACTCATCCTCCACGATTTTGGCTAACCTTGGACCNTTAGCTAAGGTAGAATCTACTAGTCTCGTCCTCACGTCTGGCAGGCTGACCACTGAAGGAATCGTTAGAACAATCCGTGAACTCACAAGACTACGAGACGAACTCCTCCACACTATGCGTCAGCTGAGCACACCACGACACCCCGGAAAGACGAGCTTGCAAAACCCGGACTATGGAAGACTGCTTGGTGAAGCACAGGAGCAGCTCGACATGAGACGTAGGTCATACCAGGAGACTCAAGCAAGAACGGAAGCCTTGCAACGGCAGACAGAAGACATCAGGAAACAAGCCGCGAGAATCTCCGAAATCGTCGAGGCAGGGTTCGCTTCTACAGAAGCTTTCTCGGCTCCAGGCCAGTTCAGTCGACTACTAGGGCGATTGCCTGTCCGAAAGTTGGAGCCGTCGCAGAGGGCGTTGCAGTCAGCCCTTCAGGGTCAGGGTGTGTTTGCGACTGGAAACAGGAACAAGGACTGGGTCTACGTTTTAGTTGCGGCCCCCGCCGACAAGATGTCCACGGCGTTACAGACGCTAATACTGTACGACTTCGTGCAGACTGAAGTACCATCTTCGGAGGAGCCGGACCTGAAGAGAGCGCTTGTCAAGCTGGATGAGAACAAAGGCAAGGTGGCTAGCGAGCTGGAGCTGGCCCATGTGGAGCTGAAGACGGCAAGAACCGAGGCAGGAAAGACACTCAACGAGCTTGCCGACACTGTCCAGGACAACCTGATAATACTGAGAGGGGTCCTGAAGCTCGGCGAGGGCATGAAAGCCTCCCACTCGTTCGCTTGGCTGGAAAAAGCACCTTCCGCCAAGGTAATCGCAGCTCTCTTGGCGCATGGCACGGTCGTCGAGACCGAGTGAGACACAAGTGACCTCGTAAATGGCCGAGTCGGAGCTTGAAGTACAGGTCACACTCAGGGTCAGAGACGCAATCCGCGCTGCCGTCGAGAAGATAGGAGCAAAGAGCTTCTNTGAAATCTCAGGACTTGACGAGGCCAACCTGGGAAGTTTGAGCGAGGCCGACGATGCGTACGTCAAGGTCACAGTCGTCTCAGTGGCTTGCCAGGTCAATAAGACCCATGGAGACCCTGACCTATCCCACTCCAGCGTCAGCGAGTGCCTCAAGGGCGCAATCTACATGATACAAGCTCACGCGGCTGGTCCTGCCGCGGAGTCTCCGTCTCCTCGGCACGCCAACATGGAAAGCGTCGTGCCGCGTCCTGCCAGCCCAGTGCTCTTCGACCAGAAATCCGTGAAGCTTCTCAATTTCTCCGCAAACACCGCAGGCTTCCTGATTCTCGGCTACTTCCTCGGAGGAGTATTTCTTGGCCCCGTCTTCGGGCTTTCACGGTGCGTGGGGTTAGCGTCTACGGCACCGTGGATAGCGCCCTGCCTAGGGTCTGGGCTTGGACTGGTGGTCGGTTCATTCGCGGGACTAGCCTACACATACTACTACTTTGTCAGGAAGATGTAGAGGTCCGAGTTTCAGGCCTTACGATACGATGATGGGCCTTATGGTTTCGGGTCTTAGCCCTGCCCCTACGCCGGAAACTACGGCGGCAATGTTCCGCGCCTCGTTCTCTTTCAAGGTCAAGAACGCCAGTACGATGCCCATGCTGTAGGGGAATTTCAACAGTACGTCTCTGCTCACGTCTACCACGTGTTTCCTTAAGGCTAGTTCCAGAAAGGAGAGTGACTTGGATTCCTCGTACCTCTGTCGCACATCTGATAGCAAACTCCGGTAGGGCCTGACGGTGCTGACCCTGTCCAGGGACATCGCTAAGTCCTCTGCTAACAGAACGTGGCTGAGGGCCTTCTCGCTGAGCCGCCACCTAGCCTGGACCAAGTGGTCGCGAATGTTTGAAATCCCGATGAGCTTCGACCGGAGAATTACTGAAAGGTTGAGCAAGTCCACACTGGTCCCCACGATCGGAAAGCAGCTCGTGCGGTCTCGGCCGCGAAGCCTTCTGCCGACATAGTTGAAGAATCGTTCTTCCCCCCATCCGTTGAGTATGTCACGGACTAAGGACGCCCTGTCAGTAGTCATCTCCTCGAAAGAGAGGCCCTTCACTCTTGACAGGAGAACTTCATCTCCGACCCCTTCCAAAACGTCCAGCGGATCGTCGTGAGAGTAAAGGCGTCGGACCTCTTTCTCACTCCTTCCGGAGAGAGGTTGCCTTGTAGGTAGGTACTCCTCAAGGCTTCTCCCCTGCGACTTGTAAATTAGGAGAGTTGCCAAGTCGTAGGCATCGAATCGACGCCCGTACTCTGTCAGAAAGTCTCGAACGTTTCCTTTTGCTGAAGCGAGCAAGTTCCTTACTGATCGAGCGAAACCCATGCGAACCGCCCTTTCCGTTTCAACCGGCGACGAAGATTCCTGAAGCTTTGACAGCTCTGGCCCATAAGGACCGTCGGCGAGAAAGCCCAGAATCTCGCTTTGGGAGCGAAACTCTGCGAGGGAGGAGAGTTGCTGTCGTTCTAGGAGGAAGCTTTTCTTTCCTCTAATCTTCGCTTCGGTGTAGTTGTCCCGCAGTAGGTGAACGAGGGTCTCTATTACCACGATTCTTCGCTTGCTAGGCCTGAAGCACGAGGAGGAGCGCCGCTACGAACGCGTAGATTCCGAGCGCTTCCGACAAGATTAGTGGGACCACTGTTCTAGAAAACAGCTCGGGCTTTTCCGCGGTCGCGGCCGCCATTGCCGCCCCAGAGGTCCCGACGCCGAAGCCAGCTGCTACTGCGGC
>C687J35164_10000880_pt1 | contig 10482 bp, 5 predicted proteins | sample RifCSP13_3_FD_35164 | JGI IMG/M metagenome (IMG submission 35164)
AAGCTCTATCGGTTTGTCCGCAAACAGTTTCAGGTTCTATTTCACTGGGCGTCCCGCCCTTCTTTTCGCCTTTCCCTCACGGTACTTGTTCACTATCGGTTTCTGCTTATATTTAGCCTTGGAAGATGGTTCTCCCAGATTCCCACGAAGATGTCGATCGTGGTACTTAGGAAATCCCTAGAGTCATTTTTCATTTCGTATACAAGACTATCACTTTCTATGGTCGGCAATTCCATGCCGTTCTACTATGAAAAATGATCCCACATTGGGCTCCTGCAACCCCCTGCACTCTGCGCGAGAATTTCTAATTTACAATTTAAAATTTCTAATTAATTTCTAATGACTTAATGTACTTAATAAAAAATCGGGTCAATGAAAATTGAATAAAAATTAAAAACTACATAACTAAAAATTCTTGTGCAAAGCACAAGGTTTAGGCTTTTCCGCTTTCGCTCGCCGCTACTGACGGAATATTTCCCCCGCTGAGCGGGGGTTGTTTTCTTTTCCTTCGGGTACTTAGATGTTTCAGTTTCCCGAGTCTCCTCCGAAAGAGCTATGTGCTTCGCACAAGGTGGCCTACAGCTATTTGACTACAGACTACAGGAAAAACTGTGACTGTAGACTGTTGACTGTAAGCAAACTTATGCGAAGCGCTTTTACTCTTTGGTCCTCCGTTATGAGACGGAGTGGGTTTCCCCATTCGGACACCGCCGGGTCACAGGATCGTGGCTCCTATCCGACGATTATCGCAGCCTTGCGCGTCCTTCTTAGGTAAGCAAAACCAAGGCATCCACTGTTCGCGTTAGTAAAGACATTTACCTCGTGTATAAACACGAGGATTTTGGCCTTTCTCCTTAAATTTTTAAAGAGCAAATTAACTTGTTAATTTGCGATGTATCCGCCAACAAACGCCCCTTAAGTCGTGTTCGAACAGAACTAAAAGACTTAAGGTAAGTTGCGGCGGAAAAGAGCACTGTTTCAAAAAAGAAACAGCTTCTATCTCTCGCAAATCTGTTAATGTTCATCTCTTTAGTATCTGAAAGATGGTGACTCGCGGTTTAAAATATTATCCAAACCGCCAATCACCATTTCTCAAATGTCAAAGTCTTCCTTATACTCTTCTACTCTCACGCTCTTACACTCTAAATTAAGTGGACCTGGGCGGGGTCGAACCGCCTACCTCGTCATTGCAAATGACGCGTTCAGCCAGTTAAACTTCAGGCCCAAATTCGTATTTGCCGGTCCTGACTATTAAATTGTTAAAGTAAGGTACAGTTACCCTCCGAAACTTATCTCTCGGCTTCTCTTTCTATTCGAACACGCCTCGAGATGCGCTATCTGGAGGGTTGTTGCACTACATATAATTTAATTTGGAATGTGCAACAAAAAACCGGCGCGTATAGGCCGGTTATTACAAAAATGAGTGCAAAACCCCCCTTAAATCACGTGTCCGTATCAGGACCGTTTGAAAGTTGGATTGTTATTGCGTTTCTCATTCAGTAAATATCTCCCCATTCGCAAGCAATGTGTATTATACAACAGAGGTCAACGATCAGTCAACACGGGGTTAAATGGGCAAATCTTACCTTTATTTATCTTGATAAGTACGAAGCCATGCTTCATAACGTTCATCACTATCAATGGCTTTTAACTTCGCGAGTTCGTCCTCTCTTCTTTTCGGCTCAATGGCATTGGATATGGACCTTCCGATTATTTTGTAAAAGAGAGAATTTACCTTGAACATATTTTGGATTTTTGCAAGAATTTCAACCCTATACCATCTTTTTGTAAAATTCGATGCATGAGTAGCTTCCAGGGGTACACTTTTACCAGCACGGTGCGGAATGGTTACACCTACGTTTTCACCATGATATCCCAACCTCCTGTGTCTCTCTGCTACTGTTGCCGTTGTATCATCACCAGGATCCTTTTCCATATTTTGGAGAATTATATCAACTACTATGGGTATGTTCAACAGTCTATGGTTTTGTTACGGCCTTTGTTTTCTTGGTCTTACACCCGGATACCATAAGTTGTGATCTCTCACCCCAACCGGTTCCGGTGTGCACCGGTTAAATGCCGGACAACTCAAATCTTGACAATATGCATTTATCACACTATTTGCTTCTTTCTGAGCCCTTTGCGAATTTGATAATCCATATTGTTTGTATGCAATCAGATTTATTCCTCTATGATGGGGTTGCACCAAATTCGTTAATTTACCATTATTAACCACCCTTCCGCCTCGTTTGAGAATTTTACATACTTCTTCAAACCCCCAAGATTTTAACCGCTTTTCCGTATCAGGCATATGAAACTGTAAATGCAGTATATCAATATAGAAGATTTTAACATGTAATTTTGATTGTTAATTAGCCTTATTTGTGGTAAATTAGTGGTTGTTCCGAAATTCTTTTTCTATGATTTATTGGGCGCGTGGCTCAGTGTCCGATCAAGTCGGCGACATGTCTAAGAGCGCGTTCCTGATGACAGAAATTATTTTGGGCTGCTAGTTCATTGGTAGAACGCTTTATTGATGACGCAAATAATAATTTGCGACATATTGAAAATTGAAAACGAGGGCGCGTGGCTCAGTGGTAGAGCGCCTTCCTGATAAGAAGGAGGTCCTAGGTTCGATCCCTAGCGCGCCCACAAAGTTCTCAATTTTCACTATAAGAAAGAAGTGCTAGGTTCGATTCCTAGGCAGCCCACAAGTTTCTGACATATCGAACGTTTTTGAAGCTGAAAGCTTCAAAGTCCGTTCGTTATAAGAACGAGGTCCAAGGTTCGATCCCTAGCGCGCCCTCCACAGATTACTTACAACTAAAAACTTAAGGCTAATTACACCCACTACTCACTTCTCACTACCCACATCTCACTACTCATTTCCTATCTCTTACCGCCTACATCCTACAATCAATCGCCTACTCCCACTTCCCACTACTCACTTCTCATTACTTAATATCTTAAAATCCTTCATATATAATGAAGTTATGCTTAAAACATTTGTTTTGAAAGTTCCAAGAGAGAATGTCGAAACCCCCGAAGCAACACAAACTTTTTTATCAGCGCTTACCACGCTTAATCCGACAAGTACTCTTGAAAAATTACTTATAAAAAACCAAAAAGCTCTTGCTCTCGAAATTGTGCTTCAAAACCAGCAAATTACATTCAGGGTGGTTTGTGATTCTGAATTTGAACATCTGGTTACCACACAAATCCAGTCAAACTATCCGCTTTGTGTCATTCAGAATGCTGAAAATGAAATTTCCTTTGAAGACCTGACTCTGACAAAGGTTAACTTGAGGTTTGGTAATTTTTACCCGATTCAAACTTATGCTTCTTTCCGGGATTTGGATCCAATGTCGTCATTTTTATCGCTTCTTTCAAAGGCAACACCGAATGACGTCGTAATCATTCAATACGCTCTTGAGGCAGCTGGATCTTCCTGGCAGGCGAAAGGTAAAAACTTTGCTCTTTCAGGAGCCAAAAAAGCTGATGGGTCATTTGGTCCCAGACCCGACCAAAATGTCGTTAACGAAAAGATATCATTCCAAGGATTCAAAGTATCCATTCGGATAGCATCTAATTCGAAAACAACTCAAAAAGAACTTGCATCCGTGTATGATATTTTTAACCGCCCCGACGGCAATAGTTTTCGATCTTCATCCGTCATCAGGCTTTTTTTCAAAAAAGAAATGGCAAAATTCAAGAACCGGCTTTGCAGTGATTCTCAAATCCTTAACACTCCGGAGTTGGCAACGCTATGGCACTTGCCCGGTGAAAAAATAAAAGCCCCCTTAATTTCCTGGGGTTCAACAGTTTTATCAGAACCACCGGAAAATCTTCCGGTTGCAAAAATCATGTCCGATGAAGAAAAATCCCATGTCAACTTTTTTGCAAAAACACAGTTTAAGAATGAAGAGAGCATTTTCGGAATCAAAGACAAGGATAGGCTTCGTCATGTCTGGACTGTCGGAAAAACCGGAACCGGAAAATCAACAATGATTGCCAACATGGCAATCGATGACATAAAAAAAGGGCGTGGAGTTGCGGTTATTGATCCGCACGGAGATCTTTGTGATGACATACTGGATTACATTCCCAGCTCCCGTATAAATGACACAATTTATTTCAATCCGGCTGACCGCGAATTTCCAATCGCACTCAATCCTCTTGAAGTAACAAATAAAGAAGAGGCGGAATTGGTTGTATCCGGACTGATGAGTATCTTTACCCGAGTATGGGCTAATGTTTGGTCTGCAAGAATGGAATATATTCTCCGTAACTCATTCATGACTTTGGCAGAAATCCCCGACTCGACGTTGGAGGACGTACTCCACTTGTTGGCGAATCAGACTTTCCGAAACAGAGTTCTTTCAAAAGTAAAAGACGACGCTATCGTAAAATTCTGGAAAGACGAGTTCGATCAAATGCCGGAAACATTACAAAAAGAAGCGATTGCACCAATCCAAAATAAAGTCGGACAATTTGTAACATCGCCTTTAATGAGAAGAATCCTTTCAAAACCAAAGTCCGCCATTTCGATTGACGACATCATGAATAACGGAAAAATATTTTTGGCCAATCTTTCCCAAGGCCGTCTCGGTGAAGACAACTCGGCGCTTCTGGGTGCAACACTTATCACAAAAATTCAAGTTTCCGCAATGAGACGTGTGGACATTCCGAAAGATGACCGCCGGCCGTTTTACTTGTACGTTGATGAGTTTCAGAACTTCGCCACCGATTCATTCATCCGAATTCTATCAGAAGCAAGAAAATACGGATTGGCTCTGACTTTGGCTAATCAATATATGGCGCAAATTCCTCCCAACATACAAAAAGCAATTCTCGGAAACGCGGGAACTCTGGTTGCTTTCACAATCGGCGCAGAAGATGCCCAAATTGTACATCGGGAATTTGCCGAGGTGTTTTCGCAAAACGATTTGGTTAATTTGAAAAACTATCAAATTGCAGTGAAACTAATGGTCGATGCCCATTCAACCAGGCCCTTCTTTGCCTATACATTGCCTCTTCCCGCGCAGAGTAACCAAAACCGCCCCAAAGTGATTGCAGTTTCCCGGGAAAGGTGGGGAAAAAAATCGACGTAAGTTGATTTTTTTGATAAAAGTACATATTTCTCTATTTTCTTTATTCTAAACTACTTAATTACTTAAACCCCGTATTTCCCAATACTCACATCCCACTTCCCACAACTCAATTTCTATCTCTTACCCTACAACCTACTTCTTACAACCTAACATCGTTTTCACCGGTACATTTAGACCTATAATAACGAACACTATTCTCCCCCATTAGCTTGTGAAAAGAATGTGAAAGATGAATAGTTGTAGGTTGTACGATGTAGGAGGTAGGATAAGATATAGTGAGAATTACAAAACTTGATGATTTGGTTATATATCAGGAGTCAATCTTACTTACTAAGGAAGTATTTACACTTTGTAAATGTCCCAAGCTCAAGACTGAATATAGCCTCCAAGATCAAATAAAACGAGCGTGCGTTTCTGTGTCTGCCAATATTGCTGAAGGCTACGGTAGACGTACCAAGGCCGACTTTTCTCAGTTCTTATCAATCTCGCTAGGCTCATGCAATGAAGCGATAGCCTTACTGGACGTCATTAAATTAAATTTTCCCACACTGGAAACTACAGAGCTAAAAGGAAAATATCAGATATTAAGTAAAAGGATTTATTCATTCCGCAGTTATCAAATTAAATAAATATTTTCCACCTACAACTTACAACTTACTTCTTACCGCCATGTCAAGTTTTTTGAACACAAAAAACTTGACATTTAGCACTTCGTTTGATATACTGCTAGCTATCCTATAGAAATGTAGGGTAATGCTTTAGAGGTGAAAATTAGTTGTGAGTAGTGAGTAGTTGCTCACATCTCATAACCCACAACCCATAACTAATATTGTTATTGTATTAATTAATATAATAACTTGTCGGCTTTAAGTCGAGTTAGACTCGACAAGTTTTTAAGCCGCGACCTTTAAAGTCGCGGCTTTTTTATTGCTCTTTTATAAAAATAGTGATAACTCAATAACCCTCCGATAAATCTTGGCACGAGGCGTATACGAATAGTATTGAAAAGCCGAATGCTAAAAACAGTAGGGTGTTGAGTACCTTAAAAAATTTATTTTAATACCCGCTGAATTTTTGCATTGCGACAGTCCCGCACTTTTGCCCCTTCGACGCAAACAGGTAGTATTTGGGAGAAGGCAAGAACAGTGCCGGGAGACGAGTAAAGATTGAAGAACATTTTCGCGATTAGTGAAAGGTAGCCAGTTGACCGCCTTGAGCGGATTTCAACTTGCTGCCTTCCACTGGTCACGAGGACCAGTGTCTTTTGTTTAAGACGAGGGGAAGCAGGAAGTAAGCAGTAAGAAGTAAGGAATAAGCAATAGCGCATATCACCTACAACCTACCGCTTACGACTTACAACCCATTTGTTCTTTAACAACTTTGCTGTTTACCACGTTCAATTTATTTGAGCGTGGATATAATTAAGGAAAAAGGAACCCTATTATATTTTTTCGATCGCGAGGACTACGGTTCTCGCGTCACGGAAGTAGTATAACGGGGTAAGAAAAGGGAATCCGCAATATCTTAAATAATAAGGTATGTGCGGGATACCGGGGTTAGATAGTTTTTTAAAAAGACTTCTAACAGGACATGGGGTTAAATGATATATATAGATAGTCTCCTTTTTTCAAATGTCCCCTATTAATGGAGGGAACAGAGACCGTAATTATTTGCGGTTTCTTTTCCCTTCATTTTTTTGGGGCTAAAGTCCTTGGAGTTTTTTTGTTTTGGTTTAAGGCTTCGCCTTAGGCCACGTTTTTTGAATGCTGAAACATGCGATATAGTCGATTGAAGACTACGGTCTTTGTCGATACAAAAATATCAAAATGTTTTACCAGCTGTAATTCTAAATCCTTAAAAATTTAGAAGTTGGATAACCTTCAAAAAACAAAAACGAAAACAGAACCAATATGAAATTTATATTGGCGAAGTCCCGTACCGAATTTATTCTGGTGCGTGGAAAAACTTCAAAAGATTGCATCGCAAAGGATTATTATCCTGAGCGAAGACAAGTTTGACTTGTTGCAGTCGAAGGACTTCCTTTATTTCGGTTAGCCTGCTTTGCGAGCACTTCTCCTTTAAAAAGAGATTTATCAACTGAAACCAAAGGCACCCAGGATGGCGATAAAATTCCTACTTGTAGAAGTTCGCACCCGCTTCGCGACACGCATTTCCGAGTTCTTTTCTTCCGTAAACCCGAGAAGAATCGAAATCTTATGCGCGATAAGAAGAAAAAGTAAATCGAGCAATCGATTAAAAGGCCTTCTTTTTATGACAAGGAAAACTGCGGGGGTATAAGACCTATCAAAATCTTATATTCAATCCGTACCAGTCATTTGGGATTGTGACCCAACAAGGCAACAACTCAGGGATCAATCGCAACCAAGCTCAGCTTGGTAATCCTGTTTTGTATCAAAACCACTACGGTTAGATACGAAGAGATCTCGCATTTATACATGTTAAATGTGTAGAAATCGGGAAAAGCGAAAATCCAGCTCAGCTGGAGTACTTATCTTAAGTACGCGGAAACTGGACAAGCGTTTTTTGTTTTTGCTTTGAAGAGACTTCTTCTTTTCTTCTTTATAAACAGAGAGTTTCCGGTGCACCCAACAAAGGTGTCATCCGCAAGCTACGAAGCTTGATTATAGAAACTGATATGTAGGATATCGGAGAGAAAGAAAAGAATTGGAGAAGTAGGAACGGAAGACGGCATTCAGGAGATGCGGAAAAATTTTATCAATCAGGTGTAGTTTTACCTGAATTCAGAAAAAAGGAGAATGTTATGGATTACCATGGATTGATGATTGCTAGTTTGATCGCAGTTGGTGATTGCTGTTGGTTCTTCCCGATGGTAAAAAGTGGGAAAATTAAATGTTCCTACGCAATAATTTTTTTGATCGGGATGGCCAGTTCCGCCGTTGTAATTTTAATGTCAATCTTTCTGGCTAATAACTAGGAGGAGTATGTACAACGTAAGGCGAATCTTTATTTATATCATTGCTGTCGTGGCTGCTGTTTTAATTATTGCCATTGCAGCAACAATTCTACTTTCTGGAGGATTCTAATGTACCACACGCGGCGCAACCGCAAAAACCTGATGAAGCTTTTCAGCTACGTCATGGTGTTCGTTCTAATTGTTACATCTTTTCAAACCGCCTTTGCCGGCAACGGCGAGGGAGATGGTGGAGACAACGGAAATGGTAAATCGGAAACGGCACCTGGACAGGTGAAAAAAGAAGGCGCTGTTGAAGTACCTGCCGCTTCGGTTGTTCAAGAAGGCCAAACTGTTGTCGTTCAACCTGAGGTCGTTTTGACTCAGGAACCAAAAGTGGTTCAATCCAGTGAAGTTCAGTCCAATACTAATTCCGAAGACTACGGGCAGAAGAAAAACGAAGGTCACAAGGTGCCAGTTTGCCATGTTCCGAAGGGAAACCCTTCCAACGCTCACGTCATAATCATAGACGAGAATGGTTGGAAAGATGGGACAAATCCCGGTGGCCATCAAGACGGTGGACATGGAGGCGATTATTTGCTTCCTGGACCTGTAGAAAATTACAAAGCAGGTGAAAAATGTTCACCCCCTGAACCGCCCAAGGTTTGCAAGCTGACCAGTGATTGGGTAGTAGTTTCTCGCTCAGATTGGCAGTGGGATTCAGAAAAGGGAGATTATTTCCAAACAGTTACATACAAAAAGTACGACCAAAAAGACAGTTCTCAAGAATGTGATTCGAAGACTGAAACCGTTTGGAAGGGTTACTCCCCATGTGACGAGCAAACCGCTTGGACCAACTGGAATGTTATCTTGGACTGGACAAATGATCCTATCCAAAATGACCTCTACCGGAGACTCGAGCGATATACGTTCGACGCGCATGATTCTAGCCAAGTTTGCCTGAAAGAAACCAAGACTGAGCGGAAGTCCAAACCTGAGGAACCCAATATTCCAGAATCGCCTGAAACACCCAACGACAGTAAAGACATGCCAAGAAGCGTATGTATTCAGCGCGAAATTGTTTCAGAACAAAGAGTTGACCTGGAAACAGGGTTCAGCTCAATTATTCACTGGTTCGTTGATCGTATCAATATGGTGTTATACGGCGAAACATCCGTAACGGTCAATCAACCTAATTCGTTGAATTCGCACTCCAGCATCAACCCCGTAACAGGATGCGAAGAAGTTTATGGCCACGCCGAGAATACCGAGCTTTATCAGCTCTGGATACATTCAATTGACGGGTCAAATCCTCGTCCAATTAAAAACCAGGGTGAAGTAATTCACGGTAACGAAGCTGACTGGGGCATGTCAAATTTGATCGCTTACGTAGCGCCAAACGGTTACTTAAAAGTAACCGATGAAAAAGGAAGTTTTATCGATTCCTTTGTCGGCGAAGACACCAAGAGTTTCATGGCCAGCAATCCCGATTGGTCACCAGATGGCAAGTATATCGCTTACACAAACAGTGATGACTCTCTTACCGTCATGCCTTACCCTTACGAAGGTAAAGGAACCAAATCCAACATCGAGTGCGCTCCACTTCGTTGGGAAGCGGATCAGTCAGGAATCAATTGTTTCCAGAAAGAAGCTGGTTGGGTACTAGTAAAATTTCCTTCATTGGAAGTACAACCAGTCGCATCTTGGATCAGTGACATGGTTCCCGACCCGGAAGGTGGCAACGCAGTTGTTGTAGTCAACATATCAGATCAGATGTACTTCGTTCCTGATATCAGTTCAGTTGAGAATTCAACGTTGCGTAGTGCACTACCAGACATGAAAGCTGTGTCCATCGAAGCAGAAGATGTAGTAGTTCAGGATTTGAACCCAGATTGGTACTCCCCCAATAAGGTTGTACCTGAAAGTCTGGATTTTGACCAGGTCCGAGTATCGGCGCATGAGCTGGAAGCTGACAAGCCGTCAGAAGTTAACATAATCGTAGATAAAGACCAATATATTGGGGAATTAGAAGACAATTTGGTCTTTGTTGTCGGTGAAAACCAAGGCTTGAAAGAGCAAAACGATCTGCTGAATAAGCAGGTTGAAAATCTTGAGAAGCAGAATGAGCTCTTGAAGGCAGAGGTAGATTCTCTGAAAGACGGCAACACCGACGTCGCGCTGACATCAGCAAGTTTGGCTGGTAAGTCTGTTTCAAACCAGGGTTGGTTAGTTGCTCTGTTGTTCGGGGTGATTTGTTGCATGGGTATTTTCATCTATGGGATGTTCAAGGGATATGTTCTCATCTCCCAACCCAATGCCCAACCCCAGTCTCAGAACCAGAGTACCAAGCCAGTAACCGATAAAACAAAGCCGTGAGGCTTTGTGTACTTTTTGCCGCAGGGGGCGTCGCATGACGCCCCCCGCGGGATCCTCCCCTCT
>C687J35164_10000890_pt1 | contig 10425 bp, 10 predicted proteins | sample RifCSP13_3_FD_35164 | JGI IMG/M metagenome (IMG submission 35164)
ATAGGTGGTCTTCTCGAACGTGACGCTCCTGATCATGTCCCCGCCACCCTGAAACGGATTCATCCGTTCGAGCCACTCTGCCTTGCCATAGACCACGCCACTGCCAGTGGGCGCATACATCTTATGCCCGGAAAAAGCGTAGAAGTCGCAGTCCAAATGCTGTACATCTATCGGCATGTGCGGAGCGCTCTGGGCCCCATCAATTAGCACAGGCACTCCATACTTGTGTGCCTGCTCCGTCATCTCACGAACGGGATTCACCGTGCCCAGAGCGTTGGATACATGAGCGATCGCTACCAGTTTCGTTCGTTCATTGAGAAGGGTTTCATACTCATCCAGCAGAAGTTCGCCAGCATCATTCATCGGGATTACTCGAAGCCGCGCGCCCTTCTCTTCACAAAGCATCTGCCACGGCACAATGTTGGCATGGTGTTCCATTGCCGAAATGATGATCTCATCTTCAGCGCCTATGAACTTCCGGCCATAGCCGTGCATCACCAGATTGATGCCCTCGGTGGTACCGCGAACAAAGATGCACTCCTTGGCATCGCGCGCATTGATAAATCGCTTAACCTTCTCACGCGCACCTTCGTATGCTGTAGTGGCTTTCTGGCTGAGGTAATGAACGCCTCGATGGATGTTTGAATGCTCGTGTTCGAGATAGATGCTGCCGCGGTCAATCACGACCTGAGGGACTTGAGACGAGGCGGCATTATCCAGATACACCAACGGTTTGCCATTAACCGTTTGGCGGAGCACTGGGAAGTCACCACGAATCCGCTCCACGTCAAAGACGTGCTGTAGCGAGGTTGGAGCTATCGTTTGTGCCTTCATTCAGTTTCTTGAACATTCTGCGGTTTTGGCGCCGGAATCACACGCCAGGATCGTGTGCTTCTGTCACCGCGGTTCAGGGAGTCAACGTTGTTGGATCGATCATCAACCACGAGACATCACCTGACCCTGGACTTAGGACTCGAATTGCGCCTGCAGGCGATTCAAGACACTCTCATTGAGCTGTCGCTTAATCGAGTCGAAGTTGATCTTCGCAACGATCTCTTCGGCAAAACCATATGTCAGGAGGTTCCTGCCGACGTCTGGAGGAAGACCGCGAGTCTGCAGGTAAAACAACTCCTCTTCATCGATCTGTCCAACGGCCGCTCCATGAGCACACTTCACATCATCCGCGAGGATCTCAAGCTGGGGTTTGGTGTCGACGCGCGCCTCGTTGGACAACAACAGGTTCTTGTTCGTCTGCATGGCATCCGTTTTTTGGGCATCGTGACGAACAAAAATCTTGCCGTTAAATACTGCCCTGGAGCGTCCATCAAGGATTCCCTTGTAAAGCTGGTGACTGCTGCAGTTTGGTTTTGCGTGATCGATAACGGAGTGAGTGTCCGTATGCTGGTCGTCAGTAACGAGGTAAAGTCCGTCCACCCTGCATTCTGCGCCTTCCGCAGCGAAGGTCACTCTGATGTCGTGTCGCGACAACTTGGCGCCCATGTTAATTGTGGTCGTGTTGTAAAAACTGTTCGGACCCAGCGCTACAGCTGTCGAAGCAACATGAAACGCCTCTTTGCCCTCCCGTTGGAGTTTCAAGTGTTCGACCCGAGCGTTGTCATGAAGCACGATCTCGACCACTGCGTTAGTGAAGTAAGTGGCATCTGACGAGCTCGTATAATTTTCGATCAGCGTTAACTCGCTGCCCTGCTCTGCAATAATCAGTACTCTTGGGAAAGCGACTGGAGCTTTGCGGCTTGCGTCGGGAAGAAACGATAGACTCAGCGGCGTTTCAAGTTTTACGTCACGCGGAACATAAATTAGGACTCCTCCGCTAGAGAGAAAAGCGGTGTTTAAAGCAGTAAAGGGGTTTGCGACATAATCGACAACGCTGCCAAGATGTTGCCGCACAACCTCGGAGTACTTCGGATCATTCGCGGCCTTTACAATATCGACGATGGCTACACCATCAGGCACAGCGCCGAACTTTGAAGCGTCTTCGCGAAATCGGTTACCGACAAATACTGCAGTGCTGTTCTCAGCCTCGGCACAATAGAGGCTTGCAGAATCGATCGACGATGTGTTGTCGGCGTCGCGCAGATCAAAGCGTGTTTTGATCAGTGGGGCAACGTTGGTGTACTTCCATTCCTCTTCCTTGACGGAAGGAAAGCCAACATCTGCGAAGCGCCGCCAGCCATTCTTGCGGAGAGACTCGAGCCAGGTTGGAACAGGAGCTACGTTCCGGCTATGAAAAGCGTGAAACGCCTCTTCCGTGAAAGTTTCAGGGGTAGAAATCTCCGTCAGCATGCTTAGTTCGCCGTCACCCCCAAACCGTTTGGGCCACCGTTACTGGCTTTCAACCAATCGTAACCTTTTTGCTCCAGTTCCAATGCCAACTCCTTGCCACCCTCGCGCACGATTCGTCCCTGCGACAGCACGTGGACGAAGTCCGGCACTATGTAGTTAAGCAACCGTTGATAATGTGTGACGACGAGCATTGCCGTATTTGGCCCATGCAACTGATTGACCCCGTTCGCGACAATTCGTAACGCGTCAATGTCTAGTCCAGAATCTGTTTCATCCAATATCGACAGCCTTGGTTCCAACACGGCCATCTGTAAGATCTCGTTCCTCTTTTTCTCGCCGCCAGAAAAGCCCTCGTTGACCGAGCGGTTCATTAAACTCGCATCCATTTCTACGACTTTGGCGCGCTGCTTTAACAAGTCCTTAAACTCCAATGGGTCCAACTCTTCTTCACCGAGATGTCTCCGTTTTTCGTTGTAAGCGAGACGAAGAAACTGTGCGTTTGAGACCCCCGGAACTTCGATTGGGTATTGAAATGCCATGAAGACTCCCTCACGGGCACGTTCGTCAGGGCTCATTTCAAGCAGGTTCTTTCCTTCGTAGATGACCTCGCCCCTTGTCACCTCGTACGCGGGATGCCCAGCCAAAACTTTTGCCAAGGTAGACTTTCCAGATCCGTTTGGGCCCATGATCGCGTGGATCTCACCCTTTTTGACGTGCAGATTGATCCCTTTCAAGATCTCGTTGCCATCCACGCTTGCATATAAATCGCGAATCTCCAGCACTACAGTTTGCTCCTCAAAATCCGAATTAAATTACCCAACGCTACCCTCCAGTTTCAGCCCCAGCAGTCTCTGCGCTTCGACTGCAAACTCCATTGGCAACTGCAAAAAGACATCTTTGCAAAAGCCGTTGATTATCAGTGATACGGCATCCTCCTGAGAGATTCCGCGCTGCTGCAAGTAGAAAAGCTGCTCTTCGCTGATCTTAGACGTTGAAGCTTCATGCTCAACGCGTGAACTGTTGTTCATTACCTCGATATAGGGGAAGGTGTGAGCCCCACAGTTAGAGCCAATCAGCATCGAGTCGCACTGCGTGTAGTTGCGAGCACCCTCCGCTTTAGGCATAACCTTCACTAAACCGCGATAGCTGTTGTTCGATTTTCCTGCCGCAATTCCCTTTGAGATGATGGTCGATCGGGTGTTCTTCCCGAGATGGATCATCTTCGTTCCGGTATCCGCCTGTTGCGCATGATTGGTAAGGGCTACCGAGTAGAATTCGCCAATCGAGTTGTCACCAAGCAGGATGCATGAAGGATATTTCCAGGTGATTGCTGAACCGGTCTCAACCTGGGTCCACGAGATCTTTGAGTTTCTGCCGGCACACTTCCCTCGCTTGGTCACGAAGTTGTAGATACCGCCGCGGCCCTCTTCATCTCCCGCATACCAATTCTGGACCGTCGAATACTTAATCTGGGCATCATCAAGCGCCACCAACTCCACTACCGCGGCGTGCAACTGGTTCTTGTCGAACTTGGGCGCTGTACAGCCTTCGAGATAAGAGACGTAGGACCCCTCTTCCGCGACGATTAATGTCCGCTCAAACTGTCCTGATTCCGAATTGTTGATCCGAAAGTAAGTAGAAAGCTCCATCGGGCAATGCACACCCTTCGGAATAAAACAGAATGAACCGTCGGAGAAAACGGCGCTGTTCAGAGCTGCGAAATAGTTATCATTGGTTGGTACCACTGAACCGAGATACTTCTTAACGAGATCCGGATATTCACGAATTGCTTCTGTAAAGGAGCAAAAGATCACGCCATGTTTCTTGAGTTTCTCTTTATAGGTAGTGGCAACAGATACTGAATCGAAAACGGCATCTACCGCTACTCCTGCAAGTTGCTTTTGCTCGGTTAGAGGAATTCCAAGCTTCTCAAAAGTTCTTATCAGTTCAGGATCGACCTCATCCAAACTGGCTTTTTTGACTCTCTGCTTCGGAGCACTGTAATAAATAATGCCCTGATAGTTGACCTCAGGATAGACCAGGTTGGGCCAATGCTTCGGTTCTGTGAGAGTCAGCCACTGGCGATAGGCCTTCAGCCTGAACTGAAGCATCCATTCCGGCTCGTTCTTTTTTTCAACAATCAGCCGAATCGTATCTTCATCCAGACCTCGGGGAATCATGTCGGATTCAATGTCAGTGATGAACCCGTACTTGTATTCCTGCTTACCTAGAAGTTCTGCTGTGCTCATTAATATGCCTTTGGCTTTTTATCTAAGACCTCAAACCAGTGCCAAGTTCCGTCCTCTGTCTGATGCTTTGAATCTGGTGAATTGCCGCGTCCACCTTTGCCTCGGTCCCTAACAACTGCGCAAGCGTGATTTCAGATAGCGCGTTATCCACGATCTGATGCAGTTCAACGATGACCGGTCGGATACCGCAGTCGCCCGTATGAACGCAAGAATCAAGGATTCCCGTATAGCTCTTGCAATGCGAATCCGTGCGCTTGCCATCAAGGACGCTGATCACCTGATTAAGTCGAATTTCTTGCGCGGGTCGTGCAAGGTGGTATCCGCCTCGAGTGCCTCTCTGAGACTGCACCAACCCCGCCTTATTCAGGATCCACATCAGCTTTCCTGCGTTTGCTACAGAGATCCCCTCAAGTCGCGCGATCTGAGCCAGCGTAAGTGATTCACCCGCAACATCTGCTCTGGCAAGCTGCAGGAGACACCGTAGTCCGTACTCTTCTTGTGCCGAAATCTTCATTGAACGCTCGCAGTTTAACGAAACCTTACTTTTAAGTCAACATTACTTAAGTGGCTGAAAATTCATAAGGATAGCAAGGCTCCTAAAATTATTAGCGGGTAAAGGTCTAATTCCCACTCGGCGCGATCTTCTGCATCTCGCGCGCTCGCAAGTCGCAATCCGAGTACGTCCTCAAGCAACGCCAACACGTCGTGAGTCTTGCGTTCAACCGAGATTTCTTTTGCCTGAATCGCCATTCGCTCAAGTAGAGACCGCAGCTTGTCGAGATCGCTAAGTGCTTCAGGCGGAAGATTTGAATCGCCGATATTGATGCCAAAGGTGCGGTATCGAGAGAGGTGGGCACGCGCCCCGTTAACTGCCTGTCCTGCGACTGCGAAATAAGTCCGCAGTGCGCTGTCCTTTCCTGAAGCCCGATTTCGAAAGTCCTCATCGAGGAGCGACTGCGCGCGGATGTAATTTCCGTCCTCAAGGTAGATGCCCATCAGCATTACTGAGGTAACGTTGGGTACCACCTCGTCACGAGCATTTCTTCTCACCGCTTCAAGTTCACCCGCGGCGGACTGTAGCTGATGAGCCGCGGCCAGAGCGCGCGCGCGGTCGATACGCTTGTCTAAGTCATCCTGGAGAGTTGCGGTATTCTGAAGCGTCGTAACCGCGCTCAGGTCGGCAGTTTGAACTACAACCGGGTCGCTTCCCGTTGGCGGACGGGACGCCGGCATTGATTGGGCCGGTTGTCCAGACACAGATAGGCTTGTGAGGAGGAATAGGACCACAGAATCAGAAATTGCTGAGGATTTTCAAAGAAATCCTCGGCTGTGAGGGGTTTTGAGGATGAGTCAATAACGTTAACACAACAACCAGTGGGGTACTTGAGCAGTAGGTAGTGATCACTCCGAAGAACGGCGGAGTGGAGAGCTTTGCACAAAAAGTGTCTGCTCAAATGTCTTCTCTGTGCGACCTCTGTGTTCGTTGTGACTTCTTAGTTCTGTTTTCGGCGAGTTCCTTCACCACGAAGCCACAGAGGACGCAGAGGTCGCACAGAGAAAAAGCCTAATTCGTACTTTTTGTGCAAAGCCGGAGTGGAGCACATAATTCCAGATCGTTACCGTCGGGATCCGCGAAATAGACTGATTTAGCAGGCATCCAATCGTGGACTACAGGATCGCCCACTGCTACTCCCTTCTCCCGCAGCAGAGCGACGCTCCGGTCAATCTCTTCCTCCGCCACAGTAAAAGCAAAGTGTTGACGCGGCCAATCTCCTGGTGTTTCCTGGAGAACAACCATTCCTGCTTCTCCGCCTGCTCTCAAAAACAACCACTTCCGCGCTTCATCTCGTATACCAACTTCCAATCCCAGTACCTCGCGATAAAACGTCTCAGACCTGCCCAGGTCCCGGACGCGAATCGCCACTTCATACACTCCACGAATAGGCAACATGTAGCTCTCCTTTTTTGCCCTGGAAGGTTGCTAGTTCACCCTTCTTTCCTCTGGTGCGTGTTGCTTAGCAAATGAACGCGAGAGAATCGAGCGAACTATCGACGGGCCGTAGGCCCTTGCAAGCTCTGAATGACCTTTTCGCGCAAGGCACGAGCGCTCCGCTTTATCACAGCTTCGTTCAACGTCAGCAGCCTTCGGTTTCTCATAACCACTCGTCCATTAATTATGACAGTTTCAACGTCTGAAGCCTTAGTTGCATAAACTAAATCAGAAAAGATGTTGGACAGGGGAATCTGATTAAGAGAATCCCGCTGAACGATGACCACATCGGCACGCTTACCTACTTCCAGAGAGCCAATCTCTTTCTCCAAGTGCAGTGCCGCAGCCCCGCCTATAGTGGCCATCTCAAACGCTTGTTGGGCCGAAATCACTTTTGGATCGCCTGAGAAGGCTTTGTGCAACTTGGCCACCGTATCCATCTCTTCCCACATGTTCACGTCATTGTTTGACGCGGCGCCATCTGTTCCTAAACCCACCATTATCCCCTCGTTGAGCATGCGCGGCACAGGGGAAACGCCCGACGCGAGTTTCATGTTTGATTGAGGATTGTGAACTATCCCCACTCTTCTCCGTTTCAGGATTTCCAACTCGTCTGCTGTCGGCCAAACCATGTGTGCAGCAATGACTCTGTCGTTGAAAAACCCGAGTTCCTCGAGATACTTTACCGGGGTCGCGCCCTTCTCCTTCAAACTATCATCGACTTCACGCTTTGTTTCAGAGATGTGAGTAACGATCGGTGCGCCCGTCCGATCGGAGAAAGCGCGGACCGCCTTAAGGTGATCGGCCGAAACTGTGTAAGGAGCATGGGGGGCGATTGCCGGGATGATTAGTTCATGCCCCTTCCACTTTTGCACGAAGCGTTCTACAGAAGCCATGGCCTCGGCATTCGTTTTGTTGTCCGCTACAGGAAAATCGATCACCGTCTGGCCCAAGACACCGCGAGCGCCCGCTTTTGCGGTTTCGTCTGCTATGGCGTCTTCGAAGTAGTACATGTCGCAATACGTAGTCGTGCCACCACGAATCATCTCGACTAGACCCAGGCGAGTTCCGACGCGAACGAATTCTTCCGTGACGTTTTTTGCCTCGGCAGGAAAGATGTACTTAGTCAGCCATTCCTGAAGATCCAGATCGTCGGCGAGTCCGCGAAACAGCACCATTGGTACGTGCGTGTGTCCGTTGATGAGCCCCGGGATCACAACTTTGCCAGCAGCGTTCAGTCTCCGGCCACGATACTGCTGCTCGATCTCCTCTCGTGACGCAACAGCCAGGATCCGGCCGTTGTGAATTGCCAGACCACCATCCAAAATTACACGGCGGCCTATATCCATGGTGACCACCGTACCACCGAGGACCAGGAGATCTATCGAACGCTGCCGTGTCTGGCGGGTTTGCGAAGTACCTTGCGACGGTCCAACCAGAGTCATAGCGAGCAGCACAATCAGAGCGCAAAAGTGTTTAAGCATAATTTCGTTAACAACAAAAGGATCACTCTTTCGTACGAGCCTGTAGTAAGAATCTTGCGTCAAACGCTCTCGGCAAAAGATCAGCCATTGAGACAATTTCGGTTTGCCCATGAAGGTTCGAAAGCACGATAGTTGCGGTCTTGCAGAACTCCCAAATGATCTGCCGGCAGGTTCCACAAGGCGGTGTTAACCAGTCAGTGTCTGTCACAACGGCGAGTTCGGTAAAGCGGCGTTCGCCTTCTGAGAGTGCTTTCCAGATCGCGACTCGTTCAGCGCAAACTGTCAACCCATAACTGGCGCTCTCAACGTTGCAACCCGTATAGACCGTCCCATCTTCCGTTCTTACGGCGGCCCCCACCAGAAATCCAGAAAACGGAGCCACGGAATGCGAACGCGCTTCCTGGGCTGCCGCAACGAGTGACCGCAAACTCTCTTCGCTCAAGGTTAACCTCCCACCCGACTAAACGTATTAGCCAATCGCTCGCGAATCTTGCCACTCAACAAGTCAATACTCACGAGGTTATGACCACCTTCCGGAATGATTACATCTGCATAACGCTTTGACGGTTCAACGAATTGCATATGCATGGGTCGCACCGTTGCAATGTACTGCTCGATGACGGACTCCACCGTTCGAGCGCGTTCCGCAACGTCACGTCGCAAGCGGCGAATGAAACGAATATCGTCAGGTGTATCCACGAAGACCTTGATGTCCATCTGTTCCAAAAGTCGTCCATCCGCAAAAATCAGGATTCCCTCAACAATCACTATTGGTTTTGGCTCGACTCGGCGCGTCTCATTCAACCTCGTATTGGATTTGAAATCATAGATTGGCAACTCAATCGGCTCACCGGCTTTAAGCTTGCGTATGTGGTGAACCAACAGGTCGTTGTCTAACGCATCAGGATGATCAAAGTTTGCGACGTTGCGGTAGTCAAGCGGCAGATCCTTAATGTTGCGGTAGTAGGAATCCTGCTGGATAAAAACAACTTCTGTGGCGCTGACAGCTTCCAGTATTCGGTTCGCTACGGTGGTTTTCCCTGAACCGGTGCCACCACTGATGCCAATGATCATGCTCAAGGAAAGATCCTTTGGGTTAGTTTGGCAGCCTGGCAATCACTCTACGCAAGAGTTCAGTAAAAGTCGCACGAACGCGTCTGCCGGTTTCCATTACCTCATCGTGATTGATTGGTTCATCGCTGATACCTGCTGCCATATTGGTGATGCAGGAAATCCCGAGCACTTCCAATCCCATATGTCGCGCGACAATTGCTTCGGGAACCGTACTCATCCCCACCGCGTCGGCTCCGAACGTGCGCAGCATATGAATTTCCGCGGGCGTCTCATAACTTGGCCCAGCGAGCCCAGCATAAATCCCACGTCGCACCTCTGTCCCCATCGCGCGAGCCGCTTCCACCACGATCTCCTGCAAGCGGCGCGAATAGACCTCTGACATATCCGGAAACCGCACGCCAAATCGCTCATCGTTCGGGCCTCTCAACGGATTCACGCCCATAAAATTCAGATGGTCACTGATGACCATTAAGGCGCCCTGGCTAAGTTCAACGTCAATACCACCAGCGGCGTTCGTCAACACCAGCGTCTTGATGCCAAGTATCTTGAAGACCCGAACGGGAAAAGTGACTTGCTCAAGCGAGTAGCCTTCATAGAAATGTACCCGGCCCTGCATCGCCAACACGTTGACGCCATCAACCTTTCCGAACACCAAACGTCCGACATGACCCTCCGCAGTAGAAGGCACAAACCCCGGTATCTCCTCGTAAGAGATGGCAGAGCTTTCTGCAAAATCATCAGCAAAGCCTCCCAAACCACTTCCCAGCACAATTGCGATACGAGTAGTTTCGGTAACCCCTCGTGCGCGAATTGTACGTGCTGCATGTTCCGCATGCGCAAACAGATCGGTGACCGCTGATGCTTCTTGCATACCGGTTAGTTTATTCGAATTTGGCATTACAGTCGCGCATGGGTGAGGGTGTCTTTGAGTTCGCCCCGCACAGGAGACGATCAACGTTCCTTCTGGTATGGAATACCCAAAGCGCGGGGCGGTCGCGATGCGCCGATGAATCCCGCCAGCACAATGATCGTCAAAAGATACGGCACCATATGGATAAACTGCACAGGAATGTCGTCTCCAGATGGCAGCTTAACCACCCCTTGCATTTGAATCGAAACAGCTTCAGTGAAACCAAACAAGAGGCAGGCGAGCATGGTTTGCACCGGACGCCACTTACCAAATATCAACGCCGCTAGCGCAATGAAGCCCCTGCCAGAAGTCATGTTGCGAGTAAATAATGATGACTGTCCAATTGACAGATAAGCTCCGCCCATTCCGGCAAGCACACCAGAGAGCAACACACCGGCATAGCGCATGCGCCAC
>C687J35164_10000892_pt1 | contig 10423 bp, 9 predicted proteins | sample RifCSP13_3_FD_35164 | JGI IMG/M metagenome (IMG submission 35164)
TCAAAGGTAACGGATGGGATTGATAACGCAGGTATGTGGAGGCATTTAAGAAAGGACGGGGCGCTGGTTTTTGTTGACATAATTTCCCAAACTTTAACCTTCATGGGGAGGCGGGCCGAGATTGTGGTGGCATACGATATTACCAAACGGATACAGGCTGAAGCAGAGCTGTATAAAACCAAAAATCAACTGGAAGACCTGGTGGCAGAACGTACCAGCGAACTNCAGAAGGTCAACCTTGAGCTTATAACATACACAGAAACACTTGAAAAAAAGAATAAAGAGGCAGAACTCCTCAGCCAGATGGCCGGCCTTCAACAGATATGCAACACGTCTGAAGAGGCTTATGCTGTTGTCAGAAAATTTGCTTCACAGCTTTTCTATGACGATTCAGGAGAGTTGTTGATTGTAAATCAGACAAATATACTTGGAACTGTCGTATCGTGGGGCGAGGTTCCCTCTGTCCATGATATACTCTCCTCCGAGGATTGCTGGGCTTTAAGGAAAGGCCAGATACATATATCCAACAAAGAGGCTCTTGACCTGAGGTGCGGGCATATAAAGCCTGACACAGGAATACATATCTGTATCCCAATGGTGGTGCAGGGGTCAGCCCTTGGGGTATTTCATTTGATTGCCGCCTCTGCCAAAGACTCGCCTGACCTTGAACAACAATTGAAAGACAAGCGGCGGCTTGCCTTGACAGTATCCGAACAGATAAGTCTTTCTCTCGCGAATATAAAACTCCGTGAGATGCTGCGCGATATGTCTGTGCACGACCCGCTTACAGGGCTTTTTAACCGCCGCTACCTTAATGAATCCTTCAGGCGCGAGATACACCGCGCCGGCAGAAAGGGCGCTTCTATCGGTGTAATAATGCTGGATATAGATTATTTTAAGAAATACAATGATACGCTTGGACATGACGCAGGCGATGCGTTTCTGCAGGAACTCGGAAGGTTTCTGCAGAAGAATACCCGTTTGAGCGATATAGTCTGCCGTTACGGCGGTGAGGAGTTTGTTGTTGTCTTGCCTGAAGCCCCGCTTGAAGCGACAAAAGAGCGCGCCGAATACTTGAGAAATAAAGTTAAACATCTGAAGATAGAGCATGAAGGGATTAAATCCATTAGGGAGACAACCCTTTCTTTAGGAGTGTCTGTATTCCCGGACAACGGCACCACGGCTGAGGAGGTAATAAAAGCCGCTGATGAGGCCCTTTATGACGCCAAAAACAAAGGCCGTGACTGCGTGTGCGTAACAAGGGCCAAATTAACCAAACAAGCATAAGACCGCAGTATGCGCCACCTGCTGAATGATATAATCAAGACATGCTGAATCTCTTCTTAAGTTTCTTAATAGCTATAAGCAGCGCCGTTGGTCTTGTGACCCTCAGTAAGACGCTTGAATTGGAGTCCTACACCAGCCGTATCTTCCCCCTGATACCGCTCCTCTACGCCATTTCATACCGCATCCTTGAGAGGCTCAGGACAGGAAAGGGCAAACAAATTCCTCCCGAGGCAGTTAAGCCTGATAAGATGCAAAGGGATATTAAGGCAGGGATAATGCACATCTTTCGTCATATAACTGCCGGCAGGATATTGACTGCCGTTGGTATCAGCTTTTGTATCAAGCTCTTGTTTGATGCGATTTTTCTATACATGTTTATATATTTCAATAAAGTTTCATTTACGGATTTATACGGCAGTTTCAGCATAGATACAATAGGCAGATTTTTACGCGGGGAGCACCCCTGGCTTGCCGGGGATGATGGATTGTATACGCTTGCAGTGCTGGCGCTTGCCACCAGTCTGGGCACAGGTCTGTGGATAGGTTATACTGCAAAGAGAGGGGCCATATTTGAAGGGGTGCTCGCAGGCGCAGTAATTACAGTATTCAATGCCTTGACCAACATGCTCATCCTTTATCAAAAGATAGAAGAGATGGCAAACCAGATGGCTCAATCCATGGGATACGGCATGCCTGTTGGTTTTGCGGCTGTGATATCCATTCAGGTATTGCTCTATGGTTTCTGGAGCGGTATTGCAAAGAAGGCAAAACGTGGGCGCGAAGAAAGGCGGACAGTGAAGAAACTTTTAAAGCGGGCAAAGAAGGCTTGAACGGTCTTCCTAATCCTGCTTCTCCCTCCTCTGCCTCTTGTTGGCCTCAAGGACCTTCTTGCGTATTCTGATGTTCTTCGGCGTAACCTCAATAACCTCACCCTCCTGGATAAACTCCATGGCCTGTTCAAGGTTCATCGCCCTCGGAGGCGCAAGGCGCAGGGTGTCGTCAGCGCCTGCTGACCTGATATTAGTGAGCTTCTTTTCCTTTACTACATTCACATCAAGGTCATTGTCCCTTGAGTTTTCCCCTACCACCATGCCTTCATAAACTAATGTGCTTTCGCTTACAAACAATTCCCCTCTGGGCTGAAGATGAAACAGGGCATATGCCGTTGTAATGCCTCCCCTGTCTGCAACAAGCGCGCCTGTGGTGCGTCTTGATATTGGCCCCTGCCACTGCTCATAGCCGTCAAAGATGTGGTTTAAAAGGCCGGTGCCTTTTGTATCAGTAAGGAATTCTGTCCTGAATCCGATAAGTCCCCTTGAGGGCAGGCGGAACTCCATCCTCACCCTCCCGTGGCCGTTATTCTGCATCTTCTGCATCCTGCCCCTTCTCATGCCCACCTTCTGCGTTACAACGCCGATAAACTCTTCCGGGCAGTCTATTATGAGCTGTTCCATGGGTTCGTGCAGCGCGCCGTCTATCTTTTTTGTAATGGTTTCAGGCATTGACACAGTAAGCTCATAACCCTCGCGCCTCATCATCTCTATGAGGATTGCAAGCTGAAGCTCGCCCCTCCCCATCACCTTAAATGAATCGCTGGAGTCTGTTGGTTCAAGACGTATGGCCACATTGTAGAGGAGCTCCTTTTCAAGCCGCTCCTTTAGATGCCTTGATGTAACAAATTTGCCTTCCTTGCCTGCAAATGGGGCTGTATTTATGGAGAACACCATGGATATGGTGGGCTCGTCCACAGCAATCCTGGGCAGGGGCTTGGGGTTTTCAGCGTCAGTTACGGTATCGCCTATATTCGCATTTTCTATGCCTGCGATGGCAACTATATCTCCCATCACAGCCTGAGGCAGTTCAATCTTTTTAAGGCCCTGAAAGCCGTAAAGCGCTGTTATCTTTGTCTTCACAACCTCGCCTTTCTGGTTAACAACCCCGATTGTTGAGCCGGCCCTGATAATGCCGTTGAATATCCGTCCTATGGCAAGCCTGCCCATATAATCGTTGTAGTCTATATTGGTAACAAGTATCTGGAGTGTATTGGCCTCATCCCCTTCCGGCGCGGGGATAGTCTTGAGTATCAGCTCAAAGAGGTGGCGCAGGTCCTTGCTGTCTTCTTCAGGTGAGAGCCTTGCGATACCCTCCCTTGCGATGGTATAAACAACAGGGAAATCAATCTGCTCCTCAGTTGCATCCAGGTCTATGAACAAATCATATACCTCGTTCAGCACCTCTTTTATCCTTGCGTCAGGCCTGTCAATCTTATTTATGACCACAATGGGCGGAAGTTTGAGCTCAAGGGCCTTTTTAAGGACGAAACGGGTCTGGGGCAGAGGGCCTTCAGAGGCATCCACAAGCAAAAGCACGCCGTCCACCATCTTTAAAGTCCTTTCCACCTCGCCGCCGAAATCCGCATGTCCCGGCGTATCAACGATATTTATCTTTACGCCGTTGTAAGAAACTGCGGTGTTCTTTGCCATGATGGTAATGCCGCGCTCCCGCTCGAGGTCAATGGAATCCATGACCCTTTCCTCAACCCTTTCGTTTTCCCTGAATATGCCTGCCTGCTTGAGCATAAAGTCAAGCAGTGTTGTCTTGCCGTGGTCAACATGGGCAATTATTGCGATATTTCTGATTTGTGTATTTCTCATTTCCTACCCCTCTCAGAGATTAAAGTAACCCGCCTGTACTTGTACAGGCGCAAAACTATGAAATTATACATCAGGATAAACAGATTGTGCAACCAAAATCTTGAGATTGGATTGAGATTGATAGGTGGTAAGACGCGAATTTCCCTATGACAACCTCACCAGTTTCCTAAGTATCGCCACCTCTATACCTGTCCTTTCAAAAAGCTGAAGGAGATTTTGCGGGTCTTCTTTCCTTGTAAAGAACCTCGGGTCTTTTGTGGCAAACATCCCTTCTTTCACCACAGGGTCTGGCTCATCCATGGGTGTAAAATGCACGGGTATAAACAGCTTTGGCTTTATAATCTTTACAGCCTTTATTATGTCCTCTGTGTATATTGCATAGGCATTGTCGCATATGGGGAGTATGGCTGTATCAATATTCTTAAGCTCCTCCATCTCTTTATATTTGTGGTATCCCCTGCAAAATAAATCCTCTGTTCTTTAAGCTCAATCAAAAAGCCGCAGCCTTCGCCCTTTATATGAAAACCCCTGGGTGTGTATGCCTCTGTTCCTGTAATTTTTACGCCTGCAAGTTCAATGGTCTGGCCTATCTTTACAGTCCTNACNCCCTTTATATCCTGCACGCAGTATTTNANNTAGCTNTCATGGAATGCAGCAAGTTTTGTATTATCATCCCNTATCGGTNCAACAAATTCAGGAAGGCAGTGNTCAACATGGTGGTGGGATATCAGGATTAAATCTGCCTTTGGAGGGTTTTCATCAAGGAGAATAGGGTCAGTATATATTACAAATCCGTCATCTGTGGTCATGCGCACAGTGGACTGGCCAAGCCATTCGTATTTTATGTTGTTGAATACTATAAAATCTTTTTCTTCTGTTGCAGCCATATCTTTTCTTTAGCCTTCAGCCCTCAACCTTAAGCCTTTTTTATTAAGGCAGATTAAACGGAAACCCCTTGCCAGTTTTCACGGCATTAATGAGCCTCCTGACGTGTTTAACCTCCACGCCAAAGGAAAACACAGATGCCCTCTTTAATGCCCTTTTGAAAAGTATCCGGGCATTGCCGCGCCTCCCCTTCAGAAACTCCAGTTCGCCCAATGAAAGCTCGCAATATGAAAGCCCTCTTTCATCTATTGTTTCCTTAAAAAATTTCTGCGCATCCAAAAAATCCTTTTTTGCCTCTTCAAGTTTATTCATCATCTTAAAGGCAGTGCCTTCGCCCCAGAGCGTATATGCAAAACTCACCTTGTCCCCAATCTTCTTATAGTGCGCCTTTGCCTTTTTAAAATATTGAAGAGAGCCTTTAAAATTGCCCTTCATCCGTGTGGCATTGGCAAGGCCGCAGTATGAATATGCAATGCCAAAGGTATCTCTGAGTTTTCTGAAGGTTTCGTTTGCCTTTGAGTAGTATTTGTAAGAATCGTCTATCCTGCCCAATATCCTTGAAGCCCCTCCAAGCCCGCAATAACAATAACCAACGCCTGACTTATCTTTTAATTGCACAAATAAATCTAATGTTCTTTTAAAAGTCTCTATAGCCTTTTTCAAATCGCCTTTAATCCTGTACGCACCGCCCTTTGCCCAGAGACAGAACGCAAGCCCTGCCTTGTCTCGCAACGCCTTATAAATCTCCTCACTTTTTGCAAATGCCCTCAGCGCCTCCCTGTGCCTTCCCATCGCCCGCAAGGTCAATCCAAGGCCAACCATTGTGTCCACAGCAGAAGATTTATCGCCTAACAGATGCGCAATAGAACCTGCCCCTGTGTAACTAAACCCTGCATCAACATACCGTCCAACCATCCTGTAACAATCTCCAAGCGCCATGAGGCAGGAAAGCTGTTCCCTGCTGAAAAGCTCACTCAGTTCCTTTGCCTTAATATATAACTCTATTGCCTCGTTGAATTGAGAGGCCGCCCGCTTTTTCTCTGCCTGCTGAAAGATCTTTTGGAAATTGAGCTTCATATTTTGCATAAAATTTTCACCTTTCGCCTTCAGCCTTCAGCCTTTAGCCTATCTTATTGACAACCTGTAACCTTTTAGATAGCTTATATGAGAGGATAGAAATTTGCAATCGTTTTTAAAACCACTACAACAGATTAAAATTAACCAGCAAGCGCCCCGTAAGCCACGCTTTGAAAGGCGAGGTCAAGGGGCGCAATGGAAAATGATATTTTCCTTACTGGTAAGCTCTGCCCTTTAGGGCGAAGAGCTTTACTCCAAACAATCCCTTACCTTTGCCTCTATCCGTGACGCCCTGCTGCCGAAGCTGTTGTCGGGTGAGATGAGGGTGAAGGATGCGGAGAGGTTTGTGGGAGAGGCAAAGATATGACAATGGTAGACACTAAAGCTATATATACCATCGGGCATTCCAATCATCGCATAAAGGATTTCATCAACCTGCTTAAAAAACATGGTATTACGGCCGTTGCGGATGTGCGCTCATCCCCGTTCAGCAAACACAATCCGCAATTCAACAGAGAAGTGTTTGCAGACGCCCTGAAGCAAGAGGATATCGCATATGTTTTCCTGGGCAAAGAACTGGGAGCTCGGCCTGATGATCCCTGCTGTTACGATAACGGTTCAGCCAATTTCGAAAAAATGGCGGAGCGGCCCATATTCAAGCAAGGAATCGAGCGCCTACTCAAGGGGATGGAGCAATACCGTATCGCTTTATTATGTGCTGAGAAAGAACCGCTGGACTGTCACAGAACTATTCTTGTGTGCCGTCACCTTCGAATTTTGGGGTTTCCTATCAAACACATTCTTGCTGACGGCAGCGTGGAGGATCATCAGGTCACCGAGCACAGGCTCATAAAGATGCTCGGCCTTGAACCTGTTCTTTTTGATACAACGTGCACTGATGCTGACCGTATTGAGAAAGCTTACAACCAACAGGCGCGTGAAATTGCATACAAGCGGGAAAGTGAAGAGAAAAATCATGAATATGCCAGATAAACCACCAGCGCAAAAAATTACCGTTTTCACTATAGGCTTCACTAAAAAAAACGCACGTACTTTTTTTGAATTGCTCAAGCAGGCCGGGGTAAAACGGCTTATTGATATCCGTCTCAACAACGAGTCCCAGTTGGCTGGATTTACAAAAAAGGATGACCTTGAATATTTTCTTAAGACAATCGCCAATATCGAGTACTCTCATCGTCCAGAGTTTGCACCCACAAAAGACATATTGGACGGTTACAAGAAAAAAAAGATAACATGGGCTGATTATGAGCAGCGTTTTCAAAAACTGCTAAAAGAACGTCAAGTAGAAGATTTGGTAACCTCTGCTGAATTAGACAATGCTTGCCTGCTATGTAGCGAGCCTACCTCTGATAAATGTCACAGAAGGTTGGTCGTGGAATACTTACGTTCCAAATTGGGCGATATCGAGATTCGCCATTTATGAGGAGATGAAAAAGAAATGGCTGAGATCATTCTACTGGCTAATTCTCGAAAGCTAAGCCACAGATGCCTTGCTGGGATTGACATTGTCACAGGCAAATGGATTCGACCTGTATCTACACTGACTGACAAAGTTATTACTTGGAGCATGAGAAATATTGATGGCAAAGAACCGGAGCTGCTGGACATACTTAACATTCCTTTGTCTTCGGCAGAGTTGGATGATGAGTCTCAGCCCGAAAACCGACTAATTGAAATGGGCAAATGGAATTCTGCTAAATGGACACGTGTAGGAAAAGTTAAGCCCAAAGAAGTGAGAAAGTATCTGGAGTATAATGGGCTTCTTTTCTATAATACCTCGGATAGAGTTTCATGGGACGAGATATTGAGAATTCCCCTAAAAAATCGTAAATCTCTGATGTTGATTGAGTGTTCTGACTTAGAGGTATATAAAACCACATCTTCGAGAGGCAATCCTCAAGCAAGGGCAATTTTTTCTTTCGATGGTGATAGTTACAACTTGGTCATAACAGATTTCAGTGCAGAACAAAAAGTTCTTAATGAGCAAGAGCTTTCACGTAGAAATCTGTTAACAATAAGTTTGGGCAGGAAGCTGTCTGATACTTTCCCGTATTGCTTTAAATTGGTGGCTGGGGTCATTGAGCTATGAGAAGCAATTCTTTACAAAAGTTGATGTAGCGCTGAATAAAATCAGGAAATATGAGTGCATCAAGAATTTCAGAATCTACCACAGAAGAGGACTCTCTCGCCCCTATTCGTGATGCCTTGCTGCCAAAGCTGTTGTCGGGAAAGATAAGTGTGAAAGATGCAGAGAGATTTGTGGAGGGCGCTGTATGAAGAAAGAAACAAGCATTCTTTTTAACAAGGCTCTCAATTCTCTGATTCTGAGCGTTGAGCATTTTAATCGCCCATGGGATAAAGGAAGAACTGAGGCAATTCTTATTTTTTTGGATCATTCTTTTGAAATGCTTCTGAAGGCAGCCATTCTTCATCGTGGCGGCAGAATCAGGGAAAAACGAGCGAAACAAACGATTGGTTTCGATGGCTGTGTTAGAAAAGCCCTCTCTGATGGGTCTGTAAGGTTTCTCACAAACGAAGAAGCATTGTCTCTTCAGGCGATAAACAGCCTTAGAGATGCAGCACAACATCATATTGTCGACCTCTCAGAGCAACATCTTTATCTTCATGCTCAAAGTGGCTTAACTCTTTTCCGGGAAATATTGAAGAATGTATTCAATTGTGATCTAATAGGGTTCCTACCGGAAAGAGTACTACCTATTTCTACATCAAGTCCCAAAGATATAGCCTCCTTTTTTGAGACCGAAATAGATGAGATAAAGAAACTGCTGAAACCGCGAAGCCGGAAGCACATTGAGGCGTTTGCAAAGCTCCGTGGTTTGACAATTTTAGAAGGTGCAATCCAAGGGGAAAGATTACAACCGAGTACAGGCGACCTCAAAAGGATTTCAGCGCAGATTCAGTCTGGACAATCATGGGATAAAATATTTCCGGGAGTAGCTTCTATTGAATTTACAACAAAAGGCTATGGGCCTTCTCTGGATTTAAGAATTACTAAAAAAGAGGGAGTACCTGTTCATGTTGTCCCTGAAGGCACACCGGGGGTTGCAGTTGTGGCAATAAAGCGAGTTGATGAATTAGGATTTTATAATCTTGGTCTGACCCAGCTTGCCGAAAAGGTTGGGCTAACAGTGCCTAAAACCAATGCGCTTATTCGTCACCTCAATCTTCAAGCTGATTCGGACTGTTTTAAACAAATAGTAATTGGCAAAACTAAATTTAATCGGTATTCTCAGAAAGCTCTTGACCGAATTAAAAAAGAATTGCCCATAATATCTATGGAAAAGATTTGGGAGCAATACAGATCAAGGCGGAGCAAGAAATGAAAATCTCTAACTGCGATGCTTTACTGCCGAAACTGCTGTCAGAGGAGATACAGGTAAAAAATGAAGACCCAACGAATTAAAATAATTTATGATCTCAGCTTATTGGAACAACCTGCCATTATAAATGCCCTCGTGGCCTGTTTAAGTCCGAAAGAAGCCTGTGAATTATTATTAAATGCGCTTTATGTGCAATCTGTAATCTTACGTAGGTATGCACTGCGTAAGATTTCTGTTGATATTGAAAAGGGATTTCTTGACTGCCATCGAAAATTAATTGAGAGGCTTCTAACAGCCTACGACAAGTCCACATTTAGCCAAAAACAAATTTACGCGCAATGTTTCAGTAGCTTTTATCATTTAGTTTCAAAAAATTTTCAGAAAAATATCATTTTTAATCTTATTAACAGCAAATATATTTCGATGCGTAGAAAAGCTTATAAGCTATTAAAAACTTCATGGAATGAGGAGTATTTGTCGTTACTTGAAGAAAGGTGGAAGGCAAATAAAGATTTTGATTTGGCAGAAGTAATAATAAAATGTTTTCCCCTTTCATTTTTAAATAGCAATATAGATGAATTGGAAAAATTAGTAAGTGGGACATGGCTTTTACGCAAGCTATATTTACGACTCGGAGAGCGAGAACATAACATTGTGAGGAGGCTTGAAAAAATTGATGAAATTACTTTTGTTTATGTTTCTACAAAATTAGGAATTCCGATTGAAGAGGAAAAACTTAAAATAATATATAAAAGAAATAAAAAACATGAGAATGCAAGTCTGTTAATTTGGTGTTTTGGTCAAATGGGCTTATGGAACGTATTAATTTCTTTTCTGGATAAAACAAATGAAAAAAATTTTTAACACAGTTATTCGTAGGACATTGAGGGCTCGTGAACAGAAATAACGGCTTTTAATTTCTTTTCTAACGATTTTGAGAGTTTAGGGTATTTAGTTAGTACCCCTTCAACTGCCGTTGAAGACGAGACGGATTGATAGAACAACGCTTTGCGAAGCTTCTGGTCTTTTAAATATGGATTGGTTTCTTTGAGGGATTTCTTTTTCATGTTGTTATTATACTACAAAAAATAGAGAAAATGATAGAAAAAGCTGGATTCTAATACCTATGAAAGACACAATATCTATCGGTCATGGCGG
>C687J35164_10000913_pt1 | contig 10267 bp, 10 predicted proteins | sample RifCSP13_3_FD_35164 | JGI IMG/M metagenome (IMG submission 35164)
TTGAGAACTTTCTCTTTTTCATCAACTAGTGTATCCACCAAAGGCTCTCTAGTATCTGATGTTGGAAGTAAACCTGGTTTTACATTTCCATATTCTTTTACTACTGGCTTTCCGTCAGGTCCAATGGTCATAGCATAACCATAATAAAATGGCCCATACTGTTGAATGTCTCCAGTTTCTTTAGTCTCATCAAAGATATCATCAAGATTCATGAAGGATCTAGACATTCTCTTGAAGAGTCTATCAAATTCNTCATCAAAGAACATTGTCATATTCACCTATAAGATGTAATATTTATGACATTATATAAAGATTATGATGAATTTAATGAAATATTACATAANCCTAATATAATTGACATTATATAATAATTTTGTATGCGATTAGTAAATNCTTCTGTCCCNGATGCTGTTAGGGAAATNATCACACAAAATCGTTCAATATATGATTGTATGAAAATGGATCTGATTAACTATACAGCTTTAGCTGTAAAGATTCAGCCAGTTGTAGAAAAGCATCTTGGAGGCCAAGTCAACTTGAATACGATTGTTGTTGCGATAAAGAGATATTCTGACTCTTTTGAACAAAAAGATGAAGTAAAAAAAGAATCGGTTCTCAAAAATGCTAGGCTCTCGTTAACTGATGGAATTTTAGGTATCAAATTTTCAACTGATGATTTTGGAAGTGAAGATACTGCTTCCCTCATGAATAAATTTTCAGAAATAAATCCAGATTATGAATTCTTTAGATTAGCAGATTCTTTTAGAGTTTTGACAGAAGATTTGGCCGGTATTAGAGAATTATTTGGGGCTTTTGGTAATGCAGAGGATAAATTTAGTACCGGTTTAGCTAAAATCAAAATTCTCATTCCACCCGAACAGGATAGAAATGATGTTGCCTCCTATGTTGCTGGAGTACTTCATTCAAATGGAATAGAGCCAGCTAATGCTTTTTTTAGCCAGGATAATATCACTATTGTTCTAAATGAAAAGGATGCATCTAGAGCCTATGAAATTTTAAGATCAGAAATTGTGAGATAAAATTCAGATTATACGCCAAGGCTTTCTGCTTTGGTCAAATCTAGATAGACCTTATCTCCTACTGAAAGTCCAAGTTCCTTGTACTCGTGCATATCAATTTTCAAGGATGTCATGCCGCCTCCTGATAAACCACCCATCCCACCAGATAACATTTTGTTTAATCCCTTCATCATATCGTCCATATTCGAAAATCCCATGATGTTAGAGCCAAAGGGAGATGAAAGAGGTTGGTTTCCTTCTTTGATATCTTTAGCTGAGGATAGAGAAACTATTACGTAGGGGGCACCATCTGGGGCTGCATCAATACGTACAATCACATATTCTTTCTTCATAGACTATTTTCTCAATTTGGCTATTTTACTTTATTCCTTCTGAGGAGTAAAAATTCATGTTTTTGGAAAAATACCGCTTAACTTAAATCTGTACTTTTGAACTGACCAAAATATGGAACCGCTTAATATAGCTGTAATCATAAAATTAGAACCAGATTTTTCTGAGGGAAATGTGAGTTACAATCCAGATGGGACCCTTAATAGAGCCGAAACAAAGAACACGCTTGGTCCACATAGTGCTATAGCAGCTGAGGCTGCATTTTATGCTAAAGTCAAGTATGGAGCAAATATTTTCATTGGTACAATGGGACCGCCAATTGCAGATTTGGCTCTTCAACAAGCCCAAGAAATCAGTGATGCAAAGGAGCTGCATCTTTACAGTGACAGAGCTTTTGCTGGAGCAGACACTTTAGGAACTGCTGAAGCTATAAGAGCTGGATTAGGAAAAATTGAAGAAAATCTTGATTTGGTATTTTCCGGACATCGAGCTTCTGATGGTGAGACAGGACAGACAGGACCTCAAGTTGCCTGGAAATTAGGTTTTACTTTTCTTGGTAATGTTATTAGTTATGATGTTGATGTTAAGAAAAGAACAGTTAGGGCCAAAAGATTGGTCAGTTTGCAAGGTGTCGATGTTGTTATAGAAGAGGTTGAAGCTCCTTTACCAGTTTTTATCGCAATTGATCCCTCATTCAAATCAAATTATAAAACAGTATCAGAAAGATTGGCTTTTCAAAAATATAAAAAAGAAGCACAGATGCGTGCTAAAGGTTATAAAAATTATCTCAAAGTTTTCAATGTAGAACAACTAGGAGTTGATCCAACCCTAATTGGTCTTCCTGGTTCACCTACTATAGTTTACAAAGTGGAAAGGGTGCCAAAGAGTACTGCTACAAGACAAGTAANCGTTGTAGATGGTTCTAATCCTGAAGAAATTAAAAAAGTGGTAATTAAGATGCGAGAGGCCTTATTGGCTATGGTGATTAAATGAGTGAAGAGAAGTATAGACATCTTTATGTTGTAATGGAAATTGAAAATGGAAAGCTTATTCCAGTTAGTCTAGAAATGTTAGGAGAAGCAAGAAGATTAATGGATGAATTCAATAAAAAATATTCATCCAAAGAAAAAGTAGTTGCCATTTTACTTGGAGATAATGTAAAAGAAGTTTCAAAAACTCTCATTCAATATGGTGCAGATGCAGTCATTATTGCAGAAAATCCTGAACTAAAAGATGTAAGAAATACAATTTATACAAAAGTTATCAGCCAGATTGCTCAAGATTCAAAACTTGCTGATCAGATTGAAGAGGAATATGCTGGTCAAATTAAAAAACCNAGGTACATGTTTTTTGGAGCTGATAGTATTGGCAGACATTTATCTTCTACAGTTTTAGTTGAATTAGATTCAGGTCTTGCGTCAGACATTAACCAATTAATAATCAGTGACTTGAAGATAACACATCAACATAAAACAGCTGGAAATCCTATAACATATGAAAAAACTCTTGAAATGTACAGGCCAGATTTTTCAGGTTTCCTATGGACAACCATTTTATGTCTGGATAATAAAAATCCAAATTTTCCACGAGATTATTTCCCCCAAGCCTGCAGTCTTATTCCAGGAGTTTTTGAACCAATAGAACCAGATTCAAGTAGACAAGGAAAAATAATAGAATTTGTTCCACAGTTTGAAGAAAAAGATCTTCGCATTAAAATTCTCAATAGAGAAATAATAAAAAAACAAGTAGATTTTGATAGTTATAAAGCAATTGTAAGTTTTGGTCGTGGGATAAAAGATGATCCTGAAAAAAATATTAAACTAATTGAGAATCTTGCAGGGCAACTAGACGCAGGAATTGGTGTAACACTTCCAATTTCTAAAAAACCATTTTCTGTTAATCAATCTTTAGAATCGACATATATGATTCCCGATAGAGTGATTGGAACTAGTGGAAGTAGAACCGGTCCTCTACTTTATGTTGCAGTTGGAATAAGTGGCGCTATGCAACATGTTTGGGGGATGCAGGATTCTAGATTTATTGTTGCTATAAATCCTGATGAAGAAGCTCCCATCAAAACCGAATGTGATATTTTTATCAAAGGAAGAATGGAAGATGTCATTCCATTATTGATTGAAGAACTAAAAAAGGAAAAACAGGTAGCACAAGCTTAGTTGGTGATAAAATCTGGAAAAATATGATGTAGCGATTATAGGTGGAGGCTCAACTGGATTAGCAGCACTTAGAAGACTATCAAAGCTAGGAAAACAAGCTATCCTCTTAGAGGCAGGTTCAAAGGTAGGAACAAAAAATCTCTCAGGTGGAATTCTTTATTCTAAGAATCCTAAAAAAGGAAAAGTAAACAACGTCGAAGAGATATACGAAAACTTTCTCTCAGATGCACCTTATGAAAGAAAAATAACAAAATATCTTTTACAATCAACCTCTAAAGACAAGATTTTCACGATGGACCTTACTAAAGCTCATGAGTATCAAGCAAATTTTGGATATTCTGTTTTGTTAAATAAATTGAATTCATGGTTTGCAAAACAAGCTTTAGAGAGTGCTGAAAAATGTGGTGGAGGAATTGTTCCAGGAGTTCATGTAAGTTCCTTAAAAAATAATGAACAAAGTGGGACAACTATAATTCAAACTGATGAATTAGATGAATTTGAAGTAAAAGCTATAATTGCAGCTGATGGGGTAAATTCGGAAATAGCTGAAATCACTGGAGCTAGGGAAAAATTTTCTCCTCCTCAGCTTTACCAAGGTGTTAAGGTCATCATAAAACTTCCTGAAGAAGTAATCAATGAAAGATTTGGCATAAGCTCTGATGAAGGTGTAGCGCATCTCTTTGCAGGAGATGTTACTTTAAATCATATTGGAGGAGGATTTCTTTATACTAATCGCAATACATTATCTTTGGGTGCAGTTTATCACTTCAATACTCTTTTAGAAAACCCAATTCAACCTCATGAGTCAATTGATGCTCTTCTAAAAAATCCATTAGTTAGTGATCTGGTTAAAGATAAAGTTCCAATAAAACCAGAAATTGACAAGAATCTGCCTCCAGAAGAACAACTACGAATAAAGTTTGGAGTTGCCAGATTAATCAAAACCTGGAATGAGATAAGAGATGCATACTTATCAAAAACTGGAAAAGATGATCTAATAAAAAGTGGGAAATATGAAACTGAAGAAGATATCAAGACAAAACTTGATTCAATTAATCAACAGATCCAGGAAAAATATGGAGTAACCTTCGGAACCGATTATGTTGAAGAAGAATACGGTGCAAAGCTAATTCCAGATGGAAAACGTTGTAGAATGAAAAAACCATACTTCAAAAATATTCTTTTTGTTGGTGATGCGNCTGGAAGAGGTATCTTTGTTGGTCCTAGGATTGAAGGTCTTAATGTTGGAATTGATGACGCAGTTAGAGCATCCGATGCAATAGCAAGAGCAATTGACCACAACAATTTCTCAACTGATTATCTAGGAGAATGGTATACAAAATCAATTGAAGACAGCCCATATACAACAGACATGAAGCAGATTGACAAAGATTATTTGAAAATTTTTCTTGATGCAGCAAAAGATGTTCCGACAGATATTATCAGTGCAAAATATGGTACAGTTCTCAAATTGATGTCGAGTGGAACATTACGTAGCATTGCGGTAAGATTTGCAAATATTTTAGGATATGAGAAATTACTTCCTTTGATAGAATCAGAGGAAACCTACGTTAAAGTTCCAATTGAACTTGCTGAGAGGCTTGGTGAAACTATGAAAACAAATTATTCCCCATCAATTCCTTCTCTTGCAGACAGAGTTGCAAAGCTATCATACAATGATGATAATGTTCCGCATATCAAAGTTCTAAAGCCTACCAGTGAATATATGAAAAAAATGATTACCTTATGTCCCACTAAATGCTATACTGAAGAAAATNATAAAGTAATGATCATACANGAAGGTTGTATNGAATGTGGAACCTGTTCTCAGGAAACAGATTGGAAACATCCACGTGGAGAAAAAGGAATCCATTACAAGTACGGATAAATCAGAAAAAATTTAGTTATGCACTAACTTTNATTTTCTTTAGATCTTCATATGCANTACGTATTTTAGAATAAAAGTTATCCATACGAGGTGNAAGAAGAGGATAAGCAATGTAGAAATCTTCTGCTTCTCGAATGTAACGTTGTATTTTCTCATTTCCAGGAATTTCTGCAACAAATCGCATATTATTTAATCTGTCAGCAAGTTTTATCGTCTTAATGTCATAGGGAGCATTTGCAAGAATATTACAATACTCACGGAATCGTTGGGATTTACGCTCTTCGTCAGTAGTACCAGAAAAATTTTCTAGTGGTTGAACTTTTAATGTCATAATCATCTTATACACATAATCTCCAAATCTATGAAGAAAGTATGCATCAAAACCATAGGTCTTTGAGGCGTAGAGATCTAAAATCTTTTCATCATCCTCCATAAAGTCATGTAATATTGCCCCAGCAATTTGAAGAGAGGTTAATAGCTTATTTTCTGATTGATAATGTTTAATGACTTCCAAGGTAACAGGCCAAGTATGAGTTTGTAAAAATGAGGATGCGCCATCTTCTCGTTTTACACCAGCATGGACTTCTTCAGCCATCTCAATTGCACTTTCAACAATAGTATCAATTCGAAATTTTACTTCGTTTTCTAGGAAGGATAAAAGTTCGTCTTTAGTAACAGATTCATTTGGCATGATAATAATACCTCATTTGTTACTTAAATTTCTGTTCTTTTTAATTTATGAATGATAATGGCGGGTCCTGCAAAATAAATTCCAACATTAAGAAGAATTACTCCTACTCCATATCCAATCATCTCCGCTTCTGAATCAATATCAACATAATTTAGAATCGATAATGAGGTAAGAAGTGGAGTAATTACTACCTTAACAGTTTCTTTGAAAATAGGATTTTGTCTTTCCCAATCAGCTATGGTTGGACTAAATGAGTAATACAATTGATTAAATGATGATAGAAAAGTTTTACCAGATTCTGTATTCATTAGAATATTATCTCTAGTTTCGCGTAATTTTTGGACTTGAGGAGCAAGCTCAGAACCAAATGTTGCAGTTGCTATAAGACATCCACCCCCATAATCCGAAAAATCATCATTTGGTTTTGAAAGTATCTTAAATGATTTCAAAGAGTTTTCAAACTTTTGTAGATTATTTTCAAATTCATCTTCAGTACTTGCATATGATACTTTGTAAAATTTGCCAGGACCTGCAATTGTAGCTTCTTTATATTTTATTTTAATTTCCCCAGTAGGAGTAACTGCAGCTCCATTAACTACTGAAACAATTGCTTCTAATCCATTTACTGTGGTGGTTTCATTAGATTGAATAACTAATAGACCTCTCTCTATAGAAGATTTAAGGTATTGATTTTCCCATTGTTCTACAAATTCTTTTAATGATTGTCCGGTAGAATTTTGTATTAAAACTGAAATTGATGATGGCATTCCATTTGCCTTTGGTTCAACTGCTGCTACATCTGGGATGGCAGGATTTGGGTCTTCAATTTCTTGAACAAACCATCCTTGAGGAAATTCAATTGAAAATCCAAACTTTTCACTAGAATATTTTTCTTCAAAAGTTTGTAGATTTGATTCTGTAACTCTTTCTGGGTTACCCAATTCCAAAAGATCTGGAATTTCAGAACGCTTAACAACTTCAGCTTTTAAGATTTCTCCTTTACCCCAATCAAATGGAATATCATTTGCTGCAGTTGTGAGATTAGCAATTTTATCAAGAGTTTCATAGCTTTCTTGCGTAATAAGACGNCCAAATANAGTATATTGACCGTCAAGAAAATTGGAATCTTTATGTACAATAAAAAATTGAGANCCAGCACTGTCTGGATCAGCAGATCTTGCCATAGAAACTANTCCTCTATTGTGTTTTATGTCGTTAAATTCAGCGTTTATTTTATACCCAGGATCACCAGTTCCCCATTGAGTTACGGTTTCATAGGCNCCAGGTTTTGTAAGAGGATCACCTCCTTGTATCATAAAANCCTCAATAACTCNATGAAAAATGGTTCTATCGTAAAATCCATTTTGTGTTAAATTAATAAAATTTGCAACATGATTTGGTGCATCCTCAGGNAAAAACCCTATAACTAATTTTCCTGATTTTGTATGTAAAATTACTACCTCATCATCGATTTGAGCAAAAGTTGGATTTGTAATATTAACAAGTAAAAATACAAGAGCAATAAAAAATAATGTAAACTTCATAAATTCTCTTTTTTTTAGCTTCAATAAAAGCCATGATGGACATTAGTTTTTATCATTCTATAATATCAAGTTTGAATATGGATTCAGATGAGCATATCCAGGCTCACATTCTATCAGTGTGGAAAGAAGCTAAAAAATTATTTTCTCTACATGGAACTGAAGGTATGTTAATTTTAACGGATAAACATTTGATGTTTGTAAACAAAACTGAGGCAAAAGTGAGATGGTGGAATGCTGCAACCCAAAGACAGGTTCTTACTTTTTTAAAATTAAACGATGTGATGATTCATCAAGATGGATATGATGAAGAGCAATTAAGAGTAGACTTGGAGAATAAAAAAAATCTGGAAATAAAATTTGATGATATTTTGAATATTAGTTATGAAGATAAAACTTGGGGTAGTGTTTTGAATTTAGAAATTAACAGAGATAATAAGAAACAAAAATATCAATTTTCAGTAGTTCAAGACTGGGTAAAATATCCTGTAAAAGCACCAACCAAATACATGAAAGTTGGTTGGTCTGCTTTTATACAATACATTAAAGATAGACAAAAAATTACGAATTAAAATTGAGTAATGTATATGCTGTAGGGGTTGGTCCTGGATCACCTGACTATATCACGAAAATAGTTGAAGCAATTATACATAGTTCTGATGTTGTTGTAGGATACAAGTATACACTAAAAACAATCGAAGAGTTGCTTTTAGGAAAAGAAGTTTATGAAATTACTATGAATACTCAAGAAGAGGTTTACCAGAAAGTACAAAAAAATTTAGGAAAAAAAATTTTGGTGGTACCATTTACTGGTGACGTAAATTTTTCAGAATCTGAGGTAGTTGATAGATTAATTGAAATTTTTGGGGATATTCAAATAGTGCCTGGAATCAGTTCTATTCAGGTAGCAGCTTCTAGAGCCAAAGTTCCTTTGGATAAATCAAAGATAATCACAATGCATATTTCAACTTCAATTGAGCGAGAGAAAATTGAACTACAAAAGGCATTATTAGATGGATTCAATGTTGTACTTGTACCTAGACCTTGGCCAAAAGAACCTACAAAACATTTCATGCCATCTGAAATTGCTCTTTATTTGAAGAAAAATGGATTTGATACAACAAAACTAAAAGTTCATGTGTTTGAAAATTTAACTACAAAAAAAGAGACGGTTTTTGTTGGTACGGTAAATGATTTAGAAGGAAAAGAATTTTCTGATTTATCTGTAATGATATTTGATCAATCCAAATTAGATTCGTATATTAATTTCAATTAAGTGGATTAGATGCACTTCTTTTTAGGATATCAGATTCAACATCAGGAAAAACAACAACATCCATTGTTATCCATGGATAATCCTCATCAAATAAACTGTAAAAACCAATTTCATTAATTGTAACACTCCATTTTTTTCCTGGTTGGATATCTCCGCTAGTTATTCTACTATCGGCAATATTTACCCCAGCACGGGATTCTGTATCTCGTTTCCCACTTGAGACACTATGAGATACGGTATCGTCGTTGATGAATGTAAGCGTATTACCGGGTACAATTGATGCTCTATCTATAGAATAAAATCTTAGATTTGGAATAAATTGTTTTTGAATATAATTAAATTCTGCCGGATTAGCTGACCCTTTTAGAATATGGATTATAATTTCATTCTCCTGATTTTGTTTGGAGCCAGTTGTTGATGTTGGGGAAGATGAGCTTGTTGTAGGTAGAGTTCCACCCAGTGTTGAAATTTTTGTTGTGTAAATAATTTTGTTAGATTCAGTTCCCTGGATTAGTTTTCCACTAAAACTATAGATTGAACCTTCATCACTATTTTCAATTAACCTACCAAAAATACTAATAGAGACTTTACTGCCGATAGTGTTTTCTGCAGTACCAGCCAATCTAATAAAATGGCCATCTCTTAACATAGTGCCAGTTAACTCAGTGACCACAAAATCTATTTCATTTATTGTAACAAAACCATCTTCTACTACAATCTTAGTGCTACTTCCCACCTGACTTCCAGTAGATATTAAGAAATCAATTTGAGAAATTTTTATTGATTTATCAGTTACAGCAAAACCCGAGCCTTCAACCAAATAAGGTTGGTTTGCAACTAATTGAGCGTTTGAATCACTAAATGATGTTATTATGAAAATTAGTCCTAATACAAAAAATGGAATAGTCTTTACTATCTTCATAATTAGATTATAGTTTGATTCTGTTTATAATTTGCTACTAAATTATTTTAGATATAATCAATAGTATATCTAAACTCAGTTAATACTCCTAGATATTAGATAATTGGTACTTCTATTGTATCGATCAAATATGCTTCTAAGAAACCACCAGCAAGTAAAAGACCTACAACAATTCCCACTTCAATGCCTATTATTTTATAATCATTTTTGATTGAAATTTTCTTAATTATTTTATGAATTAATAGTAGACTACGTGACATTGCGATTGAATAACCCACCAGCTCCATTATTCCAAATGGAGAAACATAAAGTAGAGCAAGTGGATGAATATCAGAAATTATTGGGTTTAGTAATGCTAAGGCTGCAAATGCTTGTCCTGTTTGCCAAGCTGAAAAAAAACCCCAA
>C687J35164_10000916_pt1 | contig 10255 bp, 9 predicted proteins | sample RifCSP13_3_FD_35164 | JGI IMG/M metagenome (IMG submission 35164)
CGACGACCGCTTCTCCGCGTACTCGAGGAACGCCGTGACGTAGGCCGCGTGGCTCCACGTCAGCGGGGAGACGGACAGCGGCGAGTTGGTATAGGGGTGGACCTGTTCTGCGAGTACCCCGCTGGGGAGGGCCCGCCGCGCGACCCACTGCAGGATCTCGAGGGCGGGGGCGAGCTCCGCCGCCGTCCCGGCACGGGCGATGTGCCACTGCGCCAGCCAGAGAGTGCAGATGAACCAGGGATTGCCGGGGACGCGCGCGTCATCGGTCGCCACCCGGTGATACGGGTCGTTTTCGTACCGGGCGAGCCCCCCGACATCGGTGCGGACCCAAAGCCGTTCCCGCACCGATTCCATCGTTCGGATGATCCGGGGGTCTTCGGGGGGATACATCCCGAAGTACCACAACCCGTAGAGGCTCGCGTCCACGGTCCCGTCCGCGTCCACCTCCCCGTTTCCCCCGACGGTAACGGTCCGGGCGAACCTTCCCCACTCCGGCCGGTACAGGTGCCGGTCCGCCGCCGACTTGATCCCGTCCGCCGCGCTCTTCCACCGTTGCGCGAGGTTCCCCTCGTTGAACCGCCATGCGAACCGGGAGGCGGCCACCAGCCCGGCCCANGTCGCGGCGACGGTGAAGGCGTGGACGCCGTACCGCTCNTCCCACAAATCGAAGCTCGGATGGGGGAGGCCGGTCTCCGGGTCAACGTACGACGCCATCCAGTCGGCGGCGCTCGCCACGAGCCCCCGGTACTTCTCCCGCATCCACTCGACGTCCCGGTACCGGTCGACGTGGTTCCACAGCGCCCAGACCACCAGCCCGGTCCCGTCCTCCTGGATCGGGAGCTGCTTCCCGTCCTTCCCCTGCCATGGATGCCAGGAGCTGGCGAGCGATCCGTCCGGGTTGTACTTGTGGAGAAAGTACCCCTCCTTCGCGATCGCCTTGTGGCAGAAATCGAAGAAGGCCCGGCTGTTCTCGAAGTGGCCGGACAGATCCAGCGCCCTGGCGACGAGCGCCCCGTCCCGCGGCCACACGTAACTGTAGGTGTCGCGGGCGAAGTGAATGATGTCGTGATCGTTCGCCGCCGTGATCGCCCCGCGGTTGTCGATCTGGGTCCGCAGGACCAGCAGGCCGCGGCGGAACGCCCCGGTCACCTCCCCGGGAATGCCGCCGAACTCCCACTCCGACTTGTCGACCCACAGCTCCCAGTACGCCCGGGTGCGGCCGAGAAAATCCTCCGGCCCCCGCGCCACGACCGCCCGGTTGATCGCCGCGACTTCCTCGAATCCGGTTCCCGCCGCCATCCAGTAGTAGACGACGGACGCCTCCTCGGGACGGGTCACGGCATGCAGCGCCACGGTGGAGTCCACCGACCCCTGCGCTATCGGATTCCCCGAAAGGAGGCCGTCTTCCGCGTCCCGCCACGTCCCCTCGGCCCCCCGGAACTCCTTCACTCCCGTGGCCCATTGGTGGATGCCGGACCGGATTCCCGCCGGGGCGATTTCCGGCACCGCCCCGTTGAACAGGAACCACCGCCGCAATTTATAGTGGAGGACGCACCGGCGTTGCGGCTCGTAGTAGGCCGTGTCCCCCACCGCGTTCCCCATGATCCGGAAATCGTGGTGGAAGAAGAGACGAACCTCGCGCGGCCGGCCGGACAACTCGTGGATTTCGATCCGGCGGATCAGGACATTGGCGGACATGTCGACCGCGTCGGTCGTCTCGAGGGCGAGCTCCAGCCCCGGGTGAACGAGACGGATCCGGGTGACCAGGGTGTCGGGCTGGTACTTCAGGTCGCGATCCCAGCCCGGGTCGTCCGCCCACCGGAACACCCCGTCTACCCAGACCCCCAGCCGGCAAGGTCCCCCCTGCGTGTGGTTCTCCATCCCCACGTAGGGGAAGTACACGTCCCGGAGCTGACCCGCCGCGTCGAAGTTGACGAGCAGGTTGCCGTTCGATAGGGGGACGTCGCGCGGCACGGGATGGATCTCCTCCTCCCCTGTTAGAGCCCTGCCCCACCTTGACGTTTCGTCCCCGCGGGGCTATCTTCGGGGTTGTTTTACCGTCCCCCACCCCACCCTCCAAAGGAGCGAACCGATGCCGGCATTCACGTACCAGGACCCGTTCCCGCTGGGGAAGGACACGACCAAGTACCGCCTCCTCACCAAGGAGTACGTCTCCACGAAGAAGTTCGAGGGAAAGGAGATCCTCAAGGTCGAACCCAAGGGGCTCACGTTCCTCGCGCACCAGGCGCTGCGTGATGTCTCCTTCCTGCTTCGGCCCGAGCACCTCGAAAAGGTGGCGGCGATCCTCGCCGACCCCGAGGCGTCCCCGAACGACCGCGGCGTGACGATCGCGCTGCTGCGGAACGCGGAAGTGGCGGCGAACTTCATCCTCCCCCTGTGCCAGGACACCGGCACAGCGACGATCGTCGGGAAAAAGGGGCAGCAGGTGTGGACCGGGGCCCGGGACGAGGAGTACCTCTCGAAGGGCGTCCACAAGATGTACACGGAAGAGAACATGCGGTACTCGCAGACGGTCCCGCTGACGATGTACGAAGAGGTGAACTCCGGGACCAACCTCCCCGCGCAGATCGATCTGTACGCGACGAAAGGGATGGAGTACAAGTTCCTCTTCGTCACCAAGGGGGGCGGGTCGGCGAACAAGATGTACCTTTTCCAGGAGACGAAGGCGCTGCTCAACCCCGCGTCGCTCGAGAAGTTCCTCGTGGAGAAGATGAAGACGCTCGGGACCGCGGCGTGCCCGCCGTACCACCTCGCGTTCGTCGTCGGCGGCACCTCCGCCGAGGCGTGCCTGAAGGCGGTGAAACTCGCCTCCACGAAGTACTTCGACCATTTGCCCACGTCCGGGAACAAGGGGGGGCAGGCGTTCCGCGACGTCGAGATGGAAGAGAAACTCCTCAAGGCGGCGCAAAAATCGGGATACGGCGCGCAGTTCGGCGGGAAATATTTCGCCCTCGACGTCCGCGTCATCCGCCTGCCGCGCCACGGCGCCTCCTGCCCGGTCGGGATGGGCGTCTCCTGCTCCGCGGATCGGAACGTGAAGGCGAAGATCACCAGGGACGGGATCTGGCTCGAGGAACTGGAGCGCAACCCCGGGCGACTCATCCCGGCGAAGTACCGCGGGAAGCACGAGCACGGGGTGGTCAAGATCGACCTCAACCGGCCGATGAAGGAGATCCTTGCGGAGCTCACAAAGTATCCCGTCACGACACAGCTATCCCTCAACGGGACGATCATCGTGGGGCGCGACATCGCCCACGCGAAGCTCAAAGAGCGGATCGACAGGGGCGAGGGGCTGCCGCAGTACATCAAGGACCACCCGATCTACTACGCGGGTCCGGCGAAGACTCCCAAGGGAATGCCGTCGGGCTCGTTCGGTCCGACCACCGCGGGGCGGATGGACTCTTACGTCGAGTTGTTCCAGTCCCACGGCGGGTCGCTCGTCATGATCGCGAAGGGGAACCGCAGCAAGGCGGTGAGCGACGCGTGCAAGAAGCACGGCGGGTTCTACCTCGGGTCGATCGGCGGACCGGCGGCCCTGCTCGCGCAGGAGAACATCAAGAAGGTCGAGGTGCTCGAATACCCCGAACTCGGGATGGAGGCGATCTGGAAGATCCAGGTCGTGGACTTCCCGGCGTTCATCCTGGTGGACGACAAGGGGAACGACTTCTACCAGCAGATCGCCTGCGCCGGCTGAGGCAGGGGGTACTCTCGAAAAAGGAAGGGGTGGGAGAGATCGCTCTCCCACCCCTTTCGCGTTCCCGACCCGGGGTTTACATCTGCGGCGGAAGGAGCAGCTTCAGGATCGCGTCCTTTTCCGCGGCGGTGATCGCGGTCCCCGCCTTGCTGCCGCTGATTCTCTCCCCGCATGCAAGCACCCTGCTTACATAGAGGTTTTCATTCGCGGCCCTCTCCGCCCCCGTGGGCGGGGTGCCGCTCATCCAGATCTCGTTGCGCTTCATCTGGATGATGTTCAGGTCCTCCTGGAGACCCAGGTAGGAATCGAACACGGAGGAGCCGGTGAATCCGACGTAATCGCGCCGTCCGGGGGTCCACGTGCCGCCGTTCCCCGTGCATTCGGGCTGGCTCCAGAACATCGTGTTGTCGCACGTCCCCATCCACGCCTCCATCATCGACGGGATGGCCGTGTTGTCCCGACCGCTGTAGTTGAAGGTCGAGCTCGCCAGCCAGTTCATCAGGACGACCTGCGGGATCGGCCAGTTTTTCTGGGTGCCGGTCTGGTCCATGTAGGTGCCGAAGTTCGGGGGCAGCATCAGCCCCGGATTGGCGTCCAGCAGCGCGCTCTTCATCGCGGCGATCGAGGCGTTGTCGGCCGCGATGTCCGTCTGGAACTGCGTCCACCCGGCGGAGTACGCCGCGTTCATGGCGGTCTGGACGTCGTTGTCCGTCACGCCGGGATGCGCCGCGAGATAGGCGGCGCGGTCCATGAAGTACCCCGCGTATTGCTGATCGACCAGGGCGGAAGCCGCCATCAGCCCGTTCACGGAGGCGAGGTACTGCGTCACCTGCGCGCCCGAGGCGTTCAGCGCGTTCAGCGCATTGGTGTATTCCGTCGAGATCCGGACGATGCTGATCCTCCGGTTGAAGGAGCTCATGGCGGTTTCGATGGAGCCCATGAGGTCGGCGGACAGCGCGCCCATATGGCCACCCGCCTGCGCGCCGTCCCCCGCCGCGTTATGCGCGGCGAGGATCTGCCCCGCATCGATGCCTGCGCACGCGCTCGCGTCGAGGAAGATCTCGGCCATGAAGCCGCCGGCCTTCTGCATCTCGGACGAGGCCGCGTCGTTGTCGGTCGCGGCGACCGCGTTGAAGAAGCTGCGGGTGAAGTTCCGCAGCGTCTTGGCGTTGTTGTCCGGGTTGTAGATCAGGCACTTCTTCATGTTCGCCAGCGCGGTGGGAGTGACGCCGTTCGCCAGCAGGTAGCTTTCGAACCCCAAGGTCGGATTGGTGAGCGCGTCCTGCCCCATTCCGGCGATGTTGGCCAGGTCCGCCGTGGAGACGTTGGGCGACCGGAGGATGATCAGCAGGTACGCCGCCACGATCGGGTCGTCGGTCCCGATCGTCGATGCGGCNAGGAGCATACCATCCGCCTGGGTCGTGGACANGAAGTTCAGTCCGGTGGCGTTGTTGTCGTCCGGCGGAGGCGCGGGCGACATCCCCCTGCGGACGACCGTGCCGCTCCCGTTCCTGATCGTCAGAAAGATGAAATTCGCGTCGTCCTTGGTCGGGACCTGGGTCAACGTGAACGAAAGAAGCCCGTCGCCGTCGGTGGTCCCGCCGACGGTCTCGATGTCCACCAACTGCCCGGCCGAAGACAGCTTGCTGATGGTGATGGTGTACGCGGCGTCCGGGACCAGCGGATCGGTGGCGGTGTCCGCTGCGAATGCGATCCCCGCCGGCAGGAAGGAAAGCAAGGCAACCGCAAGGATGAACGGTATCTTTTTCAATTTTCCTCTCTCCCCGCGAATGGATTTTCGCCGATTACTTCGCATTGCCTTCCACCGTTCCACTGGGCGAAGAGGGCGAGGGACCGCTGCTGCTGCTGCCTCCTCCGCCGCCACAGCCCGTCAGGACCATCCCCGCCACGATCGCCAGCACCGCCAGACTCGTGAAAAACATTTTCTTCATCGCATCCTCCACCAGTGGATGGCGGGTTCAGGACTCCCGCTCGTACGGCCTTATCGGCACTTCTCTCCGGAAACTTCATTTCTCATTCCCGGTCGAAAAGGTTCCCGGCGGAGCCGGCACGATTGAAGATCCTCCTCCGATCTTCCGATAGGAAAATGGGGATGAACAGGGTATGAGCCGTCGCCTCCAGACATGCCTTCTGCTCTCCATGACCGTCCATATGGTGTTATTCGCCCTGGCGGGATCGTGGACCGGGCGCGCCCTTGTCGACGGCGGGGGATTCCGTTCCGCGGGAAACATGATGACGGTCGAATGGGTCGACTCTCCGGTTCCTGCTCCCGCTCCGGTTCCCGCTCCCGCCGCAATGCCGGTAGATACCTCATCGATAAAGGAAGCGGGGACCTCTGAAGCCGTATATCCGAAGCCGGGGAGCCCTGGGGGTGACCCCGGGGGAAACGTCGCGCCGGGAAGGCTGCTGAACATGGATACCGCCAGGTCGGCCTGGGTCCGGAAGGTCGTCGCGAATACCTTGAATTACCAGCGGAACGCCCCGAAGGGGTTCGAGAAGATGGTGCGGACGGCCCTCGCCTCGCATCCCGTGGTTGCCGGGGGGACCGCGAGGATTTCGTTCCGGAACGATCCGTCCGGAAGCGTCGGCGTCGTTATCCTGTCGGACTCGCCCGAATTGAAAACGGCGTTAAGCCGGGTGGGGTGGGAGACGGGCCCCCTCCCCTCCAGGTATCAGATCCCCTGCTCCGGATTGGATGTGAATATCACCGTCACCGGAGCGAACCTGTCCGTGGGTATTGAAATCCTTTAACCCGGGGGCGAGGGTCCGNCCTTCTCCAGCGCGTTCACCTTCGCGGCCATGATGAAGTCGTTCTCGTGCAGTCCCCGGATCCGGTGGGTCCGGAAAACGACCTCGCAATACCCCCAGCCGACGGAGAGGTCGGGGTGATGCCCCTGCGCCTCGGCCAGCTCCCCGACCCTTCGCGCGAACTCCATCGCCGAGGCGAAATTCCGGAACTCCCATCGCCGCCGTATCCGCGTGGCATCCTCGTCGAGGGCCCAGCCGGGCGTTTCCTCCAGGTAGCGCCGGGCTTCCTCCGCCCCGATGGGTGCGACCCCTCCCCTGCAGGGGACGCACGTCCTGTCCGATAGCGCCATGTCACTGCCCCCGTTTCCGGCGCACGGTCACCGTCTCCCCGCCGATCCCCCAGTTGTCCGTCTCCACCTCGTCGATCACCACCACCGTGGTCTGCGGGTTCTTCCCGAGCACATCGACGAGCAGTTGGGTCGCCCCGCGGACCAGCGCGGCCTTCTGCTCCACCGTCGCCCCCTCACGAGTGATCCGGATATTCACGTACGGCATCCCGGGACACCTCCCGTTCGATTGTCTACACTGTGATTATGCAACGGATCGGCGTCACCTGCGCCAAGCTGCCGGTGATCCGGGGAGAGTCAACCCAAATCCGACCCTTCGGTGGAAATCCGGCCGGGGGCCGGAGTGGGCCAGCGCCCAGTGGCTTCTCTTTCCCTTCACGGTCAGGATGACCGCGCAGACGGCCGCCTCGACGGGCTTCCCCTTCGGGACGAGCTTCCCGATGTCCAGCTCCATGGAAAACCGGAGGGCCTCCGGACGCGTCCGCACGCGGAAGGGAAGGGACGCAAACGCCGGCTCCTCCCGCATTCCCTTCCGGTACGACGTGAAACGGTAAACATTCCAGTGCCCGGCCGGGGAAAGGTTGAATTCCCAGTACCGCCCGGAATCCCTCATCCCCAGAAAGAGCTCCAGGCACGTTTGTTCCCAGAGCCGGTCCTTCCTTCCCGGGGACTCCACCGGCGCGGGGACGGCGAGATCCGACAGGTTCCCCAGGAGTGCGNAACCGATCGACAATGTGTTCGAACGTCGCCCGATCGTCCCCTTGATCCCGATANCGGGGAGATCTTCCGCGACACGGAACGGCTTCAGGGAAAAGCGCCGGAGATTCACTCGTACCGCAGGTGCCCGGAGCGACGCTTCCTGAAGATCCGCTCCTCGCGCTCCCACTCCGCCGCGAGGTCGCGCCATCCCCGGCCGTGCTCGAGCGCCTCCCGTTCGCGCGCCGAGCCGCACAGAAGGTCGAATGCGGGAACATGCTCCACGAATTCGTAGGGATCGGTCCGCCACCGGAAATGCCTTGGATCCTGCGCGCGCGCCGCCGCGACGCAGGCGATGCCGGTGCGGAAGGGACGAAAGGCGTCTCGGTCGTCGATGACGACCTCGACGCCGTGACAACGCACCCCGGCGTGCTTGTCCCAGGTCGGGACGAAGCTGACCGGTCGGAACCGGACGCCCGGCAGTTGCGAAGCCCCAAGCGCCTCCGCCAGCCGGTCGGAATCGAGCCACGGCGCTCCGAACATCTCGAACGGACGCGTGGTGCCGCGCCCCTCGCTCAGGTTCGTTCCCTCGAGAAGGCACATCCCGGGGTAGACGAGCGCCGTCTCCGGCGTCGGCATGTTGGGCGATGGAAAGATCCACGGGAGGCCCGTATCGCGCTGGAACATCCGCCGCCGCCAGCCGCGGCATGGGACCACGGTGAGCGCGAGCTCGAGTCCCCGCTCCTCCCGGTACAACCCGGCCAGCTCGCCGACGGTGAGGCCATGGCGGACGGCGACGTCGTGCACGCCGCAGAAGGAGCCGAAGCCGGGGCGCAGCGCCGGGCCTTCCACGGGGAGCCCGCCGATCGGGTTCGGCCGGTCGAGGACGATGAAGGTGAGCTTCGCGCGGGCGGCGGCCTCCATGCAATAGAGCATGGTGGCCTGGTAGGTGTAGTAGCGCGCGCCGACGTCCTGGATGTCGAAGACCAGCGCGTCGAGGCCCCGCAACGCCCGGTTCGTCGGTCGAAGGGACTCGACGCGGTTTCCGTACAACGAGTGGACCCGCACCCCCGTCCGCCGGTCGCGCTCGTTCCCCACGGCCGCCATGTACTGGGTGTCGCCGCGGACGCCGTGTTCCGGGCCGAAGAGGGCCGCAAGGCGGACGCTCCGCGCTTCATGGAAGAGATCCGCGGCGTGACGCAGCCGTCGGTCCACGGAGGTCGGGTTGCAGACGAGCCCTACCGCGAGCCCCCGCAGGGGGGCGAACCGTTCCCCGGCGAGCACGTCGAGGCCCGATGCGACCTTCTCCGCGCGGCGTCCGGCTTTCGGGCCTCCGTCTCCCATCACCGGGGAAGATACCACATCTCGCGCGGCGCAAGGGACGTCCGGGGGAACCGCCCGCGCAACCCCCCGGTCACAGCTCCTTGAAGCGGATCGTATAGCCGAGGTTGAACCCGAAGAGATCCTCGTTCATCGGTTTTCCGTCCGCCTCCGCATACGGGTACATGAAGTAGTTCAACGGCGGTCCCGCCTGCGGCGGGTTGAGCCGCAGGTCCCTCCCCGTCCCGAAGGCGATCCGGCTCTCGTCGACGGCGCCGAAGTAGTACTCCCGCAGCGGTCGTGCCTCCTCCACCGTGATCTTCCGTTCCAGGATCGCCTTCCGCACGTCCGCCGGGTCCGCGACGACCCAACCGTACCCCGGCAGGTACCACTCCGCCCAGCAGTGTTGCGCTTTCGTCATGTCGCCTTCGGCTCCCTTCGGCAGGCGGATGCCGAACACTTCGCGGGCCGGGACTCCCGCGGCCCGCGCCAAGGCCACAAATACGGAGTGGAGGTCCGCGCATTTTCCCCCGAGTGAGGACAGCAGCCCCTCCACCTCCCCCAGACCGCACCCCTTGGTGTTCGGATCGCGGCGCATGTTGTCGACGATCCAGTCGTAGATCGCCCGGGCCTTTTCCCGGTTCGTCGTCTTCCCCGCCGTGATCCTTCCCGCAAGCTCCTCGACCGGGCCGTCGGTGGGGACGACCGCCGCCGGGGCCAGCTCCTTCCGGAACTCCTCCCGCGAGTACGAAAGCTCCTTCTCCGGAAGACTCCGGGTAACAAGCTCCTTCCGGACCACCCGGAATGCGTACGTCATCGTACGTTTCCCGGGGACGTTCTTCCACTCCGCGAAGAGGATCGGATTGCCGAAATCTCCTTCGCGGTACACTCCCTGGTGTGTGAAGTTCCCGTCGACCCGGATATCCGTGATTTCCTGGTTCCCGTCCGACATCGGGTACGGCATCCACAGCCGGACCGTCTCCGCGGCGGGCGGCGAGGCGAGATTCACGCTCACCGTCACAAGAGCCGTGCGCTCACTGGCCCAGGCACTGCGGGGAACCGGGAGAAGGAGGAAGGCGACGGATAGCAGAATCGCAGAAACAAGGAGCCCCGTCTTACCGACGGGCCGTGAAACACTCCCCGTTAAAGGTTTCATCGAAGGCAACCCTCCTGCTGGACGTTTTCGCCATATGCGCCGCTACACAACCGCTCCTCACCCGCCGACCGGCGAGCGCTCCGACGCCTCACCGCGAAGCGCGGACGAAGTTCATGGAGTCCGGCAAGAAGATCACCCCCTTTCGATAGCGATTATATTACCAAACAAAACGGGGGCGGGACCGGCAAGACACCGGTTCCCGCCCCTGTCGGATGCGACGAGCTCTCGCTTAATACGTATCGATCCCGATCC
>C687J35164_10000924_pt1 | contig 10233 bp, 8 predicted proteins | sample RifCSP13_3_FD_35164 | JGI IMG/M metagenome (IMG submission 35164)
CCTAACGTTTTCCCATTAATTATTGAAAAGTAAAGAGTTACTTTAAGTTCATTTTGTTTGTTAAAGTCCATCCATAGATCAGATTGTTTCCAATCATAATTTCCTTTTTCGGGTTCAATTAAATTCCAAAAAAGATAGAGATTAGTCCTACCAATTCCTGTAGAAGAAGCTTGCGTGTAATAGTTTTTCAAATCGTCAAGAGTGATTTTGTTTGATGGAGGATTAATGATAAGACCAAGCTTTTCATTATGAGATGAAGATTGTATAAAGCCAGAATTTGGTAAAAATAAAAATGCTGAAGCTATTGCCGCTATAGCGACTGCAGCAATCATTCCTCCAATTATTGCTTTATTCAATAATTTGTGCAGTCAGAAAAGAGAGTAAAAAAGTTGTGATCTATTTATTCTATGTTAGCCAGAAGTACAACCACTAAAGCCGCATTCTATACAAAGACTACATCCTTCTACGAATACCAGATTGTTTTTGCATGTAGGACAAAGGTTCTCTTCTTTTTCTTCCTCTATTATCTGTGGTTGATGAGTTACTTCTTGAGGTATTATTAGGCGCAATGCATTATCTACCTGCTTTCTCACATAGGGATTTGTGATTTTTGTGTTAACATAATCTGTAACAACTTCACTAGGTCTTGTATCAAATGTTTTTTTTGCATTTTCACTTGTCATGTGTAAAACTTGTTCATGTCTAGAACTATCTCTATAAACGGTAATTCCCTTGAGACCCATCTCATGTGCAAGTAGATATGCTGCTTTTACGTCATCAGCAGATACATCATAGGGCATGTTAATGGTTTTGGCAATTGCATTTCCTATCCAGTCTTGCCAAACTGCTTGAGCACAAAGATGATCAGCCCAATGGATGTCCATTGCAGTAACGAAGATCTTTTGAATCCATTCTGGAATTTCAGGAATACCTCTAGCAGAACCATAGTTATCTGCAACTTTTGCAAGTAATTCTTCACTGTAGAGTCCATTTTCTTTTAGAACTTGTTCAAATATTTTATTTGTATAGAAGAATCTACCAACTGTAACTCGCTTTTCAAAGACAAGTGCAAACGTTGGTTCCATGCCATTGGAACAATCTGCAATCATTGAAAGTGTACCAGTTGGTGCAACAGTTGTTGTCAGCACGTTTCTAATTCCATGTTTTTTAATTTTTGAAATTAGTGCATCCCAATCGTAAGAATGTTGGCTCTTTGATTTTTCATAATATCCTGCAATTGGAATTTTTCCTTCTGGAAATTCAGTTTTTGAACACAGAGGGAATTCACCCCTTGTTTTTGCAAGGGCTACACTTTCTTCCATTGAATAGTAGGTCAAGGCTTCAGATAGTTTGGATTGCATTTCATAACCTTCCTTTGAATTGTATGGGATTCTCAACTTGTAAAGAAGATCAGCTACACCCATAACACCAAGACCAATTCTTCGAGACTCTTTAGATGCTACATCTATTTCATGAACTGGATAATGGTTCACGTCAATAATATTATCTAAGAATCTGGTTGTCTTTCTAATTGTCTCTTCATATCTTTGCCAATCAAACTCATACTGTCCATCTGCTTTTCGCTTGACAAGATTTGCTAAATTGATTGAGCCTAAGTTACATGACTCGTATGGATACAAGCTTTGTTCTCCACATGGATTGGTAGCTCGAAGTGGCCCTCCTCTAGCTTTTGCAAAGACATTGTATTGATTTATTTTATCAAAGAATATCAGTCCAGGTTCAGCACTTTTCCACGCTGACAGGGCAATTAGATCAATTAGTTGGTGTGCATTAATTTCTCTTATTGGTTCTCTACCATTAGGAGAACGTAACATGAACTTTCCATCTTCAGTATTTACAAGAGCATTCCAAAAGTCCTCCCATATGCCTACGCTTACGTTGAAATTCTCAAGAATTCCAGGCTGAGTCTTATTTGTTATAAATTTCTCAACATCAGGATGCCATGCCTCTATAATGCCCATATTAGCACCTCTTCGTTTTCCTCCCTGTTTGACTACCTCAGTTACGGTGTTTATGATATTCATGAAGGAAACAGGACCTGAAGCAACTCCAGATGTGGAGGCTACAATGTCTCCTTCTTGACGTAAATCTGAATAATTAATTCCTACTCCACCCCCTGATTTGAATATTAGCGCAGCATCTGATGTTGATTTCATAATTCCTGCCATATCATCAGGCATGGCTAATACGAAACATGCAGAAAGCTGTCCTAAGCGTCCACCAGCATTCATCATAGTAGGAGAGTTTGGTAAGAAGATTTGTTCCGTCATTAAATCATAGTATTCTGAAACTTTATCTGCATAATTATCAAGTTTCTTAGCAGCAAGCATTGTCAAAAGTTCTTTGAAGCTTACTTTCATCTGACTTTTCATTGCTAGGTCAATGTAGTGATTAATTAAACCTCTAAAGTGCCATTTGTTAAGATAATGTTCGCCTAATTTGAATTTGTAATCAAAGTCACCCAGTTTACCTAAATAACTTCGTGCCTCTTCGACATTCTGTTTTATACCACCTTCTCTTGAAAAGATTGTGCTATCACGTAATAGATCAGCTATAGCTACAAGAAGAGCAACTCTTTCAAACATTTGAGATGGGCTTTCAATGATTTCACTTTTACTATTTCTAACAAGATACCTTGATGCTAAAACTCTCAAACAATTAAGATCAAAGTTCTTTGATACTGGATCGAGGATTTTAAGGTTAAGTACTTTGATTTTATCGTCTCTTACTTTACGACGTTCGTGCCTGTATAGAATATAGGCTTTGGCGATCTCGCTGAATCCTTTGTCGATCAAAGTAGATTCAACCATATCCTGGATATCTTCAACGCTTGGGGGGCTAGCTGCTGAGAAGCCCTGTTGATGCAATTTTGTAAGTACACCGTCAGTTAATTGTGCTGCGATATTACGATCAGGTTGACCTGTAGCATCCAACGCTTTGTAAATCGCGTTTGTGATCTTGTCTTTGTTAAAGATGGTTACTTTTCCGTTTCTTTTTCGGATTTCAGCGATACCACTTTCTATTTGTGAATTTTCAACCATATAATATCTCCCCCGCGATAGGTATGAAACATGTGCTTATATCTGCTGTGGCAAAAAAAATTTTATCTAGATCAGATTTAGCTCAACTTATTTTACACCAGCATTATGAACTTCATACCGGTCTAATTTTCGTAACCCAAAACGAAATTAGCAAATTCCTTTTGAAGAAACGCCTTAAGTTATAAAATTATTTTTATCCGATGAGACCAGGCTTGCGAATTTCGTTGTTAGATGATGTATGAGGACTTGCAGTTAGGACATTTTTCGGCCAATTTCTCATCTTTCATACCACAGTTTCCACAAATTGGTACCTGTTTGATCGGCTTAAAGGAGGTAGTTAGATCGGCTGCCTTTTCAATTGTTTTTTTGATTTCAGCAACTTTGGCGTCTTTATCAAACTGAATCTGTGTTAACAATCCACCATTAAGCATCTTTGCGATCTTATTACATTCAACAATTTTTTCGTTCTTGATTGAAAGTTGAAGAATTTCGGTTGCATCAAATGAAATACCTTCTGAGTAAGGTTTTCCTTGAAGAGATTGTAAAACAGAATTTTTTCCATATTTCTCTCCATCCAACGTTGCAAATCTCGCAGAACCTTCACTTTCAGTCATGCATATACTAACGTTATCTCCAATTTCTTTTCCTTTCTTCTTTGCAACATCTACTGCTGTTTCAATTACTTTATGTAAAATCTCTCTTCCCTCTTTGTTGTCTTCAAATCCTAGAATGTTAAAGACAGCTTCATGTAAGCCCACTAGATTGACAATAAGTGTACTAGTACTTCGTTGCATGTATTGAGTATTTCCAGCAAGAATTGGATTTAGACCTCGTCTTGTCAGATCAGAAATATCTTTCTTTCTTAATGACATTGAAGAAAGAGCTGGCTTCATCAATAGTGCTAGTCGTGCTCTAAAGTAAGTTTCATCTTTGTTTGACTCAAATGCAAGTCGAGGTAAATTAATTGATAGAGACTGAAGTTTAATTGATGTTGCTCCTGTGTTTTTTGTATCATCTTTTAAAATTCCCTGATTTGAAACACTTCCTTTAGAGAAGATTACTTTTCCGCCAAGTGCAATTATTTCTGCTAATACATCAGATGAATCAGTTAATTTTGCCTTTTCGTAATCAATGATAAGACCAATTTTTGGTATTGGTGTGATTTTCACGTAGTTTTTGTAAGCTATAAGGATTGCTTTTACAATTTTTTGATCGGAACCTAGTTGGATTATAAAAGAAACAAGAGTTGGGTTGTGACCATATTGTGATGTTGTAGAAGATATAGCAAAGGCATCTGTTAATTTTTGTTCTAAATCTGATGAATTTTTGGTATGTTTTATCAATAACTGGGCTAGTCCATCCATTACTACCTCTTGTGATACTTCCTTTGAAATCAAAGAGATTATCATCGATAGTGCAGAGGTTAGATTTTCCAGAGTTTTAATTGATGGAATTCTAGTCACGCCTAGGGCTTTGCCGCGTAAATCAATTCCATCTTCGATTAGTTCTTTTAGATTCACAAAAATGGTATCAGGCAGGAGAGACCATAGTCCAGGATTTGCAATATGGAGGTCTCCAGACAGGTGAGAATCTGCCACATCTTTTGGTAGGGTATTTAATAGAAGGTGTTCTGCAAATACCGTTTGTCCTGTCTTATACAAGAGACCCTCTGCTCCATTGTCTACATTTTCTACATTTGAAATCATTTCTTTTACCTCAAATACTGGCATTCCAAGTCTTGCCAGTTTGTTTCTATATTCTTCGTGACCGTGTTCTAAAAGAACAGAGTTTACCATCTCACGAATAAGTGAACCAGTAAGATATGTTGTTTGATATTTGTAAATTCGATTTTCTACTTCTTCTGTAATCTTTTGGGCTAATTCCAAAGGAAGACTTCCTTCACGTACTAAAGATTGAATTATTTTGTGAGAGTTAAACTCTTCAATTGATTCATGTGAAGTACGTACATACATTTTACCACTTTCTATGATTGAACGTTCTTCAATCTGTCTTGCAAGACTCAAAACTAGTTTTCCTAGATTTGTAATTGTATAACGCCTTTCTGATTTATTCAGCGCCACAAGTGATTGTCTCAATAATTTTCTCAGATGGTAGGCAAATTTTCCACTCTCTTTTTTTGACTTAAATCCAGCCAGTGATTTTAATTCAGAATAAGTTAACGGTCCTTTTGAGTTTAGAATTCTTAAAATATCAATTCTGTTAGGGCTTGCCATAACAGAAAAGATCATTCTTACACGTTTTGATGTAGATTGCAGAATTCCTCCTCGCTTTGGTTCCTCTAACTCCTCGCTCAGTTCCATATCCATGTCTAAAAGATCATGGGGTAATTAAGATTTGTGACGGAATAATGATGTAGTTTTTAGATCAGCTTTCTCTTACATCCAATGTAAATTCTGATGTTGAAAGAGTCTGTCCACATTCTGGACATTTATTGTTGTATGGCCTAATTACATCTTTTACAGACTTTAACATTTTCATGTTGGCGATCTTTTTTCCACATTTACCGCAAATTATTTCAACGGACATATGGTATAGTGTATTTCAAAATTATTAAAAATCCTTTTTGATTTTATTTCATAATTACAATAAATTAGATTCACTGTTTTTCAATCAAAATTCCACGATCGTCATATCCAACAATTTTAGCTTTTGCTCCAACTGGAAGATCTGATGGTTTTGAAATTCTAGCCATAAAACCCGAAATTCGAAGGTTAGAATTATCAAGGTTAAGCACCACCCAAGCATAGGGGGTATATTTTTCAAATCCTGCTGGTGGAACTGTGATTATGGTATAGGTCGCAATAGAACCTTGACCCTCAAGTAAGGCATTTTCAAATTCCTTATTTCCACAATTTTGGCAAAATATATAGTCGCTAAATGCAGTTCCCCACATTTTTTGCATTTTCTTGCAAGAACTTTGCCTAACTTGACAGCATCTATGAATTCCTGTTTGGAAGACAATTTACACACTTTGGAATATATGCACGGCACAACTCGCTCCTGTTGCTCCGAAGTTCTGTGTTAAACCAATTTTTGCATCTTTTATTGTTCGTTCACCGGCTTTGCCGGTAAGTTGATCAAATACTTCAACAATTTGTCCCACACCTGTAGCACCAATCGGATGACCTTTTGATTTTAACCCGCCTGATGGATTAATGGGGATACCACCATTTCGTGCAGTTTGTCCTTCACGCACACCTTCAACACCCTTACCTTTTTCAAAGAAACCCAAGTCTTCAGTATCCACTATTTCGGCAATAGTAAAACAATCATGAACTTCAGCAAAATCAATATCCTTTGGTGTTATTCCTGCCATTTTGTAAGCAGCTTCAGCTGCAATCTTAGTACTTGGTATTGTTGTTAAATGTTCACGCCCTTGCAGTGCAGCAGGTGAACCACCTCTACCTGAACCAATGACCCTGATGTAATCTTTAGTATGATCTTTTGCAAATTTTTCATTACATAAGATAACAGAACTTGCACCATCTGAAAAAGGACAACAATCATAAAGTTTAAGCGGACTTGCAACTACGGCTGAATTCATTACATCATCAACAGTAATTTTTTTTCTCAAATGTGCTTTTGGATTTAAGAAACCATTTTCATGATTTTTTACTGCTACCATTGCAAGATCTTCTTCTGTAGCTTTAAACTCTGTAAGATAAGCTCGTGCCATTGATGCAAACAATCCTGGAAAAGATGCACCTGCCTGTCCTTCATAAAAAAAATCTGAACAATAAGAAAAATAAGTTGTGGTCCATTCTGTTCCGGTATGTGTTACTTTTTCTACACCTGTTACTAAAACTACATCATAAAATCCAGCAGCAACATTTGCAAATGCTTCTCTAAATGAAACAGATCCACTTCCACATGCAGATTCAATTGACAACGATGGTCGTTCAGATATTCCAAGATTACTCATCACAACTGGTCCTAGGTGAACTTGTTTATCAGCTACACCAAAAACGTTGGAAATGTAACCAGCCTTGATTTCTTTTGGTTCAATTCCTGCGCTATCAATAGCTTCAATTGATGCTTGAATAGTAATATCAGAAATACTATCAGCAAGTTTTCCATATTTTGTGCTACCAGCACCTATAACACAAACCTTTTCCACAAAAGACACTGACAAGAATCCCTATAAAAATTGTTCATACGTTTTCATTAAGATGGTTTAAACAAAGAAGACAATGGTTTTTCAAAAAAATACAATACAAATTTTGAAAAGTAAAAATGTTCTTGCTTCAAGAAATGTTGTCAAGCCAACAAAAAACAAAGTAATTGTTTTAAAAAACGAAATTAAACAATATTTTGATAATAATGGATACCTATCTTGGTCTTCAAAGAAAAAAATGTACATAATTTTAGGAACAAATTCGCCTCAAAATGGACTAGTAAAATGTCCAGAATGTCATATAGGAGAATTAATGGTAATTAGATCCTATAAAACAAAGAAGCGNTTCCTCGGTTGCTCCAATTATTATAATGGGTGTAAGGCCTCATCACCTCTTTTACAAAAGGCNAANTTACGTGCAACAAAGATTCCATGTAACTTTTGTTCGTGGCCAATTATAATATTCCGATATAGTAGAAAGCAAAAATGGACTAGACAGTGTTCAAACATGGGATGCCAAAGTAGAAATCTTAAAGTTTGAATAAAGATCCGTCCTTCTGTTCTTAAGAAGAGGTAACATTCTTCTTGTTTGTTTTACTTTATCAAGAGAGATATTGACTATACCAATTCCTTGTCGTTTTTTCATATCAAGTAATATTTTTCCAAATGGGTCTACTACAATGCTACGTCCACAGTAAATGTTACCAACTTGGTCAGGAGCAATGACATAACAGCCATTTTCTATTGCACGAGTTTTGTTTATGGTTATCCAGTGCTCCTCTTTCATTTTACCTTGAACCCATGCCGAAGGTGCTACTAAGATCTCTGAACCAGCAGATGCAAGACTACGTGACATTTCAGGAAATCTTAAATCATAACAAATGAGCATGCCTAGTTTTCCTATACTAGTTCGTGTTGGTAACGAGATTTTTGAACCTGGAGTCATTTTGTTAGATTCTCTAAATCCTAACGCATCATAGAGATGTATCTTTCTGTATGTAGAAATTACTTTTCCTGACTTGGTAACAAGAAAAGATGTATCATATACATGATTTTTCTTCTTACTTTTTTCGTAAAATGTTCCTACAACTTGAATAGAGTTTTTTTTGGCAGCTTTTGCGACTGATCTTACAAAAGGCCCGTTAATGGTTTCAGCTAATGCTGCAAGCTTTGCTGGGCTTTGTGAAGAAGTAGTGTAAAACATCATAAACTCTGGAAACGCACAAAGTTCTGCACCACACTTTGATGCCTTTTCTATGTAATTTAAAATTCGTTTAAGATTTTGATTTTTATCTGTTGAAGCTTTGAACTGTACTAAGGCAATCTTTGACATGAGTTTTGTAAAAACAATTAAAATAAAAGATTATTGTAAAGTGATTTAGCGAAATTAGAACAGAATCCGATAATGAGTTTCATAGATATATTATAAAACATGCAAAAATATCCTTTAAAATTTCAGTCCCTATATTGACAGTATTTAGGAAAGCAGAAAAAACCATTCTTTTTGAGTATACCGTANATTTATNAATCATTAGTTCTGAAAGATTTTTCAATTTTCTCTAAATTNATTATNTTATCCCTTTTTTTATTTTTAATTTCTTGAATTAGATTGGTTTATCTTCAAATAACCCTTGCTTCAAACTTTGTATGGACTTTATGATAAAAATTATAAAGAAAAATGATCATATCATGACAGATCTTTACCGCTTACTACCAGAGGAAATGGAAAAGATGGTTGTGGAACTGGGACAACCGCGTTATCGTGCAGATCAGATTCTTTATCCCATATACAACAAATTTCCAAAGGACATATCTGAACTACGGCAGCTTCCTACAACGTTACGAGATACACTAGTCGCAGAAGGATATACGATTGGTTCTGCAAGTGAAGTCAACCGTATTGTAAGTGAGGATGGTGATACGACAAAATTACTTCTTAATCTTGTCGATGGAACTCCTGTTGAGACAGTTCTGATACAGTATCCACCATCAAAGATCAATGGTCATCCTAGGTCAACTATCTGTGTTTCAACACAAGTTGGTTGTGCAATGGGTTGCATATTTTGTGCCACTGGACAGATGGGGTTTAAACGAAACATAAAGGCCGAAGAAATTGTTGCACAGGTTATACACTTTGCTCGTCTTCTTCAAGAACGAGGGGAACATGTTACTAACTTGGTCTTTATGGGTATGGGTGAACCACTAGCAAATTATGATGAGACGATACGAGCTGTCCGTTTATTGACACACAATCGAGGCTTTGGAATCGGGCAACGACATATCACTATTTCTACAATAGGTATCATCGCTGGGATAGACCGTCTTGCCGATGAGGATCTTCAAGTTGGACTTGCTATCTCATTACATGCACCAAATGACAAACTGCGTAAGAAACTAGTACCTACTGCAGGACCACATTCTGTAGATGATTTGATCTCGGCAGGAAGACGTTATTACAAGAAGACGGGACGACGTGTTACATTTGAATATGCTCTAATTGAAGGCATCAATGACTCCCCAGAGATTGCAACCGAGCTTGCATATCTCTTGCATGGTAATGGCTCTCATGTGAATTTAATTCCAATAAACCCAACAGCCGGTGACTTTCAACGTCCTGCTCGACGAAACGTCATTGAATTTGAACGAATACTCACCAGCGCTGGTGTGAACTGCACGGTCCGAGTGGAAAAAGGGTCGGAGATCTCAGCCGCGTGTGGTCAACTCCGAACCGATATTGTAGGTTAATTGTATTTTTGAGAAAGCCGTAAATGCTTAGATGCATATGACAGAAATTTTTGTTTGAATATTCTTTTTTATAAAGAGGTCCTAAGATCTTGATTCTTTTTCTTGCAATAAATTGTAATCCAACATTATCTTTGGGAGTTTATCATCAGGATTGGGTGTTATACCATATTTTTGACAATAAAGAAAATAGTTTGGCCAGTTTTTTTTGGCTGTCTGATTAAAATCTTCTCCTACCATATGATCATACCAATCAATTATTATCAAACCATACGCAAAGAATCTGTTAAGATA
>C687J35164_10000934_pt1 | contig 10204 bp, 7 predicted proteins | sample RifCSP13_3_FD_35164 | JGI IMG/M metagenome (IMG submission 35164)
CCGGAACCGGAGACTTATTCACCGCTTCCAAATCAGGTGCAACTAAGTTTGTCATTCTCAACAATGGCAATTTGCAGTTTGCCGGAACAACAAACTTTTTAACCACTCTGGCCTCGGCCGCCACTGCTGCGCAGACCATTACTTTCCCGGACGCCACCGGAACACTTTGTCTGCAAAATTCAGCTGCCTGCGGATTTGCCATGGGAGATACTACCAACTGGTGGACACAAGCCGGCGGAGCGCTCTACCCAATCAATAGCACGCTGGACTTCTTAATTGGGGGGACTTCCACCGCAGCAGCCAAATTTGCCTTTATTAATATTGCGGGAGGGAGTCCAACCGCCACCATTTCCGGCAATCTGTCTCTGGCAGTCCCGACTACTGCAGGAGCAAACACTTTTAATCTGCTCAACAATTCAACACTGAATTTCCAGCGGAGTCCGGGCGGAGATGCGGGGCTGGCTGCCAATTCGGTTTTGTTCTTAAATAACAACGGATATGTGGGAATCGGTACTACGGTTCCGGGTTCACTCTTAACTTTGGCCAATGACGGCTGGTTATCCGGCATTTCAACTTCTTCAGGCGTTACCAACATGTTCAAATTAAATACCGCAGACCAGATTCAGGTTGGCGCGGCCTTAAATATTGACGGCTCTTATGTTTTCCCAACCGATGGGGGAATTATCACGGCAATGGATATGCCCTTTAGTACAACCGGAACCAATGCTTATGTTTTCCGGATCGGCACTTCCAACGTCATGTCAATTTACGGAGAAAGCAATGCCACCGGAATTGCCTCCAATTTGCGGGTTGGTATTGGAACAATTGCTCCCTTAGCAACGTTTGACGTCCGGGGATTAAGCGGTACCACTCCGGTTGCCTCCATCTCCGGCCAAACTTCTTTTGCTGCCATGCTGGTTGATAACAGCGGTATTGGGGATTTGTTCACTGCTTCCAAGTCAGGCGCTCCCAAATTTGTCATTACCAACGCGGGGAATGTGGGAATCGGGACAACCGCGCCTTCAGCTTTACTGTCGGTCGGTTCAACCTCCCAATTCCAGGTTGACTCAACCGGAGCAATTGCCGCCGCAACAGGAATTACTTCTTCAGGATCAATCACTTTCTCAGACTTAAACACCAGCATGGGAATCCTTTACATGAATGGAACAGGCGGATTATTAGCGCAAACAGCCCAGGGGGCAGCCAATACGCTTTTACATGGAAATGGAACTTCAGCTCCCACCTTCTCCAAGGTTGATTTAACAGCGGATGTTTCGGGAATTCTCCCAACTGCCAATGGAGGGAGCTTCTGGAATTCTTCCTCGGGAGCTTTGTATCCCGGCAATACAACCATGGACTTATTGTTAGGAGCAACTTCAACCGCTTCTGCCAAGTTTGGCTTCATTAATATTGCCGGTGGCAATCCAACCGCTACTATTTCTTCCAACTTATCTCTGGCAGTACCAACCGGCAGCGCTTATGCCGCAACCTTTAATCTCTTAAATAACGGAACTCTAAACTTCCAACGGAGCCCGGGCGGAGACGCGGATCTTACTTCAGTATTATTTCTGGGAAACAACGGTAATGTAGGAATCGGGACAACCGCGCCGACTTCCACTTTATCGATTGGCGGCACGGGAAGCTCAACCATTTCTAACAATTCAGGAAACTTAACTATCACTCCTGCCGCTAATTTGATAATTAGTTCCGGCAGCGTCGGGATTGGGACAACTACTCCTTTAGCAACGCTGGATATCCGGCCAAATCTTACCAACGGCGGAACAATTGCCATTGCTTCTGCGTCAGGTTCAACCTCCTTTGCAGGACTTTTGGCGGATAACACCGGAACGGGGGATTTATTTACCGCTTCCAAATCAGGTGCAACTAAGTTTGTCATCACCAATGCGGGCTTCGTTGGAATCGGAACAACCGCTCCCTCCGCTTTACTTTCGGTCGGTTCAACTTCCCAATTTCAGGTTGATTCTGCCGGGGCAATTACAGCTCCAACTTCATCAAATACAATTAATAGCTTGATTATAAATGCGGGAGCGCTTTCAGCAGTTACCACTTTATCGATGAATAACCAGTTAACCAATTCTTATGCCAATTCAGCAGCTATTAATCTTACGGGTAATGCGGCAGGAATTACCTTTACGGGTACCGGAGTAGATCAGATTATTACAGCCGCTTCCCAGAATCTTGCTTTAATGCCGGGAGGCTTCGTTGGAATCGGGACAACCGCGCCCTTGCTTAAGCTTGATGTTTGGGATTCCCAATCCGCATCAGCTGCCGCGCAAATTTACAATACCTCTGACGGACTAGACGCGGACGGATTGGTTATAAAATTGGGTAATCCTTCATCTTCTGCGGTTGATCCTGCCAATCATTTTATCAGTTTTGAAACCTTCGGAATCGGCATTGTCGGATCTGTTCAGGGAACCGGAGCGCAAGGTGTAACTTATGCAACTAATGGTATTGCCGACTTTGCGGAGTATTTCAAAAAAGATAGAAATACATCAATTCCGTTCGGGTCAGTCGTTTGTTTTGATGATAAAGGACTGGCTGTTGCTTGCGATAACAACAGTAATAAAATCATCGGAGTAGCTTCGGAGCATCCGGCGTTTTTGGGAGGAGAAAATCGTGGAGACGAATCAGTCGCGGTCGGTTTGGTCGGGCAAGTCAAAACCCGCGTTTCGACTGCCAACGGCGAGATAAAGATCGGAGATCCGCTAACTACTTCGGGAATTGCCGGAGTCGCAGTTAAGGCAACCAGTGTCGGACAAATTTTGGGTAAAGCCATTGAAGTGTTTAATGGGCAAGGAGAAGGAAATATTCTGGCTTCTGTGAATATCACCTGGTACAATCCTTCAATTTACGTTTCCTACGACGGAACCTTAGCGGGAATGGCAGCGACAGTTGATTCGATCGGCAACCAATTAGCTTCGCAAGGCCAGGCCTTGCAAAGCTGGCAGGCGTCATCTTCCGCCCAGATAGATTATGTGCTGGAAACAGATCCGTTATTTATGCAGTCGCAGGATAAAATCGCCCAACTTCAATCCGGGATGGATCTTTTGTCACAAAAAGTTGAGCAAACCGCTTCCATTTCCGCCTTCTTAATGGATATTGTCAGCAGTCAGGTATTGGGAGCGAGCACGTCTGCTGTTTTGGATCTGGGAGATGTTGAGTTAAACAGCGCCACAGTTTCCGAAGACTTGATGGTTTTGGGCAGAACCACAGTCACGGATCTGGGAGTGACAGGCAATATCAATGCCGGACTTTTGGCAATTCATGGTTTGGATGGAGAAATAAATACATTAGCCGGAGACTTGTATCTGCAAAAGCAGGGAATTGGCGGAGTAGATATTCTTAACGGCAAAGTGGTTATTGACACTGCCGGCAACATGACAGTGGCCGGAACAATTACCGCAGATGAAATTGAAGCTAATAACTATACGGTGTTGGGAGATCAGAGTATTGGCAGCGCATCAATTTCCGCCGGCCTGACGTTTGTTGAGGTCTTGACCCCAATTGCTACCAGCGACTCAAAGATCTTCTTAACCGCAACCTCCTTAACGGATAAACAGCTGACGGTTGTGAAGAAGCTGGCCGGTAAGTTTAGGGTTGCCATTCCTATTCCAACCACAACGCCAATTACCTTTGACTGGTGGATCATTAGCCATGATTAACGCGGATAAAAAACAGATTAATGCGGATAAAGAAACAGCGAGGTTATCGTTTGTCTTTGGTGGGTTTTTTAACGAATGCAATATAAATAAGAGCAATAGCGATTACAGCCAGAAAAAAGGCAATTTGAGCTTGATTAAGTTGAGGTGTAAAGTCGATCATAATTCTTTTCTTAAATCCTCCGCTTTTATAGAAAGGTATATGGAAACTATAGCACCTATAAAATTTAATGTCAACGTTAAAGGATCCCGCGTCACAAAAGCGCCAATAATCCAAGCAGCAGCAATATCAGAAAAGATAGAGGAAAATACTTTAAGCTGGGAGTCGGTAAGATTTATTGGAAAAAACATTTTCTCAAGATTAAGTCTATCAGATTTTATGCAAATAAAAAAGTCGCGGAGAAAAATCAGTGAGAATCAGTTTCGAATCTGTGTAAATCAGAATAAAAATCTGTGTAAACCTATATGAAAAAAAACAGAATAAAGATTGGAATTATTGTAAATGAAACTAATTTTTAATTTAAAATTTTTAATTTTTAATCAATTCTTAAATTTTCAATGATAAAATTATATAACAATAATTACGATTTGGAAGAGAGGACAGCCTTGTTTTCCGAGAGTTTAATTGAGTTTTACAAAAGATGCCCTAAAAATGCAATTACTATTCCGCTAATTGATCAAGGTCTTAGGGCTGGAACTAGCATAGGCGCAAATTATTGTGAGGCCAATGGTGCATCAAGTAGAAAAGATTTTAAAAATAAAATATTTATTTGTAAAAAAGAAGGAAAAGAGACTCTATATTGGCTCCGCCTAATAGGAAAAGTTCTTGATGAAGGAGAGCTTAAAAAGGATTGTAGGGGGCTTTGGAAAGAAGCAAAAGAATTAACTCTGATCTTTTCGAAAATAGCATATTCAACTAAAAATGTTTAAGAAATTGATCAATTTCAAATTGATTTCAAATTTCAAATTAAAAATTAAAAATTGAAATAGTATGGCTTTTTTTAGGACAAATAAAAACAGAAAATTAATTATAGTTTTAGCGCTGTTAATAGTGTTGCTGGCTGCCGGATTCATCTACGTCCGGAAGGTTTTTGCCGCGACCAAATGCTGGGACGGGGGAGGGACGACGAATAACTGGTCGGAAAACGCCAACTGGGCAGGAGATACTCCGCCCGGAACAACCGATGTGGCAACTTTTCACGGCGCATCCTGCACGGCAGGAACTCCCGATAAAGATGTGACAATTGACCAGGCTGTAGATTTGAGCGGATCCGGAGGGGGAATAAATATCGGGTCAAATTATGCCGGAACCATTACCCAAGGAGGGGGATATGTAATCACAGCAGGCACCAGTGGCTGGACACAGGCCGGAGGAACATTTGCCGGTTCCGCGAGCAGCTATGATGGAATTAGCACATCCTCTTTTTCCTTAACCGGCGGTTCATTTACCTCAACCGCAGGCATAGCCACAGTCAGCGCCAGCTTCACTGTTTCCGGTTCTCCGGTCTTCAATGCCAACGGAGGCACAGTTGCCTTTAATGGATCAACCACGGCTACTCTTTCCTGCAACAACATTACCTTTAATCTGGTCACAATTGACAAAAGCAGTGGCGGGGCGACAGTCGGGAGCGCTTGCTCCTTGCCTTTGGGCAATAACCCAACCGTTGATTGGACTGATTCAGCTTCTTGCATTGGCGGTTTTACTCTCAACGGGACGCTCTCGGGTACCGGCACTTTAACAATCACCGGCTGGGGTAGTAGCTGCGGCGAGCAGGTTAATTTTGGCAGTACCGCAGTTCTTTCCGGCTTCAGCGGTTTTTCCATTGACGCTACTCCTTTTTACACCAGCGCCACTACCCTTGATCTTGGCGCGTACACCACAGTGAATTTTGACGGAGCATTTACCCTCTCTTCGGGCACTTTCACCGCGCCGTCAGGCACCATGACTGTGGCAGGAAGTTTCACCAATACTGCCGGAACTTTTACTGCCAACGGGGGAACAGTCACCTTTGACGGCTCAACAGGTACTATTAGTTGCACCGGCACAACTTTCAATACGGTTACTCTTCCGGGGACAGGTAAAACAATTAACAGCACTTGCAGTTTTGAGTTGGGAGCAGGACCAACTATTGGCGGCGGAACGCTTAACGGAACTTTATCCGGAACCGGGACTTTAACTACCACCGGAGCCTTTGCAATGGGAACAACCGGTGTTCTTTCCGGATTCAGCGGTTTGATAGTTGGCACTAGTTTTACCACCAGCGCCACTACGCTTGACCTTTCAGCGTACTCTACTTTCACTGTTGCTACATCTTTCAGTCAATCCGGCGGGACATTCACCCCGCCTACCGGTCAAAATCTGACTTTTACTTCTTTTTCTTTAACCTCCGGAACCTTTAACGCAACCTCCGGCACTATGAATGTGACCGGTAGCTTCACTGTTTCCGGCTCTCCGGTCTTCAATGCCAACGGAGGCACAGTTGCCTTTAATGGATCCACCACGACTACTCTTTCCTGCAACAATATTACTTTTAATCTGGTCACAATTGACAAAAGCGGCACTTCCGGGGTGACAGTCGGGAGCGCTTGCTCCTTGCCTTTGGGTAATAACCCAACCGTTGATTCCTCTGATTCCATTTGCTCTTCCGGTTTTACTCTCAACGGGACGCTCTCGGGTACCGGCACTTTAACAATCACCGGTGGGACTCCTGGCTGTGGCGGCAACGATTGGGTTAGATTTAACAGTACGGCTGCTCTTTCCGGATTCAGCGGTTTTTCTATTGGTGATACTTCTCTATTCACCACCAGCGCCACTACGCTTGATCTTGGCGCGTACACCACTGTGAATTTTGACGGCAGTTTTACTCTCTCTTCCGGCGCCTTCACCGCGCCTTCAGGCACCATGACTTTGGCAGGGAATTTTACCAATACCAGCGGGACTTTTGATGCGAATGGGGGAACAGTCTGGTTAGATAGAACCAGTACGCAGACTATTGCCGGTTCAACCGCTTTTTTCAATCTGAATTTAACCAGCACTTCTGCCCGGACAGTTACCTTTACCGCCGGGACAACTCAAACAGTTGCCAACCAATTTATTGCCAAGGGAGTTTCATCCGGAAGCAGAATTACCATGGGTAGTTCTTCTGTGGGGACTCAATGGAACCTTTCGGTCAGCGGGCCTGAAGATGTAAAGTGGGCGAATATCCGGGATTCAAATGCGTGCGGAGGCCGGGCGCTTATCGCAAATGATTCAACCAATACCGCCAACAATACCTGCTGGTCATTTATTGCCAACGGCGCCAAAAATCCGACCTATATTCTGAAAGGTGTTTTGATCAATCCGGGCGTCACGATCAACGGCACTTAAACCATGATTTACACAGATATGAACAAAAAGATTTTCACAGATAATAAAAAACGGATTCGCACGGATAAGAAATTATTGTATGAAGATTTAACCTACAGGATTAGGGGCGCAATGTTTACCGTCTATAACGAGTTGGGCTTTGGACACAAAGAAAATATTTATCAAAAATCTTTGATTAGGGAATTTGAGACATTGAATATTCCTTTTAAGCAAGAAGTGGGACTTGATGTTAAATATAAAGGCGATATTGTCGGTAAATACAGACCTGATTTTGTCATAGACAATAGGATAATAATAGAACTTAAATCAGTTGAGTTTATGCCAAAATCCCATGAGGAACAACTGGTGCATTATCTTAAAACTACTGGATATTCTTTGGGTTTATTGGTAAACTTTGGTTCTAATAGATTGCGAATCAAGAGGTTAATATGGACCAATAATCTGCGTAAATCAGTGGTAAATCTGCGTAAATCATTAGCAAGATGAAAAGAAAAATTTTATTGGTGCCGCTAATTATAATAGTAGTATTGCTTTCAGTCTTTGTGGTGCTGGCGGTTAGGGTTAAGCCTGATAAAGTGGTTCAGACGAAAGATGTTCAGCCGGTTGAAGCGAAAGCCGGGGATTTGCCGGAGTTAAAAATAGCTGCGGTTGGGAAGTCAGTTTCCGAAGGAGCTGTATCGCAGGTGTATGCTTTTAAAACCAAAGATAATAGTGTGATACAGATTGGTACAGAACGTCATAGTCCTTCCAAACCCTACCTAAAAATGGACAAATGGGACGGGGAAGTATCTTTGAAAATCCGCATGCCCTTTGAAACCGGCGACAATCCGCAAGTCATCGGCAATAAACTCCGATACTCTACAGCTGACGCTTTAGCTTCGCAAGGCCAGGCCTTGCGAAGCTGGGTGCTTTCGCACTTGTTTCCGGCGGCAAATGCGCAGGCCCCCACGCAACCCAGAGTGGACATTGAGATTTATCCCAAGCTGGCGGACAGCCAGAACGAGAACGGGGGAGTGGAATTTGACACCATTCTCTATGAAAAACCCAGCACCAACCAAATTGTTTTTCCCCTGGAAACTACCAATCTTGATTTTTTCTACCAGCCGCCTTTGTCCGCCGAAGCTTCAGCGAAGGAGGACGTTAAATGTACTGAAACCGAATGTAAGGACAAGGATGGCAACATTACAGATTCCCGCCCGGAAAATGTGGTCGGTTCCTACGCTGTTTATTACAAAGACGGGAAATCCGGAGACTTCTCCCAAATGGGCGGAAAAAACTACCGGGCAGGCAAAGCCTTCCACATTTACAGACCGAAAATAACAGATGCAACGGGAAAAGAAGTTTGGGGCAATTTAGCAATTGACCCTTCGGCAGGCTCAGGGCAAGGCAATTTAACAATGGGCAATCTAATAGTTGAAATCCCGCAGGATTTTTTAAACACCGCCGCCTATCCCGTCACCATCGACCCCACCTTCGGATATACAACTGTAGCAGGAACTAATTTTACCTTAACTCAAAATAGAATAACCGCGGGCGGGGATGCATTTACGGGCGCAGCGGGAACGGGAACAAGTATGAGCTTTTATGGTAGTGGTACAAATTTTAATGTCCAGATGGGAGTATATGATGCTACTGACTTGATTAACAATAGTTCAACTGCTTCGGTTCTCGTTAATTCAACACAACAATGGTGGACAGCCAACTCATCAAGTCCGACTTTTGCTACTGCCTCCTATTTCTTAGCTATGGTGCAAGATACCGCAGGGGGTAGTACTAATGCTCGTTATGACACTGGAGGGTCAGCTACTACATATAATTACTATAACGGAACATTTGGAACTTGGCCTGACCCGATAACTTGGTCAACATTCGCTTTCGCACGGAGATTCTCTATCTATGTTACTTATACTCTGCCGACTGTGAATTTGAATAATCTTAATCTGAATCAGATAAACATCCATAATTGAATAAAACATGATTTACGCGGATAACAAGCGGATTAACACGGATAGAAAGCGGATTAACACGGATGAAAAACGGATTTACGCGGATAAAAATCTGTAATATGAGAAAAACAAAATTAAGCACAACTTATGCCTTTATAGACGCATCCAACATTATTTATGGCGCCAGAGCCGAAGGCTGGTTTATTGATCTGAAGAAATTAATCATCTATCTGCGGAGTAAATTCAAAGTCAAAAAGGCTTTTTTCTATTACGGCAAAGATTCCGGGGATTACAAGAAGGAACAATTTCTGAAAAAGCTAGAGAGCTTCGGCTATATTCTTAAAGTCAAAGAAATCAAACGCTTTGGAGCTAAATCTAAGGCAAATTGTGATGTTGATCTGACAATGGACATGCTGCTTCTTATAAATAGCTATACAAAAGCAATTGTATTAACCGGCGATGGAGATTTTGCTCCTCTTTTTAGATATCTTATTTCAAATAAAAAAGAAATAATTATCATTTCTTCGCCCAAAAGAACTGCTAAGGAAATTCGTAGTCTGGTGGGGGATAAGCATATAGATTTTGGGAGCTTAAAATACTTTTTGGAGCGCAAAAAAAGAGGGAGACCCTAAATTAGAATCTTCCCTCAGTATTATGTGATGATTATATGAAAAAAATCATAAACTGTCAAGTCGCAATATGAACGTAAAACGAAAAGAAGATTAAAAAAACTTGCCTGAACCAGTGCAAGCACCCATCCAAGGCAAGAATTACTTGAATAATATCAGATAATTAACCGGTTGTCAATACAGGTTATGAGCATAATGAAAAAATTTTTAGCAACGCCACTTTTAGTCATAGTCGTACTTATTATTGGAACCGGTATTGTTGCTGCCGGCATATTCTTCGGGGGAGAAGGAAGAACTGGAGATGTCAGTCTGCAAAAAGGGCTGGTGGGACATTGGAAATTCGCCGGCAATGCCAAAGACGCCACTCCCAACGGCAATGACGGAGTGGTGACCGGAGCAGCTCTCATTGAAGACAGAAAAGGCGCGGTCAATCAGGCCTACAATTTCAACGGCACAACGGATGTTATCACTGTTCCGAGCAGTTCTTCCTTGAGTCCAACCAGCGCAGTAACCATTGCCGGCTGGGTCTACGACCCCCCCTTGGCCGCCAATAGTCCGCCTCAGGCGGACGAAGGCGGG
>C687J35164_10000936_pt1 | contig 10196 bp, 8 predicted proteins | sample RifCSP13_3_FD_35164 | JGI IMG/M metagenome (IMG submission 35164)
GATAGGTGGCGCCCTCTTTCTGGCTCGCGTAGTACCCAATATAGAGATTGGCCACGCTTCCGGCGTTCTGGTAATCCCTCATCAAATAATCGCTCGCACCTAGAATGCTTAGGGTGGCGCTGTCGAACCGCTGATCACCACTGACTTGACGCCACGAGCCTACCTCTCTGGGAAAGTCGTCTAACACCCTTCGCGGAACAGGCACTTCTCCGAGATACTCCCAACCATTCACTACCGCGCCACCGATCAGCAGGAGCGCAACCAGCACTGCGACTCGCCAAGTGTTATTCATCTAATCTGTTCCTTCCGCCGTAACCACATCACCGGTACCAGCAACCACTGCGGACGTAGCCGCAGTACCGCTGAGGCTGCCTTCTGGGGTTGTTCGCCTTGCAGCCGGCTTGAATCGATCAAGCAGCCAGCCGACAGCAAACAACATGACGAAGGCTACTATGTAAATGACCCAGCCAGAGAACGTATGGAAGAACCCATCTGCCACCTGGGTGCCATAGTAGTGGGCTAGAACACCTGTACCGCTCACGCGTCCGGCATTAGTAATAATTGCAATCGGAACAGCCGACAACACGAGTACAGTTGATCGCCAAAAGCCGTAGCTCTTTAACCAACGTAAGCGATCACCAGTGGGGTTGTCTGGATCATCCGTGTCCCGCGGGTGAGTAAAGAAGGCAAACACGACTGCCAGTGTGGCCAAGGTCATCAAGGAGCGGATGCCGCTACACGCTTCAACAACTTCAAGCTTTTTTATCTCGCCACCGCCAAGGGGAACCAACTCAATTATATTTCCCTGTCTCAGTACCGGAATATCCAACGCTCTCATGGACCATACGGCACATTTTGAAGCAAAAATTTGTAGAGGAAATGCGATCTTGTTGAAAATGATTGCGGGNATTGGAATGGCCAAAAGAAGCAAGCCGAATGAGACCGCCGCGATGCGGATGAACCGAAAGCCCCAAAAATAGATGACCGTGCCAGCGAGGACGACCACAAATGATATGCGCTGAATGTAGAGTTCAGCGCCGGCGGTTCCAGCCCAAAGGCCCAAAAGACCGCAGACGACCAGCGCAGTTCCCCAAAAATACGAGGGCTGTAACGGTTGTTTGGTTAGCCGTTCGCGCTGTGACCAGAGGATGTAACCGATAATTAGGGGAATTAGGAGCCCGTGCGAGTAATTCTCGTCAGTCCACCAGTGGTTTCCCAACTTAATGAGAACGGTGGCGTAGGCAAAGAAGATAGCAAAAGAGACAGCGAGAACTCGCCAGAGATGATTATTGGCGGTGACACTCATTAAAGATTTCCTAAAGCTGGTTTACGCAGAGAAGGGCAAGTTCCCTGACCAAACCAGTGGTTTTCCTAAATTTACGTGAACCAGTCGGAAAAGCCGATAGAGCTTAGCCTAATTAACCCTACCGGTTCAATGTCAAAACCCTGCTTCTAGCCCAGTACTCAAAAATACGAATGACCACGAAATTCCCCCAATTCGAAATCGCTTGAAAAAACGAGCCAAGAACCGGGGAGGTGCGAGCTGTCTGGCAATTACTCGGCGGAAGGGGCAATCCCACTCTCACGCCCTAGATTCGGTGCATTTCATCGAAGGTCGAAAGGTCATTTAACTGTGGTATTGTCTTAACTTGAGTAAGAAAGCTTGTCCAATTTCCCTGGCATTACCATTGATTTCATGAAAGACAGCCCTACCGAGCCCAATGAAATCCAAACCCCAATAATTGAAGACAACACGCACCAACTAAGATCACTGGAAATCACTTTTTGGGTGATAGCGATCATTTTAGGTTTTTGCCATGCCTGGGCCGACCATCATTATCTGATTAACGCTGACGCCATGTCCTATCTGGACATCGCTGAGGCTTATCTTCGTAGGGAATGGCACACCGCTATCAACGCCTATTGGAGCCCACTCTATTCGTGGCTTATCGCCTTGGCCCTTCTTATCGTAAGGCCTTCACCGTACTGGAAATTCGCCGTCCTTCATCTTGTGAACTTTGCGATCTACTTGTTTGCCCTCGGCTGTTTTGGGTTCTTGATACGGGAGATGGTTCGCCTTCAGCAAGGCAGAACGCGTGAACTCCTCGCTGCCAAACTCTTAACCTTACCAAACCGGGGTCTGTTAGCGCTCGGCTATTCGCTGTTCATTTGGTCTGCGCTCTATCTGATCACTGTCCAACTCGAGTCTCCAGATATGCTGGTCGCGTCATTCGTGTATTTAGCTTGTGGCCTGCTCCTCCGCATACGACGGCAGCCTTCCAGTTGGGTGTTGTTCATTTTGTTCGGGATTGTTCTGGGATTCGGTTATCTCGGGAAGTCCGTGATGTTACCGATGGCATTGGTATTCATGTTTGCCAGCATGTTTTCCTTTGGTAGTTTGCGCCGGGCCTTGCCGCGCCTCGCCGTAACCATGGCATTCTTTCTTTTAGTGGCCGGCCCGTTCGTTTTCGCGATGTCTTGGTCGAAAGGCCGTTTGACAACTGGTCTCAGCGGTCAACTAAACTATCTATGGTCCATCAACCGTGTGACTAATCCTCACTGGCAAGGAGACGAGCCAGGCCATGGTAAACCGAGGCATACAACGAGAAAAATATTTGATACGCCGCCCGCTTTTGAATTTGGTGACCCGGTGGGAGGAACATACCCCGTATGGTACGACCCAACGTACTGGTATGAAGGAAGCGTTAGACATTTCGACTTTCGCCAACAGCTCCAGGTGTTTCAAGGAGGTGTTAAGTCGTATTATGAACTGTTTCTTGGCTGGGGTGTCCAGTATGGCTTATTCGTTGGGCTTGTCTCTCTATACCTTGTGAGTCGTAGAGGGCGGTTGTTACTCCAGGATTTGACTCAACAATTGAGTCTGATTATTCCAGCATTCGCAGGACTTGGATTGTATGCTCTGGTAAACGTCCAAGGCCGGTATACAGCCCCATTCATAGTGCTTCTCTGGATGGCTTTGTTTTCAGGCGTTCGTTTACTTCACACGCCAGAATCACAACGGTTCATAAAGTCAATCACACTTGTCTTAGTGATATCCATGATCTTTATCACCGTGGCGTCGTCGAGTAAGGAAGCCGTCGTTACTGTTCGTCAACTCGTGGCTGGCGAAGACCCTTCAGTCCATGAACAATGGCAAGTTGCCGAAGGTCTGCGCGAAAAAGGTGTCGTTTCCACAGATAAGGTGGCGTTCATTGGCGACTCTTTTCGTGCCTTCTGGGCTCACCTCCTTGGAATTCGGATTGTTGCGGAAATTCAAAGGGACAAGGTGGTCAGCTTCTGGGAAGCGGATTCGACAGTGAGAGTCGAGGTTATCAACGCGTTCGCCCGTTCGGGTGCCAAAGCAGTTGTGGCCGAAAGACCTCCTTTAGGTACTGATCTTAGCGGTTGGCAAAAGATCGGAAGCACGGATTACTACATCTATTCCCTGAAAAACTAGAGCGACCCAAAGCATCTCCACCATGATGCCGCCGCTTTCAACGGTTTGACGTTTTCACGAATCGCTCTCATAGTTCTTTGGTCTCGATTCTCTTCCAAACAAGTGAACAAACTGGTGTCTACACCAGCAGAGCACAAACGTAACGCCACTATACAGGTAATAGAGCAGGTGCAACGGAAAGGCGAGAATCGCAAACGTGAGCCCTTTTCGGTGGAAAAAGAAAAGATAAAGTTTGTAATTGAGGAGAGGGACCAGCGCAAGCAGGCCAACAATTAGCAGAAGGAGTTGGGGCGCGAAAATTGAGAACGGAAGAATTAGGAGAGACAGCGCAACCAAACCTGCACTAATCCGATCTGAAGTTTGAAGATTCAGATCATTCACCATATTCTCACTCTCGAGTATCAGAGTCGACCAAGGGACGGCTCGACGGAAGATATCGGCGTGCAGCATTGACCGCAAGGTCCAACGCTTTAGGTGTTTTCCCTGTAGTTGTTTATCCAACAGGATTCGATGACCTTGTTGTCGCATTCGATATCCTAGTTCGATATCTTCAATCGCCGGTCTGGGATAGCGTTCTGCATCGAAGCCATCGAGTGCTAGGAATATCTCACGGCGGACAGCTCCACACCCGGCCCAAAAAGTTGAAGCCTCAGTACTGCCTTGCTGATGAACAAAGCGGTGGAACAAATTCTTGTATTGGGAAATAAAGTTCTGCTCAGCCGGCTCCTCGTCGTAGGAACCAAACACAGCAGCCACTTCGGGGTGATTCTTAAAGTTGGCAGCTACGCGTTCAAGAGTGTCAGGTTTTACAACAACATCAGCATCGACGAAAAAGAGGATTTCGCCCGCGGCGTTCTTGGCGCCCAGATTGCGAGCTCCTCCGGGTCCTGACTGGCGAGACATTCGGAGAATCTTCGCCCCTCTATCGTGACCAACCTTCGCGCTCTCATCGGTCGAGCAATCATCAACAACGATTAGTTCGTATTTTCTAAAAGAACTTGATGAGATGGCATCCAAACAACCAGCAAGAAACTTCTCGGCGTTGTACACGGGAATGATTACTGAAATGTAAGGGTGATTATCCATAAGAAGTTTGCAGGTGGTGAATTAGGCTAATTGGTGTCATCAAGCTGCTTCGCTGTAGTCGAGTCTTGGCCCAGTAAGTTTTTTGTGCGTAACGAATCAACGACCACTTGAACCATTAAGTCGTGTCCTCTAACGTCAAGATGTTCGTCGTTTGGAATATAGAGATTGCGATTGTCTTTTTTGGCAGCTTGGCGCAGTAGACTAAGGCTGTCGACGAATGTGCAGCCAAGTCGATCACAGAACTCCTCTATCCTGGCGCTGAAGTCCTTGTTGTCGCCCGAAACTCCATCTGGAAGATAGTGGAGTCGATCTTCGACTCGATCAAAACTGATGTACGGCTCCATGACCCGCACCATCGTCGGTACCATAACAACTAGTAGCTGTATTCCTCGCGACTGGCACAGTCGATAACCAGCTTCGATCGCCTGCAGTGTTGCTGCCGTCCCAAGTGGATAGGTGGTCGGCTGCTTCGGTTCGTATCGGTAGCGAAGGCTCACCCTTTCTGCCGAGCCACCGTGATACTTCAATGTCACCAGTGTGCCACTCTCTAGCGAGCGGGTATTCTTGAGCCATACCGCAAGGAGGGAGTTGTCAAAGTATCTTTCTCTTAGGGATGTATTTACGTGCTCAGGGTTCCTCTTCCATTTTTCGAAGATGTCAGCATCCGTAAGGTCGTTGCCCTCGAATAATTGCCAAACGACAAGACGCGGCTTATAGGTCAAGCCGTACCGCTGGAGGACGATTAGCTGCTGCTGTGGACCATACGCACCACGTCCCAGGTTGACGACCGTTAGTCCCGTAGATTTCGCAACACGCCGCACGAACGTATCTTCTTCCGCGACCGTGGCCGCTTCTGTAAATGAATCGCCAATGAAGACGATGTCCGCCTGTCGCTGGCGTGCTGAATTCCGGAATCCATTGTCATCAGTACTGTACTCGACGATTCTATTTACGTCGGGAACGTAGCCTCGCCAGGAGACGCCTGGCTTCCTGACGAAGCCCAGCTCATTATCAGGAGCGGAATACCGTCGAGAAATGTGGGCCTGGTCAAGCCAGAAATCTGCTCGCCAAATGCCCATTACGCCGAATGCGTACGCTGCATCGCAAACGAAGAAGGTTCCTAAGACGGCGATGGATATGGTTGCCAAACGGAGTGAAAGAGTTCGCTTGAATCTGGCGGGAACCACCAGGACGAGAAATACGCAGAGCGTGGCCAACCCGACTGGAATTCCGAGGTAGAGATCCTTAAGGCGGAAGTGTCCCCACAGAACGAGACCTCGCGGACGAAATAGGGGGAGGACCCACAGGTAGATGAAAGCTGCCAACAACAGGATCATCCCCAATGAAGATAGCCACGAAGTCCACTTCAAATTCGTGGTTTTGGCGATGGGTGAAGGCCTCATTAACTAGAACAGTGTATATATGAACGGTGCAGCTCCGGTACTTCCTAGGGCTATCAGAATTCCCAATAGAAGGATCGATACAACAACGGGAATCAAATACCATTTTTTGTTATGCTTAATAAACATCACCAGGTCTCGAAAAAAACCCGGGTTCTTCTTGAACTCATTGGTTGCTTTCATGGCTCGTCTCAAGGTGACACGTGGGCTTATGAATACATTTAATCAAAACTGTCGATAGTAATTGTCTTCACTCTTGACTCCCTCAACGCGAGTCCAGCGAGTCTTGGGCTTCCGCTGCCGCTGTTGGAGGGGGTCTTTACCCATCAATCGAAGGATGATCCCCAAGGGCGTAATTATCAGAAAGAACATCAATACGAGGATAACCTGGCTGACAAAATACCCAACAATGCTAGTGGGTAAGTAAACACCCAAATATGCCAACCTTCCTAATCGCGGAACCAACGCTGCAATTGCGAGTAGTAAGCCAATACCCCACAACAGCAGCGAGCCCGTACTTACTTCTCCCGCGCGCCAGAAAGCAAACAATCCCAACAAACTGAACCCAACTAGCATTGAAATAGCAAACCGGCGTAACTCTAAGTTATCCGGTCGCCATTTGACATGCTGGAAAAACGGAAGTGCAGTTAAGTTCATGTAACTGTTCCGAGTCAACGAGACCCAAGGGTGGGCCATCGTCGGAATACAACGCTTACCCTCAGTCCAAAGCAAACTGCGCGAGGTGCTCTGCCGCTCCTCGCATCGCGGGCTGTGTCTCTTTGAGCAGTAAATGGTTACCCAACACCAAGGCATCCATGTGCGTGAACATGAAGCAGCGGTACGCATCATCGGGTGAGCATACAATCGGTTCGCCCCGCACGTTGAAGCTGGTGTTGACAATGACCGGACATCCGGTTGTCAGGTAGAAACGGTGAAGCATTGTGTAAAAAAGACCGTGACGTTCAGGATCTACCGTTTGCACGCGGGCCGTATAGTCTACGTGGGTAACCGCAGGAATAGAACTCCGCTGTAGATTCAGTTCCTCAATCCCCCATGACGATCCTTTTTCGGGCAGATCAGGAAGGCGCTTATCTTCGGCGACTGTTGCAACCAGTTGCATGTAAGGGCTTTCGCAGCTCAGATTGAAGTATTGGCTAGCGTGCTCGCGCAGGACACAAGGAGCGAATGGACGGAAGCTTTCCCGAAACTTAATCTTAAGATTCATTTGGGACTGCATCTTCGGATTTCGCGCGTCTCCGATGATGCTTCGTGCTCCCAGGGCGCGGGGTCCAAACTCCATTCGGCCACGAAACCAGCCCACGACCTTTCCCTCAGCTACGAGGTTGGCGACCTTCTGCGCAAGAACCAGATCCGGCAATTTTTCTGAGACACCAGCTATCCTCTCAATGTAGTCAGAAATCTCTGCGTCAGTATATTCTGGCCCCAACAACGCGCCACGCATGGTGTCGTGACCGGCATTGTCGCGGGTTTTTCCTAGCATCTGATACCAGACCGCCAGGGCGGCCCCCAACGCCCCACCAGCATCTCCCGCCGCAGGTTGGATCCAAAGCTCCTTAAAGGGACCCTCACGCAACACTCGGCCATTTGCTACGCAATTCAGGGCGACACCGCCCGCCAAACAAAGATAGTCCTTGCCGGTTTCCTCATGTGCATGACGAGCTAGTCGCAGCATGGCTTCTTCGGTTACGACCTGAATGCTCCTGGCGAGATCCATCTCCTTTTGGGTTAGCTGGGTTTCAGGCTGCCTTGGGGGACCGTCGAAGAGCTGGTGGAAACGCTCGCTGGTCATCGTCAAACCGGAGCAATAATTGAAATACTCCGGGTTCAGCCAGAAAGAGCCGTCTTCGTCGAGATCGAGTAAGTGATCATAAATCAGCTTGACGTACTTTGGTTCACCGTACGGGGCGAGTCCCATCACTTTGTATTCGCCAGAGTTAACCTTAAACCCAGTATAGTAAGTGAAGGCGCTGTAGAGCATGCCCAGCGAGTGGGGGAAGCGAATCTCCTTCAGCAGTTGAATGCGATTTCCCTCGCCCACGCCGATAGTTGTTGTAGCCCACTCACCGACGCCATCCGCTGTCACAATAGCTGCCTCTTTGAAAGGTGACGGAAAGAAAGCGCTGGCGGCGTGCGATTCGTGGTGCTCTGTAAAGAGCACTGGTCCATCATATTCCTTTCCGAGATTGCGGCGGATGATCGCGGGGATATTGTTCTTCTCACGCAACCAGGTTGGTATGGCCATTGAAAATGACCTGAGTCCACTTGGCGCGACTCCCAAATATGTCTCGATTAGACGATCAGCTTTGACCAAAGGCTTTTCGTAGAAGACCACAGCGTTCAGGTCTGCCACTGTTAATCCCGCCTCGCGAAGACAGTAAGCCACGGCATTGGAAGGGAATGAGGCATCATGCTTTCTACGTGTGAAACGTTCCTCCTGAGCCGCAGCGACAATAACCCCATCCTGCACCAGGGCCGCAGCACTGTCATGGTAGAAAGCAGATATTCCCAGAATGTTCATTTGAAGTTACTCACAAAGCTAGCGAATACTTGTCACGCTTCGATGCGATTCTCCNCTTGGCGTTAGGTCTTTGCTCTTAAGGTTCAACTGGGGGGAGAGTAATCGGCGCATAGTAATCGTGACGGCTTGTAGGACCTTTGCCTGCGAATGTGTTGATTATACCGTCTGCTGAGACGATCCGCAGCCGAGAGTTATCACGAGCGCTGATCAGGATTGAGCCGTCCTTGCGCACCCAGATGTTTTCAGGATCGGCTATTTGAGCCGTGAATGAGGGCCCGCCGTCACCAGAGAAACCGGGTCCTTTGATTCCAACCAGTGTTCGAACTGTACCGCTAAGCTCAATAACACGGATGGCATTGTTGTGCTCATCACCTATGTAAAGTCGACCGTCCTTATAAAGGGCCAGCGATTGTGGCGAATCAAACTTCGCAGCCGTTGCTGGGCCCCCATCACCGTCGTAGCCGCGTTGGCCACTCCCTGCGATCGTCCGGATGATTCCATCACGACCGACTTTTCTGATCACGTGATTATCGCTATCGGCAATGAGCAGGTTGTCCTCATTATCCAGAATGATTCCGTACGGCATATTCAACTGGGCGTTAATTGCTGGACCACCATCCCCGCTGTAGCCCGGCACACCCGTACCTGCAACGGTGGAGATCACACCATTGCGATCAATTCTACGGATGCGGTGATTAAATAAGTCAGCAATGTAAACATTGCCCTTCGAATCAAGACGTACATCATATGGACCGGCCAGCGACGCCTCTGTCGCTTGGATCCCATCCCCATTAAAGCCACGTTTACCGTTACCAGCGAAATGCGTCAGGTATCCCGCGCGGTCGATCTTCAGAATGGCGTGGTTGAGTGAGTCGGCTACCAGCAGGTTCCCATCGCTATCGACCACGATTCCTTCCGGTGAGGCGAAGTCGATGTCTCGGGCGAAGAGGCGAGAACGCGGAAGGCCGCCTGAGCCAGTGGTCTTTCCTGTTCCCGCAATCACGGTAGCGCGACTGGCCGAGTCGATCGTCCAAATGAGACGGGCATCGCGGTCAGAAACGTAGACCTTACCTGACTGATCCTCAGCTATTCCCATCGGACCTTCAATAATAATCTGGGTTGTGGTTTTGCCATCACCTAGATCAGTAGGGCTGCGCCAGTTGTAGCGCCACTTTGAATAGTTCAAATAAAGAGTCCTGAATGGCCCCCGCTTTACACTGCGTCTTATAGCTGGACTTACAGCAACCGCCATTAGTGCCACCACGGGAATGGCAATTACTAATAGGTTTGTGCGCCTCCTGATCAGCTTGAACATCGATTCAATTTTATGATGGGCCGTTTTCCTGATTTTTCTTTGGGTATTTCTTGTACTGCTTCAACAGTGATCTCCAGTTCGTCACCAACCAGACGCGCCAGATCTGATCGCAGGCGATCACGTTTATATTCGTCCCAACCTTTATCCGGAACTACCAGCAACTTCGCGCGGCTATTGCTCTCCTGCACAAGTTGGTAATGCCTCACGACATCTATATGATCGTGGTAAACAAATAGATAATGGCCGAGCACGACCGGGCTAATCTCTTTCCCCGAAGGCATTCGCAGGCACTCGTGCGAGCGCCCTTCGATTTCGCCTAGCAACGGAAACCCGCGGCCACACGCACAACTTCCCGAATGCGCTACGGCCAGGTCGCCTGTGTCATACCGAATGAACGGT
>C687J35164_10000951_pt1 | contig 10131 bp, 10 predicted proteins | sample RifCSP13_3_FD_35164 | JGI IMG/M metagenome (IMG submission 35164)
GGTCCCCGTGATCCCCCTCGCCACCCCCCGCAGGAACGCATACCCGCCGAACCGCGCGGGGGAGAAGAAAAGGTAGCGCACCGGAGAACCCGGCAATGCCGGATCCAGGCCCGCGTCCAGGAAGTGGGCGGCGAGCAGCTCCGTCCAGCCGGGCATCATTCCGCACCCGACCACCGCGGGGACTCCGGCGGCGCGGAACGCATCGTCGATCTCCCGCCGCTCTTCCGCCGCGACCGTCCCCTCCCCGATCGTGACGGCGGCGATCCCGCGGGACGCACAAGAAAGCAGCACCGTCTTCTCGTACTCCGCGCGCGGCCCGACGGCGCTGGCCACCGCGTCGATCCCCTCGAGGAGACGGGACAGCTCCAGCGGCTTCCCGACGTCCGCCATCGCCCAGCGGCATTTCGGGGAGAGGGCCTTCGCCAACCGCTTCGCGTCTCGGATGTCGTAATCGACGAGGATGAGCTCCCCGACGTCGTTCCTTCGGGCGAGCTCGACGGCGGCGGCCCGCCCCGTGAACCCCGCGGCGCCGAGGAGGAGGATCTTCATGTCCGCATCATACCAAACGCCGGGCGGCGGTTGACACGCCGTGGGAGCGCCTGCTACCTTGAATTTTCGCGCGGAGGGATCCGGGCGGGCGGATAGCTCAGCTGGTAGAGCATCGCCCTTACAAGGCGAGGGTCACAGGTTCAAGTCCTGTTCCGCCTACCACTTGAAACGCAAGGGGTGCGGGTGATCCCGCGGCCCTTTTTTTTTACGCGCCGGATGACGGACATGGGCCGGAAGCCGACTTCCTTCCAATTTTCCGTGTGCCGGACGCAGGTCCCGTTCCCCGACCCTCTTATTGATACAATGCGAAAATGGGACAGTTCGAGGGGAAGATCGGCGTCGACGAGGGCGACATCGAGGAGCGGTTCGTCCGCTCCTCCGGACCCGGCGGGCAGAACGTCAACAAGGTCGCCACGGCGGTCCAGCTTCGCTTCGATGTGCGCAACTCACGATCCCTGAGCGAAGGGGTGCGCGAACGGCTGCTCCGGCTTGCGGGGAAACGAGTGACGGGCGACGGGGTGCTGGTGATCGAGGCCAGCCGCTTCCGGACGCGGGAACGCAACCGTCAGGATGCGAGGGACCGCCTGGCCCAGTGGCTGGAAAAAGCCGCCGCGCCGGTCAAGCCTCGAAGGAAGACCGGACCGACCGCGGGATCGAAGGAACGCCGCCTCGCGGACAAGCAAATGCGGAGCGAAGCAAAGCGGGTGCGCAGACCCGTTTCCCCTTCCGAGGATTGACGGATCCCACCGGGTTGACCTGCGTCAAGGACGGCATGCCGACATCGGGAGAGAATGTGCGCCATGGGAGGAGCGCACATGGAGAATTACCTTCGCACGCCAATCAAGGAGATCATCGGGAAGTACCCGCCGGTCGGGGCCCTTCTCGAGGAGTTCCGCATCGGGTGCGTCCCGTGCAGCGTGGGCACGTGCCTGCTCGCGGACATCGTGGAGATCCATAACCTCTCCCCGGAAGACGAGGGGACGCTGATGACCGGGATTGCCGGTATCGTGTTCCCCGGCATGGTCGTCGCACTTCCGGAACCGCGGAGTCGCAGGTCGGAAACGACACGGAAGTTCTCGTACTCGCCGCCGATGAAGGCGCTGGTGGAAGAACACAGGCACATCAAGCGGTTCCTCGCCGTTCTCCCCGCCGTCATCGACCGCTTCGACGCGCGGTCGGAGGCGGACCGTGCTCTTGTCCACGACGGCCTCGACTTCGTACGGTCGTATGCGGACCGCTTCCACCACGCCAAGGAAGAGGACATCCTCTTCGCCTGCTTCGATCCCGGCCTCGATATCCTCAAGGCGATGCGCGAGGACCACGAGCGGGGCCGTGCGCACGTGCGGGCCGCCGGCGAGGCGCTTGTGCGGTGCGACGGGGAGGGAATCGCAGCGAATCTACACGGATACGCGGGGGTACTCGCGGAGCACATCAAGAAGGAGGACGAGATCCTCTACCCGTGGATGGACCGGAACTTCTCGATGCGCCAGGTGGGCGAGCTTTTCGCGCGCTTCCGCGCGGTGGACGAGCGGTTCGCGGAGGACCGGAAAAAGTACGAGTCGTTCGTCGGACGGCTCGAGGATGCGTACGCAGAACCTATTTCGGAGGTGAGATGATGAGCGGTTGCCCGGGTTCGAGGACGATGGANTTTCCGAAGGACGACGTGGAGGTCCCGGCGGGGAAGGTTCCCTCCCAGCTTCGCCAATGGCCGATCCAGCTGCACCTGGTCTCCCCCGCGGCCCCGTATTTCCAGGGGGCGGACGTGGTGCTCGCCGCGGACTGCGTCCCCTTCGCCATGGGGGATTTCCACAGCCGGTTCCTGAAGGGGAAAGCCCTCGCGATCGCCTGCCCCAAGCTCGACGGGGACCAGGAGATCTACGTCGAGAAGGTCCGAGGGTTGTTCGAGGAATCGAAGATCAACACCCTCACGGTGGCGATCATGCAGGTCCCGTGCTGCCGGGGGTTGTTGGGTCTCGCGGTCGAGGCGCTGAAACTGAGCTCCCGGAAGGTCCCGGTCAAGGCGGTGATCGTGAGCCTGCAGGGCGAGGTGCTGCAGGAGGAGTGGGCCTCGGCGTAAGGAGGGGGAGACCCCCCTCAGCAACTGGGGAGTTCTTCGGCGCCGTTGCCCGCGGCGGCGGCCGGGATCGGCGGGGCCAGGCGCAGTTTCCGGCTCTCCATCGACACGGCGACGATGCCGGAACGGGTGACGTCGATGTCCCCGAAGTTCCGTATCGCGTCGATGAACTCCTCGACCTTCTCCGCGGGGCCGGTGCACTCCAGCCCGAAGCCGTCCCCGGTGGCGTCCACCACCCGCGCCCCGTACATCTCCGCGTCCTTCAGGATCCCCGTGCGGGTCTCCGCGGTGGCCCGTACGCGCACGAGCGCCATTTCCCGGCAGACCGCGAGCGATTCGGTCAGGTCCGTCGCCTGGAGCACGTTGATCAGCTTGTTCATCTGCTTGATGACCTGCCGCCGCAGCTCCGGGTCGATGTCCACCACGATGGTCATGCGGGACTGCGCCGGGTCGATGGTACGCGCGACGGTCAGGCTGTCGATGTTCCACCCCCGGGAGCTTAAGACCCCCGTGATGCGCATCAAGGCGCCCGGTTTGTTCTCCACCAGCAACGATATCGTCTGGAGCATGACGGAACCTTCCTTGTCCCCGGTATTTCCTACACCGCCACGGGCTTCGGCGGCCCCAGCACCATCTCGTTGATGGCGCCGCCGGCGGGCACCATCGGGTAGACGCACTCGAACGGGGTCACCTTCACGTTCAGCAGGTACGGCCCCGGGTAGTCCACGGCCTCGTCGATCGCCTGTCCGATCTCCTTCGGATCCTCGACCGTCCGGCCGGGGAAACCGTACGCCCCCGCGAGCTTCACGGCGTCGGGGAACGAGTCCAGGCAGACCGCGGAGAGCCGGTTGTTGTAGAACAGCTCCTGCCACTGCCGGACCATCCCGAGGTACCCGTTGTTCATCACCACGATCTTCACCGGCAAACGGTTGCTGGCGATGGTGGACAGCTCGGGGATCGACATCTGGAACCCGCCGTCGCCCACCAGCGCGAAGACCCGCCGGCCCGGGTTGGCGACCTGCGCGCCGATGGCGGAGGGAAGGCCGAACCCCATCGCCCCGAGCCCGCCGGAGTTGATCCACAGGCGCGGCCGGTTGAAGCGGAGGAACTGCGCCCCCCACATCTGGTGCTGTCCCACGTCGGAGCAGACGATCGCCTCGCCGCCGGAGACCCGGTCGATCTCCCGGACCAGGTGCTGCGGCTTGATCTCGGCGTCGGACACGGCGGGGATCAGCGGGTGCTCCGCCCGCCACGCGGCGATCTGATCCTTCCAGGCCTTGCGGGCGGCCGCGTTGCGCTCCTTCTGGAAGGGGGAAAGCTCCGCCACCACCCGGTTCATCCTCTCGAGCACGCGCTTGACGTCCCCCACGATCGGCAGGTCCGCCACACGGTTCTTCCCGATCTCCACCGGGTCGATGTCCACGTGGATCACCCGGGCGTGGGGGGCGAAGGCGTCCAGCCGGCCCGTCACCCGGTCGTCGAAGCGGACGCCCAGCCCGATGATCAGGTCGGCGTGGGTCATCGCCATGTTCGCCGCGTAGCTGCCGTGCATTCCGGGCATGCTGATGAAGTTGGGATGGCCGGACGGGAGCCCGCCCAGCCCCATCAGCGTGCACACGGTGGGCGCGTCGATCGCTTCCACCAGCTCCCGGAGCAGGTCCGATGCCCCGGCGGCGACGATCCCGCCGCCCGCGTAGACGATCGGGCGATTTGCCTCCCACATCATCTGCGCCGCCCGCCGGATCTGGCCGGTGTGGCCCTCCTGGGAGAACTTGTACCCCGGGAGGTGGATCGTGGAGACGGGAGAGTAGTGGGCGCTCCCGATGAAGACATCCTTGGGGATGTCCACGAGCACCGGCCCGGGCCGGCCGCTGGCGGCGATGTAGAACGCCTCGTGGATCGCCTGGGGGATGTCGCCGGGAGACTTCACGAGGAAGTTGTGCTTCGTGCAGGCGCGGGTGATGCCGAACGTGTCCGCCTCCTGGAAGGCGTCGCTGCCGATCAGCTTGGTGGTGACCTGGCCGGTCAGCGCCACGACCGGGATCGAATCCATCAGCGCGTCCACCAGCCCCGTGACCAGGTTCGTCGCGCCGGGCCCCGAGGTGGCGCAGCAGACGCCGACCTTGCCGGTGGAGCGTGCGTACCCCTCCGCCGCGAAGCAGGCGTTCTCTTCGTGGCGCACCAGGTAATGCTTGACCTTCCCCTCGAACAGGACGTCATAGAACGGGAGCGTCACGCCGCCGGGGTAGCCGAACATGCACTCGACGTTCTCCCGGAGCAGGCACTCGATGAGGATTTTCGCGCCGCTCATCAGGTTCGACATGGTGGACCCTTTCCGGCGAGTGATACGGGAAAAACCCCGGTTATTTTGTTTCGACGCAGGTTTTCCTCCTGCGGTTCCTTTATTATACGCGGTTTTCCCCGGCGATCGGCCGGCGGGTTGACAGTCAGGGCGGGTAGGTGTATAAAACTTCATTACCCCAAGGGGTGGTAGTTAAGCTGGTTATAACGCCGGCCTGTCACGCCGGAGGCCGCGGGTTCAAGTCCCGTCCACCCCGCCATGAACATCCAGAGCCCTTCCGGGCCGGTGGTCCGGGGGGGCTTTCTCCTTTTCCCCGCGAGGTGCCATGATTCCATGCTGACCGTCACCGACCTCTCCAAATCCTATGGAAGGCAGACCCTGTTCGACGGGGTCTCGTTCCAGGTCGCGCCCGGGGAACGGGTGGGCGTGGTGGGCCGCAACGGGACCGGGAAGACCACCCTGTTCCGGATCCTCCTCGGGGAGGAGGCGTCCGACTCCGGGACGGTCGGCGTACCTGCCGGGTACCGCATCGGGTACCTCGCGCAGCAACTCCGGTTCGACCACCCCTCGGTGCTGGAGGAGGCGGCCTCCGCGCTCCCTCCGCGGGAGGACGGCACGGACGACACGTACCGCGCCAAAGCGGTCCTCGCGGGGCTCGGCTTCTCCGAAGGCGACTTCTCCCGCGATCCCGCCGTCCTTTCCGGGGGCTTCCAGGTGCGCCTGAACCTCGCCCGTACCCTCCTTTCCGCCCCCGACCTCCTGTTGCTGGACGAACCGACCAACTACCTGGATGTCGTCTCCATCCGGTGGCTCGGGCGATTCCTGCGCGGCTGGAGGGGAGCCCTCCTGCTGATCACCCACGACCGGGATTTCATGGACGGCGTCACGACGCACACGATGGCGATCCACCGCGGCCGGGTGCGGAAGATGTCCGGCGGGACGGAGAAGCTCTACGCGCAGATCCTCCAGGAGGAGGAGATCCACGAGCAGACGCGGATGAACGACGAGAAGAAGAGGAAGGATGCGGAGATCTTCATCGCGCGGTTCCGCGCCCAGGCCACCAAGGCGCGCGCCGTGCAGTCGCGCATCAAGGCGCTCGCCCGCCACGAGCGGCTGGAGAAACTGTCGGAGATCCGGGACCTCGACTTCCGGTTCGCGGAGGCGCCCTTCACCGGGAAGTGGATGATGGAGGTGCGGGATCTTTCCTTCGGCTACGATGCCGGTCCTCCGCTCATCGAGGGATTGTCGTTCCCTGTCGCGAAGGGGGACCGGATCGCCGTCGTGGGGCCGAACGGCCGCGGGAAGACGACCCTGCTCCGGCTGCTCGCCGGGGAACTTCCTCCGTCGGCCGGCGCGGTGAAGCCGACCGTGAACCTGAAGATCGGGTACTTCGGACAGACGAACGTGGACCGGCTGCGCCCGGAACATACGGTCGAGGAGGAGGTGCGGCAGGCGAATCCCGCCTTGACCCGGACGCAGGTCCGCACCCTCTGCGGCGCGGTGATGTTCGGCGGAGGGGCGGCGGAGAAACGGCTCTCCGTGCTGTCGGGAGGGGAGCGCAGCCGCGTGCTGCTCGGGAAGATCCTCGCGACCCCGGTCAACCTCCTCCTGCTCGACGAACCGACGAACCACCTCGACCAGGAGTCGGTGGACGCGTTCGTCGAGGCGGTCAACGCGTTCGAGGGGGCCGTGATCCTCGTCACCCACATCGAGCGCGTGCTGTCGGCGCTGGCGTCGAAGCTGGTCGTGTTCGACGGGGGGAAGGTGGATGTGTTCGACGGCGGGTACCGCGACTTCCTCGACCGCGTCGGCTGGCGTGCGGAGGCGGCGGAGGAAGGAAAGGCCCGGCATTCCGGCTCACGGCCGGCGAAGGGACGCGATGCGCGGAGGGAGCGTGCCCGGATCGTGGCCCTCCGGTCGAAGGAGATCGGCGCCTTGCGGAAAGCCGTCGAGTCGGTCGAAGCGGAGATCCTGCTGTTGGAGAGCCGTCTGCCCGGGGAGGAGGAGGCGCTGATCGAGGCGTCGAGAAGGAGCGACGGCGCCGCGGTCCGGACCCTGAAATCGACCACCTTCGCGGCACGCATGCGGATCGAGGGGCTCTTCCGGGAGATGGTCGCGCTCGGCGAGCGGCTGCAGGAGAAGGAGCGGACCTACGCTTCGGAACTTGAGGAGTTGGGCGGGTGATCCATCGTCCCGCCCCGCCCGCTCTGGTACGATAATGGCTTCTTCATATATCCGTGATATCGCCGGGAACCCGGGAAGGAAAACAGGGGAGGGAAGCGGATGCCGTCGTTCGACATCGTATCGGTGGTGAACATGCAGGAGGTCGACAACGCGGTCAACCAGGCGGTCAAGGAGATCGGCCAGNGNTACGACTTCAAGGGNTCGAAGACCGAAGTCACGCTNGACAAGGACGGCATCAAGGTGCTGACCGACGACGAGTTCCGCCTGAAGGCGGTCGTGGACGTCCTGCAGTCGAAGTTCGTGAAGCGNGGGGTCTCNCTCAAGGCCCTCCAGTACGGGAAGGTGGAGCCCGCCTCCGGCGGATGCNTCCGCCAGGTCATCGCCATCCAGCAGGGGATCTCCAAGGAGAAGGGGAGGGAGATCGTCGCCCTCGTCAAGCAGACCAAGCTGAAGGTCCAATCCCAGATCCAGGACGAGCAGGTCCGGGTGACCGGGAAGAACATCGACGACCTTCAGGAGGTCATCCGGTTGCTGAAGGGGAAAGACCTCGGCGTGGAGATGCAGTTCGTCAACCTGCGTTCGTAGGGAGCCTCGCGGTCAGTCGTCCTTCCGGATCCGGACCACCTGGCTGACCCCGGGCATGGCCTCGAGTTCCCGCTCGTCCAGCGAGTCCGTGTCGCCGATGACGCCGATGATGGTGCGGTTGGCGCCGGTGGACTGGTGAAGATCGAACCCGTGGTCGATCAGGTACTCCTTGATGGCGTCCAGCGCCTCTTCCGGCGCGTTCCTCTTCGTGATGATCAGCATTCTTCCCGTCCTTCTCCCTGCGACCTGGTCCGCTCGAGGCGCCGCGACTCGTCCACGACTCTCTCGAACAGCCGGACGACGGCCCCGTCGTCCAGAGGACCGGGATTGTCCCCCTTCATGCGGGCGAAGATGCGCTTCTCGCGGGCCGGGTCGAACACCGGCAGCCCGAGCTCCTTCTTGACGTGTCCGATCTCCAGCGCCAGCCGGGCGCGCTCGTTGAGGACGCGCAGCAGCACGTCGTCCAGAAGGTCGATCCTCTTGCGGATTTCGTCGATTTCCACGCTCGCCCCGTCCCGGACCGGAATATCCCGCCGATAGTGTACGTCGATCCGGCCGGTGGAGTCGACGGCATATCCCATCGACCTGAAACTGCGGGAAGGAGAATATTCTGTCCCACGATGAAGAATATCCTTCGGGGGCGGGCGTTCAAATTCGCCCACCATCCATCGATAGTTATATAACTACTTGATAATAAAGTGATCTTGTTGGACGGTCCGCCGGTGGCACAACCCGTGCTTGGGATAAGGAGCCTGTACCTATCCAGAGGAATCGAAATATGGCAGGGGATCGCGGCCGGAATGAATTCAACGGCCGGCCGGTGGCCGGCATCGTCGTCGTACTTGCATTGGTTTCCGCCGGAGTTCTGGACGGCTGCGCCACGTTTTCCAGGGACGGCGGCTTCGGCGCGGTGGAGCAGGTCGCCAGGGAGCGCCTGAACAAGGACGCGAAGCGGCAGCGCGACGACGGCGAGCGCGAGAGCGTCCGGTCCGCCGTGAAGAAAATCCTGGCCTCGCCGCTTGCCGCCGACAACGCCGTGCAGGTCGCTCTTCTGAACAACCCCGGGTTGCAGGCGACCTACGCGGAACTGGGGATCGCCGAAGCCGACCTTGTGCAGGCCGGCCGGATGACGAATCCGCACTTCGCCTATCTCCGGACCAGCGCAGGCGGCGAGCGGAAGCTCGAATGGGCGCTGACCTTCCCGATCATCGACCTCCTGACCATGCCGCTGCGGACCCGGATCGAAGGCCGCCGCTTCGAGCAGGTGAAGCTCGCGGTGGCGGGGCAAGTGCTATCCGTCGCGACCGAGACCCGCAAGGCCTGGATCGACGCGGTCGCGGCGGAGGAGCGGGTGCGCTANCTGGGGCAGGTGAAGGCCGCGGCGGAGGCATCCGCCGAGCTCGCAAGCCGCATGGAGGGAGCGGGAAACTTCAGCCGGCTGAACCGGATGCGGGAGGAGGTGTTCTACGCCGAGACGGTCGCGCGACTGGCACGGACGAGGCAGGGGGCGGTGGCCGCGCGAGAGCGGCTTGCACGGCTGATGGGCCTTTCGGGCGACGACGTCGCCTTTCATCTCCCCGAGCGCCTGCCGGACCTGCCCGCGGACAAGCCCGAATTCAGGGACATCGAAGCGCGCGCCATGACCGAGCGTCTGGATGTCCGGGCGGCGGCGCTGGAAACCGAGGGCCTCGCCGGGTCTCTCGGTCTCACCCGGGCCACACGCTTCATCAACGTGCTCGAACTCGGGCCCGCGGCCACGAAGGAGGACCCCGAGCCGTGGAAGCGCGGTTTCGAGGTGAGCCTGCAGCTCCCGATCTTCGACTGGGGGGGCGCGCGCGTGGCCAGGGCCGAGGCGATCTACCTGCAGGCGCTGCACCGCGTGGCCGAGACGGCGGTGAACGCCCGCTCGGAAGTGCGGGAGGCGTACTCGGCCTACCACACCGCGTATGACGCCGCGAAGCGTTACCGCGACGAGATCGTGCCTCTGCGGAAGAAGATCGCGGAGGAGAACATGCTCCGCTACAACGGAATGCTGATCAGCGTCTTCGAGCTGCTCGCCGACGCGCGGGAGCAGGTCGCAACCGTCTCCGCCTACATCGACGCGCTGCGCGGCTTCTGGATTTCGGAGAGCGAACTGCAGACCGCGTTCAACGGCCCGTTCGTGGGCCGGCGGGGCGCGGCGCCGATGGTGTCCGGCGGCGTGGCGCCCAATCCGGCACTGGCCGGGCACTGAGAAACGACGGGGGAGTCCTTTATGATGACGCGTCGACAGTTCCTCATCGGATCGGGCGCCGCGGTGGTGGGCGCGGCGCTGGTGAGCAAGGCGCAGGCGGCGTCGCTGCCGGAGGCGCCGGTCCGGACCAAGGCCATGACGCAGCCGCCGCTGGTTCCCCCGAACGGCCGGCCCTACCAGCCGGTGGTCACGCTGAACGGCTGG
>C687J35164_10000955_pt1 | contig 10117 bp, 7 predicted proteins | sample RifCSP13_3_FD_35164 | JGI IMG/M metagenome (IMG submission 35164)
GGACATACTCAGAGCAGTTTATCATGTACATGCCAACCTTATCGCCCTTTTTGACACCAAACCTTTGCATTAGACTATTAGAAACCCTATTAGCCCACTCATTTGTCTCTTTATAGGAATATGTTTCAGCGATGTTGCCATCCTTGTCCGCTACTTTGAACATGGGTTTATCAGGGAACATCAGTGCGCCCTTTTCTAGGCATTTAGTAATAGGAAGCCATTCTGATGTGTCATCAAATGTGCCAAAGGGTAAGGTTCCCTTACCTACATATTTAGGGTCTCTCGGCCTGAATAATAAACGCATGAGCAAATCCTTATTATAATGGCGATTCACATCGCCCATCCCTTGCCTCAAAAGGGAGGATGGGGATGTGAACCGCGAAGCAATCTGACACAAAGGGTCATCCCGAACGCAGCAGTAGGGAACGCATATATGCGTTCCCTACTTTTTGTTCTATAATATAAAAGAATATTCTTTTAACTTTGTCAACTTGAGTATTTTTAATCTCGAGATCAAGAAAGGATTCACAACTACTTGCTAGTTACCCTTTGCGATTCTAACAAAATTCCTTAGGAGGTCTTTTCCGTGTTTTGTAAGAATTGACTCTGGATGGAACTGTACCCCTTCAATCAAATACTCCTTATGCCTTATTCCCATTATCTCGTCCTCATCAGTCCAGGCTGTCACTTCGAGCCCATCTGGAAGTGAACTATCTTCAACCAGAAGCGAATGGTACCTCGTGGCTTCAAAGGGCGTTGGCACGCCTTCATAAATGGTTTTACCATCATGATAGATCTGAGAAGTCTTTCCATGAAGTAGCCTTTTTGCCCTTACTATGTTCCCGCCAAAGGCATAACCTATTGACTGATGACCAAGGCATACCCCAAGAATTGGTATTCGTCCAGCAAATTCTTTGATTAAGTCTACAGATATTCCTGCCTCTTTAGGCGTACAAGGGCCAGGAGAAATCACAACCATATCAGGATTTAATTTCCCCACGTCCTCGATCGTGATTTTATCGTTTCTGAAAACCAAGACCTTCTCCCCAAGCTCGCCTAAATAATGAACAAGGTTGTATGTGAAAGAATCGTAGTTATCTATCATAAGAATCATCTTTCTATCCTTCCCAAACTGGCCCGTGATTCGGGTGTCGTGACTCGTGATTCGATACACGATTCACGAACCACGATTCACTCATTTAAAGTCCCTTCTTTACCATCTCAACCGCTTTTACAAGCGCCTTGACCTTATTTACAGTCTCGAAGTATTCTCTTTCAGGGTCTGAATCTGCAACAATCCCCGCTCCTGCTTGAATGAATATTTCATCCCCTTTTATGACAAATGTCCTTATGGTGATACATGTATCCATGTTACCTGAAAAACTGACATAACCTACAGCGCCTCCATAGGCACCTCTTCTGCTTGGTTCCATTTCCTCTATTATCTCCATAGCCCTAACCTTTGGAGCGCCAGAAAGCGTACCAGCGGGGAAAGTAGCTTTTAGAACATCTAAGGCGTCTTTTCCTGAATCAAGCTTAGCGATTACGTTTGAGACTATGTGCATGACATGAGAGTATCTCTCAACGCTCATAAGCTCATTTACATTTACCGTTCCTACCTCTGCGACCCTCCCTAGGTCATTTCTTGCAAGGTCAACAAGCATTATGTGCTCAGCCCTCTCTTTAGGGTCTGAAAGAAGTTCTTTTTCAAGCCGATCATCTTCTTTCTCGTCACTTCCCCTTGGTCTTGTTCCAGCGATAGGACGTGTTTCTATCCTGTCTCCCTCAACCCTAACCATTACCTCAGGAGATGAACCTACAAGAAAATCCTCGCCAATTTTGAGATAAAACATATAGGGCGAGGGGTTTAGAATTCTAAGCGCCCTATATAAATCAAAAGGCGAGACGTCCAGTTTTATTTTCCATCTCTGTGAAATCACAGCCTGAATTATATCTCCAGCCTGTATGTACCCCTTTGTTTTCTTTACTGCCTCCATAAACTCTTTTGGTTCAAAGTTAGATTTAAACTCAAGCTGGCTTTTTCTTTTGACCCTCTTTTCTCCGGTCTTATACGGTGAGACAGGGAAGCGGAGTTTCTCTATTATGCCCTCTATTTTCTCTACCGCCTTATTATAAATCTTTTTGACATTATCCGAGTCGGAAACAAATGCATTAGAGATAATCTTTATCTTATGGCTTATGTTATCAAACACAAGAACTGAATCAGTTATCATAAAAACAGAATCCCAGAGCCCTAAATCATCATTAGCAATTAATGGAAGNTTTTCAAAAAACCTCACAATGTCATAACCAAAATATCCTACAGCTCCTCCGTGAAATCGTGGCAAATCAGGGGATATAACAGGACGGTATCTTGAAAGAAGTTNCCTTAAAGATTCGATCGGGTTTCCTTCGTGGTTTCTTATNATTCCATTNTCAATGATCTCTATCTTAGTTCCCTTTGATCTATATATCACAGATGGATCTGTTCCAAGAAAGCTATATCGCCCCCATTTCTCGCCTCCTTCGACNCTCTCAAGAAGAAANGCATAATCNCCATTATCAATCTTACTTAAGGCTGATACNGGNGTGTCAAAATCAGCAAGAATCTCCCCCCAAACAGGTATAACATTTCCATGTCTCAGTTTTTCCTTGAATTCAGAAAAGTTAGGTGAAATCATAAGGAGAGAAGGATAAAAAGTCGAGGGGTTAAAGTCAAGAAATTATCACCACCAGGTTTGTAGGCACAGACTTGATTGTGCCTTATGATTTGCACGAATAAGTTCGTGCCTACAATACTGCTTTTGCTGCACGTCCTTTTTTGTAATTTGTAGGCACAGACTTGTCTGTGCTATATGATTTGCACGAATGGATTAATTAGCACGAATGAATTCGTGCCTACAATTTATCATATTGGGACTTTAGCGACTGAAACGCCAAGATCCTAATCAAAAGCATAACAACGATAACTTGACCATCTGTAATCCTCAGGCCTGTCGCATAAACCATGTTTTATTGGATTGTAATGTATGTATTCAATATGCAATCGGTAATCTTCCTTTGAGCGAACAATATGGTCGAGAAATTGATGTTGCCAAAGACGCCCTTTCCTTTCTGTAACCCTATTGATTTCTATCGCTGATTTGCCTTTGATAGACTTCATGAAATCTGAGATCGTGTGCCTCTGGCTCTTTGGAGAAATAAGTAGATGCATGTGATCAGGAAGAACAGCAAAAGCAATAATTTCAATAGAACACTTTTTAGCGTATTCGTCTAAAACTCTAAGCAGGATTTGAATGCAGTTTTCATTTAAAAATATAGGTTCACGATTTTCGACTACAGATGTGATAAAATAAAGCTGATCTGTCAAATAAAACCTTTTAAGTTCGACCTTGCGTGATAAATAGCCTCTCATGATTAGCTTATTTGCACGAATAAATTCGTGCCTACAATAATGCTTTTTGATCTACGTCGTTTTTTTTAACCTGTAGGCACAGACTTGTCTGTGCGATGCAATTTGCACGAACAAATTCGTGTCTACAATATTGTTTTTTGCTTTACGTCGCTTTTTTTAACCTGTAGGCACAGACTTGTCTGTGCGATGCAATTTGCACGAACAAGTTCGTGCCTACTTTATGGAAATAACTATCAGATCAGTTTATAGGCTCACAATCCCCTGGTGCAGGAAGTTCAATCCAATTCCCCTGAAAAGCCCTGATTCTTCCAAACGGGCTTACAACGATTTTTCCACATCTCTTGCCCCTATTCTCAGAACTAATACCAGTTGGTTTTATATCAATTGTTCCACTAGTACCACCAAGCGTCCCATTAGGGTTAAAAACATAGCGATAGGGGTCATCATCCATAGTTGATAGGTCTAGGGTTAGTTCGCTTGGCATTTTATCTCTTGTAGTAGTTTCAACACACCACCCATCATCTGGAGTACCATTATTGCTATTTCCTCTCTCTCTAATAATAGTTAATGTTTCATCGCCAAGGCTATAATCAACATAGTTAGAGTCTGGACATTTGAAACAACCAGGATCGGATGTATCTAAGTCCTCACCACAGCTTGCAAATAGCGTCCTATACTCTACACCCTGCCTCGCAGCCTTCAGCTTTGCAATCTGAACTGAGGAAGAAATATCGCCTGTTATCCTATCAACAGACTTCCTAATAGAAAACTTTACGGCAAGCGAGCCCCCCATAGCAATAAGAATACCAATAACCCCAAGCACTACAAGTACCTCTATTATGCTGAACCCGTCTCTTTTTTCTATTAAGCGCATATGTTATCTCCCCCTTTTAAAAGATCTCTTCCCAGAAATGAGTTGACGTGTTTGCTGGAAGTCTTGCAAACTCCCAGACCAAAAACGACGATCCACCAAGTGCGGCGCTACCAGTAAATGCAACTGAAAAGACTACGTTACCTGAAGGACCAAAGGTGAGTTGTGCAGGTGTCGGCATTCCTGATGCAGCAGTAAGTCCAGCAGTTTGAGCCTGTTCGCTTTCACTCCCCTGAATAAGGCTTTGTGCGCCAGGAATCAGAGCTAAAGCAGGTTCGCCAGTGAGGTAATCGAGTGCAAAGACCCTTCCATTCCCTATCCCACCTGAACAGGGGTTTTCTAACGTAGGATCGGGATCGAATGTTGTAAAAACAAGCACGCTGCTTATTACTACGGGGGAACCGAATCCCTTTTCACCTGATGGAGTTGGAATATTACTAGGGAAATTTACTATAAACTCACCCTCGACATCAGCGCCTCCGCTGGTCGTAAATTGTTGAGCAAACCCCCCTTGAGGAACAAGGTCAATAATCTCACCTATGGTAAAATCAGNCTCAGTCTTAGTAGTAGCCGATATAGAAGTTCCGCCCGCTAGAAATGAAGGTACAAAGTCGTCAATAAAGTTATAGAGCTTACCAAAGTCCCCACCGCTGCTTGGGTGCCTCCTATTCCCTGTTACGAATATCACGTGTCTTCTACCCAGGTCATCCAGAACGGCAGTTGGGGCAAAGAATATGGGCTGTCTCTGGCTTATTAGGGTGAGAGGATCTAACGGAATGAGAGATGGATCATTGCACTGGTCTATATTCGCCGTTGCACAGAAGGCTATATCTGCCGTCCAGTTGGGAGCGCTTATATCTGCATTCCCCCGAAGACCGGTTGCAGAAATGTCACCACCGTTATCAACGATCTCTTCTGAAACGTCTATCCTCCATAGCCTACCACAGGTATCACCGTCAAATACAACATCTATGTATCCATCTGCGTTGTAGTCAAATGCCCCAACCTTGCTTGACATCTCACAAACCATTCTAGAGTCGGTGTCAGTGGCATTTGGCGCGCTTGTAGTATCTTTTGCTAACTTATATATAATGTTGCCCGTTGTAATGTCTATTACATAAAATGCGTTCCCAAAGTTAACCCCTGCAGGGGTTGTATCTCTCGGGTCGATGTCAAGTGGATCAAGCCCACCGCCTACAAACATCACCCACCTATCTACGGTTAAGGCATTACCATCCGCATCTTCAGTTAGCATTTTTACCCTGCCTATTGTGGGTTCAGACCATGTGTTCCCAAAATTCTTATCGAACACAGTCCAGAGGTGCCTTGGGTAATCGGGACCAGTACTGAGTTTCTTCAAAGCAGTTTGAGTCCTGTCAATGTTTGTTACATCTAACGCTGTATAAGCGCCACCGCCGTTTCTATAACCTGCTAGAAGAATCGTATGCCATTCCTTTCCACATGGATCTATAACCCCATCAAGACCTGGATTACTTAAACAATTGGAATTATCTTGAATTCCATTCTGTTCCCCATCAATATATAAATCCGCAATCAAAGGCGTCCCATCCATGAATGACCTTTCAAACTCGTTATCCACAACAAATGTCTTAAAATCGCCGAATCTATACTCAGGCGGTGTAGTATCAGATGGTGTTTCGGGTTCCTTAGTTGGAGGAGCTATTGCGTCTGGGTGAAAAGAAGGTGGAGCAAAACCAAAAAACTCTGTGCCATCCCCTGCAGTAAAGAACGGGATGGTCTCAACCTCCCCTGTAAATGGATTTGTTTTTTGTGCATCCGTTAAGGAGGGATCAGTAGTATCTACGAAATCTCCAGCGTTAAACGCATGTATAAACCCATCGTTAGCCGCCGCATATACAGCGGCTGTTCTATCTTTAAACTCCCTTGCAAAGTTTTGAAAACCGATATCGAAGAATATAGGAGATGGTGAACCAACTATTATAGGAGATCCATGGAATACTGGTCCTAGTCGAACTGAGCAAGTATCTAAACTCCCAACGCCTGGGTTATCCGGGTCGGGACAGCCAAATCCCATAGAGGGGGGAGCAAAAGATTGCGAACCAGTAGTTGGTAAACCCATAGGATCAGCAATTGCCTGAATCTCGGTATCGCCTCTCATGAACTCTACAACCTTATCCCTGATACAGTTCTTGATACATGTGTCGCAGGGAGGGTCAGTTAAAGGAGGAGTACTGCAATCAGAAGTACAATCGTCTATTCCATTAGGTGGATCTGCTGTACAAAAAGTAGGAATTGGGTCAGTCACATCAGCATCGCTTATGCCAAATAGCTCTGGTGCGAGGTTAGTATCAAAATCGGCCCGCTCTCCTTTATACCTTATTCCGACTACGTCACTCCCGCTCGTAAATATGTCAACTGTAGTAGTATCCAACTCGCCTGGATCTGGATTCGGATCGCCAGAAGGTATAGTATTAACACTAAAGAGTCTACGTGTTGTTGGATCCCCCTCAGCCAACAATTTACCAGCTTCCCAGAAGAAATCCCCAGCATCCAGGTCCAAAGAACCGTCAACGTCGAATATCTCATCCCCTTGTTTATCAACAATTATCTTAGCGTTAGGATTAGTAGGGTCGGTTATGAACCCATAAAGCCCCAATCTGCCCTGCCATATGCGTTCACCAGAAAGAGGAGTAAGAATTGAAACAAACGCTCTATCTCTAGAAGTGAATTGTGCTACCGACTGTGGAGTCGCAGGTGAAACACCAGACGTGCTGAACGCTTGAAGAAAACCAGATATGCTCTGAAGAGCCGCTACAAATTCTTCAGGTGTATTTACAAAAAAGGCAAAACTTTCACCTACCACAGTAGAGTCTAAGGTTAAGTGGATTGTGGTGTTAAAGTAGGTATTATCAAAAACGTCAGTGCCTTGATAGTTACATACACCGGTAGGCTCATTCACATCAGGCATCAAACAACCTTGAAGCTGAGCGCTAGAGGGACTTGAATCAATACCCTCGGCCTTCGCTATGTCCTTAAAAATATCGGGTAATCCACTAAAGAAAGGATTTTTCACAGTATCATCTATATCGGTGTTTCCAATAAAATTGCCGCTTGCGTCTACATGCTTGAAGATGCCAGTCGTATGAGTGCCGCCCGTAAGAGCCACACCATTTAGTGCCCTTACATCTTGAGGATCGTTTATCCCTATTCCAATCACGAATATAATGATTTCTTTTTTAAATTCCTGTCCAGGAAAATTGCCGTTTATCACAGGATCTCTTGCGTAGAATGTTCTAGCATTACTTGAAGCTTGAATCGAACTCCTTCGGTTTGCATTGCCGGTCACAGCCGGATTTGCAGTACAGGTCGCTGACTGCGCTGCAGACCCTGGCAAAGCAGCGCAGTCCCCAGAACATGTATCCCCGCCGTCAGTGATTAAGATTATAAACTCTGCTCTACATGAGATTGCTATGTCGGTTTTAAGCGCAATATCATATGTGTTAAGCGCATCCTCTTTGACTAAAGGAGGATTGTCACTTGAAAGATTGCTATCATCAAAACCCAAAGCCAACGCCAGTGGGGAGCGGCCGCCAGCTTTCTTTCCTCTCATTCCCCTCCAGACCTTAGTTAGTGCTTCTATGCTACCCCCTGCAAACCCTCCCTGGTCACCCTGAATATCAGCATTGTTTGTGCAACTGGTTACACTAGAACCATCGCCTCCATACGTCATGATATTGGGTATAATGCCTAATATATCCGCATCCTCCAGGGTTAATTCGTTAATCAGGGCGGTGTCATCCAAACCAGTTAAAGGAAGCACACCGCCTCCAGTTCCCTGAGCTATTAGACCGACATCTCTAAAAGGTGTATACATGAAATCGCTACATTTAATAGATGTATTTACGTCATCAAATAGCCTGTTCGGGTCATCGCACATCTTCGTTGCTAGCGAGTTGTCGGCATCTAGTACATCGAAAAATGCGGCTTGTGTCATATCCATACGGGTGCTACCGAATATCCCCTTAGAGCATAGTTGGCCGTTTCCACACGCTGTTGAAGTTGGCTGTATTCTTAACGAGCCCATACACGACTTATAGTTAGTGTATTCAGCGGCAATGTTACATGATTTATCCGCATCCGCTACGCAATTTACAGCGCCACAATTAAAATTTGCTGACACACCAGCTTGTATAAGTACTTCATTGTCTATTGCCGCCGCCGCATGAGCGCGCTCTGTATCATCACCACATATACTTCTGGGGTTGGTACCCACACCACACACTGTAGGATCAGATAAAACGGTACTATATACGCTATTAGAGAGACCTGGGTATTTGGTTTCAATACACACTAAGAATCTTTCGAAATCGTCGGGCTCTTCACATGTGCCGGTTCTAGAACCCGTACACGCTGTGCTCCCACACGGGTTTGTTCCTGAGGCATTTCCAATGCAATGTGCCTTTGCATAGTTTGTGTTAACGCTCTGAAAACTCTCACACATTATTACAATGCTATCATTATCACTGGGAGTACTAGTAAGAGCCTGATCCCAATTACCTAGCTGATCTAATCCAAAATTGTCCCCCATGGAGAGGGAATTATCATAGATAATGAGGACATTTGGCTGCCCGCCTATTACTGTGGAAATTAATATATTTAGGTCTTCTAATTCGTTTTTAATTATAGGGTCGCTATGGGCGCCGGCTACAAAAAGTGACGCCATTGCGAGCGAAGCGAAGCAAACTGTCATTACAAGCTTATAAGCCAAAGCCCTAAGCCTTGTTGCAAATAAATTAATGTACTTAGAGAATAGGTATTGAAGAAAATTCTTGGGGTTCATAACGCCTCCTTCAACAGATTTATCCTTGGCAAAACCGAAGGTCTCGTGACATGTCCTTCGATTAGACTGAGGACATACCCTTCGATTGGACTCAGGACAGGGTTCGGAATGACACCCTGTATCAGCTTGTATATTTTTCCGATTATGCCCAACATCCCGTAGGAGCACCATTCTTTCGGCAGTTCGACTGGCTCACTGCTCAGGACAGGCTCTGGTGTGACTTGAAGTCGCGGCTGGAGGATGATCCCCGACCTCCCTCCCTCTTGATCGCTACCCCAGATCCCGCCGCTCCTACGATCTTTCAAAAAATCAAGACTAGTAAATATTACTCGCACCTCCGGCAAGAAAACTTTCTAACCCTGCTAATATTTCAGTTCCGGTGTTTATATCTGGATTTGTATCAGTCTTATCCTTATCTCCCGCATCCTTGCCCGTAACCAAAAAGTTCGTTCCAAGCATAACAGCGCCCCCAAGCCCTCCAGAGGGAAGACTGGTATTCTTAAGAGGTCTCCCCATCGCCTTTGTTGGAGGCGGAATTTCTGGGAAAGGAATTGGTCCATCAGAAACATCATAGTCTCGAGGACCTGTCCTACATCTAGCTCCGTTTGGAAGGTCTACTTCTATGCCTGTAGTTCCTCCGCCCTGAAGTAGAAGAAAAAGTGGTACTATTCCAAATGTCTCGAATTGCTTTTTGGCTTCCTCAACGCACCTTTCTGCAGCTAGAAATGCCTCCTGTCCCTGCTTGTAATTAGACATCGTCTGAAAATCAATATTTGAGGTGAAAGATACCGAGATCGCCAGCATTGTCATTGTGAGTAACATTATTAAAGCTATTATAAGCGCAACCCCGTCTTCCCTTTTTACATTTTTCATATCTGAACCTCCTTAGTACTCTTCTCCGATTATAGATTTAATTTGATAATACCTTGTAACATTCCACAGGTTTTCTCCTGCCATTGCAATGACGCCTCTTTTTGTCATTGCGAGCACTTCGTTAAACTCAGTGTAA
>C687J35164_10000964_pt1 | contig 10091 bp, 9 predicted proteins | sample RifCSP13_3_FD_35164 | JGI IMG/M metagenome (IMG submission 35164)
CCCGCGTCTCGCGACGGCCGCCCGCCTCAAAGAGAAGGAGCTCGCGATTGCCCTCGGCTGGCTCCGGAGGAAGGGATGGGCCGTCGTCGAGAAGGGACCCGCGGGGAGCACCCTGGTCGTGACGGACGCGGGCCGCGCAGCCGCGGACACGAAGGGGCCCGACGAGGCCCTCCTCGCCCGCCTCGGGAAGGCCGAGGTGCCGGAGGCGGACATCGACCCGGCACTCCTCCGCGACCTCACGTCGAGGCAGGAGCTCGTCCGGGAGCGCGAGGCCGTCCGGCGGGAGCTCGCCCTCACAGAACGCGGGGCGATGGTCGTCGCCGCGGGGCTCGATCTCAAGGAGGAGGTCGCCCGGCCGACAACGGCCCTCCTGCGGTCGGGCCGCTGGAAGCAGGTCGAGTTCCGCCGGTATGACGCGAAGGCGTTCGCCCCCCTCGTCCGGCCGGGGAAGAGGCACGTCCTCGGCGCGTACGTCGAGCGGATCCGGCGGATCTTCCTGAGCATGGGCTTCACGGAGATCGACGGGGACTTCGTCCAGCCCGCGTTCTGGGTCTTCGACGCCCTCTTCCAGCCCCAGGATCACCCCGCGAGGGACGCCCTCGACACGTTCTACCTCGAGAGGCCGGAGNCCCTCCCCCTCCCCGCGGAGGATCTCGTCCGGCGGGTCGCGGAGGTCCACGAGACGGGCGGGCGGACGGGGAGCACGGGTTGGCGGTACCCTTGGGACCGTCGGGAGGCGGAGCGGGCCGTCGTCCGGCCCCACACGACGCCCGCGACCCTGCGGTTCCTCGCGGATCACCCGGACCCTCCCCAGAAGGCGTTCATCGTCGGGCGGAACTTCCGGCGGGACGCGATCGACTGGAAGCACCTCCCCGAGTTCCACCAGATCGAGGGCGTCGTCATGGAGGAGGGCGCGAACCTCGCCCAGCTCCTCGGGACGATCGAGGGGTTCTTCCGGCGCCTCGGGTTCGCGCGGGTGAAGTTCCGCCCCGGGTACTTCCCGTACACGGAGCCGAGCATGGAGCCCGAGGGGCAGCTCCCCGACGGGCGGTGGATGGAGCTCGGGGGCAGCGGGATCTTCCGGCCCGAGGTCACGGCGCCCCTCGGCCTGGGCGCGCCCGTCCTCGCCTGGGGCCTCGGCCTCGAGCGCCTCGTCATGGCGATCGAGGGGATCACGGACATCCGGGACCTGTACCTGAGCGACATCGACTGGCTCCGGGACCACCCGATCCTGCCGTAGCCGGGGCGCGCGTGTCGGATACGGATGACCGGACCGCTCAAATAGGGGCTAGGGAACGGCATATGTGATGGCGCCCGAGGAGACCCCTGTGCGGGAGTCCGACGTCTCCGCGTTCCCCGTCACATTCGACCGGCGGGAGGGCCGCATCCTGTTCTCGGGCGTCCCTGTCTGGTTCATGACAGCCCAGTACTACGTGGACATGCAGGTCCAGCTCGAGTCCGTGATCGGGAAGGCCTCGAAGGGGATCCTGTACCGCTCCGCGGAGCTCCTCGGGACGCGCCTCGTCCGGCTCGTCGCGGGCGAGACCGTCGCGGACGGCGACGACATGACCCGGGTCTCCGCCCTCCTCCGCGTCGCGGAGCTCCTCCCCGTCCTGGGACACGGCAAGGCGACCCTCGTCCTCGAGGACCTCCATGCCCTCGAGACGACATGGACGCTGCCCCACAGCCAGATCGCGGAGCTCCGCCGGCCTTCGTCCCAGGCCGTCTGCCACTTCTACACGGGCGTCGTCGCGGGGCTCGTCGCGGGCGCCTTCGGGCGCGGGGTCCGGGCGGACGAAGTCCGATGCCGCGCGAAGGGAGACGAGGCCTGCGTGATCACGACGCGCGCGGCCTGAGTCCACCCTCCGGAGCTCGCGCCGCGGCGAATGAAAATCGCGTCAGAAGCTTTATTTGCGCGGCGCAAATCCAGCGGTGGGTCGTCCCATGCCCTCCACCGAGGAAACCGTGGCCGCGGGCGAGCAGGCCCTGAGCCGGCTCGACTACGACGCGGCGTACAAGCATTTCGAGAAGGCGATCAAGGCGGACCCGAACAGCGCGGTCGCCCACTTCGGGAAGGCGGAGGCCGCCCTCGGCGTCCCCAAGGTGGAGGCGGAGGAGATCCTCGGACTCTACAAGAAGGCGATCGAGCTCGACCCGGAGAACCCCCAGTACCTCGAGTCCTTCGCCGCGTTCTGCATGGACCTCGGGCGGTTCAACGAGGCGGAGGAGACGTACGGCAAGGCGGCGGGCGTGGATCCCGACAACGCGTCGTACTACCTGTCCGAGTTCGCGATCCAGTACGCCCAGAAGGCGCCGATCATCATGGAGCAGTTCCTCGACGACAAGACGAGGGACATGATCAAGACGAAGGCCCTCACGTACGCCCTGAAGGCCCTCGGCATCGAGAAGGACGACGCGAAGCGCCTCCTGTGACGGTCGCCCGCTTCATCCGTCCCGGGTCCCGGGCGGGGCCCTCCGGCCGCCCCGGCATTCCGAGCAGACGGGGGGCATGGAGCCCGCGAGGTGGGACTCGCAGGCGATCCGCCCGCACGCGACGCACGTGCGGGTCGCGGGGACCCCGCACACGTGGCAGAGGCCCATGAGGGCCATGGGACCCCGATGGGCCGGGGAGGCCATCAGGGTTTCCTCGCCCGGCTCGGCATCGCTGGGCATGCCATCCGGGCGGTCCACGGGGACGGCCCGGGCGGCCTCAGGGTTCCCGGAGCTCCCCGAACGTCGTCGAGCGCTCCGCGAACGCGTTGTGTTTGTGGATCGACTCCTCCGACTCCGACTTCACGCGGACCCATGTCGAATCGGGCATCCGGGGATACCGCCGGAGGAGGCGGTCGAGGACGTCCCGCACGACGTCCTCCACGAACTTGGGGTTCCGGTGGGCCCGTTCCACGAGCCGGCCCTCGTCGGGGCGCTTGAGGAGCTCGTACGTGGGCGCGGACATGGAGTCCTCGACGATCTGGATGAGCTCGTCCGCCTCGACCTCGTGGCCCGGGGGCTCCTGGAGGATGAGGGTCGTCCGGTTCCGTTGGTTGTGCGTGATGACGGGCATGGACTCCGGGAGGTCGCGCACCTCGGGGTGGGCCTCCGCGAGCCGCTCCCGGACCATCTCCATCGCGCACGGGCACGCGGTCATCCCGAGGACCTCCACGCCGATCGAGCGGTCCACATGGGCGGCGCCGCGCCGAGCGTCCGCACGGGCGACGAGGCGGTACGGCTCGAGGGACGTCTGCCCTCCGGGGGACGTGCGCTCGAGGAAGTAGTCCGCCTCCGCCCACACCTCCGACGTCGTCGCGTAATCGTGCCGCTTCAGGAGGAGGACGGCGATCGTCTCCACGAGGGCCTCGAGGCTCTCCACGGGCTCGCGGACGGACCGGTCGACGAGCTCGTTGATGATCTCGAGGTTCCGGGAGAGGTGGGAGCCCTTCTGGTTCGCCGGCAGGTCGACGTACACGTCGAGCCTCGTCGTGAGGGTCAGGGTCCGCCCGGGGCGGTGGACCTGGACGGGCTTCACGACGCCCGTCACCCCGACCTTGGTGAGCCGGTACGAGCTGTCGGGCGCCTCGCTCTGGACGTCTCGCGGGATGGTGGGCCTCCGGGGCTGCCTACGGGGACGCGGGTTTAAAAGGTTGCCCTCAGACGCGAATCGTCTTCCATCGTCCGCGGCGGAAGTGGGCGGAGATCACGACGGCGCGGTACCAGTACTCCACCACGAGGGGCACCCAGACGCCCAAGATCCCGAAGCCGAGGGCGAACCCGAGGACGAGAGAGAGCGGCATGCGCACGCCGTAGATCCCCGTGAGGGAGGTGACGAGGGGGAACCGCGTGTCGCCCGCCCCGCGNAGGGCCCCGTCGATCGCGAAGAACACGCCCACCGCGGGGATGCTGAGGGCGTGGATCCGGATGAACGTGACGGCCCACCCGACGACGACGGCGTCCGCGATGAAGGCCTGGGCGATCCACGGGGCGAGGGCGAAGATCGCGAGGGCCGTCGTCCCCATGACCGCGACGGAGAGCTTCGCGGCCTCCCAGCCGCTCCTCTCCGCAGCGTCGGAATCCCGGGCCCCGAGGTTCTGCCCGACGAGGGCCGTCGCCGCGATCGCGAACCCGAACCCGGGCATGAACGCGAACATCTGGATCCGCAGGCCGATCTGGTGGGCCGCAAGGACGTCCGTCCCAAAGCCGACGACCATCCCGACCCAGAGGATGAACGCGACCTGCAGGAGGATCTGCTCGAGGGCTGCGGGCCATCCGATCCGGAAGATCCGCCGGACCGTCGGGAGGTCGACCCAGGGACCGCGGGCGTGGAGGCGGAGCCTCCCGCGGCCGCGGAGGAACACGGAAAGGAAGAGGGCCGCGCCGACCACGTAGGAGAAGGCCGTGGCGATCCCCGCGCCGACGACCCCGAGCCGCGGTACGGGCCCGTTGCCGAAGATCAGGGTGACGGCGAGGGCGACGTTCACGACGTTCACGAGGGCGCCGATCCACAACGGGGTGACGGTGTCCCCCGCACCGCGGAGGGCCGAGCTCCCGAGGAACGCGATGAACTGGAAGAACACGGTGAGGGAAACGATCCGGACGTACGCGGTCCCGAGGTCCACGACGACGGCCTCCGCCCCGAACGTCTCGAGGATCGGCCGCGCGAGGACGACCCCGACGAGGGTCAGGGGCACGGACAGGATCGCCCCGAGGACGAGGCTCTGCTTGAGGACATGCTCCGCCCCCCGAGGGTCCTCCGCGCCGACCGCCCGCGCGACGAGGGCGATCGTCCCCGCGCTCACCGCGATCATGATGCTGAAGAACAGGAACAGGAACTGCCCGCCGAGGCCGACCGCGGCCACGGCCTCCGGGGCCTCGTCCCCCAGGGAGCCGACGAGGATGATGTCGACCGTCGTCATGAGAGTCTGGAGGAGGTTCGAGAGCATGACGGGCCACGCGAGCCGGAACACGACGCCGCGGGCCCGAGGGTCCCCGGGACGGCCAAACACGCGCCGCGCACCCCGGCGGCCCTATTTGGCCCTTGGCTTGTCCGCGCGGGGCTCCCCGACGACTTGGACGAGGACTTCCCTTCGCCGCGGCTTGTTGTCGAGCTCGAGGAAGACGACCTGCTGCCACGTGCCGAGGGCGGGCTCCCCGCCGATCACGGGGACGGTCAGGGAGGGCCCTAGGAACGTCGCGCGGACGTGGCTGTGGCCGTTCCCGTCGTGCCATCGACGCTCGTGGCCGTATGGGAGGGCCTGGGGCAGGAGGCGCTCGAGGGCCCCCGGGACGTCCTCCTCCATGAGGCCCGGCTCGAACTCGTTCGCGATCACGGCGGACGTGCTGCTCGGGCTGAAGACGCACGCGAGGCCATCGTGGACGCCCGACGCACGGACAGCCTCGACGACCTGGCGCGTGATGTCGATTGCCTGGACGCCCGGGCTCGTATCGAGCCGCACGGTCTCATGATGGACGACCATGGGCCGGCGAAGCACCGGACGGGACAAGAAGGTTCGTGGACGACGGCGGGGCGGAAACGTCTATCTCGGCGCGCGCGCTTCGGGGACCCGAGGGGGACGATGGCGGGGAGACCGANCTGCCGCGAGCATAAGCTCGTGGCCGACGTCGCGGTCCTGTCGCGGGGCCGGGTCCTGCTCGTGCGGTACGAGGACGTGAGCGGATACGACGGCCAAAGGGGATGGTTCCTCCCCGACGACTATCTCAAACCCGGCGAGCATCCGGACGACGCCGCGGGGCGGATCCTGGAGGAGCAGGTGGGCCGCGTCCGGGAGGCCCCGAAGCTCGGTTTCATCGAGTCCTTCGGCGGGGACGGGGACCCGTGGCACCTCATCTTCCATTATCTCGTCCGCCCGAGGCGGGCCCTCGTCCCGAGGCCCAACGGGAACGTGGCCGCCGCGGAATGGTTCTCCCTCCGGCGACTCCCGCCGCGGGACGAGCTGGCCCACCATGGCTGGGCCGCGGACGCGCTCGCGCGGCTCCTCCGCAGGTCCCGGTGACCCGGACCTCTCCCCTGCGACGGAAAGAAAGGTTCGCGAGGGCCGCTCCGGCATGACGCCGGCGCCCGAGGCCCTCGCGGGTGGGCGTTGGTTGGGGGGAGGAGTGATCGGGAAGGGCTCATCGGAGCCCGATGAATCCGTTGTCGTCGAAGGCGACGGGGGTGACCTCCCAGGCCGCCTGGACCGTCTCCGGCGGCGCCACCTGGACGTCGACCGCGTGCCCGTTGCTCTCCTCGATCTCCCGGGCGACGCTCTCGACCTCTTCGGCGAGGGTCGTGAGGAAGGACCTCGCGAGGTGATCGACGACCCCTTGGACGATTGTCACGACGACGTAGTTGACGACCTGGAGGGCGTCGTTGAAGGAGAGCTGGTCCGCGAACTTGTCGAGGGAGTTGTTGTCCACGACGATGACGGAGTCCGCCTCGGCCCGGAGGTCCTCGAGACCCTGCTCCGCGGCCTCCGTGCGGCCTTCGGCCGCGAAGGGCAGGATCCCGATGGCCACGGTGACCGCGCCGCTCGCCTTCGCGGTCCTCGCGACGAAGGGCGCAGCGCCCGTGCCCGCGGCCCCGCCGAGGCCCGTGACGACGAAGACGATGTCCGAGGAGACGGCCTCCCGGAGGGACGCCTCCGTCTGCTCGGCCGCCGCGCGGGCCGCGGCCCGCCGGTCGTCCCCGTCCACGTGGGGCAGGAGGACCTTCACATCGGCGAGGGCCTTCGTGAGCCCGGCGTGGTCCGTGTTGACCGCGACGGTCTCCACGCCCTTGAGTCCCCGGTCGTAGAGCGCGCTCACCACGTTGCCGCCGGCGCCACCCACGCCCACGACGCTGATCCTCGGATCCACGGCGTCCTCGAACAGGGCGTTGATGACCTCGTCAACATAGTCCTTCGGCACCATTCACGTCTCGCCTCCGCCTCGCCCTCGGCTCGCACCCGCGAGTCGAGGGAGGCCAGAAGGTGGCAGCTCCCGTTGAAGGCGTGCATCCCATCCCTTCATGACAGGGTCCCATCCCTTTCCTTTTTCCTGCTCCGTTCGCAGCTCCCTTCTGGCACTCATCACGCCGCGCGTCAGCGCGGGATGACCCCGTCCTTTTCGCCCGTCGACACAGGCAGGACCCGGCCCGTCATCGTGTCGATCTCCTGCCGGTGCCCACGGATCTCCTTGACCCGGTCCGCGCTGAACCACTCCTCGATCGCGCGCACGATCGCGTGCTCGCGGCTCAGGAAGTATCCCTCGCCCACGAGGTGGTCGATGAGCTCCAGGAAGTACCGAGGGATCCGGAGGGTGACCGTGTTGCCCCCCTCGCGGATCGTCTGGATGAAGGACATCACCGCGTCGCGGACCAGTTGGGACCGGTTCGTGTACGATGAGTTCTCACCCAGGAACGCGTCGATGAGCTCGAGATGCTCCTTCTCGAGCCGCAGCGATATCCGTTCGTTCTCGTCCATCCCAGGCCTCATTTGTGCGCAATCCGGGTATGACGGCGGTCATACCACGTTTTCCGCATGTTTTCGGCGTGTTGAGGCGGGCAACCTGTTGCAACTTATATAACCGTTTTGTCAATTGTCATACGACGTATGACAACCCCCTCCATCGCCCCCGCAAAGCCCCTCTGGATCGACCCTCTCATTTTTATCGAGTCCGACGTATTTTAGGCGCACGACTCGAGTCTTCGTGGGGTCCCGTGCGGCCGCTGCTCGGGGAGCGGCGAAAGGTTTTACCCGACACCCTCTTATCCGCGGCCGTGGCGGCCCGGAAACCCTCGCGCTCGTCGAAGACGCGCACCCGCGGGAAGGCCCCCCGCTCCCGCCCTCCGCGGGGTCGGCGTCGCGCAGGTCGATCCGCGCCACGCCGTCGTCCGTCCCGCCGCGCGCCCGCGCGGAGGCCGCGCGGGAAGCACCTGGTCCCCCGGGCCAAGGCGGCGAGTCGGGCCGTCCCNGCGCGGAAGGGCCCCCGCAAAGCGCGAGGGAAGCCCGCGCCCCGGGCGGGGCTTGACCTCCGCGCCCTCGAGCGGAAGTGGCAGGCGGCGTGGGCGGAGGCTCGCCTGTTCGAGGCTGCCCCCGCGCCGGGCCGGAAGAAGTGGTACTCCAACGTTCCGTATCCGTACATGTCCGCGTACGTCCACGTGGGCTTCGCCCTGTCCTTCCTCCGCGCGGAGTTCCAGTCCCGCTTCCGCCGGATGACGGGGTACAACGTCCTCCATCCCCAGGCGTTCCACTGCACGGGCCTACCCATCCTGGGGGCCGCCCGGCGGGTCGCGGAGAAGGAGCCGCGCCAGATCGAGATCCTCCGGAAGATGGGGATCCCGGACCGGGACATCCCCAAGTTCGCGGACCCCATGCACTGGATCGAGGTGTTCCCCCAGGCGACGATCGCGGACCTCAAGGCCCTCGGCGCCGCGATCGACTGGCGGCGCTCCTTCATCACGACGTACCTGAACCCCCCGTACGACGCGTTCGTGCGCTGGCAGTTCCGGCGCCTCCGGGAGGGAGGGTACCTGAAGAAGGACCGGCATCCTGTGATCTGGTGCCCGAAGGACGCGGCCCCCATCGGGGACCACGACAGGCTCGAGGGGGAGGGGGAGACGCCGGTGGAGTACACCCTCCTCAAGTTCCCCCTCGCGGACGGCCGGATCCTCGTCGCCGCGACGATCCGCCCGGAGACCGTGTTCGGCCAGACGAACCTCTGGGTCGACCCCGAGGTCGAGTACGTCGTCGCGGAGGTCGCGGGGGAACGATGGGTCCTCAACGAGACGGCCGTGAGGAAGCTCGCCGAGCAGGGGAAGTCCGCCTCCCTCACGCGCCGGGTGCGGGGCGCGGACCTCGTCGGGAGGGAGGCCGTTGCGCCCGCGATCAACCGGGCCGTCCCAATCCTCCCGAGCTCGTTCATCGACCAGGGCCGTGGCACGGGGATCGTCACGAGCGTGCCCTCGGACGCCCCGGACGACTACGTCGCCCTGCGGGACCTCCAACGGGACGACGCGCTCCTCGCGCGCTTCCGGCTCGACCCGGAGAGGATCCGGGCCATCGTCCCCGTCCCGATCATCCGCACCCCGGGCTGGGGCCCCCTCCCGGGCGTCGAGATCGTCGAGCGGATGGGGATCCGGAACCAGGGGGACCGGGAGAAGCTGGAGGCCGCCAAGGCGGAGGTCTATCGGACGGGCTTCTACCAGGGCGTCCTGAACGAGAACTGCGGACCCTACGCCGGCGTGAGGGTCGAGGTCGCGAAGGAGGAAATCCGGCGGCAGCTCGAGGCCTCCCGCCAGGCTGACCTCATGTACGAGCCGAGCGGGGAGGTCGTCTGCCGTTGCACGACCCCCGCGATCGTCAAGCTCGTGGAGGACCAGTGGTTCCTCGCGTACGGGGACCCGGTGTGGAAGGCGAAAGCCCACGAGGCCCTCGCCGGGATGACCCTCCACCCGGACGGCGTGAGGAAGCAGTTCGACTACATCATCGATTGGCTCCGGGACTGGCCTGCGGCCCACCATCGCGGGTTGGGCACGAAGCTCCCATGGGACGAGGGATGGGTCATCGAGTCCCTCTCCGACTCCACGGTCTACATGGCGTACTACACGATCGCCCACGCCCTCCAGGGCGGCTCCCTCCGGAGCTCCGTCCCCTGGGCGGGAAAGCTCGACGACGCGTTCTTCGACTACGTGTTTCGGGAGGAGGGCGATCCCGCGGCCCTCGCGGGTCGCCTCGGGCTCCCGCGGGGCACCCTCGAGGACCTCCGGCGGGAGTTCCTCTACTGGTACCCCTTCGACCTGCGGAACACGGGGAAGGACCTCGTCCAGAACCACATGACGTTCTGCCTGTTCAACCATGTCGCCCTGTTCCCGCCGGAGCAATGGCCGCGGGGCTTCGGGGTCAACGGGTACGTCCAGATGGCGGGGCGGAAGATGTCGAAGTCCCGCGGGAACGTCTGGTACCTCCGGGACGCGCTCCGGGAGTGGGGTGCCGACGTCGTCCGGCTCACCGTCGCGAACGCGGGGGACGGGCAGGACGACCCCAACTTCGACATGGAGTTCGCGGCGTCGGCCCGCGCCCGGCTCGCGGATTGGTACGCGTTCGCGACCCGGCGGCAGG
>C687J35164_10000990_pt1 | contig 9977 bp, 9 predicted proteins | sample RifCSP13_3_FD_35164 | JGI IMG/M metagenome (IMG submission 35164)
CGATCCAGCCATCCGCTGGCAGACTTTACGTGACCTGGTTGGCGTCGACGAGAAGACGATCGATCAGGAGCGCCAGCGAGTCGCCGAGCAAGGCTGGGGGGCACGCTTGCTGGCTTTGCAGGAGCCATCGGGGATGTGGGGTNGAGGAATGTATGGCCCTAAATGGATCTCCACCCATTACACGATGCTCACCTTACGCCAGATCGGTCTGGCACCCGAGCANCCGCAGGCGCTNAAGGCCTGCCAATTAATGATCGATCGTGGATTTTATAGGGATGGTGGGATCAACTTTTTTTCGAAAGCCTGGAAGAATAGCGAAACTTGTGTTACGGGAATGGTCTTATCCATCCTGGCCTGGTTCCATTATGCCGATCAGCGGCTCGATCGGATTGTGGAGCATTTGCTTGGGCAGCAGATGATGGATGGCGGTTGGAATTGCGATTCTTACAAAGGAGCGACGCACAGCTCCTTCCATACGACAATTTCAGTTCTCGAGGGATTGGCNGAGTATTACAGGTACTTAGAATGGCAGGAAAACACGGTCAGGAATAGGGTGAAAGGGAGGCTAGGGCAGGTAAACGCAAGTCAGGCGAGGGGTCATGAATTCTTATTGGCACACCGTTTGTTTCGCTCACACCGGACTGGAGATGTGTTTGACGCGCGCATGTTACGATTCCCCTTCCCGCCGCGCTGGAGGTATGATGTGTTAAGGGCGCTGGATTATTTCCAGGGGGTAGGTGACCTGGGAGCAGGGGATAGAGAAGAGGGGATAGGGGGAGAGAGGGGAGGCGCGAGGGTTAAGATGTATAGAGATGAACGCTTTACCGAGGCGATCGAGCTGCTGAGGAATAAGCGTAAGCCAGATGGACGCTGGGTGATGGCACAAGGGATGTCAGGAAGGATTTTCTTCGAACTNGAAAAAGCCGGCGAACCCAGCCGGTGGAATACCTTACGAGCTTTGCGGGTCTTGAAATGGTGGGAGGGCGTGAGATGATCGCAACAATCAGCGGAAAGGTCGTCCAGGTGGAGTCTGGCAGTCTGGTGGTCGAGGTCGGAGGCGTCGGACTGCTGGTAAATGTTCCAGTACAAATCTCCGACCAGGCGCGCATCGGGGAGGCGGTTTTCTTGTTCACCCAACTGGTAGTGCGCCAGGATCTTTTGGCGTTATATGGCTTCGACACCGCCGAGGGCCGCGAGTTCTTCAACCTGCTGCTCTCCGTCAACGGAGTCGGCCCGCGGCTGGCGTTATCTGTGCTTTCAACGCTGAACCCCGACGCTATCCGGCGGGCAGTGTTCAACGAGCAGGCGGATGTGCTCAGCCGGGTGCCAGGGGTGGGGAAAAAGACCGCCCAGAAGATCCTGTTGAGCCTGCAAGACCGTATCACATCGGCAGAAGGCCTTGCTCCGATGGCGGCGATGAGCGAAGTGGACAACGAGGTTTTGAGCGCGCTGATCGCCCTGGGCTACAGTGTGGTGGAGGCGCAAGCAGCGCTGCAATCGATCCCGCGTGAGGCAGCTCAAGAGGTGGAGACGCGCCTGAGGCTGGCGCTGCAGTATTTTACGTGAAATGAAGCGTGAATCGTGAATGAGGAGGTAGGACTTGTTTAATAATAGAAAAATTGCCTTCATTGGCCCAGGAGCAATGGCGGAGGCGATGATCGCCGGGTTGATCCGCCAGAAGGTGATAAATCCAGGGGCGTTGATTGCGTCTGGACCCCGTGCCGAGCGCGGGGAGGAGCTACACACCCGCTATAGCATCGAGACGGTTACCGACAACCTTGCCGCCGCCCGGATGGCGGACGTGGTTGTGCTTTCCGTAAAGCCACAACGCCTGGATACTGTCCTGTCAAACTTGCGCGGGGCGATCCAGCCTCAGGCGCTGGTGTTATCGATTGTCGCCGGGGCCTCGATCGCCAAGATCGCCGGCATCCTGGAGCATGATGCCATCGTACGCTCGATGCCCAACGTTCCGGCGCAAATTGGGGAAGGGATCACAGTCTGGACGGCGTCACCGGCAGTCACCAACGAGCAGCGGGAGATGGCGCGCCAGATCCTGAGCGCCTTTGGACAGGAAATTTTTATGGAAGAGGAGTATTATTTGAATATGGCCACCGCCCTCTCCGGAACCGGCCCGGCATATGTCTTTCTTTTCATGGAGGCTATGGTTGATGCGGGGGTTCACCTGGGTTTCCCGCGCCGGGTGGCGGAGCAACTTGTGGCGCAGACTGTGCGTGGTTCGGTGGACTTCTACACCAAGTCAGGGGGCTCGGCGCATCTGGCATACCTGCGCAACCAGGTCACTTCACCGGGCGGCACTTCAGCCGCCGCCCTGTACTACCTGGAGAAGGCCGGTTTCCGCACTGCCATCTCGCGAGCCGTGTGGGCGGCCTACGAGCGCTCGCGTGAGCTGGGGAAGGATGCCAAAGCACACTGGCCTGAGCAGGTGGAAAGAAAGGATGAGGGATGAAGGGGCGGGCACGAATTGTGAACAACTGGACAATATAGACGCTTTCAGGTATCATTTGACTGTTCAGATGTAGGACAAAACGCCATTTTGTCCTACATTCGGCTAAGTTATTACTTGGCACTTTATTCCCCAGTTGAAAGGTCGCTAGAGTAAAAGGATGGAAGACTCGACTCTGACGTTGCTTAAAGAACTCACAGAAGCCCATGGCGTGCCCGGATATGAAGCCCCGATCCGGGCCGTGGTGCGTAAATACCTGGAATCACTCGGCGAACTCTCTCAGGACAAGATCGGCAGTGTGATCTGCCAGGTCAAAGGAAGTATCCACACTCCCCGGCTGATGCTGGCCGGACACATGGACGAAATCGGGTTCATGGTCAAACATATTACCAAGGAAGGCTTTATCCACTTCATCCCGCTCGGGGGGTGGTTCGACCAGGTGTTGCTCGGGCAAAGGGTGGTGATCAAGACGGGTAAAGGGGATGTGGTGGGAGTGATCGGAGCCAAGCCGCCGCATTTAATGCCTGCCGACCAGCGCGATAAAGTCGTCAAGAAGCAGGATATGTATATCGACATTGGTGCCTCCAGCCAGGAGGAAGTAGAGGCGACGGGAGTGCGTCCAGGAGATGCGATCATCCCGCGGGCGGATTTCGTGCAGCTGGCGAATGGCAAGACCTATCTCTCCAAGGCGTTCGACGACCGTGTCGGCACAGCGGTGATGATCTCAGCGTTGCAAGCCTTGAAAGGCGAGGCGCATGCCAACACTGTGTTTGGCGTGGCGACGGTGATGGAAGAGGTTGGCGTGCGCGGAGCGACGACCAGTGTGCGGGCGGTCGATCCGGATGTGGCGATTGTGCTCGAGTCTGATATCGCGGGTGATGTCCCCGGGATCAAGCCGGAGGAATCCTCGGTTAAGCTGGGCAAAGGGCCGACTGTGTTGATCTATGACGCCCGGATGATCCCGAATCTGAAACTGCGCGATCTGGTGATGGAGACTGCCACAGCGATTGAGGTACCGGTGCAAGCTTCGTACGTCGAAGGAGGAGCTACAGACGGGGCAGCGATCCACCTGCATAGTACTGGCGTGCCAACGGTGGTGATCGGCGTGGCGGCGCGGCATATTCACTCGCACAGCTCGATCATCCACCGCGAGGATTACGACAACGCCGTGAAGCTGTTAGTGGAACTGATCAAGCGCCTGGATGCTGAGACAGTCGCTGGGCTAACAGCGTAAGATTTATACCTTCAAAATAAGACGCTGATGAAGGCGGAATATGCTGATAAAAATAAACCTTTAAACGTTTAAACGTTGCAACGTTCTAACGTTCTCTAGGAGATATGATGAGTGATTTAATCAAGCAGATAACTGCTGACCTGCAAAAACAGATCGAAGCATTCGAACCTCAGGTGGGGATGAGCGATGTTGGGTCCGTGATCGAGGCTGGCGACGGGATCGCCCGGGTGAACGGCCTGGCAGCGGTGCGCGCCCAGGAGCTTGTACAGTTCGCCAACGGGGTGATGGGCATTGCTTTCAACCTGGAGAAGGAAGCGGTGGGTGTGATCATCATGGGTGACTACTCTGGGATCGATGAGGGAATGTCAGTGCACTCTACGGGTAGGATCGCCTCGGTGCCTGTCGGTGACAGCCTGGTTGGGCGGGTGGTTAACGCCCTGGGGCAGCCGGTGGATGGCAAGGGAGCGATTAAATCCGACCGTTTTCGCCCGATCGAGCGCATCGCTCCCGGTGTGGTGGGACGCAAAGATGTGGATACGCCAGTGCAGACCGGCTTGAAGGCGATCGACACCATGACCCCGATCGGGCGCGGCCAGCGCGAGCTGATCATCGGTGACCGCCAGACCGGAAAAACCGCTATCGCCATCGATACGATCATCAACCAGAAGGGCAAGGACCTGTTATGCATTTATGTGGCGNTTGGGCAGAAAAAAGCTGGTATTGCCCGCACGGTCGACGTNTTGGCCCGCTCTGGAGCAATGGACTACACCACGGTGGTAGTGGCTGCGGCGGACGAACCAGCTGCGCTACAATATATCGCCCCCTACGCAGGTTGCGCCATTGGTGAGGAGTTCATGGAGAGCGGCCGCGATGCCCTGGTGATCTATGACGACCTATCCAAGCATGCTTGGGCCTACCGCCAGGTGTCCTTGTTACTGCGCCGCCCTCCGGGCCGGGAAGCATATCCTGGCGATGTGTTCTACCTACACTCACGCTTGTTGGAGCGTGCGGCTCGCCTGGCTGATCGGTATGTTGTTGTGGCGAATGATTTTGAAGGCGATCAGGCCAGCGAGACTGATGGGGTGAACGGCAAGGTATACGACGGCCCTGTGGCACGCCACGCCGCCGAAATTGCTCAAAAAGCGATGGAGAATCCGGATGGGTTCAAGATGGTTAAGGTCAAAGGCTCAGGAGGGTCTTTGACGGCGCTGCCGATCATTGAAACTCTGTTGGGTGATGTATCGGCGTACATCCCAACTAATGTGATCTCGATCACCGATGGGCAGATCTACCTGGAAGGAAACCTGTTCTACGCCGGCATCCGCCCGGCGATCAACGTTGGATTGTCGGTATCACGGGTGGGCGGTGATGCACAGGTGCGAGCGATGCGCCAGGTGGCTGGGCGCCTGCGCTTGGATATGGCTGCCTTCCGCGAGCTGGCCGCCTTCGCCCAGTTCGGCTCGGATCTGGATAAGGCGACGCAGGCGCAGCTAAATCGTGGCCAACACCTGCAGGAAATCTTAAAACAATCGCAATATGCACCGATGTCGCTGGATAACCAGGTGATCGTGCTTTTCGCCGGCACCAATGGTTACGCCGATCAGATCCCCCTGGATCGGATGAAGGCCTGGGAGGCTGATCTGGTGCGCTATATGGGGACTTCGCACCCAGAGATCGGCAAGGATATCGCTGAGAAGAAACGCCTGACCGATGAGATGATGGTTACCTTACGGCAGGCGATTGAGACGTTTAATGCGACCTGGTTATGACAACTGCTAGAGAAGTTCGGCTGCGGATCAAGAGCGTTAAGAATATAGCCCAGGTGACGCGGGCCTTGCAGGCGGTGAGTGCCAGCAAGGTACGCAAAGCAATGCAGGCGGTATTAAATACACGACCGTACGCCACCAAGGCCTGGCAGGTGCTGACACACATCGCCGGGCAGCCAGGCCGAGAAAGCCTGCATCCCCTTTTGACCCGCAGGTCCGAGGTCAAGAGTGTGTTGGTTGTGCTGGTCACGGGGGACCGTGGCCTGGCAGGAGCGTATACAACCAATGTCGTACGTTTCACCTTGGAACATTTTAATAATTACGCTGTACCAGTGCGTTTCATCACTGTAGGGCGTAAAGGGCGAGACTTGCTGGCCCGCCGCCGCAAGGAGATCATTGCTGAGTTCAGTAACCTGCCAGCCGTGCCGAGCTTCGGCGACGTTTCGGCGATCGGGAAAATTGTGGTGGAGGAATTCCTGAACGGATATAGCGATCAAGTTTATCTGGTTTTCACCGACTTCATCACAATGGTCAAGCAAGTGCCTAGGTTGCAAAAATTACTTCCTTTGGAACTCACGAAAGAAGGGGCTCGCATAGAAAGTTTTACTGAGCCGAAATCAGGGCCAGCTGCGTCTTATATCTACGAACCGGGACAGGCTGAGATTCTGGACGAGATCGTGCCGCGCTTCACATCTTTGCAGGTATATCATGCAATCCTGGAGTCGCTGGCCAGCGAACACGCGGCGCGCATGGTGGCGATGAAGAACGCCACAGATAGCGCAACCGAACTGGCTGAGGGTTTGCAGCTGGAGTACAACAAGGCGCGGCAACAGAGTATCACTGGTGAGATGCTGGACATCGCTGGCGGGGCTGAGGCACTGTCGAAACGTTAATTTTACGCTGATCACCGCGCTTGTGATTTTAATGTGAGGAGGAATGAATGGTTGTAAGCAAGAGGACCGCGACGGGTAGGGTTGTACAAATACTGGGTGGTGTGGTCGACTTGGAGTTCCCAGTCGATAATCTCCCACAAATCTACGATGCAGTGGAAGTGGCCTGGGATCGACAAGAACCACTCGTTCTCGAAGTGGAAAAGCACCTGGGAGACAACTGGGTGCGCTGCGTGGCGATGGATGCCACGGATGGACTACAACGCGGAGTTCCTGCGATTGCCACTGGTGCACCGATCCAGGTTCCGGTGGGACCAGAGACTCTGGGACGTGTGTTCAATGTATTGGGGAAACCGGTCGATCGGAGAGGCCCGGTCGAGGCCAGGCTATATTACCCGATCCACCGCCCTGCGCCTGAGTTCTCCGAGCAATCGACGCGGGTCGAGGTGTTCGAGACTGGCCTGAAAGTAATCGACCTGATCGCGCCATTCACCAAAGGCGGGAAGACCGGCATTTTCGGTGGCGCTGGGGTGGGCAAGACGATCATCATCATGGAATTGATTCGTTCGATCGCAACGGTGCACCAGGGCAACTCGGTTTTCGCTGGGGTTGGCGAGCGGACGCGGGAGGGAACACAGCTGTACCGCGAGATGCTTGAGTCAGGTGTGATGAAGGACACGGTGATGGTCTACGGGCAGATGAATGAGCCACCCGGGGTACGCCTGCGAGTAGCCCTGACGGCGCTTTCTATGGCGGAATACTTCCGCGACCAGGGACGGGATGTGTTGCTCTTCATCGATAATATCTTTCGCTTCAGCATGTCCGGCTCGGAAGTTTCGGCGCTGTTGGGCCGTATGCCTTCGGCGGTCGGTTACCAGCCAACCCTGGCGACAGAGATGGGTGAGCTGCAAGAACGGATCACCTCTACGCGACACGGGTCGATCACCTCGATGCAAGCCGTTTACGTACCCGCCGATGACTATTCCGACCCTGCCCCGGTGGCAACCTTCACTCACCTGGATGCGACCATCGCCCTCGAGCGCTCGATCGTAGAGAAGGGTATTTACCCGGCGGTGGATCCCCTGGCATCGACCTCGCGCATCCTGGACCCATTGATTGTCGGAAACGAACATTACACCACTGCCCGCGAAGTACAACGCATACTGCAACGCTACAAAGATCTNCAGGATATCATCGCCATCCTGGGTGTGGANGAGTTAAGCGAAGACGATAAATTGATCGTATCAAGGGCACGTAAGATCGAGCGCTTCTTCTCTCAACCGATGTTTGTTGCCCAGCAGTTCACCGGTTTGGACGGGCGATACGTCTCACTGAAAGAGACGGTGCGCGGGTTCCGTGAAATCCTGGATGGAAAGCACGACGACCTGCCTGAGCAAGCTTTCATGATGGTGGGTGCGATCGACGAGGCGATGGAGAAGGCAGAGAGNCTGGAATCATAAATGATGAAGGCGGAAGGATGAATGCGAGTTGTGAATTGTGGTTTNCGAGCTAAGGTGAAATATGCCTATTCGATGTGAGATCGTGTCGCAAGACCGCCGGGTTTGGGAGGGGGACGCGGATATAATCATCGTTCCCGGAGAAATGGGAGAAATGGGGATTCTGCCCAACCATGCTCCCTTGTTGTCGACGTTGAAATTTGGCATCCTGAAGGTGCGTTCGGAAGGCCGGGAGGAGTTCTTCACGGTGGCCGGGGGAATAATTGAGGTACAACCCAACCTGGTGACGGTGTTAGCTGACAGTGCTGAGAATATCGCAGAGATCGATGTAGCGCGGGCTGAGGCTGCCCGGAGACGGGCGGAGGAGATGTTGAAACAAGCGCCTCCTACGGACGACGATGCGTTCATGAAGATGGAATCCGCATTACGGCGCTCCAACCTGCGCCTCGAAGCTGTGCGACGTTTCCGCCGCCAAAGTAGCCACATGACCGGCAGCTCTGGAGAAACCGAGTAGGATATGGCCTGGTTTTCAAAGGATCTTGGCATCGACCTGGGTACGCGCTATACCCGCATCGCGATCGGTGACCGCCTGGTGCTTGAGGAGCCGACCGTTGTAGCGATCGCAGTCGACGAACAGAAGATCGTGGCGGTTGGTCAGGAGGCGCAGGAGATGCTCGGCCGCGTACCCGAGACGATCGAAGTCTCCCGACCGATGCAGAATGGGGTGATCGCCGATTACGAGATCACGGAAAAGTTGCTGGAGTACTTGATTCGCAAGGTGAGCGGGTCGGGGCGTTTCTTCCGGCCGCGGGTGATGATCACTGTGCCGATCGGGGTGACCAGCGTGGAAAGCCGGGCGGTACATGAGGCCACTCTACAGGCTGGAACACGGGAGGCTTACCTGATCCAGCAGCCGCTGGCAGCAGCCCTGGGGATGGATTTGCCGATTGGCACACCCTCCGGCAACATGGTGTTATGCCTGGGCGGCGGGACGACCCAGGCTGCGGTGCTTGCGATGTATGGGGTCGTGGCAGCGGAAACTATACGAGCCGGGGGGGACGAGCTAGACGGATCTATTGCGGCTTTTGTACGTAAGAAATATGGTCTGATCATTGGACATTCGACTGCCGAGCAGGTGAAGATCAAGCTCGGGGCGGCTGTCCGGCAGGAGGAGGAACAGGGTATAGAGATTCAGGCCCAGGACCAGGTGACTGGCCTACCGCGCCCGTTGGCGCTAACCAGCGACGATGTGCTGGAGGCGTTGAAGGAACCACTGCGGGATTTTGTCGAAACTGCGCGCCGGGTGCTAGAAAAGACACCCCCAGAGCTGGTGTCCGATATTATTGATCGCGGGGTTGCATTATGCGGCGGTGGAGCTTTGCTGCGTGGGATCGATAAGCTGATGACGAAGGAACTAGGGGTGCCAGCCTATCTGGTGGACAACCCCCTGACCTGCGTTGCCGAGGGGGCCGCGCAGGGGGTGGATGCGAACGTGTATCCTAAGATCAAGCGGAATCTGCCGCCGGTTTAATAATTAAAGATAATAGGTCATCCGTTGCAGGTGGATGACGGGGTCAATGTACTGGACGTAAACGCCTTCAGGGACATTGAGGCTGATCGGGGCGTAATTGAGGATGGCCTTGATACCGGCCTTGACCAGACGGTCAGCGACGGTTTGCGCTTCAGAGCTGGGGACGGAGATCATGGCGACCTGAATGCCTGTCTGCTGGATGGCGGTCTCTAGCGTAGCGCTGTCCTGGATGATGAAGGGGCCGACCGACATGCCGATCTTTTCGGGGTCATTGTCGAAGATCATGATGACATTAAAGCCACGGTTGGCGAAGCCCTGGTAGCGGGCTACCGCCGAGCCAATATCACCCGCACCGACCACAGCCATATCCCATACCCGGTTTACTTTTAATATCTTGGAGATCTGCTCGGCCAGGAACTGGATCGAATAGCCTGAGCCTTGCTTACCGAATTCACCGAACTGAGATAAGTCCTTGCGGATCTGAGCCGCGGAAATTCCCAGCCGTTCGCCTAATTCCTGGGATGAGGTGGTGTGCCGACCCTCCTCAGCCATGCGCTGTAAAGCCCTCAGGTAAATGGGCATGCGTCCGACGATAATATCGGGGATGATTTTTTCTTCCATATTTCCTCCTTGGC